>WNFJ01053943.1_pt2 | contig 23974 bp, 23 predicted proteins | sample 5400461 | NCBI WGS metagenome assembly WNFJ01 (sample SAMN13153349, study PRJNA577476) | soil metagenome | isolation source: 115 cm saprolite on Douglas fir-dominated hillslope | place: USA:California | collected 2013-09-17
TATCCGTATACCGGACAGATCGGAAGCGAGTGCATGCCGACGACGAACATCTCTCCCCCCGGTCCCTTTGGACGCAACGTTCCGCTCGCCGCGGCCGTTCGCCGCGAGTTGGTCAAGTCCGGCTTTTCCATCCCGGTGGTCACCTCCGGCGGGATCTGCAGCTTCTGGCAGGCGGAAGAGATTCTGCAGCGGGGGGACGCGGACATCATCGCCTCGGCGCGGCAATCCCTGGCCGACCCGGATTGGTTTCATAAGATTCGCCTTGGCCTGGGCGACCAGGTCCGCCGCTGTCTATTCACCAACTACTGCGAAGGCCTGGATCAGGCGCATCGCCCGGTGAGTTGTCAGCTCTGGGATCGCCTCCGGGATCAGGAAGACGATGGTCAGGCCGCGCGCACGGTGGATGGCCGCAGATACCTCGCGCCGCCGTGGAAGCCTCCCTCCGGGTTCGAGGACAGCGTCGGGTGAAGAAGAAGAAGCTCGAGAAGGCCTTGAAGAAGGGGGCTTCGCGGCGTGGGGCGGGCGCTCGGCCGTCCGCTGACGGGCGCGACCGCTCGATTCGGCCGGAGAAGGTCCGCGAGCGAGCCCTCGCCCGAACAATCTCCAGGACGTTCACCCCCGAGGCGGTGGTCGGCGTCGCGCATGGCGGCGTCTTCGTCGGCGGCGCGCTGGCGAGCGCCCTGGGTTGTGAATTCCATCCTGTGCGGATCAGCCGCCGCAGCCGCGACAATCGCCCTCGGCGTTCACCCCGCATGTTCGGGAGAATGCCTCCGGAGCTCAAGGGCAAGCGCACCCTGATCGTGGACGACGTCGCTTCGTCCGGCGACACGTTGCAGCTGGCCTCCAAGCTGGCGCTCAAAGCAGGTGCCGCAGAGGCGTTGACGGCCTGTTTGGTCACTCGAGGCAGTGGCTTTCGGCCGGGGTGGACGGGTTTCTCGAGCCCGGACCTGGTCATCTTCCCCTGGGACTACGAGCCGGTCACCGAAGACCGTCGCTTTAGCGTGGGTCCAGAAAAAGCGTGAGCTTGATCCGCGCCAGGAGGCTCTATTAAGTCCAACCGGCGCGCAGTCGCGTCGCTTCAATGATCATCGGGACCGCAGGTCACATCGATCACGGCAAAACCTCGCTGGTAAAGGCGCTGACCGGGATCGACACCGATCGGTTGAAAGAAGAGAAGCGGCGCGGCATTACCCTCGAGCTTGGCTTCGCCCACCTCACGCTCGATACCGGATCTATCGCGGGGGTGGTGGATGTCCCGGGGCATGAGCGCTTCGTCAAGGCGATGGCGGCCGGAGCGGGCGGGGTGGACTTGGCAATTCTCGTCGTCGCCGCGGACGAAGGGGTGATGCCCCAGACCCGAGAGCACCTCGACATCTGCCGGCTGCTCGGGGTGCGCGCCGGGGTGATCGCGATCACCAAATCGGATCTCCTGGGTGAGCTGGGCGAGGAGTGGTTGGAGCTTTTGCGCGCGGATCTGAAAACGCTCACCCAGGGCACGTTTCTGGAGCAGGCGAAGATGGTTCCCTGTTCCTCGAAAACCGGCGAGGGAATCGACGCGCTCAAGAAAGTGCTGAGCGATCTGGCTCGCGAGCTTCCCGAGCGTCCCTGGGAAGGCCCCCTTTTTCTCCCCGTCGATCGAGCCTTTACGATCAAGGGGTTTGGGACGGTGGCCACCGGCACCCTTCTCTCCGGCCAGATCGTCCCCGAGGAGTCGGTCTCGCTTCTTCCCGGATTGCCCGGACCATTTCGCGTGCGGGGAATCCAGGTGCACGGCCGAGTGGTCTCGAAGGTGATCGCAGGTCAACGAACGGCGATCAACCTGAGCGGGGTGGAAACCGATGCGATCTCCCGCGGGATGGTGCTCACCCGGCATGAGGAGCTGCCGGCGACCCGGATGCTGAACGTCGAGTTGTCGCTTCTGCCTGGAATCGACGCGCCGATGCCCCGGCGCAAGAAGCTGCTCCTCCACCTCGGCACCGCGCAGGTCGAATGCATGGTGGCCTTGATCGATCTCGAGGAGCTTCTGCCCGGCGAGACGGCCCTCGCGCAGCTTCGACTTGGCGAATGGGTAGCGGCGCTTCCTGGTCAGCACTTCATCCTCCGCGGTTCCCGCGCGCTGCCCGGCCGGGGAGCAACGCTCGCCGGCGGACGGGTGCTGGCGATTGCGCCCTCAAGGCACCGGCGGGGGGCCGCCGAGCAGCTGCGCCCACTTGTAGAAGCAGACAACGAGGGAAAAATCGCCTGGCTCCTTCGCCAGGCCGGCTATCGCGGACTGACGATGAAGGAGCTGTTCGCGCACTCGGCGCTGCCGCAGAAGACCCTCCACCGATCGCTGGAGCTGCTCGGCGCTCGCGGAGGGGCGCTGCTCGCGGACAAAGAGCGCAGGCTTTACCTCTCCGCGGAGGTGTTCAAGGGAATGTGCGGGCGTTGTTTGTCTCTGATCGAGGACTTCCATCAGCGAGAGCCGATGCGCGAAGGCTTGAGCAAAGAAGAGCTTCGCCGACGGCTATCCGCCGAGTTGGAACCACGAATTTTTGGAAAGGTGGTCGCCGCGCTGATCGAGGGCGGGAAGGTGGAAGCCGCCGGTGAAGTGATCCGACTGAAGGGCCGGGGCCGGACGCTGACCGAGCACCAGGAGGGCGCGCACGATAAGGTGATCGCCGAGCTTTCCGCTTCCGGCCTTGCGCCACCGAAGGTGGATGAGCTTGGCCAGAAGCTGAAGATTCCGTCCCCCAGGTTGCTCGAGCTTTTGAAAGTGGCCGTCGCCGAAGGGGCGGTGCTGCGAGTCGCGGACGACATGTACTTCGACCGAAAAGCGATCGACGAGCTTCGTGAGCGCCTGGTCAGCTATTTGAAGGAGCACCGGGAAATATCGACCCAGAGCTTCAAGGAGCTGGTCGGTCAAAGCCGGAAGTTTGTCATCCCGCTCTCGGAGTACTTCGATCGCGAGAAGGTCACCCTCCGGGTGGGCGAAAAGCGGGTCCTGCGCAGAGCATGAAGCCCGCTCCAGATCGCTAGCCCAGGGCGCCTCAGCGCATCCCGAACATCAATTGAGTCGCGGTGAGAAGACTCGAAATTGCTCCGGGAGCAACGCCCAACCAGAGCACAGCCCCAGTGGAGAGGACGAGGGCGGCATTGGTTGCCCAGCTCGGCTCCGGCGCGGTGGGTTCCTCAGGCGCTGGGCGCATGAACATGTAAACGACAACCCTCAGGTAATAGTAGACGCCTACCGCGCTGCTCAGCACGCCGACGACCGCCAGCCCGATCATTCCCGAATCGACGGCGGACTCGAAAATGAGCAGCTTGGCCATGAAGCCCGCGGTGGGAGGGATTCCTCCCAAGGAGAGCATGAAAGCGGCCATCGCAACGGCCATCGCAGGCCTTCGCTGAGCCAGCCCGGAGAAACGGTCCAGGTCCCAGGCATTCGGCTTTTCCTCGTCGTCGCGCCGTTCGAGCACTCCGACGATCCCGAAGGCGCCGACGGCAGTGACGGTGTAGGCGAGAAGGTAGAAGAGGATGCCGCGAAGAGCGGTGGTGCGGCTGAGCGCCTCCGGGTCGAGCACGGAGAGGGAAAGAGCGCCGGCGAGCGGACTTCCATCCGCGTTTGGGGTTCCCCGGGCGAATAGGCTGGCGAGCCCGAGCAGGACGTAACCGGCATGGGAGATCGATGAGTAGGCCAGCATCCGTTTCACATTTCGCTGCGGCAGGGCGAGCAGGTTTCCAAACACCATGGTGAGCAGCGCCAGGGTGGAGAAGAGCGGGCCCGTCAGCTGAGGGGTGACGCCCTGGCCGAGCGACCAGAACACGCGAACCAGCGCGGCGAAGGCCGCCGCCTTCACCCCGACGCTCATCAGGGCGGTGACCGGAGTGGGCGCGCCCTCGTAGACGTCTGGCGTCCACATGTGGAAGGGAACCGCGGCCACCTTGAACGCCAGCCCCGCGGCGATCAGCGCCACGCCGCAGTAAGCCAGGGCCGGCATCTGGCGGATTGCGCCGGGGAGCGCGCTGGCGATCGCAGAGAGCTGCGTGCTTCCGGTGGCGCCGTAGAGAAGGGCCGTCCCGTAGAGGAAAACCGAGCTCGAGAAAGCGCCGAGCAGAAAGTATTTGAAGGCAGCTTCCGCCGGACGCGGGCCACGTCTCAAGTAAGCGGTGAGGGCGTAGGTGGCGATGCTGAGGATCTCCAGGCTGACAAAAAGGGTGATCAACTCGGCCGAGAGCGACAACAGGGACATCCCCGCGCCGGAAAAGAGCGCGAGCGCATAGAACTCGCCCCTCTCGGCGCGTCGCGCGCGCAAGAAACCCGCGGCGAGGAGCGTGACGATCGCCAGAGCCAGGCAAATCACTGCGGTGACGAACATCGAGAGTGGATCGAGGACCCCCATCCCCTGGAACACTTCGCGCGCCGGTCGCAGAACGAGCACCGCGGCGAACGCGCCCGCGGTCACCGAGGCGAGAAGCGCGATCGGTGCCTGGTGCGTTCGATCCTCGCTGGTGAGGAATGCTTCGGAGAGCATCAGGACGATGGCCGCCGAGCTGAGGATGATCGCCGGAAGCAGCGGCAGGAAATCCTGGGTGGTGAGCTGGGGCAGGGTCATCGACGAAGCTCGGAGGGATTGGCCTGGGGAACCGACGAATTCTCCGCCGCGCCGGATCTGGCGAGCTGGGCGGGCCCACCCGTCAGGCCGGGCGGGCCCGAACCGCGGTCGAGCCCTTCGAGGCGGAAGCCAATCCCGGTCTGCGCGGGAAGCTCCAGGACCTTCATCTCCAGATCGCCCAGCTTCGCGTGCTCGACCGAGCTCCCCAGGCTTGCCCGCGCAACGAAGAGCTTCACCGACGGCGCCAGTCGGCTCAGGAATGGCTGGGGCATCATCCCCATCAGAATCGCGAGCACCACGAGCGGCAAAGCGGTGGCGATCTCGCGAAAGCCAAGATCGCGCAGCTGTCGGTTTTCGCCCTGGAGCTGGCCGAAGAATACCCGCTGCACCATCCAGAGCATATACCGCGAGCGCGGCGATCACGCCAACGGTCAGCGGAAGCGTGCTCTTGAATGTCCCGAGCAGCACGAGAAACTCACCGACGAAACCGTTGGTTCCCGGAACCGCGATCGATGAAAAGGTGATGATCAGAAACAGGGCGGAAAAGACGGGCATCACCTTGGCGATCCCGCCGTACTCGGCGATCAGCCGCACGTGGCGGCGTTCGTAGAGCATTCCGAACAAGAGGAACAGGGCGCCGGTAGAGATTCCGTGGTTGAGCATCTGGTAGGCCGAGCCGGCCGCGCCTTCCTCGGTGATTGCCAGCATCCCGAGCATGCAAAATCCCAGGTGGGAGACGGAGCTATAGGCGATCAAGCGCTTCACGTCCCGCTGAGCGAGGCACATCAAAGCGCCATAGACGATTCCAATAATCGCCAACGCCGCGAGGATCGGCCTTAAATCCCGCGTCGCCACCGGAAAGAGCGGGATGGCGTAGCGCCAGAATCCAAAGGTCCCCATTTTCAACATCACCCCGGCAAGAACGATCGACCCTGCGGCGGGTGCCTGTACGTGCGCATCGGGAAGCCAGGTGTGCACCGGAAACATCGGAACCTTCACCGCGAAGGCGAGCGCGAAGGCGAGGAACATCCACGGACCATAGGTCCAAAGACTCTGCGCCAGCGGGGACAGTGTGCTGCAAACCGTCCCGGTGCGCGCGCAGGCGGACACCTCTCGCGTCGCCGATAAGAGCGAGTTGTAGATCTGCGCATGGTCGAATGAGCGGGCTCCGGCCGGCTGGCTGATGAAATAAATTGCCAGGATCGCAAGCAGCATCAGAAGCGATCCCACCAGGGTGAAAAGGAAGAACTTGACCGCCGCCATCACCCGCTCTTCCGAGCCCCAGATGCCGATGATGAAGTACATCGGGATGAGCATTGCTTCCCAGAAGACGTAGAACAGGATCAGATCCAGGGAGGCGAAGGTGCCGACCATCGCCATCTGCAGCACCAGCAGGGCAAGGTGAAACTCCTTCACCCGTTCCTCGATGAAGCTCCAGGAGGCGAGCACCACCAGCGGACCGAGCAGGCCGGTCAAGAGGATGAGGCTCGCCGCCAGACCGTCCACCCCGGTGTGGAAGCTGATCCCCAGGGAGGGGATCCAGCGCGCCCGGTACTCGAATTGGAACTCCGGACCTCCGGGCTCGAATGCCAGATAAAGCCAGAGCGCGAGCAGCAGGGTGAGCGTCATCCCGAGCAGCGTCGCCACCCGAATCTGCTGCTTTTCCGATTGGGGAAGCGCGGCGATGACCACCGCGAAAACCAGCGGAGCGAAGACGACCAGATTCACCAGATGCGTTTGGAGGAAGCTCACTTGAGCACCTGGATCACCGCGTAACCCGCCGCGAAAAGAACGGCCAGGGCCATCACCGCCGCGTAGCTCTGGGTGTCTCCGGTCTGGAGCAGACGTATTGCCGAGGCCACCCGTGCAGTGACCCACGCCGTTCCACGGACGAGCAGGGTGTCGATCAGCAACGAGTCGATGACCTTGTAGAGTACGAAGCTGATGAGCTTGATCGGCCTGACGATGATGAGGTCGTAAAGCTGATCGATGTAGAACCCGTTCGCGGCCCATCGCACCAACGCGCGCGCCGGCGCCGGCACCGGGACACCCCGCCGCGAAGGGAAAATCCAGAGGTACAAAACGCAGGCGAGCCCGCCACCCGCGAGGGCGATGATCCAGGCCAGCGCCCACGCTCCGAACAAGCCGCCCTCCTGCTCGACGGAAATCGTCCGGTGAATGCGGGCGAGTTGGTACGGCAGGTTGAACACCGTCGAAAGGTAGTTCTCCATCAAAGTCTGATGTCCATCGCCCAGGTTGATGATCGGCAGGCCGTAGATCACCCCGAGGATGGAAAGGACGGCGAGCACGACGAGCGGCATGGTCATCGGCCAGTCGCTTTCATGCGCATGGGCGACCTTGGCGTCGGGCGAGCGCTTTCCTTCAAAGACCAAGAGATACAGCCTGCCGATGTAGAACGCGGTGCAGAAAGCGGTGAACAGGCCGGCGATCCATACCGCGTTGGAAACCCATTCGTAGCCGGCCAGATGGCTCGAGTGGACGCCATGGAGGATCGCGTCTTTGGAGAAGAAACCGGACAAGGGCAAAATGAATCCGGAGATGGCGATCGAGGCAATCAGGAAGGTCGCCGCCGTCCACGGCATCTCCTTCTTCAGTCCCCCCAGTCGCTTGATGTCCGTCTCGTCCGCGTTGCCGTGCATCACCGAGCCCGCGCCGAGGAACAGGCACGCTTTGAAGAAGGCGTGGGTGACGAGGTGGAGGATGGCCGCCAAAAAGACGCCCAGCCCCACCGCCATGAACATGAAGCCCAGCTGCGAAATGGTGGAGTAGGCAAGGACCTTCTTGATGTCGTTCTGCGCGAAGGCGATCAGCGCCGCGAGAAGAGCGGTCGCGCCACCCACCAGCGCGATTACCGCCATCGCCGCCGGCGCGAGCACCAAAAGCGATCCGATCCGGCAGAACAAGTACACCCCGGCGGTCACCATGGTGGCGGCGTGGATCAATGCCGAGACCGGCGTCGGCCCGGCCATCGCATCCGGCAGCCAGATGTAGAGTGGAAGTTGTGCGCTCTTTCCCGCCGCGCCGAGCATGAAGAGCAAGAGGACCGCGATCAATACCTGCCCGAACGTATTCCCCTCGAGCGGGCCGGATTTGATCGGCGTTTCGAGATTCACGGCCCCGGCCACCGGCGCAAATGACGGCGGAACCCGGAGGGCGGCCTGCTCGAGGCCCCGGAAGCTCAGCGGCCCTTGCTCGGAGATGCCGGCGCGCCACTGCTCCAGCGCTCTGCCCTGGCCGCTGGCATTGTCCGTCTGAGCCTGGAAAGCGCCCACCCAGAGCGTGAGCAGGAACATTCCAATCAGGAATCCAAAGTCGCCAATCCGATTGACGACGAAAGCCTTACGGCCCGCCCACGCCTTGGCGGCATCCTCGTACCAGAAGCCGATCAGCAGATAGCTGCACAGCCCGACGCCTTCCCAGCCGACGAAGAGCAGCGGCAGGCTGTCCGCGAGCACCAGCGTGAGCATCATCCCGATGAACAGGTTGAGGTACGCGAAGAAGCGCCAGTACCCTTCGTCGTGGGCCATGTACGAAGTCGAATAGACGTGGATCAAAAATCCCACCCCGGTCACCACCAGGGTCATCACCGCGGACAGGTGATCCACCGCCAAGCCGAAATTGACCCGGAAGGAGCCCACCGCGAACCAGGTCCCAAAATCGTGGCCCAACGCGTAGCGGATCGGATCGCGCGAGAAGGGCGAAACGAGGGTGGTGGCCCGATCGTTCACCGCCCAGAACGCGAGCACACAGAGGACGAACGAACCGGCGACCGCCGAGCAGGCGATCAAATTCGTATTCGCCCGGCCGAGCATGCGGCCAAAGAGGCCGCAGATGAATGCCCCGGCGAGCGGAAGCGCGATGATCAGCCACACCAGCTGCGACATCGTCCCGGCATCCACCGGTGATTTCTGCAGACACTCGAGCAACGGCGCGTGGCGAAGGCATTCGGTCAGGACCATTTGCTCGACCTAGTGTTTCATCGTACGGATTTCCTGGATGTTCAGCGTTCCCCGGCTCCGATAGACGGCGATCAGGATGGCGAGCCCGATCGCCGCCTCCGCCGCCGCGACCGCGATCACGAAGAATGCCGAGACGTGGCCAACGCTGTCACTCCGCTGCCTGGCGAAGGCGACGAAGGTGAGGTTTGCGGCGTTGAGCATCAGCTCGATGCACATGAAGACGACCAGGGCATTGCGGCGGACCATCACTCCAAACATTCCCACGCAGAAAAGAAGGGCGGCGAGGAAGAGGTAGTGCTCGGTCGAGACCATGGCTAGATCCGGGATTTGGCGACCACCACCGCTCCGAGGATGGCGACCAGCAGGAGAAGCGAGACCGCCTCGAAGGGTAATAGATACGTGGTGTAGACGATCTGACCGAGGGTGCGCAGCGACCCGAAAGACGCTTGCCCGGCGAGACTTTGCGGCGTGGGCGAAGACAATCCAAGGCGAGAAATCGCAAGCCCCAGGACGGCAAGCAGACCCAGCGTCGAAGCCCCCCCGATGATGCGGGATATCTTCAAACCCGGCGCGGAGATGTCCGCCTCCGCCAGGGAGAGCAGCATGATCACGAACAGAAACAGCACCATGATTGCGCCGGCATAGACAAGAACTTGAAGGACGGCGATCGCGTGGGCCCAGAGGAGCACGTAGACCCCGGCGAGGAAGAAGAAGGTGGCCACCAGGGCCATCGCCGCGCTCATTGGGCTGCGGGCGCTGATCACGAAGATCGCGCCCAGCACCGTCGCGGTTCCGAAGACCCAGAAGAGGAGAACCTCGGCGGTCACGAGCGGCCTCCGCCGAAGTGGCCCCAGGGCCGGTCTCCAAAAGGACAACGCTTCAGCTCGATGTGACGCTCGAACTCAGGGCGGAATTTCTGCAGGAAGGAATGCACCGGAAGCGCGGCGGCGTCGCCCAGCGCGCAGATGGTGTTGCCCAGACCGATCGGGGGGAAGGGCGCGATCGCGGTGGCGACGTTGATCAGGGTTCCGATGTCCTCGGCAATGCCGCGGCCTTCCTCGATTCGCCTTAGAATTCGAGCTTGCCAGGGCGTTCCTTCCCGGCAGGGGGTGCACTGGCCACACGATTCTTCCGCGTAGAAGCGGGCAATTCGCCACAGGCAGCGCACCAGGCAGGTCGAGTCGTCCATCACGATCACCCCGCCCGAGCCGGCCATCGTCTCCTTCGCCTTGAGCGCTTCGAATTCGAGCGCGACGTCGATCTCGTCCGCACTGAGCACCGGGGCCGAGGTTCCCCCGGGAATGACCGCCTTCACCGTTCTGCCCGGCGGCAAGCCCTGTCCCAACTCGGAGTCGAAGATCAAATCCCGAATGGTGGTCTTCATCGAGACCTCGAAGACGCCCGGGCGGTTCACGCTTCCCGAAAGGCAGATCAACCGCGTGCCGCCGGATTTTTCAGTCCCCAGCGAAGCGAACCAATCCGCCCCCCGGTCGATGATCGCTGGTACGTTGGCGAGCGTCTCCACGTTGTTCACCACCGTCGGCGCCCCGAACAGGCCGACCACCGCGGGGAAGGGTGGCTTCAGCCTCGGCCATCCTTTCTTTCCCTCGAGGGACTCGATCAGCCCGGTCTCTTCTCCGCAGATGTACGCCCCCGCGCCCCTCATCTGGTAGACGTCAAGCGCGTATCCCTTTCCCATCACCTTCGGGCCGAAGATGCCCTCGCGGTAGGCTTCGGCGATCGCGGAGTCGACCACGTCGGCCTGCTTCTGGAACTCGCCTCGCGTGTAGATGTAAACTTGGTGGCAATCGAGCGCGTAGGCGGAGATGGCGATACCCTCGAGGAGCATGTGCGGATCGCGCTCGAGGATGTAGCGATCCTTGAAGGTGCCCGGCTCCGATTCGTCGGCATTGACCGCGATGTACTTGGGCAAGGGGTTGTTCTTGGGGACGAAGCTCCACTTCAGCCCGGTGTAGAAGCCGGCTCCTCCGCGACCGCGGAGATTGGACTTCTTCACTTCGTTGGTGACCTGGTCGGGCGTCATCTCCAGCGCTTTCTTCAGAGCGCGGTAGCCTCCGCTGCGCCGGTAGGACTCGAGGGTGTGGGACTGTGGCGTGTCCCAGTTGCGCGTGATCACCTTCTCGACCGGAATCATTCTGCAAGCCTGGACTACGGCAGCCTCGCGAGGATGTCGTCGACCTGCGCCAGGGTCACGGACTCGTGGTGCTGCAAGTTGATCTGCAGACAGGGTGCTGTTCCGCAGGAGGCAAGGCACTCGGTTTCCCTCAGCGTCCACTTCTCAGTACTCTCGCCGGCGGAAATCCGAAGTCTTTGTTCGAGGTGGGCAAGCAGCTTCTCCGCACCCCAGAGCGAGCAGGAGAGATTGGTGCATACGTCGATCACGTACTTGCCCGGCTTCTCGGTGTGGAACAGGGTATAGAAGGTCGCCACCTCGAACGCTCGCTCTTTGCTTACACTGAGTTTCTGGGCGACATACCGCAGGCCGTCGGGACTGAGCCAACCCTTGATCGATTGGAGCAGGTGCAGGGCCGGCAGCATTGCCGCGCTCTTCCGATCAGCGGGGAAGTGGGTGAGGATCCTGGCCAACTCGGAATCGAATCTCGTTTGCTCATCTGCTGAAAATGGACCGCTCGTCATCGCGCCGGGTTTCGTAGGTCCCGGCTCCTTCGTTGTCAACGAAAACCCTCGCTCGTATACTCGATGTGCGAGAGAAAAATTATTCGTATTCTCAGACTTTTTTGAACACTCGACGCCCCCTGAAAAGCAGTCCGGAAGGCAACTGGATGCAACTGTGAGCCCGGGCGCAACCCCTACCGGCCTAAGCATCCTCGTCGTGGAAGACAATCCGCACATCATGGAGATGTACGGCTACGTCCTGAAAAAACTCGCGGGCGAGCTCAAAGGCCGAGTTCCGATCGAGGTCCAGTTCGCCGCCGATGGTCACCAGGCCCTGGCGCGCCTGTGGCAGAACGCGTTCGACCTGATCATGCTCGATTTGTACATGCCGGTGATGGACGGTTTCGCGCTGATCGAGCGGATCCGCGCGGAGGATAAGCTCAAGCACATCCCGGTGCTGGCGATATCCGCTGGTGGCGAGGATACCCAGGCCCGAGCCCTGGGTTTAGGAGTGAACAGCTATTTGCGCAAGCCGGTGAGATTCGCGCAGGTGATGGAAACGGTAAAGCTGCTTCTCGAGATCCAGTGATAGCGTTCTGCCCGTGGTGAGCCCCCGATTTCACGCGAGCCTGGCCAAGGGGATCGACCTTTTCAACCGGCGGGAGTTCTACGAAGCGCACGAAGCGTGGGAGGAGGGCTGGATCGACGAGCTCTCCGACAGCCGGGTGCTGCTTCAGGGCCTGATTCAGGTTGCCGCTGGATTCTTCAAGCTGCAGTGCGCCGCGCCGATCGGAACGGTCAAGCTGCTTGAGCTCGGGCTCGCCAAGCTCCGGCCTTTCGTCGGTCGTTCGCTGGGAGTCGACCTGGAAGCGCTGCTGCCGGAAGTCGACCGCTGGCATGCGCTGGCCAGGCAGCTGGTGGCGGAAAAGCGAGCTGACTTCGACCCCTCGTCGTTTCCGAAAATCGGCTACACCCAATCGCCCGGGCTCATCGATGGATGATGACTGGCAGAAAGGCGAGGAGTTGGTCTGCCCTTATTGCGGCGAGCAGGTGGAGCCGGTGGTGGAGGAGGACGCTTCGCCCAGGGACTCGTATGTCGAGGACTGCCCGGTCTGCTGCCGCCCCTGGACAGTGATCGTCGCGCGGGGCGAATCGGGCCTGCGCATCCAGCTGCTTCGAGCCGACGATTAAAGTCGCGCCAGAGGGTCTTACGGTGCGGAGCGCTTCACCGCCGTGCCGTTGCTGCTCAGCGCCAACGGTAGGCGGAACAGTTCCATCACTTGCTGGATGTCGATCGGCTTGGCCAGACAGGCCACGGCACCCGCCTTGATCGACTGGTCCACCAGCTCTTGCGAATGCCGCGCCGTCATCGTGATCAACTTCACCGACTCGAGCTGCTTGCGGACGCGGATCCGGCGGCACACCTCGAACCCATCCAGGTCGGGCATGTTGAGATCGACGAGCATTCCATGCGGCTTCTGTTCGCTGACCAACAGCAATGCCTCAACGCCCGACGTTGTGGTCGTCACGTCCACCTGGGTGCCAAAGTTCTTGAAGGCCCGCTTCAATCCATCGAGCACCGGCTTTTCGTCATCGACGATCAGCAGCCGGATCATTCCGCTGCCCAACTCGTCGGGAACCGGCATTTGATGGGCAATCAGGAAAGTCCGCAAATCACTCGAACGGACCCGCCTGTGCCCGCCCGGCGTGCGAAACGCCATCAAAATTCCCTTATCGATCCACTTACTGACTGTCGACGGGTCCACCTGGAGGAGCCGGCTGATGTCGTGCGTGGTGAATAACTGTTCCATGGAGAGACCCCACAACCGTGAAATAGCGAATAACAAAGAAATCCGAAAAACCGGAAATGTGTCAACTGGTGCACTTGTGACCCCGGACACCTCAAAGTTGACCCCCTTGCATCAAATCGAGGGCGCGATTCCAGCGGCCACTGGCCTTGAGACAAAGCTCAACGAGCTCGCGCGCCGCACCCCGTCCGCCCGGGCTTTGAGCGATGAACAGAGACTGCTGCCGTACTTCGGCGGCGGCATCCGCCGGGCAGCTCGGAAGACCGACCAGTCGCAGCGCGCAAATATCATTCACGTCGTCGCCCATGTAGGCGCAGGCCTCGGGGGGCGTCCCGAGCTGCTCGAGCAGCTCTCGCATCCCCAGCGCCTTGTCCTTCTTGCCCTGAGCCACCGCGGCGAAGCCGAGCTCCTTCATCCGGACCTCCACAATGCTCGACCGGCGCGCGGTCAACACCGCTGCGGGAAGGCCGACCAGGCGAGCCATCACCAGCGCGTGGCCATCCTTGACGTCGAACCGCTTGAGCGACTCCCCCGACGGCCCGTAGTACAGGCCCCCATCGGTGAGCACGCCGTCCACGTCGAAGACGATCAGCTTGACCGCGGCGGCTCGCGCCCAAAGCTCCTCATTGGCCGGCTTTTGCGGAAGTTCCATGGTGACCTAGCGCGCCGCGGATGGCGAGCACGTCCTTGAGCACTGCTTCGAACATCGCCGGCGTCAGGGCGCAGGGTCCGTCGCAGAGCGCCCGGTCGGGATCCTCGTGAACCTCGGCGAACAGCGCGTCGATTCCGGCCGCGGCCGCTGCGCGCGCCAGGATGGGGACGAACTGCCGCTCCCCCGCAGTTTCGCCGTTGCCCGCGGAGGGAAGCTGCACCGAATGCGTCGCATCGAAGCAGACTGACAATCCGGCCTGGCGCATGATTGGAAAAGCGCGCATGTCGACGACGAGATTGTTGTAGCCGAAGCTGGCGCCGCGCTCGGTGACGAGCACGTTTCGATTTCCAACCGCGTGCGCTTTTTCAACCGAGTGGACGATGTCTCGCGGAGCGACGAACTGGCCCTTCTTGAGATTGATCGCGCGCCCGGTGCGGGCGGCCGCCTGGATCAGGTCGGTCTGCCGGCACAGAAATGCCGGGATCTGCAAAATATCGGCAACCTCCGCCGCCGCCTCCACCTGGGCTACGTCATGGACGTCGGTGAGGAGAAACGCCCCGGTCTCCTTCTTGATTCGCTTCAGAGTCGCCAAGCCCTCAACCAGTCCTGGCCCCCGGAAAGACCTCCCGCTGGTTCGGTTGGCCTTGTCGAAGGAGCATTTCAGCGCAAAGGGCGTGTTCAGCCGCTCGCAAATCCCCTGGAGCTTGCGCGCAATCGCCTTGACCATCGCCTCGCTCTCGATCACGTCCGGACCTGCGAGGACGAAGAGCGGTTGATCCGTCCCAACGCGGTGGCCGCACAATTCGATCATGGGGAAACAGTAGTCTTTTAGACCTGGTTCGTCACCGACGGCTGCGAGCGGTGGCGCGCGTCGCGCAGCTCCACCGCCGCCCGGATGAATCCGGAAAACAACGGGTGCGGAGCGAAGGGCTTGCTCTTGAACTCCGGATGGAACTGGCATCCGATGAAATGCGGGTGGTCACCCAGCTCGATCATCTCGACCAGCCCCAACTCGGGGTTGTGTCCGCAAAAGACCAGGCCTGCCTCCTGCAGGCGACCGCGGTATTGGTTGTTGACCTCGTATCGGTGCCGGTGGCGCTCCGAAACCTCGTCCTTGGCATACAGCTTCTGCGCCAGGGTGCCAGGCTTGAGCACGCATCGGTAAGTTCCCAGTCGCATCGTGCCTCCCTTGTTCTGCACCTGCACCTGGGACTCCATCAGCGTCACCACTGGATCGGGAGTCTTCTCATCGAACTCGAGGGAATTCGCCGCCGGCAGATGGAGCTTGGAGCGCGCGAATTCCACCACCGCCATCTGCATCCCCAGGCAAATGCCGAAGAATGGAATCTTCTGCTCGCGGGCATATTTGACCGCGGCGATCTTTCCCTCCGTGCCCCGCACCCCGAATCCGCCGGGAACGAGGATCGCGTCCACGTTGGAGAGAAACTTCGTCGGACCCTGGGCCTCTAATTCCTGCGAGTCCACGAAGGTGAGGGCAACCTTCACATCATTGGCGATTCCCCCGTGAAGGAGCGCCTCGTTGAGGCTCTTGTAGCTTTCTTTGAGCTCGACGTACTTGCCGACGATCGCGATCCGCACCTCGCCGCGGGTGGGATGATAGGTCTTCTCGACGATCCGCTCCCAGCGCTCGAGCTTGGGCGCCCGCGACCAGATGTTGAGCAACTCCGCCAACCGGTCGTCCAGCCCCTGCCGGTGAAGCTCGAGCGGAAGCTCGTAGATGCTTTTCACATCCGGCGAACAGAAGACGCTGCCCGGATCCACGTTGCAGAACATCGCGATCTTGTCGCGCATCTCGGAAGGGACGTCGCGGTCGGTGCGGCAGATGAGGATGTCCGGTTGGATTCCGATCTCCCGCAGCTTCATCACCGAGTGTTGGGTGGGCTTGGTCTTCACCTCGCCTGCCGCGGCGATGTAGGGCAGCAAGGTGAGATGGATATAGACCGAATCCTGGGCGCCGCCCTCGTAGCGCATCTGGCGAATCGCCTCGAGGAACGGAAGGGATTCGATGTCACCGACGGTGCCGCCGATCTCTACCACCAGGGCGTCGTATCCTTCCGCCGCGGCGCGGATGTTGGCCTTGATTTCGTCGGTGATGTGGGGAATCACCTGCACCGTTTTCCCCAGGTATTCGCCGCGCCGCTCTTTCTGGATCACCGAATTGTAGATCCGCCCGGTGGTGAAGTTGTTTCGCCGGGTCATCTGGGCTCCGGTGAAGCGCTCGTAGTGACCGAGGTCGAGGTCGGTTTCCGCCCCGTCGTCGGTGACGTAGACCTCGCCGTGCTGGAAAGGGCTCATCGTGCCGGGATCGACGTTGATATAGGGATCCAGCTTGAGCAGGGTGATCGCCAGCCCGCGGTTTTCCAGGAGTGCCCCGATCGAAGCCGAAGCCAGCCCCTTGCCCAGAGAGCTCACCACGCCGCCCGTGACGAAGAGATACTTGGTCTTCTTAGAGCGCATGTCCCGTAATGCCAGGTGGAGGCGCCTTTCGTCAACGGGTGAGCAGGAGGAATCGGCCGGGGGGGCTTTAGCGCAACCCGAGCAGCGCCTTTTCGGCCCGTACCAAATCCCCCTGCGTATCGACCGCCACGCTGGGGTGAGCGGTGAGCACGCAGCGGATGCGGATTCCGTGCTCCAGTGCCCGCAGTTGCTCGAGTACTTCCGCCTGCTCCAGCGGCGTTGGGGGAAAGGCGGCGATTCTCAATAGAACTTCGCGCCGATAACCATACAGCCCCTGGTGCGCGTAGCGCGCTCCGGGTTTCCCGCGCTGGTGGGGAATGTCCGACCGCGAGAAATAGAGCGCGTCGCCGTTGAGCGCGAGCACGGTTTTCACCACATTCGGATTGGAGCGCTCGGAGGGCAACAGCGGGCGAACCAGGGTCGCCATCTGGACCTCGGGATCCTGGAGCGCCTGCGCGAGTTGGCGCAACGTGGCGGGATGGACGGCCGGTTCGTCTCCCTGAACGTTGATGATCTCCCCGGCGCTTGGCAGGGTGCGCGCGACTTCCGCCACCCGGTCCGTTCCGCTGCGGCAATCGCTCGAGGTCATCACCACTTCACCAAAAGCCGAGGCCACCTTAGCGATCCGCGCATCGTCGGTGGCGACGATCACCCGTGAGAACGCGCCGCTCTCCTGGCACCGCCGCCAGACCTGCTCGATCATCGTTTTGCCCGCGATCAATGCCAGGGGCTTACCCGGAAATCGCGTCGACCCGTACCGCGCCGGAATGATCGCGACCGGTGCATTGCCCCCGACCTTCTGGCCCGATGAGCTCACTGCCTGACGGAAATACCGTCTCTCTCGCGCTGCGTCCATTCGCTTTGCCCGGGGAGGGCGAATTTGGCGAAGAGGCGTCGCCCCATACTTTGAGCGAATCTTTGGGAACAAAGCGGGTGGGTTTGGGGTAGAAGGGTGCCGCCCGGCGCCATAGCGGCAGAGAAAGGTTGGTGGACTCCATGTCCGACCGGAGGCTTTTCCCCCTGTGCTGCTCGGTTTTAACGCTGGCGGTTCAGCTGCCGGTGGTCGCGGCGGTGCCAGCGGCCAAGGCGGCTCCGCGGAAGAACGAGGTTCTCAAAGTGGAAGCGAAGAAAATCACCAGCGTTGAAGGTCTCACCGAGTTCGACTTTCCCAATGGCCTCAAGGTCGTCTTTTTCCCCGACCCCTCCAAGCCCACGGTGACCGTCAACGTCACCTATTTCGTCGGCTCCCGGCATGAGGGCTACGGGGAAACCGGCATGGCCCACCTGCTCGAACATCTGATGTTCAAGGGAACGCCGACGACCCCGAACGTCCCCGGCGCTTTCCAGGAGCACGGTGCGCGATGGAACGGGACCACGTCTTTCGATCGAACCAACTACTTTGCGACGATGCCGGCAAGCGAGGGCAATCTCGAATGGGCGATCCGCTTCGAAGCCGATCGGATGGTCCACAGCTTCATTGCCAAGAAGGACCTCGATTCGGAGATGACCGTCGTCCGCAATGAGCTGGAAGCGGGCGAGAACAACCCGCAAGCTATCCTCTACCAGCGGGTCTTCGCCACCGCCTATTTGTGGCACAACTACGGAAAGAGCACGATCGGAGCGCGGTCAGATCTGGAAGCCGTTCCGATCGAGCGGCTGCAGGCCTTCTACCGAAAGTATTACCAGCCCGACAACGCGATGTTGATCTTGGCGGGCAAGTTCGATCAGGCCAAAGCGCTCGAATCGATCGGCCAAGCTTTTGGCAAGATCGTTCCCCCCAAAAGAGACATCTACCCTACCTACACCGCCGAGCCACCGCAGGACGGGGAGCGGACGGTGACTCTTCGCCGCGTGGGGGATGTGCAGCAGTTGATGTCGGCCTACCACGTTCCTGCGGGTTTCCATCCGGACGGGGCCCCGCTGGCCGTTCTTGCCGAAGTGATGGGGTCGGCGCCTTCGGGGCGCCTGCACAAGGCCCTGGTGGAGACGAAGAAGGCGGCCAGCGTTGGCGCGAGCAACCGTCATCTCAAAGAACCCGGATTGATCGCTTTTTTTGCCCAGGTGCGCAAGGAGGATTCCCTGGACAACGCCCGCAGCACCCTGCTCGAGGTCGTAGAAGGAATGCGCGCAACTCCTGCCACCGCGGAGGAGGTGTAGAGAGCCAAGAACTCGATCTTAAAAAACACCGAGTTGATGCTCACCTCCTCGGACACGGTGGGCGTCATCCTCAGCGACTTCGCGGCGATGGGCGACTGGCGGCTGCTCTTTTTGCAGCGCGACCGGCTGAGGAAGGTGACCCCCGCGGACGTCCAGCGGGTGGCAAACGCCTACTTGAAACCCTCCAACCGAACGCTGGGAATGTTCATCCCGACCCAAAGTCCGGATCTCGCCGACGTGCCCGCCGCACCCAACGTCGCTGAGCTGGTTCGGGAGTACAAAGGGGATGCCGCGCTCGCCTCCGGTGAGGCATTTGACGCCTCGCCGTCGAACATCGAATCGCGGACGACCAGGAGTACCCTTCCTGGTGCGACGAAGCTGGCGTTGTTGCCGAAGAAAACGCACGGCGAGACGGTGAGCGCGCAGCTCACCCTGAATCTGGGAGACGAGCAGAGCCTGATGAACCGAAAGACCGCGGCCGGGCTCGCTGCGGCGATGCTCATGCGAGGCACGAAAACGAAGACCCGCGAGCAGATCAAGGACGCGTTCGATCAGCTGAAAGCGCGGGTAAACATCTTCGGCGGGCCGTCGGGTGTGAACGTATCCATTGAAGCGAAGCGCCCCCAGCTTCCCGAGGTTCTCAAGCTCGTCGGGGAAGTCCTTCGTGAACCGTCCTTCGACGAGAAGGAGCTCGAGCAGCTGCGTCGCGAACGGCTGGCGCAGGTCGAGAACACCAAGTCCGACCCCAATTCTCAGGCGTCGATCGAATTCAATCGGCACCTCAAGCCTCGTTCCAAGGGCCATCCTCAATATGTGGAGACCGCGGATGAGACGATCGCGAATCTGAAGGCGGTAACGCTCGATGAAGTGAAGAGCTTCTATCGCGACTTCTATGGTGCGAGCTTCAGCCAGATGGCAGTGGTGGGCGACTTCGACGCCGTCCAGATCGGCAAGCTCGCCTCCGACCTGTTCTCGTCGTGGAAGACGCCGAAGCCGTTCGTTCGGATCGCCAACAAGTACGTCGACGTCGCCGGGAAGAACAGCGCCCTGGAAACACCGGACAAGGCCAACGCCTACTTTTTGGCCGGAATGAACCTCAACATCCGCGACGATGATCCGGACTATCCCGCCCTGGTGCTGGCCAACTCCCTGCTCGGCGCGGCTCCGCTGAACTCTCGGCTGGCCGCCCGCCTCCGCCAGAAGGATGGGCTCAGTTACGGCACCTTCTCTTCGCTGAGCGCGAGCGCGCTCGACAAGGAGGGTACGTTCAGCGCCTTCGCCATCTACGCGCCGGAGAACGTCAGCCGTCTGGAGAAGGCGTTTCAGGAAGAGCTGGAGCGGGCGGTGAAAGACGGCTTCAGCGCCGATGAGGTGGGCAAGGGGATCAGCGGGATCCTCCAGCAGCGGGCCGTTTCGCGCTCTCAGGACGGGTACTTGGCCGGGACGCTCACCACCTACCTCTTTCTCGACCGCACGCTGAAGTGGGATGCCGATCTGGAGCAGAAGATCTCCGCCCTCACCGCGGCGCAAGTCAATGAAGCGTTCCGCCGCCATCTGGATCCGAAGAAGATCAGCATCGTCAAAGCGGGGAATTTTGCGAAGAACAAGTCCGCGGAGATCGCCAGACCGGCGAACTGATCGCTCAACCCCGGCTTTTGCGCGAACGCGTCCGGCCGTCCATCCAGCGGCGCGCCAATCGTTTGGACTTAGCCGGTGCTCTTCAGCGTGGAACGGAGCACCACGCGGTTTCGCCCGGCGCTCTTCGCGTCGGCAAGACAGGCGCTCGCGTCGGCGATCAGCGCCTCCGGACTGTCGTAGTTGTCGTTCTGAAGCGTGGCGATGCCCAGCGACATGGTCAGGCGGGTCGTCTGGGGATCGCCATTGCGGTCGGTCAGCGTGAACTCGGCCGCCTCCACCGCGCGCAGGATCCGCTCGCCGAAGATGGGCGCCTGTTCCTCGCCCGTTTCCCGCAGGATGATCGCAAACTCCTCGCCGCCGTAGCGCGCGAAAACGTCCACCGCCCGCGTCGTTTCCGCGAGGAACTTCGCCACTGATGCGAGCAGGCGGTCGCCCACTTGATACCCCCAGGTTTCGTTCACCCGCTTGAAGTGATCGATGTCCATCAGGCAAAGCGACAGCGGCCTTTTGAAACGGCGGTAGTAGACGACCTCCAGCCGCAACTGCTCGAGCAAGACGCGCTTGTTGAAGACCTGCGTCAGGGTGTCCTTGATCGTCGCCGAGTAGAGCGCTTCCTGGAATTCCTCCTTGAGAATCTCCTCGTAGCTGAACTTCAACACGGTGTTCAGTCCCACCTGGAACTTGTCGCCTTCCTGGAGCAAGACCTCGGTGATCCGCTCGCCCTTGTGGAAGGTGCCATTGGTCGAGCCGAGGTCGCGCAGGCGGACCTTTCCGTCTTGAAGACGGGTAATCAGGCAATGCTCCCGGCTGATCCCGGTGTCCCCGAGGGTGATGTCCGCGTTGCCCGACCTGCCGATGATCGTGTCCACCTTCTCGAGCTTGAACAGTCGAGCCGAGGCGGCGCCTCGAACGATGATCAGGTAGGGGTGCTCGTATCGCGATTCCGCCGAATCGTCCGAAAGGTCCTCCGGCGGACCCCCGGTTTCGGTTTCCTCGGTATCGAAAATGTCGTCCACTCCAGAGACCTCGTCTTCCCTTTCAGCCTCTAGGGCTGCGTGAGCACTCCCAGGGAAAGCAGAACGGCGATCAAAACCCCGATCAACGACTCGCCGGCGATCGTCCCCGAGGCGACCGCTTCGGCGTAGTTCTCCGCCCATCGCGCGTTCACCTTTCGGGCGGCGAGGAGCAGCATGGCGCCCAGGCCGATCGTCACCCCGTAGGACGCAGGGGCGAGAAAGCCGACTCCCATCGCCACCGCGGACGGAATGAATCGGAACGTGGCGTTGCGATCCAGAACGGCCAGTAACACCCCCAACACCAGAGCGCAGGACCCCGCCGCCAGGGCCCCGGGCGGAAGGCCTTTGAAGCCGGAATGAACCAGGCCGGCCAGGCCTCTCCAGGCCGCGGCCGCGGGCGCGGGCAGCGACGCCGATCCGAGCCCGTAGGCCTTCGAGACGAGCTGGTAGGCGGGCACCACCACCAGCGCGCCGGTTACGATCCCGATCAGCTGAGCGCGGATGACGCTGCGTTGATTGGCCCCGAGCAGTGCGCCGGCTTTGAGGGACCAGAGCGTCTGCGCGGTTTGAGAGGCCGGAGAGGATATTGCTTGCCGCCGTCGGAGCGATCATCCCCACCGACAGCTGGGTGAGCTGTCCCATTTGAGTGATCGGGGCGATGTCCGTTTCACCGGTGGCGCGCGCGCAGACGGTGGAGAGCAGGACGGACATCGCCAGCGCCAGCAAAGTGAGGACAGGATTGATCCCAAAAACGGTCCAGCCGACGAGGACGATCACCCCGGCCAGGCCGAAGGGCGCCGCCCAGAGGTACCAGGCCGAGGGCAGTCCCGCCTTCGCCGAACGCAGCCCGACCAAGTCTTTGAGGCCCCGGCCGAAGGTCGCCCACTGCAGACACAGGGAGGTGAAAGCGGCCGAGGCCATCAACGCAACGCCGGGCCACAAGAGCCAACTGGAAAGCCCAGAGAATTCGGTGCTGCCCACCCATCCCTCCTTGATCGCGAAGGGAGCGAGCACCATCCAGGCGACGAGGCTGCCGAGCAACAGGCTGAGGCCATTCCGTGCACCGATCAAGAGGCCCGTACCGAGCAGCAGCGGACTGAAGTTCAGGCCGAAGCCCAGCGACTCGGCATCGACGCCGGCGAATCGAACCGGCAAGGCGGCGAGCTGGGGAATCCAGGCGGGCCTGCCATCGCGGAACCAAACCAGCGCCATCGCCACCGCGGCGCTGCCGATCAGGGCCCGCGCTCGCCGCAACGCGGAGCTGGCAGATCGATGAAGGGCATCGATCACCTCGGCGGTGGCGATGCCGCTCGGAAACGGGAGCCTCTCCACCGCGATCAATCGATGGCGAAGCATTAAGGCGATGAGAACGCCGGTGGCTCCCAGAGCAACGCCCCAGACCGCGATCGCCCAGGAGGGGAATGACTGTCCCATCATCGAAAGCGCAGGAAACGCGCTCACCAGCCCGGTGGTGAACGACATCCCGGCGGCGGACGACGCCACCGTCTGGGTAATGTTGTTCTCCAGCCGGCTGTAGCCGTTCGAGCCTAGCCGTCGTGCGAAAGCGAAGGCCGGCCAGTGACGCGGTGATGTTTCCCTGGTCACCCCAGCCCGTTTTCAGACCCATGTAGACGTTTCCCGCCGCCAGAATGGCGCCGATTCCGCACCCGGCGAGGACGGCCCGAAGGCTGAGCTCGGCCGATACCAGCGAGGGCTGCAGCGTCTTTGCCGCCGGCGGTAAATCGCGCTGCAGGGACAGGGTGCTCATGAGATTAAGACGTAGCGCTCGCCTTCGCGTGCGGTGCCCAGCGCGGGCAAGCCTTCGCAGGCCTGGGAGGTCGCGTACAGACCTTGCGCGTTCTGGTGGGGGACCCAGGTGGCGAGGGTGAGAATCGCGCCGCCGATGACCTCAGGCCCCTGATGTGTCGTCCGGATCAATGCCTTATCCACGTGGACGCAAACGCTCAGCTGGATCCGTGCGTCCGCCCCGCCGCGCCCGAGGATCTCTTGATAGAGGCCAAGCGCCATCTTGAGGATTCGCTCCCGCTCGATTCGCTCCCGCTCGTCGCGGTTTTGCGCGGGATCGTCTGAGAGCAGGAGGATCCCCACCAGTGCGCTGCCGGTCTGGAGCGGAATCGACAGCCCGCCGGCTCGAAGTCTTTGCTCCGCGGTGTCGAGCACGATGACCAGGTCGTCGAGAAGAGCGTCATCCGCCTCTTCCTCCGCCTGAGAGGGAGTCCGTATCTCCAGATGCACGGCGATCGCGCTTACCGAGAGCACCTTGGGGCCCGTTCGGCGCGGATCCTGAGCAAGGACCGCATCCCGAAGCGCGGCGATGAACTCGACCACCGAGGAATATCGGCGGTCCGGTTTCTTCTCCAGGCAGCGCAGGACGATGTTGTCCATCGCCGGGGAGATCGGAGCGATTCGGCTGCGGCGGCGCCGGTGCATTGAGGTGAAAGCGCTCGATCTCTTCCGAGCTGCTTCCCTGGAACGGGAGCTGGCCGGTGAGCAGTCGGTAGACGAGGACGCCCAAAGCGTAGATGTCGGTCCGCGCGTCCACCGGATCGCCGCGGAACTGCTCCGGCGCCATCGCCGAGGGAGTTCCCAGCCGCCGGCCTGCGGTGGTCAAGCCCGGCTCCCCGGGTTCCGGGTGGATCAACTTGGCGATTCCGAAGTCCAGCAGCTTCACCGTCTTTTGATCGCCCTTGGTGACGATCATGATGTTGCCGCCCTTGAGATCGCGGTGGACGAATCCCTTGTCGTGAGCGGCCTGCAGAGCGGCGCAAACCGGTTCGAGGATCTCGAGCACCTCCGCCGGGGTCAAGCGCCCCTGGCGTTTGAGCAGGTCGCTCAGGCTCATCCCGTCGAGCAGCTCCATCACGTAGAACGGCCGTCCGTCCTCGAGTTTGTCGAAGTCGATCACGTCGACGATGTTCGGATGCTGGATCTGGTTGACCGCCTTGGCTTCACGCTCGAAGCGTTTGAGCATCTCGCGCGAATCGGCCAGATT
>WNFJ01451177.1_pt1 | contig 23967 bp, 23 predicted proteins | sample 5400461 | NCBI WGS metagenome assembly WNFJ01 (sample SAMN13153349, study PRJNA577476) | soil metagenome | isolation source: 115 cm saprolite on Douglas fir-dominated hillslope | place: USA:California | collected 2013-09-17
GGAATGTCGCTGGCATTTCACATCGTCTTTGCGGTCATCGGAATGGCGATGCCCCTGTTAATGGCAGTATCTGAAGGTTGTTACTGGGGTCACTCCTCCGTTTGTAAAAAATTGTACGTTAGTGCGCCGGGAGATCGGTAAAGAACAATGAGTGGAAGTCTCAGACAGGAAAGGAATAGCAAACCAAACTGGCCCCGAGGTGCGTCTTTAGGGCTACCGATGAGCTACTTGGAGATTTTCAAGCGATGCTACGTTCGAAGAATGTCTTCAACCCACGACATTGCTGCCATGGTACTAGGAAAGCCGATCGTCGTGATTGCGAGCACTCCCACGTGCCGTAGCTCGTCAGGGGTGCAGCTTGCCTCTAACGCTCGACGCGTGTGACTATGCACGGCGCCCTCTCGCAACGCGCCAACGGCAATTGCCAGCTTCACGAGTGCACGGGTCTTGCTGTCCAATGGTCCAGCTGACTGGGTGACTTCACCGAGCGCCTCGACGGCCTGCATAACAGCTGGGTAATTCTTCTCGAAGTGCTGATACCGTGCTGGTATCTGAGTTTTCGATTTTGCGGAGGATTGCTTTTTCATGGGTTAATCGGTGATGTTCGATCCTGCCAAGAAAGCTATCATTGGGCAACCGAGACAGCACGCGATAAAACACACCCGCTTAGATTCCGACTAAGTAGATGCGACCCGTTCCGCGAAACCGATTATCTTTTTCGGCGATTTATCGGCCACCTCTCTGCTAGTGCCAAAAGTTATGGGCAAGCATTTGAGCTAGATTGGCAGCCAACCAGCGGGAGATATTGATCTCCTGGTAGACCGAATATTAAATAGAATCAACACTTTGGTAGGTTTATCACCTAGCGTCTATGCTTGGGCGGAGCCTTCGATGTAGATGACGACAGCCGGCTCGCCGTCAGGTAAGCGTATTTTTCCAAATTGCAGATTATAGAGCCTTTCGTCTGATCCGCGGAATAGTCTTTCGGTGCGCGCTTCTTCTGCGGCGACATTACCAATGAGGACAAGATAGATGGCCAAGTACGGAAACTGGGCCCGGGTAATTTTGGGCTACCGATAGTAACAATGCAGTCGACCGAAATCCATCCGCACCAATTCTGATTCTTGGACCGGTGTGAGAAGAATTTCAGTCGCTTCTTTTCGGATGGCTGATTCGATCAGCTCGAAGACAAACTCGGAGCCTTCGCACTTTCCGCTAGTCGCCCGTGCGATTATCCACTTCGCCATCGCTTCATGATAAACTTCCATTAATTCCGTAAAGTTTCCTTCCGTAGAGGTGATGCACGATGCGTGCTAGCTGTTCAACAAATAGCCGAAGCCCTGCTTTATAAATGCAACTTGGCCAGGACCAAATTCCGCTATCTTCGTCCGTCCATGGGCTCCAAAGATGGTTACACGCGCCCGGCCCGACAGATCAAACTGCCAATCATCGGCGTTCGGATGCCAATTCATTTCACGAAGTGCACCCAGCTTCAACAGTATGGTCGCAGCTGTCAGCCCGGCTTTGCTCGCCGGCAAGGTGAAGAATGATATCCGTTTTCGAGATGCTGCCGATCAGCCGCTGTAGGGTCGGGTTGTCGACAACTGGCAAACGCTCCGATCGAGTTTCGGAAAATCTCTTAAGAGCGTCCCCCGTGCTGTGCAAAAGCGATATAGAAGGAAAGTTTTCGTCCATGATATCACCGGCGATTACCACCGTCTCCAACTCCGGTCGATCAAGGAACGCTTTCACCTGGTGAAGGGAGACCGCTCCGAGCAGCTTCCTTTGCCCATCGACGATGTAAATATGTTGGAACTGGTGTTGCACAAAAGTCTGGGCAATCTGGGCGAACGTTGCGGTTTGAGGCAGAGTGAGCGGATCGCGCTTGATTAAGTCAACTAGATCTACTTCGGCGAGCTGACTCTTGAAAAATGCGGCGCCTTTGCGTTCCAATGACTCACCATACATGAACCGGCGCTCGAAGAAGCTGCTACAATAATAACCCAAGACGCAGGCAACCATCAAAAATGGAACGATCGCATAGCTGAGCGTCAGTTCGAATACCATCAAGATAGCCATCAAAGGCGCACCGGTTGTCGCCGCGAGAAAGGAGCCCATGCCCATTAGTCCATACATTGTGGGGTCCGGCTGAAGTTGAGGCGCAAAGTAAAGCACTGCTTGTCCGTAAAGGACCCCAATGGCGGATCCAAAAAATAGTGTCGGTGTAAAAACGCCTCCTACCGGACCAGATCCGAATGTCGCCGAGGTAGCAATAAGCTTGACGATGACCAGAATGAGAACGGAGTAAAAATCCCAGTTCTGATGGAAGAGAGAGGTCACCAGTCCCTTCCCGTTGCCACACACCTGAGGACAAAACATTGCCAGCAACCCGACCACGGCCCCTCCCAAACCAAGCTTAGCTGGAACCGGTAGAGCCAGTTTCGAAAACAGCCGTTCGGTCCGACGCAAGATTTGTAAATACAGAGGAGCAAGAAGTCCCAGGAATATGCCGATTGCGCAAAGCGGTACGATCTCCCATCGGGTATGGAGACCGAGTGCGGGCGATTGGTAGATTGGACTCTCCCCATTGAATGCCCGGCTCAGGAAAGTGGCAGTAACCGAAGCCAGGATTAATGGCCCAAGCGATTCAACCACTACCGTCCCGAGCACAATTTCAGCCACAAAAAATGCACCAGCAATTGGAGCGTTGTAGGCACTGGCTATTCCCGCCGCCGCGCCGCAAGCGACCAGCTGTCGCCGCTGCGGTATGGGCCAATTGCGAAGCCGCCCAACGAGTGAAGCCGCTAGCGAAGAGAGTTGAACGAGCGGTCCTTCGCGTCCGATCGAAGCGCCAGCGCTGATGGAGAAAAGGGCAGAAATCGTTTTGACCAGGCTTGCGCGGAGAGAAATGATCCCATTTCCCACCACCACTGCTTCCATGTAGTCCGTAGTCGATTTCTGCCGTACGCTGGCGATGAGGCGATTACCAATCCATAACGTCAATCCAGCCAAGACGCCGCCGATAACTGGGACTAAGAAGCGCTGCCAAAGCGGCAGGCGCTCGAAGCTGGTAATGATCGTAGCCTCGGAGCCGGTGAAGAGAAAATGGAGAAGGTCGGTAGCGCGGCGGAAACATTCAGTGACCAGTGCCCCTAAAATGCCGATCAGCGCCGCCCAAACCAGCGTCACCTGTCGCTCGCCGAACCGAAACTTTTCGATGAGCCAGACCTTGAGAATAAGAAGACGGCGGAGGAGCGGTGAAAGGCGCTGCGGTTTCTCTTCCGTGCTCATAGCTTACAGTTCCGCGAACTCCGACATTTGGCCGTCTATGAGTTCGCGCTCACCTCGGCTGGGTTGCACTGGACTTAAATGAGATTACGATCAGGGATCACCCAACAATTACCTCAATCGGAAGCAGGTGATTGATCACGTAGGTGGCGTAGTTCTCGTCATGCTTGTCAGGCTGAACGTCGCCATTGGCATCTTTTGCGCGGGAAAGCAATGTGTATTGACCCGGCTGCTTTGGCGTAACCCAATCAAACTTCCAACGTCGCCACGCATACCGTTGAACAGGATCTACGAATTCTGCCTGGGCCCAGGTTTGGCCACCGTCAGTGCTTACCGATACCTCCGTAACTTCGGTTTCCCCCGTCCAGGCAGCGCCAAACACTGTGTATGCCTGGTTCGGCGCAAGTGTTTCGTAAACAGTTGGTCGGAAAATCTCGGATTTTAGCTTCATTTCTCCCAGCGGGCGGCGCACCGGTTTTCCATCCACATAATCCCAATATCCGTAATCAGATGTTTGCCAGTAACCTTGAAACGGTTCTCGTACAGCGTAAATCCGTGTCAGCCACTTGACGGAAGCCATTGCGTAATGACCCGGTACAATCGCGCGTACCGGGTATCCGTGATCCTGGGAGAGATCACGGCCGTTCATCTGGTAAGCGATCAGTACTTCCCGCTGAAGTGCTTTTGCTCTCGGCAAACTACGGGCATAGGACACCTGTCCGGGAGGTAGCGCCCCTTCCTTCGGTACGCCTCGGTCAGGCCCTTCGAGCACGATCTCGCAAGCGTCTTCTGCCAAACCGGCGCGCTCCAGCAAAGCAGACAGAGGCACCCCGGTCCATTCTGCATTCCCGACTGCGCCAAGTTCCCACTGGGCTCCTTGAACTTGGGGAACGAGGAAGACCCGACTATTGCCGGCGCACTCCAAGATGGCGACGCGCGTCTCGGCCGGCATGGATCGCAATTCCTGGTAGGTTAGTGAAAACGGCCTCCTAACCGCCCCATCGATTTGCAGCCGGTAAGAAGCCAGCTCTAGTTTCGGCGCCGGGGAGTGACTGCGTACGTAGAACAGTTCTGTCGGAGTCAGAAACGAGTCAACCCGATCGACGGGAGTCTCCAGATTGTTCGGCTCCTTTTGGCGAATGATCAGGCCGCTTGAAGAGGATTGATGAGCATTCTTGATCTCGCCTCTGGTGTAGTGTTTTTGGATATTTTTCATGTATCTGGATACTATCAAGACGGTGGCGCGAATTATTCTTTGTTATGACTGCGAAATTTCTCCGACCCTTCCCGAAGAACCCGGAGCATTTGATGCACCTGACAATCGAAATCTGATTGATGGGAACTGGCTTGGCAATCGTGCGGAAGGATAAACGTTAACTAACCAAACGACTAGACGGTGGACGACTCTTCCGGGTGATGGGGAAAGAGCAACTACCTTTGTTATCGATGTTATTAAGTGCCATTTGTAAGCCAACCGCATTATGAATGTATAATTCTTTCGGGTGGAAATAATTTGGCCGATCTGGGAATGGCGATGCGAAGAGCGCCAGGTTACTTTCTTGGAAGTCAGCAGAAAGAGAATCAAAGGCTGATTTGATTGCCCGTCTGAAAACCCTCAAATTATCGCGGCGTACCTTCTGGTAGCGGCGTCGCGTCTGAATCCATGAAAGAATTAACATAGTGAATATGCTCGCGTTTGGAGTTCCGGGACCGTCAGAATGGGTACTAATTCTGGTGATAGTGTTGGTCTTGTTTGGTGCCAAAAAGCTTCCGGAATTGGCGCGGAGTCTGGGGCAAAGCATGAACGAATTTCGCAAAACGCGGGAAGACTTTGACAAGGAACTGCATGCGGCCGGGAATGAGGTAAAGGGAGCGGTGCAGCAGCCATACCAACCGGCTCCGAATCAGCCGCCGCAAAATCCGCCGCGGCCGAGTCAATCGGCGGCCCAGCAGAGTCCGCCTTCTCAGCAGCCAACCCAATCGTTCTGACGGGAGGGACGCGGTCGCTACTGCGCAAAGCCCAGCCTGCGTCGCTCACAAATCGTTAGAGATTTGTGAGCGATGCAGGCTCAGGCGATCAGGCCGCGTATAATCTTCGTTATCCCTATAGAAGGCGATTTCATGATGGGATCGGCACAGTCAGGATGATGCTAGTTCCATGACCGGCGGTAGTTTGGATATCTAATTTTCCGTCAATTTGGGAGGCTCTTGTGCGCATGTTACCCAATCCGAAGCCTTCACTTTTCTCCAGGCTGGCACCAGAGATTCCAGATCCATTATCTTTTACTTTAAGAATGAGATTAGGCGGTTCCCAGCGAAGCGTCACGCTTACTACCGTAGGCTTGGCGTGGCGAACGGCGTTGCTGATCGCCTCCTGGGCAAAACGCAGCAGCTCATGTTGTATCCTCTGCGGGAGCCTTTCTTCGGGTATGTTGTCGGACCGGAAATCACAGCGCAACTGGGCCGCCACGTTCGAGTGCTCAACCAAACGTTGCAACGTCGCAGTCAATCCTGATTCCTCAATCGGACTGGAGCGTAGGCTGAGAATGGATCTGCGCGCTTCAGCTAAGCCAAACTTTGCGATTTCGTTTGCCAGCTGAATTTGGCGGAGAAGATCGCCTTCCTTTGCGGCTAGTTGCTCCTCGGCGACTCCCAGTTGCATCGAGATGCCAGTAAAGCTTTGAGCCAGTGCATCATGAATCTCAGCGGCCAGACTCCTTGCGATTTGGAAAGTGACAAATAAAAGGTTGCGCCTTATCCACCAGACCCTCAGCCCAGGCCTTGCCTCCATGTCGATGGACAATCCGCTGAACGGTGGCCAAGCCAATGCCGGTGCCTTCAAAGGCCTCAGCCGGGTGAAGACGTTGGAATACACCGAACAGTTTACTTAAATACTTCATATCAAATCCGACTCCATTATCTCGAATGAACACGACTACTCATCCTGATCTTGGTTCATCCATCCTATTTCGATCTCGGCCGGCGAGCGCGTGCGTATGAATTTTAGCGCGTTCGAAATCAGATTAACGAGCGCGAGCCGTAGCATGGAGCGGTCTCCATACCAGGCGGGTAAGCCACCAACCCTGCAAACGATATTGCGCCCGACGGTGTCCGGCCGAACTTCAGTCAAAGCTTCTTCCACCAGCTGTTCCAGGCTGACCATCGTCTTATGGGTCTCTGTACGGCCTATTCTGGAAAAGGCTAAAAGGTCGTCGATCAGGTTGCCCATCCGTTGCGCCGATTCCAGGATCATCATCACATATCGCTGGTTTCTCTGATTTAGAATTTTGGCCGTATTTTTTTCAGGAGCTCCGTGAACGCGGCCATATGGCGAAGGGGTGCGCGGAGATCATGCGATATGGAATAAGCAGAAGCCGCCAACTCCTTATTAATGGTCTCAAGCTCAGCGGTTCGTTTCCCAAGTTCTTCGTTAAGGATGCGAATTTCCTGCTCTCGCCGCTCGCGCTCGGTGATGTCATTGTTCGTTTCCAGGATCGCAGCGGGCCGTCCCAGCTCGTCTCGCCGCAACGAGCATCGGCTGGCTACTACGACCTGGGTTCCGTCAGCCTTGGTCTTCGCGAGTTCGCCGTCCCAGCGTCCGGAGCGCAGCAGCTCTGCGCGAATCTCCTCAATCGGCGCCGAAAAGACCGACTGCAAAAGGTCGTGAGCGCGCTTGCCGATCGCTTCCTCTGCCGTCCAGCCGTACAACTCCTGAGCTCCGCGATTCCAGTAAGTGATGACGTCGCTCATATCGCGGACGAGAATGGTGTCGTGGGTGAGATTCACCAAGCTGGCCTGCTGAGTTCGTTCCGCCACCACTTCGCTTTCGAGGTCGTCGCGGGCTTGACGAAGGTCTCCTCGACGCGGCGTCGAAGGGCGCTGAACCAGGTGACCAGCGATGCGAATGAAGCGAAGACAATATAGTAAGGGAGATCAGAAAGTGAGATTTCGAACGTGTGTAAAGGCTCTACGAAGAAGTAATCGAAGCTTATGCATGAGAGTAGAAGCGCCAGCGCGTCCCGACTACTTTGATGTCTTCCTCCGATCGGAGAATGGCGGACGAGCCTTCGCGAACGACGGGATGATCGTCCGCAATCAGAACGCGATTATGTTTGTAGGGAACGATTTCATTTGGGCGAGCAATGATAGCTAAATTGCTGCGTCGCATATGAGAAAGCTGTTTTCCGCTGCTCGTTCGAGGGAGATGAAACCATTCAACCGGCTCATGAAATGATCGGTAAACGAACGATGACACTGGTGCCGCTACCTGTTGTACTACGGACGTCCAGTTCGGCGCCGATGTTTTTTGCCCGTGCCCGCATATTCGCAAATCCGAATCCTTCGCCGCCTGACCGGCCGTCCGCGATGCCAGAACCGTTATCTCTGATTTTGAGCACAAGATTTGGTGGATCCCGTCGCAGGCTGACGCTGATGGCTGTTGGCCGGGCGTGGCGAATGGCATTGCTGATCGCTTCCTGAGCGATTCGCAAAAGATCTTGTTGGACCGATGGCGCCAAGCTTTCTTCAGATACCTTGCTCGAACGAAAACTACACTGTAGCAGCCCTGGGATATTTGCGCGCTCGACCAACATGCGCAGGGCTTCGATGAGTCCCGACTCTTCAATAATATCCGAGCGGAGGCTGTGCGCGGAACGGCGCGCTTCCGACAAGCCAAACCGGGCGAGATCGGTTGCCCGCTCTACGTGGCTAAAGGCATCCTTGCTCTTCATTTGCATTGCCTCTGTCGCAACCAAGAGTTGCATGGAAATGCCGGCAAAATTCTGAGCCAGTGAATCGTGAATCTCACCAGCCAGTCGATTGCGTTCCACTAGGACGGCAGATTGTCTAGCCGTCTTTGCTAATTGGGTGAGCTGAATAGCCAGACTGGCTTGAGTCGCTAAGGCTCTCGCGATCTCGAGCTCCTCCGCTTGAAAATCGCGCTCCTCGGTGAAGCGAAAGGTCAATCGGCCGTTTATCTGGCCACGTGATAGCAAAGAAATGATCAATATGGTCTTTACACCGAGGCCGAGCAGATAGGCGCGATGATCGTCAGGTATTGGCGAATGCGGATCAAGCGTACGCGTGATAGCGCTCGGCTCATTCAAAAAAAGACTGAAACGTTGTTCACCGAGCGACACGTTCCTCCAGATTTCGGGATATTTCGCTTCTTCTGGGGACATCACTCGGCCATCTTGGAAGATCAGCTCCAGCGGCAAGGTGTTTTGCTCGAAGTTACGCACGCGCAAGGTGGAAGAGACCGCACCCAACTGCCGGGTCATGGTAGCCATTACTTGACCAAGGAAATCATCCAGTTCGCGCACCGAGGCAAGCGCATCCAGGCATCCCCGAAGAGCCTCGTTTGCTTTTGCCAACTCGGTGGCGCGCTGCTGTGCTAACAGTTCCCGTTCGCGCGCCATAGTCGCTTGCAATTCCTCTGCGCGCTTGAGCTCCGTGATGTCCGTGCTAATACCGCAAACCGCATACGGTTTCCCACTGCGGTCGCGCAGCGGAAATTTTGCAGCGATCCAGTAGCGAACTCCTTCTTCCGAGGGCACGAATTCCTGGAAATGGATTGGAACACCGGCTTCGATCACTTGCCGATCATTGGCCCGGACCGCTTCAGCAACTTCAGAGGCATGAATGTCAAAGTCGGTTTTGCCGCGGATTTGATCACGCCGAACCCGATGGCGACGCTCGAATTCGCAGTTAATCAAAATGTACCGGAGTTCGAGATCCTTGACAAAAATGACCGCTGAGGTGTTGTCGATAATATCCTGCAGCCGCTCCTCACTGGCACGGAATGCCTCTTCAGCCTTCCTGCGATCACTATTCTCTTGCGTCAGGTCAGCATACAATCGAGCGTGATCCAAGGAGATTGCGGCTTGCGAGGCCAGCATTTCCAGCATGGCCAGCCGCTTGGGCGTGAACACGCGGGGCGCCAAGCTGTTCTCCAGATAGAGCACACCCATAAGCTTGGTTTGCTTCACCAGGGGCAGGCAGAGCACCGACCTGGGACGCTGCTGACGAACATATTCGTCCTGGGAAAACTGGTTCTGAGTCGAGGCGTCATCCAGAATCACACTCTCCTGAGTTCGAATCACGTAGTGAAGGAGCGCGTCGGGTAAGGCGGAGGGTGTTACCGACGCTTGTTGCAGTTGAACCTCGACCCCGTCGCGGCCGGTCCTGGCTTCCGCACCGATTCGAAGTTCTTTGCCATGCAGCAGGATCAGAAGACCGCGCTCGGCGCCAGCGTGTTCAACGGCGATCATCATGAGCGTTTTGATCAACTTCTCCTGCACAATCTCCCCAGCAACCGCATGCGACGCCTTCATTACCGTCCCCAAGTCCAGCTGCTCAACCGACGTGCCGATCGTGGCGGTAGGGCGCAAAGCGGCCTGCTCTTCGATTGCAGGGTAGCGCTCGTCGAGCTGCTTTACCTTGCCCAGTGCGCCCCAACGCAGATAACAGTAGCGTGCGTCGCGGAGGTAGGAATGCGCCACTTTTTCGATGCCACGCTTTAGGTAGAACTGGGCTGCCAGCTCGTTGGCGAGGCCCTCATACTGAACAAAGCCATTCTCGTGCGCCGCCCGGATCGCCTCTTCGTACAACCGCATCGCATCCAGGTCCCGCCCTTCGAGGCGAGCAACCTCGGCTGACACCAATGTGTGTTTGTCGGCAAAAGTCGGTGGATAGTTTTCGGCCCACTCGCGCAGTTGTTCCCGGTGCGCCGTCAGGAGTTCGCGCGACCCGGTTTGCTCGTCAGGAGCAGCGTTTTCGTAGAGCGCTGCCACCGTCAGCGCGGTGTAGTAAAAGTAGTCGAGCAGCTGGATCCGGCCGGTTGCGGCCCAAAGCAGCGCCTTCGCCTTGTCAGCTGCGGCGAGCGCTTCTGCGTGCTCCCCTGAAAGGAACCGCGCCTTCAGTTTGAGGATCCAGTAAGAGCAGACCATCGGTGCCCTTCGATTTGCCGTCATCGAGGCCTCGAATGCCGCCTCATCGAACTGCCCGTCGCTGAAGGTCGAGAAGGTCGCCGTCCGGCCCTGCATAGTCGCGATGAATCGTTGCTGGCTCACGACGGCGTCCTCCATGTCGCGGAACCTGGCTTTCTGGACGAAGTCCAGGCCCTTCTCCGACTCGCGCCAGACCGCGTCGAGCGGATCGTTCCTCAGGAGAAGGATTGTGACGCATTGGCTCACGCTGTAGCAAGCGGTTGTGAGACCGCCATTCTGGGTCGCGGCGCGAAAGGTCGCCCGCATGAAATCGAGCACGGTCCCGATTGGCTGCGTCCAGAAGGCAACTTCTCCCATGAAGAAGTGGGCCTTCGCATAGTAGGCGATAAAGCCGTGCTTCTCGACAAGGTCGCAGGCGAGTTTGGCGAAGCGATACCCCTCGCTGTAACGGTGAAAGAGCGGGCCGAGGATAAACCCGAGAAGGGCATAGCCGTGCGCGGACGCGGAGTTCGTCCCGTACTTCATGCTGATGTTCACCATGCGGCACAGGTGTAAGCAAAATAAGTTAAAGTCGGTAAGGAAGGCGGGGTCTTGTAGGGTCGAGAGCGCCTGCATGGCGGCCTGCAGTTCCGGATCAGTCATTATCGGCAGATCGATCAGGCTCTCGATCGGGCGCCCATTGAGCGTCTGCCAGACCGTCTCGTATTCGGCCTGGACCTGTTCCCAGGTCGGGTGTGCCGCGATGTCAATACCGAATAGTCGGACGCAAGTGAGCGCGATGGCCACGGCTTGCGCGTTCTCCGACTTCACGGTATGGAGCAGGACCTTCAGGTGGTAGACGGCTGCCTGGTCGACTATCGACGCCCCGCGCTGCAGTAATTCGGCAATCAGTTGCTCGGCTGTGTCCAACTCCCCGGTCAGAAACTCGCACTCCGCGCGTTCGAGCCGCAGGCTGAACATTAGATCGTATTGGCTGCTCCAGTCTCCAAAGTCGAGCAGCGCCATGCCGCCCGCTAGATATGTGCACGCTGACGCAAAGGCTGCTGACGCTTTGGCCTTTCGCCCGGCACGCAAGGCAATAGTTGCCACCTGCGCTTTCTCTTCCCGGTCCACCAGCCGTGCGGCGCCCCGAGTGAACTGGTTCGCCACATCGAACAGATGCTCGGCGAGTTCGTTCGCCGTCATGCTCGCCAGCAGCACGCGGCCGATGCGCAGGTGCACTTCGGCACGGTGCTCTTCTGGAATGAGTGTATAAGCTGCCTGCTGGATCCGGTCGTGCAGGAACTTGTAGGTGCTGTCCTCGCGAAAAACGACCCCGGCATGGACGGCTTCCCAGAGTGCCGCGTGCATCGCCTCCTCTGTTTCCCCGTGAACCAGGGCTAGAGTGGAGACCTCGGCGACATTGCCCAGGCAGGCGAGTTGTTTCAGGGCTTCCTGGGTAATGGCAGAGAACCGCTTCAGCTTTCCCGCCATCAGATCCACCACGTTGTCGGTGTAGCTCTTAGCGCGGATGCGGTCGACGTCCCATTGCCAAGCCGGCACGGCCGGGTCGAATGCGAGCAGCCCCTCTTCGGCCAGCGCGGTCAAGAGCTGGATCGCGAAGAACGGATTGCCTGCAGTCTTCTCTTGCACCAGTTCCGCTAAGGGCCGCGCGCGCTCCGGCTCGCAATGCAGAGCATCGGCGACAAGCCGCCCGACATCGTCGAGCCGGAGAGGCGCCAGCACGATCTCATGCACCCTCGCTCCGGCGTCACGGATCGCCTCAAGCGTCCGCAGAAGCGGGTGAGAGGGGCCGGTCTCGTTGTCCCGGTAGGCGCCGACTAGCAGCACGTGTCGCACCTCCGGGTGCGTGACCAAGTGCTCGAGAAGATCGAGCGTCGCTCTATCCAGCCATTGTAGATCGTCAAGAAACAGGGCGAGCGGGTGCTCCTTCCGCGCGAATACACCGAGAAACCGCCGGAAAACCATTTGAAAGTGGTTCTGCGCTTCGTGCGGTGGCAGCTCCGGAACCGGTGACTGTCTTCCGATCACAAGCTCCAGCGCGGGAACGAGGTTGACGATAAGCTGACCGTTCGGGCCCAGCGCATCGCTCAGGGCGTCTCGCCACCGGCCAAGCTCCGCCTCGCTCTGGCCCAGAAGGGGGCGCACAAGGCTCTGGAAGGCTTGGGCCAGCGTGGCGTACGGGATGTCCCGCTTGTACTGGTCGAACTTGCCGGACGCGAAGAGCCCACGGGGCGGGACGAGCACCTTGTGCAACTCGTGCACCACCGAAGACTTGCCGATACCGGAATAGCCCGACACGAGCACCAGCTCCGGGGTGCCGTTGGAGACGACGCGATCGAAGGAAGCGAGCAGCGCGTCAATCTCGCGCTCTCGTCCGTACAGCCGCTCCGGGATGAGCAACCGGTCCGATAAATCGTGAGCGCCGAGCCGGAACGGGTCGATGTGGCGGTGCGCCTCCCATTCCGTCAGGCAGCGCCGGAGATCGCCGGCAACGCCCGCGGCGGTCTGGTACCGCTCCTCTGCGGTCTTTGCCAGCAGCTTCATCACGATCGCTGAGAGCGGCGCGGGAATGTCCTTCGCGTACTGGTCGGGCGCGACCGGTTGCCGGGCGATGTGGCAGTGCACCCACTCCATCGGATCCGAAACGGTGAAGGGCAGCACACCCGTGAGCATTTCGTAGAAGGTAACGCCCAGGGAGTAAAGATCACTTCGAGAATCGATGGACCGATTCATGCGCCCGGTCTGTTCGGGCGCCATGTAGGCTAGTGTGCCAGCAATCATCTCGGGTGGTTCTGCCGGCTGGCGTTCGCGTGGAAGACGTGAAGCAATCCCGAAACCCGTCAACCAGACCCCGCCGCTCGCAGAGTCCACCAGAATGTTCGCCGGCTTAATATCCTTGTGGATAAGACCTTGCCGGTGGAGTTTGCCTAGCGTAGCTGCAAGGCCGGCGGCAAAGCGAAGGAACCGGTTTAATTCCAACGGTTGTCCTAGGAGCCGATCAAGTGGCTCGCCGCCAGGGTCCTCGAGTATAAGCATTGGCCGGCCCTCACGCCGAACGAGGGTGAGAGGCCGAGCTGCCCAGTCTGAATCAAGCTCATCCCGAAGCGAGTATTCGTGCTCAAGCCGCTCCAAGAGCGCTGGATCGGGATGCTCTGAGACAGGACCTAACGAAAGCATCGTGGGTAGTTCGCCGTCATCCCTCCGGCCCCGCCAAAATGCGAATCCCTCGTCCTCACGCAGCCTTTCAAACACATATCGTGAAAGCTCGATCATGATAGGCTTCCGCTTGGCCAACTTACACCAACGCCGGTTGCACGCAGATCTCCTTTCGGCAAATCGAACACTTGAGCGGCGTCGTAAATCATCAAAGCTGATTCTTTAGACGCGCCCCTCATCGTCCCAGCTTACTGCGGCTAGCCGCATGCCCGGAAACGAAATCAACCGCGCCGCCGGCCGAGGATCAGCATCCCATTTTGGAAATGGATTCCCTGACGGAAGAAGATAAAAATCGTGCAAGCCAGCGCACCGGGAGCCGGCCAAACCGCCAGCCAAAACAAGGGCTGCTCGCTGTATGCAGCCTTAACTAAGCCCAAAATCGCCAGTAGATAGCTTGCGATCCAAATACAGATTTCGACGTTCACGGCGCCGCGTTGAGCCACCGACTTGATTCTGACGGCGCAATAGCCGGCGCCTTCGAATGGAGAGAGCGTCCTCAATCGTACCGAGCGTCTATGTCTTTCCTTCCGGACGACGGCAAGGGGCAGCGATTGATCATTCTCCTTCACTTCGAGAGTTGACTGAAATAGTCTTTGGAGCCTGTCTTTCACGCCTTCGGTCTCTAACATTAGGTTGACGTAGGAGTTCATTTTGTGGCCTTTTTTCGGGAGTTCACCGCTGAGTCCTGCCGTCGCGCGTTGCCGCTGCCGAAAGGGTCAGTAGGTTTGCTTCCATCGGCGGACGATGACACAGGCCGAGGAGGGCATATCATCTTTTATTATGATAAGACATCATACTTACTGATACTTGGCTTTATCACCGATGGACGTTTTGCCGGGGAGTTCACGCAGCGACGCCTAGTGCACCAAGTCTGCAGCTCGTACCGCAGCGTTGGGGAGCGTCGCCGGATGAGTCGCAAGGCGCTGGCCAGGCCAATATCTGAATCGGTCTTTAACGAGTCAGCAATCGCGGCGAGGCGTCGGCGCCTTCCTGTCTACACGGTGATTACCGCCCCAGGCGTGTTCTCACCTCTAGTCGGCACATTGCGGGTCTTGGCAGCTGTCTCTGGAACACTGGTCGTCGCACTCGCTGCCCTGGGATTGCGTGATCCGCTCGCATCCATGTCGAGCTATACGGCGGCGCTAATGGCGTTGAATCAGATCGCGCCGCCTCTGCTCCTGCTGCCTCTACCGGACACAATTCGCGTTGGCCTGCGGGGCCTCGGCAAAGGCGCCGCGTTGGCCGGCTTCCTCCTCGACCCATGGGCAGCAACGACGCTGTTCATTGGCCTGAGCATCGCCGTCAGCTTGCCTGGCGTGTTCGATCCCAGCGTGGCGAACGCCTTATACGCGGCGCCGCTCGGCATGCTGGAACTGTTGTCCGGGCTTCTTTTCTGGGCGCAATTCATGCCGGCGACACGCCGCATTAGACCTGCATGGCTGGCGGGCGCTGTAGCCTGGATCGGTGCAATGCCGATGAGTGTGGTAGCGGTAGTCTGGATGCTGTCGCCGGACGTACTCTATACACCCTATCTCGACGTCATCTGCCGCTGGAACCTCCCGCCGCTCGTCGACCAGAAATGGGCCGGGTTGGTGATGTTCGTGGCCGGCGTGCCGGTTCAACTCGTTGGGGTGGGGCTGCTGGTTGGATCCTCCCACAGGATCGATCCAGCGACCGGGCCACCGACACTCCATCCGCCCAAGCGAGAACGGGCGTAAGGATCCGCCGCGTTCCGTCTGATCTGCAAGGGTCCTGATCTAGGATCAGGATGGCGAATCCTGGATGGTACAGCAACGCGGGGCCTGGTTCTACCGGGAACGCAACCTCTGACCTTTCCAAACAGCATCCTCCCAAGCAGTTGAATCAATTTTAGAGATTGCTATTGGCCCAGTTGGATTCCATTCTCGCTACCTAATTCGATCGGAGCCGCGAGCGCGTGCCCGCCGCGTTTTCATTGCGGCATAAGTCCAAGGAGAGAAGACCGATGATCCAAAAAACCACATATGGTTTGGCGCTGGCCGGCCTCGCTGCATTAACCACCAGTGCCGCGTTTGCAGACGATCAGGCGCTCATCGATGCCTTGGTGCGCAAAGGTATCCTGACGCAAAAAGACGCCGACAAGATCGAAAGTGAGGTGTCAAAAAGCCCGGCAGTGGTGACCACGCCGAGCAGCCCGCTCAAGCTGGCACCCTGGATCCGAGAACTGAAACTGAGCGGTGATTTACGTCTGCGTTACAGTCAGCCTGAAGAGCAGGCTCAAGAGCCCTCGGCTGCTCCCGGTATTCCAACTCCGACTCCAAGCCCTTCGCTTCGGAATCCGACCCCTACGCTAACCGCCAGCCCAAACGGCAAGAACCATGTGGCACAGCGCTCGCGCTGGCGATTCCGTTTGCGTTTGAATGCCGAGATCAAACTTGATGCTGGCTTCTTCGCCGGGTTCAGCCTCTCGACCAATAACTTCTCTGATTCGTCGCAAAATCAGACCTACACGGGTGGTTTCCAGAACTACAGCATCTATATAAGCAAGGCATTCCTGGGCTGGAACGGCTATCCCGGCCTAACCCTAATCGCCGGTAAACAGGACAACCCATTTTATTCCAACAATCTTTTCTGGGATCCGAACACGTATCCGCAAGGCTTAGTGGAGCGGGTGGATTTTGATAAGTTCTTTGGTTGGAACTCGGCTGGCGAACCGGTCAGCTATAGCAAGGGGGGCAAGGCTCCACCTCCGGTCAAGAAAAGCCACGGCGCTTTCGAGCTCAGCCTCATTGCTGGGCAGTTCATTTTCTACGACAACAACGAATACAACTTCGACAGCGATCTGAAGACAGATTCATTCCTCTTCGAGGAACAGCTGTTGGCCCGCTACAAGACCGATTGGTTCTCGATTACGGTAGCTCCGTCGGTCTTTATTGCCAACGCTGCCGGGTATGGCCACGACACCGTTGCTAACGGCCCAGCCGGGAACTTCTCTTCGGTCAATACCGGTGGATTTACTGCACCCGCTAAGGGCGACTTTCTCCAGTTCCTGGATGGCACGGGTGAAGAGCGCGATCTGTTCACTGTCTTAGCGCCTGGAGATATCACGGTGAAGGTGGCCAATATCCCGGTGAAGTTCTACTGGGACTTCGCTTATAACTTGGACGGAGGTAAGCGTTTCAGCCTGCTTGGAACAGCCGGCCAACGAGCGACTACGGCCACATTGTTCAATGGCACATCGCTAAGCACAGGTAGCCTTGTGATCACTCAACGAGATGACACCAACCCGGTTACTTTCCCGTTTGCTGGTTTATACAGCGAAGTGGTTACCAATTCCGCCGGGACCGTAATCGGCTACAAGAATCTGGCCCAACCTTCGAACAAGGATAAGATGGCGTGGCTGATTGGGTTAAAGATCGGGGACAACAAAAAGGCTGGAGATCTCTCGGCTTATGTCGATTACCGCCAAGTCGGTATCGCAGCAATCGACCCGAACCTCTCATTCGGTAGAGTGATGAAGGCGCGATTGAATTTCCAAGGCTTCGCCATGGGAATCTACTACAACCTAACCGACTTCTTCATCCTGGGAGTGAGTGGGCGTATCGATTGGAACCTGACGAACCTCTATGGAGGCCAAGCGACCCGTGGTTCCGGTATTGCTGATGAGAACACTTGGCATTACTTCCGAGTTGATGCTTTATTGAAGTTTTAAGCCACAGAAGTAGCTTAGCTACAGGCGTTTATGTGACCGGTGGTTGGAAAAATCTGGGCCCGTTCCTGAAACTAATCGCTTGCAGGCGGTGTCGCCGAAAATAGTTCTGCTATATCAGCTGCGCCACTTTGTACGAATTGATACCAAGGTTATCCACATCCACCGGTGAATCCTTCGGCACCCAAACAACGATCCGGCCGACCGCGTAAAGGAAAACCTCATCGGCTCCAAGCCCCGCTTTGGCAAGCTTCCGTGGATAGTCGACATCAGCCGAGAAGAACAGATCGAACGGCGCGCCGTTCTCAAGTTGGGCGAAGAAGTTACCGGAAGAACCGTAGGTAACGTTGACTTTAATTGCTGAATTTTTCTCCTCAAACTCCTTCACTAAATCATCCAGTGCGAACTTCAAATCCGCCGCTGCGGCAATTATCAGCGTCGTGGGTGGTGGTTTGTTGGAACTTTCGTCGGCGGCAAAAGCCCGCAAAGTCATCAGAATTGTTCCGAGAAACGCCAGCCAACTCAATCTATCGACATGATGATCTAGAAGATTCACGAGCTTGATCCCAAGCTGCCGCTTCAGACAGTTCAAGTATATTCGACCGCTATCGAAGGCGAACAGGAGTGAACCCTGATAGGGAAACTGTTGCGGCTTCGCAATGCTGTGATCTATAATAGAGCGTCTGCTTCCGCTTTCGCGTCGTTGGATTATGCTTTAGGTACCTCAAAACTACTGGGTTCCTTAAACCGGTTTTCTGCTCCGTTGCTCCCCAATACCCATCCTGGGCCATCCTAGAGCGTCGCTTTCACGCTCTTACCTTGGATTTTTGCAATCCTTCGACCCTAACGCCAAATTCTTGGCTTGCTTCGCTCGCAGGGGAATTGCGATCGCGCCCCCCTGCCCCCCATTGTCCCTAATGGGGGCTGCGCGGAACCCAAGCTTTCCGCTCCCTGACCTGTCAAGAGCTGTCCTCGTCGCTCCTTGTGCAGCTGGACCCCTCCGGGCTTCCCCCGCTTCCGCGTCGTTCCTGCGGGATCTCTTGACAGCGGTCGCTCCAAGCAAACGGTTTCTATCTTTTGCGTTCGTTATTCTGTTCGCTCGTTCCTCGCTCCATCTAACAACCTCAAAATATTAATAACACGTTATAGAGATGTTTTGTTATGCCGTGGTTAATCACTAGGTTTTGTGTCGGGACGGATATAAAAACATGAAAAAAAGATAATGTTTTACTTGCATACTATACGCGCATCGCGTATACTCACGCTATTGAAGGTTGAGACGGTTTCAACGTTCAATTCTTAAACTAAACATCAATACTGCGAATCAAGTTATGATCCTCAACGACATTAAAATCATCGGTAACCTGGTCAACGATGCCGAAGTTCGTTTCACGCCTAAAGGCACCCCGGTCGCCAATTGCTCCTTAGGTATCAATGAGACCTACCGAGTCGATGACGAGAAACGCCAGATCACCACGTTTGTTGACGTGCAGGTCTGGGGACCCAGCGCCGAGAATTTCGGTAAGCTCGTGCGGAAAGGCCAGGAAGTCTTTGTCGAAGGAGCCCTTCGTCAGGATCACTGGGAAGATAAACAAACCGGCCAGAACCGTTCCAAGCTCTACGTCAAGGCTGAACGCTGGCAGTTCACTCAGTACCGCCGCCAGGAGGACAGCACCGAAGCTGCTCCCGCCGAGGGCACCAAAGAAACCAAGAAAACTGCTTCTAAGAAAACCAAGTAATCCATTCACCGGAACCGGGGGTGTTTGCACCACCCCCGGAACCAATAACAAGACATCACAACCCTAGTCATAAGTCATGAGTCTCAACACTAATTATCTCCCAAAAGCTCGCGGAACAGTAGCAATTTCTGATGAGGAATTGCATCAGTTGGCTCCGAGCATCTTCGCTTCTCAGCCGGTCGAAGGTGTTTCGGATAGGTACAGCTTTCTTCCTACTTCCTCGATTCTCACAGGAATGCGGGAAAACGGGTGGGTCCCCGTCCGCGCCGAACAACAAAGCGTTCGCACCGAAGCACGGCGCGGTTTCCAAAAACATCTCATCCGTTTCGCGAGGCTTGAACACCTGGACACTTGGGAAAAGAACCAGGTCCGGCCTGAAGTCGTGCTTTTGAACAGTCACGACAAGAGCAGCGCTTACCAGCTTCATTGCGGCCTGTTTCGATTGGTTTGCTCGAACGGCATGGTCATTTGCGATAGCACGTTCCAGCGGATCTCGATCAAACATTCGGGGTTCAATCCTGATTCGGTTATCGAGGCTTCATTTAAGGTCCTCGGTGCTGTGCCCGACATCATGAACAAGGTGCAGCTCTTCCAAGATCGAATCTTGACTGATGCCGAACGCCTTGCCCTAGCCACTGGCGCGGCAACGTACCGCTGGGAAGATCCAAATAAGGCCCCGGTCAATGCCTCGATGCTCCTCAATCCCCGACGCTACGGAGACGGTGCCAAGGATCTTTGGACCACGTTAAATACGGTTCAAGAAAACGTCATTCGTGGCGGTCAACGCGACTACTCGCGCCGCCGCCCGGACGGTAGCCGGATGCCCAAGAGCCGAGCAATCAAAGGCATTGATGAGGATATGAAACTCAACAAAGCCCTCTGGCAGATGGCCGAGGTACTTCGCACGCGCGGAGCATAATAAAAGACCACATCAAACGGAACCGGGGGTGTTACGAGCACCCCCGGAACCAATTCGAAATAACCCACTCAACCCGATCAAAAGCTAAATGAGTATTTCTAAATCTACTCCTACCGCAACCGTACAAGAAGACAACAGCGGTGCCAAGGAGACTTGCACCGTTTACACCGTCGCTTGCGACGACAGTAATGGCACTCACGCTCAAGTTTTCTGTTTTGAAACCGACGCGCTTCGTTGGTTAGCCGAAAACGCCGAAGGCCCCGACGAGGACGCGCGCGCCGAGCTTCTTCAACTCGCGGATGCCCGCGATGACGATGCGTTTTGGCAGCTCCTCGAGCAGTCCCGCGAGGACTTTGCTACCTACCGCATCGAATCCCATGACCTGCAACTCCAACCCAATCTCTTTTAAAGTTTATGAACGATTTTGAATTCAAGCGACAGCAGAAAGCCGAATGCTTTCGCGAACTGGCCGAGAAACACCAAAGCATTTCTACCGGACGGCACCTTGCCGCGCGGGAACAACTTGAAATGATCCCACCCGGCCAGCCGATTCTGGTTGGCCATCACTCCGAAAAAAGGCACCGCGCACATTTGAAGCGCATCGATCAGCATTTCGCCAAGGCTAAGGAGCACCACGACAAAGCCGAATATTTCCGCCAGCGAGCTGACGCCGTGGAATCAAACCGGGCAATCTTCAGCGATGACCCGGATGCGACCGAAAAATTGGTCGATAAAATCGAGCGGCTCAAGAAGCGCCAAGGTGTGATGAAGCGAGCAAATCAGCTGATCCGCAAAGCGGATCGTGAAGGCCTGGCCGACCTTGGTTTTTCAAATGACGCGATCGACAAGCTTTTCCAGGCCGATTGGTGCGGGCGCATCGGATTTGCCGATTACGCGCTCAAAAACAATTCGGCCAATATTCGGCGGCTCGAAAAGCGGTTGGCCCAACTTCAGAAAGCACAGAATGACCAAACAAACGAGGCGCTGTTTCCCGATGGCGTCCGTTTGGTTGATAATGTCGAAGAAAATCGGCTACAGATCTTTTTTCCAGAAATCCCTGCCGAGTCTTTCCGGCGGGAATTGAAACAAAACGGCTTTCGCTGGTCGCCGGCCAGCGGAGCTTGGCAGCGGCATCGGAGCAACCGCGCAACCTACCTTGCCAAGCTCATGCTGGCCAACAGGAAGGAGGCCAGTCATGTCTGAGATTGTCTCTATCCCACTCAATAAGCTGGTGCGCTCCGAGCGCAACGTGCGCAAGACTGGCGGTGAATCGATCGAGGACTTGGCTGCTTCGATCCTCGCTCATGGGCTCCTCCACAACCTGACGGTTGTCGAGCAGCGTAACCACAAGGGCACGAGCTCCGGCAAATACGAAGTCGTTGCAGGAGGACGCCGTTATGCCGCGCTCCAACGGCTCGCCACGGAAAAGAAGCTACCAAAGAGCTTCGCCGTCCCCTGCAAGGTGGTCGAGGCCTCCGCTGCCGTTGAGGCGAGCTTGGCTGAGAATACCATCCGCGTCGCGATGCACCCAGCAGATCAGTTTATCGCGTTCCGCGATTTAATGGATTCTGGGCTGGGCGTCGAGGAAGTCTCAGCACGGTTCGGCGTATCCCCTCTCTTCGTTCGACAGCGGCTTAAGCTCGCGAATGTTTCGCCTCGTTTTATCGAGGCTTACCGCGTTGGTGAAATGCAGCTCGAGCAGCTCGAGGCCCTCGCTATTACCGATGACCATCTCGCGCAGGAACGGGTATGGGACAGCGCCCAACATGAGTGGGAACGCAGCGCTCATAATCTTCGGCGCTTACTCACTGAAAAACAGGTTAGCGCTTCTGATCGCCGGGCCAGATTCATAGGGGTCGAAGCTTATGTCGCCGCTGGCGGCACTTTGGAACGCGACTTATTCGATTCCGAACACGAGGGCTATCTGACCGATCCGGCCCTGCTGGATCGACTGGTTGCGGAACGATGCGAAACGCTCGTGGCCGATTTACGCGCTCAAGGTTGGGCATGGGCAAAGCCCTACCTGGACCGCGACTACTGGGAGGTTCTCCAAAAATACGACCGGCTCCAGCCGGTACCGGTCGAGCTCGGCGAGGACCTCTTGGCCGAAGCTAATAAGCTCCGAGCGGAGCTTGAGTCCATCGACCAGCAATATGAATCCGGCGAGTATTCGGAGGAATGCGAACAACGCATTGATGAGATCCAAACCAGATTGGACCAAATCGACGCGGCTCGAAAGGAGTTTACCGCAGAGCAGAAAAGCCGAGCTGGAGTGATCATCACAATCGATCACGATGGGAAGCCGACGTACCATGGCGGTTTGGTGGAGCGAGGTGTTAAAGGTGGTGCGTCCGCGAATGGTGAGCAGTCAGACAACAACGACGCCTCCCAGGATGACAAGGGCGGGATCTCTGCGGCGCTCCTTGAAGATCTCACTATCCAACGGACTGCTGCGCTGCGAGCCGAGCTCGCCGGTTAGACCCGACATCGCCCTCATCACGGTAACTCACAATTTGGTCGCGCAGATCTTTTATGAACCGATGTATGGCTTACCGAGTTCGCTGACCGTTCGCACCGACGCGTATACCGAACGGGTGGATTTGCGGTCAGCCTCCGAATCGCAAGCTGCCAAAGCGCTGGGCAAACGAACGCATGATGTGCGGCAGCTGCTGCCAGCCAAAATTGACGCTCTTTGGGAGTGGCTGCTGGAACAGCCGCAGAACGTTCTTTTGAACGTTCTGGCGACCGCTGCGGCTCACACGGTCAATGCTGTGCAAGGCCCGCACGACGAGCCTTCCACGGGCCGCTTAGGCGCGGCAGATGCGTTGGCTCAGGCGTTGGGAGTTGATATGTCTAATTGGTGGCAGGCCTCCGCCTCGAATTACTTCGGGCGTGTCAAGAAAGACCAAATTATCCGAGCGATTGAAGAGGCAACCGGAGCTCCGGTTGATGAACGGCTAAAAGCCTTCAAGAAAAAGGACTTGGNNNCCGCTTCGGAATTGATCAATCGAAGGCCGGGTTCCTTTCGTGAACCCAGCCAACCTTCCCCAAAAAAGATGAAAGTCGGCAATTCTGTTTATTTGGTCACAGACCAACTCAAAACCGGTGCCGGTATCCCGGCAATGATTTGTGGAATGCAGGATTCAACGGTCAAAGTGTCGATCGAAGAGAACAACGGCACAAAAGTTCTCCAGGTCGAAACCTGGGACCTTCTTCCCTCGAATCTTTTCACCCATTCTGTGCTCAACGTTGTCTATGAGAGTTACCATGAGATCGAACGTGATCATGGATCGATCCTCAATTTGAAAACTGATGCCATCGTTCGAAAGCTCATCGAGCATAGCTTGGCGCCAGAGACCGCGCAGCAATGCGTCGATTTCCTGGATGAAATCGACTGGCGCCACAGCCAGCTTCCACTTCGCCAATGGCTCAAACGCATCCGAAACTTTTACTATGGAAAGCCTTGAAGAACACGGTTTCTCCAGGCTCGCATTGAATGACGTCATCTGCGAAGATGGCGTCGAGATGCCCAAACAGTTAGCCCCCGTGATTGAGCAGCTTAGGAAATGGAGAGCAAAAAACAAGTTGAGCCAGGCCCAAGCAACCAAGGTTTTCAATGCGGCCAGTTTGCCTATTACGTTGGACTCACTGCAAAATTGGGAAATCGGCCGCAACAGCCCTTCACCATTAGCAGCGGCGGCGCTGACGGACTTTCTGAATCGCCATCCGAAGGTTAGGCCGCCAGCAATTAGGAAGAAAAAACGCGATGGATAACGCTCAGGAAGAGCTCACACCGCTTACTGCGGTACAGCTTTTGGACGCCGCCATTTGGCGCGAAATTGACTCCGACGAACCCCAACCACAAGAGGCCTTCATCAAAGCTCTTTCCCGAGTCCTGGCTCGCTGGATGCTCACCCGTTCCCAAGCTCCCGAGATGGAAACAATGACCACGCTTTGCAAAACACACGCCTACGTTTTGAACCCTGAAAAAATCTTATGAACGAAATCTTTCCCGACCTTGCGTCGGTACTAGTGCAATAAGTCAGTGACTAGTTGAGGTATAATGTTATACACTGGCAGGCGTGAGTTTAGGAAGAATTGTGCTGGCACCGCCTGAACGGCGTGAATTGAAACGCAGGGCGCGGAAGCGATCTCTGGCGGTGGGTT
>WNFJ01570618.1_pt1 | contig 23939 bp, 21 predicted proteins | sample 5400461 | NCBI WGS metagenome assembly WNFJ01 (sample SAMN13153349, study PRJNA577476) | soil metagenome | isolation source: 115 cm saprolite on Douglas fir-dominated hillslope | place: USA:California | collected 2013-09-17
CCGACCAACGCGATCTTCTGGCCTCGCTTCACCCGCTGACCGCGCACGACGAGGATCTTGGAGCAGTGCGCGTAGCGCGTCACGAGGCCGAAGCCATGATCCACGGTGAGGAAGTTGCCGTAGCCCTCTTCCCACCGCACGTCGGTCACCACGCCGGCGGCGGGCGCCTCGATCTCCGCGCCCATGGGCGCGGAGACGTCAATCCCCTCGTGGGGCCGCGCGAGGTGCAGGAGGGGATGGAACCGTTCGGCGGCGAACGCGCTCGACAGCCAGCCCTTGGTCGGCATGATCGACGGGGTCGCCGCCATCCGCTCGCGATGGTGGGCGAGGGAGTCATACGCTTCGTTGAGGGAGCGCACCAGGAGGCTGGCACGCCGGGCCAGCGCGTCGATGTCGAGCCGCGCCGCGAACGCCTGCCGGCCGTTCGCGCCCAAGGTTGCGAGACTGTCGCGCTCGGGCCACGTCCCGGTGGGGCCGCCGATCCCGGCTTGCTGCACGCCGCGATCGGTCGGGCTCAAGCCCGCGAGCAGACGCAGCTCCTGCTCCCGCTCGCCGAACTGGCTGAGGGTGTCGCGCAGCCCCACCATGCGCTCCCGCATGCGCTGGATCTCGTCGGCGAGGATGCGGTTCTCGTTCTCGAGTGCGCGACTGCGCGTGATGCTCACCCCGCGCGATATGGCGGCGACACCGAGCACCAAGAACGCCAGCGCCACCACGCTGCCGATCCCGACCAGGACCTTGACGAACGTCTGCGATACCTCCACGGCGCGGGAAGCTCCCGAGCCGTGTGGTACCAGCATGACGGTCCAGCGACGTTCCGCCCTCTTTCGCATCAGCCTGCAGCGACCTCGTGTTAAGCGTTCGCCGCCGGCGCCCAGCGGCGCCGGCGCTGCGTGTACCGGCCGGAGGAGAACCCGGACAGGGCGTCGGGGTCCGGTTCCCGAGTGGAAGTCTAAGGTAGGGGTCGATCCCGCAAGCGTCAACACGACGGGCCGTGAGCTAGATCACCGTCCTTGTGGCATCACGCTCGGACGGCCTGCGGCTTGGGAAAGAGGATCGGCGACGGCTTGACGCGCACCCCCGAAACGTCAAGCGTGGCGAGGTCGTCCAGCCGCGTCTCATCGAGCGATGGCAGACCCTCGAACAACGACCAGATGACTCCGGCCGTGGCGGGGATGAAGGGGCGGGCCAAGATCGCAAGCCGGGCGACGGTGCGGGCCAGGCTCGCGAGCACGAAGTCGAGCTCCGAGTCGCGACCCGCCTTGGCCAGGTCCCAGGGTAGGGTCTCTTGAATGAAACGGTTGGCGCGCGCCGCGAGCCCCAGCCACTGGGCGACACCCCCCTCGAGGCGATTGTGGTCCATCGCGTGCCGGTAGGCGGCGCCGCTCTCGCGGGCGGCGTCCTCGAGCGGCCCCGCGCCCGCGGTTCGGGCGGCGGGCACGACACCGCCGCGGTAGCGCTGAATCATGTCGAGCGAACGCTTGACCAGATTCCCGACCGTGTCCGCGAGCTCCGCGGTGTAGCGGGCATCGAGCCGCCCCCAGGTGAAGTCGCCGTCGTTCTCAAACCCCGCTGCCATGACGCGCGATCGCCTCGCCGAGGGTGACCGCCGTGCCGGCCGTCTTGCTCAACTTCGCCCCCGACCACTGCACGTACCCGTGCGCCCACACTGCGCGCGGTGGCGCGACTCCGGCCGCGAGCAGCATCGCCGGCCAAATGACGCAGTGGAACCGCGTGATGCCCTTGCCGATCACGTGCAGGTCCGCCGGCCACAGCCGCTCGTAGCCCGCTTCCGGGAATCCCGTCGCCGATAGGTAGTTCATCAAGGCGTCGAACCAGACGTACACGGTCTGCTGGGGGTCGCCCGGATAAGGGATACCCCAGGGCTGGCGGAGCCGCGAGATCGAAATGTCCTGGAGGCCGGCTTCGAGCAGTCGCACCACCTCGTTGCGCCGAATCTCCGGGGCGACGACGAGGGTCCCGGAGGTGATGCGTTCGAGCACCGCGTCACGGTACGCGCTCAGCCGAAAGAAATGGTTGCGTTCCTTGGTCGCGATCAGCTCTAACGTGGGGTGCTCCACACAATGGCCGTCGACGATCTGGGCGGGCGTCTTGAATTCCTCGCATCCAGTGCAGTAGAGCCCCTCGTATTCCGCTTCGAAGAGGTCGGCGGGTCGGCGCGCGCGGATGCGCTCGAGCAGAGCCGTGACGCCGCGGGCGTGACGCGGCTCGGTGGTGCGAATCCAGTCGTCCTGACTGCACTCGAGCTGGCGCCAGTACGCGGCGAACGTGGCGGCCATGCGGTCGACCCATGCCTGCGGCGTCACCCCGGCGCGGGCCGCCGCCTGGATCACGGACTGGCTGTGCTCGTCCATCCCCATGACGAAATGGACGGCGTCACCACGCAGGCGGTGATACCGGGCGATGCAGTCGGCACCGATCTTCTCGAGGGCGTGGCCCAGATGCGGCTCGCCGTTCGAGTAGTCGATGGCCGTGGTAAGATAGAACTTAGGCAACGGGCGGCGGGCCACCGCGGCGGCGTGCGGTGGCGGGCCGGGGGGCGGCGGGCGAGGGGGCGTCGGGTGGGGCACGCAGCCCCGGGCCCGCGAGCTGCTCGAGCTCTTCCTTCAGATTCTGCAACGCCACCACACGCGTGTCGCCAGTCTCCGCGCGCAGCGTCACGGTGTCGCGGAAGATGTCTACCGCTAGCACCTGCTCGAGGCCGGCGCTCGTGCGCAGCGTCTTGCCCTCCTTGGGAAACCGCTTGCGCGTCTGCACGTAGAAGTCGTGCTCGTAGCGGAGGCAGCAGAGCAGGCGGCCGCATCCCCCCGAGATCTGGGCGGGGTTGAGCGACAGGTGCTGGTCTTTGGCGAGGGAGAGGCTCACCGGCCGGAGCTCAGGCAGCCAGCTCGAGCAGCACAACTGCCGGCCGCAACGCCCGACGCCGTCGAGCCGTTTCGCCTCGTCGCGCGCGCCGATTTGGCGCAGCTCGATGCGGGCGTGGAACAGGCTCGCGAGATCCCGCACGAGGGCTCGGAAGTCCACCCGCTGCTCGGCGGTGAAGTACACGGTGAGCTTCTTGCGGTCCCACTGCCACTCGACGTCGGATACCTTCATCGGCAGGGAGTGCTTGCCCACCTCCTCGAGCACCCGGCGGCGGACCTCCGTCTCCTCCCCGTGCAGTCGCTCGGCCGTTGTGGTGTCGGCGGACGTAGCGCGGCGCAAAATGCGGCGCTCGGGTGACGCCGCCGCGCCGGTGGCGGCCGCCGTCGTGCCCGCAGCTGCGGCGAGGCTGCACCCGGTGCAGCTGCCGCACTTCTTCGCGGCGACGGGCCCCAGTGCCGACACCCGGCCGAAATCGTGGCCCCGCTCCACCTCCACGATCACCGGATCGTGCAACGCCAGCGGATCCGCCGACGCCCAAGTGAAGAATTCTTTCCGGTTTCCCTTGAACCGGACTTCGACGACGTCCGTCAAATCATTTCTCGCTCAACGCGCCCATGGAAAGATACTTCTCTTCCCGGCGTTTCAGGAGCTTGTCGATCTTGACCTTGCGCAATTGCCGGGCGTGGCGCCGCAGCGCCTCGCCCAGGGCCTCGGCCGCGCGATCAGGGTCGGCGTGCGCGCCACCCGCGGGCTCGGCGATGATCTCGTCGATCACCCCGAGCTCGAGCAGATCCTCCGCGGTGATCTTCAGCGCCTCGGCGGCGCGTTCGCGCTGGCTCGCGTCCTTCCACAGGATGGCGGCGCAGCCCTCCGGGGAAATGACGGAGTACACCGAGTTCTCGAGCATCAGCACGCGGTCGGCGAGCCCGACGGCGAGCGCGCCGCCGGAGCCCCCCTCGCCGATGACGGCGGTGATGATCGGGGTGCGCAGGGTCGCCATCTCGACCAGGTTGTGGGCAATCGCCTCCGCCTGGCCCCGCTCCTCGGCGCCGAGCCCGGGATAGGCGCCTGGCGTATCGACCAGCGTGATCACGGGCGCCCGGAACTTCTCGGCGAGGTGCATCAGACGCATGGCCTTGCGGTAGCCTTCGGGATGCGCCATGCCGAAGTTGCGATGCAGGTTTTCCTTCGTATCCCGGCCCTTCTGATGTCCGATCACCATCGCGCTCATGCCGTCCAGCCGCGCCCACCCGGCCACGATCGCCGGGTCGTCGCGAAACAGCCGGTCGCCGTGCAACTCCACGAAGTCCGTGAACACCGTGTTCACGTAGTCGAGCGTGTAGGGCCGCTTGGGGTGCCGGGCCACCTGGACCCGCTGCATGGGGGTCAGGTTGCGATAAATCTCGGCTCGCAGCTCGGCCAGTTTCTTCTCGAGCGGGGCGACCTCTTTCGAGACGTCCACCGCGGTCTCGCCGGCGACGCGCTTCAACTCCTCGATCTGGCGCTCGAGCTCGAGCAGCGGCCGCTCGAAATCCAGCGTGTGGGTCGCCATGGCTCAGGGCGTGCGCACCAGGTGCACGTGCTCCGGCCCGACCAGCTGGCGCAACGCCGCGAGCAGGTCGTCGCCCACGTCAACGGAGAGCGAGCGGCTGCGCAGCCGCGTCGCCCGACCGCCGTTACCCCCGCCCAGCCCACCGTCCGACTCCCCTGAGGGGTCGTCCGCCCACTCGAGCAGCACGGGTGCGGGCCCCGGGTGGGCGGCGCACAGCGCCGCCACGGCGCGGGGCGCGTCGGGTGGTGGGGGCGCGGCCGGCGACCATCGCAGGGCCACGCCGATCGCGCCACTCGTCCGCAGCTCGGCGAGCGGCTGAGCCGCTTCGACGATGAGCGGTGCTTGTTCCTCGTCGCGCTCTCGGTTGCTGTAGCTCCCCAACAGGAGCAGGGCGGCGTCGGGGCGGATGATCTCGCTCAGCTTGGCCCACGCCTCGGGAAACACCAGGGCCTCGGCGGTCCCCTGGAAGTCCTCGAGCGTGAGCCGCGCGTACTCCGCCCCGGTCTTCTTCGCGATCTGCCGCTTCACCACCGTCACGACCGCTGCGATGCGCACCTTCTGCTCGCTCCACTGGCCCAGCGTCGCCGTGGTGCGCGTCCCGAACAGTTCGACCTCCCAGCGGTAGCGTGCGAGGGGGTGGCCCGAAATGAAGAATCCGAGGACTGCCTTCTCGCGCGCCAAGCGCTCGTGCTCGGTCCACGCCGGGGCGTCTGGAAGCGGCGCCGGCGGCCGCGGCGCCGCGCTGCCGTCGCCGAACAGGGCGTGCTGGCCGGCCTCGCGCTCTTGTTGGCGCACTTGGGCCTCGCCGAAGGCGACTTCGAGCGCCGCCAGCAGCTGAGCGCGATGGCCACCGTCGGCGAGCGAGTCGCAGGCGCCCGCGTCGATGAGGGCTTCGAGCACCCGCTTGTGGCAGAGCCGCAGATCGATGCGGTCGCACAGCTCCACCAGGGTGCGGTACGGCCCGTCGGCCCGGCGCCCGGCGATGATCGACTCGATCGCCCCCGCCCCCACGTTCTTGATCGCGCCGAGACCGAAGCGAATGCGCCGGTCGCCCACCACCGTGAACTTGAAGCCCGACTCGTTCACGTCGGGGGCCAGCACCTCGAGCCCCAACTCACGCGCTTCGTTGATGTACTGCACCACCTTATCGGTGTTGCCGATTTCAGAGGATAAGAGCGATGCCATGAACTCGGCGGGATGGTAGGTCTTGAGCCAGGCGGTGCGGTACGACAGGATCGAGTAGGCGACGGCGTGCGCTTTGGGGAAGCCGTACCGCCCGAACGTCTCGATTTGCGCGGCAATCTCCTCGATCACCCGCCGATCGTGGCCCAGGGCGATGGCCCGCTCCACGAAGCGGCCGAGCTCGCGCTCGAGCAGCGCCTGGTCCTTCTTGCCCACCGCCTTGCGCAGCACGTCGCCTTCCGCGAGCGAGAAGCCGGCCAGCACGTGCGCGATCCGCATCACTTGTTCCTGATACGTGATCACGCCGTAGGTGGGCTTGAGGATCTCCGCGAGCGCGGGGTGGGGGTAGCGCACCCGCTCCCGCCCGAGCTTGCGGTTGATGAAGACCAGGTGCATGCCGGTGTCGAGAGGACCGGGGCGCAGCAAGGCGTTGGCGGCGACCAGGTCGTCGAAGCGGTCGCACTTCATGCTGCGGAGGAAATCGGTAGCGAGCGGCGACTCGAATTGGAACACGCCAGCGGTGCGGCCCGAGCCGAGCAGCTCGTAGACGCGCGGGTCTTCGAGGCCGAGCGCGTCCAGATCGAGCGGCGCCCCGTGTCGCTCCGCGACCATCCGTACGGCGTCGTGAATGACGGTCAGCGTCTTCAACCCCAGGACGTCAATCTTGAGCATCCCGACTTGCTCGAGCGCCACCATGTCGTACTGCGTGATGATGGCGGCCGCCTCCTGCGGCGCGAGGCACACCGGGACGTAGTCGGTCAGGGGACCGGGCGCGATGACCAAGCCCGCGGCGTGCACCGACGCGTGGCGGGCCAGCCCCTCAATGCGCGTGCCGAGCGCCAGGATCTTGCCGACCCGCTCGTCCTGACGTGCCAGCTGCCGGAGCTCGGGCGAGCGCTCGGGCGCCTCGGCGAGCGTCACCGCCACCCCCGGGCCCGCCGGAATGAGCTTCGTGAAGCGGTCGACCTCGCCCGGCTCGACCCGCAGGGTGCGGGCCACGTCGCGAAACGCGGCGCGCGCCTTCAGCGTCCCGAACGTAATGATTTGTCCCACCGAGTCGCGGCCGTAGCGCTCCCGCACGTACTGGATGACCTCGCCGCGGCGCTCGAAGCAGAAGTCCAAGTCGATGTCCGGCATCGACACGCGCTCGGGATTCAGGAACCGCTCGAACAACAGGTCGAAGCGCAGCGGGTCGACGTCCGTGATGCCGAGCGCGTAGGCCACGAGCGATCCCGCGGCGGAGCCGCGCCCCGGGCCAACCGGAATGCCGCGGTCCTTCGCCGCCTTCACGATGTCGTAGACGATCAGGAAGTAGCCGGCGTAGCCGGTGTCCGAGATGACCCGAAGTTCGTAGTCGAGCCGTTCGGCCACGGCGGGCGGCAGGGGCTCGCCGTACCTGGCGGTCGCGCCGGCGCGCCCCAGATGGACTAGGAGGTCGGTGTCGGACGCGAACTCCGGCGGTCGCGGATACTGGGGCAGGAAGTAGCGCTTCTCGAAGTCGAACTCGCACAGGGCCGCCACGCGCGCCGTCTCCGCGAGCACCTCGGGATGGTCCTGGAACAGGGCGCGCATCTCCGCCTCGGACTTGACATAGCTCTCTTGGCCGACGAAGCGAAAGCGGTTGGGGTCGTCGAGGTCTTTCCCCGTGCCGATGGCGAGCAAGACGTCGTGGGCTTCGGCGTCCTCCCGCCGCAAGTAATGGGCGTCGTTCGTGGCCACGACGGGAAGGCCGAGCTCGGTCGCGAGGCGAAACACTCCCGCAGCCACGATTTTCTCGTCGGGGAGGCCGTGGTTCTGCACCTCCAGCCAAAAGCCGTCCTCGCCGAACAAGCGCGCGTAGTACTGTGCGCTCGCCTTCGCCGCCTCGTAGTTGCCTTGCCGCAGATACAGGGCGACCTCGCCCGAGAGGCAGGCCGCGAGGCCGATCAGACCGTCCCGGTGCTCCTCCAGCGCCGCGCGGTCGATGCGCGGCCGCCGGTAGTAGCCTTCGAGAAAGCCGATCGAGCTGAGCTTGATGAGGTTCTGGTAGCCGGTGCGGTTCTTGGCCAGCAGGACGAGATGCGAATAGGGGCCGGGCGCGTCGGCGGGCCGCTCATGCTTATGGCGGCTGCCGAAGGCGACGTAGGCTTCGAACCCGAGGATCGGGCGGAGCCGTCGCGCCTTGGCCGCGCTGTAGAATTGCCATGCCCCGTAGAGGTTGCCGTGGTCCGTGAGCGCCAGCGAGTCCATGCCCAGCACCCCGATGCGATCGAGCAGGTCGGGGATGCGGTTCGCGCCGTCGAGGAGGGAATACTCGCTGTGGGTGTGAAGATGGACGAACGCCATTTCGCTAGCGCGCTCGCGCGTCGCGCCGCTCGAGCCTCCCACGAGCCGCGCCCAACTCCGTCGCGGGGAACGCGGCAATCGTTCCCGCGGCGCACGGCCTCAATCTGATTGCGGGGGGCACGCGCTGAAGATATCGGCGCCTCGATGCATTGTCAAAACGCCTTCCGTGGATATGTTTGCGCCGCATGCGCGCGGTCGCGAGCCTGTTCGCCCTGGGCCTGGTGATGGCCGTGCTGCATCGGGCGACGGCGGGCGGATCGCTGGAGGCCCGCGCCACCTTGGCGCTCGGGTTCCTGTTGCTCGCGACGCAGTTCGGCGGGGATCTGGCGCGGCGCGCCCGCCTGCCGCGGATCACGGGCTACTTGCTCGTGGGGTTCGCCGTGGGTCCCCCCTGGCTCGGCCTCATGCGACGCGACGAGGTCGAGGCGCTGCGCGTCTTCGGAGACGCGGCGATCGTCCTGCTCGCGCTTGCCGCCGGGGCCGAACTGCCGGCCGCGATGGCCAGGCCGGGTCGGCCTGCGCTCCTGCGGCTCGCGACGGCCGCCGTGGCGCTGCCGTTCGTCGTGGTGACAGTCGTCGTGGCCTCGGTGACTCCGTGGTTCCCGCTCACGGTGCATCGATCGTTCGGCGATGGCGTCGCCGTGGCGCTAGTCGTGGGGACCCTCGCGGCCGCGTCGTCGTCCGCGATCGCCATGGCGCTGGTTGGCGAGCTCGAGGCTCCCGGGCCGTTCGCGCGTGGCCTGCTTGGTGTCGCGGTCGTGCAGGACCTCGTGGTCCTCTTGCTCTTCGCGCTCGGGCTGGCCCTCGCCAAGGCGGGGACGAGGGCCGGCGCGCTGAATTTGGCCGTCGCTGCGATGGCGGTCGAGGGTCTCGCAGGGTCACTCGTTCTCGGTGCCGCCCTGGGCTTCGCGCTGGGGCGCTACCTCCGCCTGCTCGCGCGCCAGACGGCGATCTTCCTCCTGGCGACGGCGTTCGTGAGCGTCGAGGTGGCGCGACTGGCGCGCCTCGACCCGCTCCTGATCGCCCTCGCCGCAGGGTTCGCCCTGCTTTCCAGCGCGCCGAGCGAGGCGCAGCAGCTGCGGCGTGAGCTGCGCCGCAGCTGGGGGCTGGTGGAGCTGGTGGGCTTCGGCTTGGCGGGCGCGGCACTCCGCCTCGGCGTCCTCGCGGACCTCTGGCCCTGGGTGGTGCTCCTCGTGGGCCTGCGTGTGGTGACCCTGCGTTACGGACTCCGCTGGGCGGGCCGCGACGCGCGCGTCCCCGCCACGCTGGCCCGCGACGGCTGGCTCGGACTGCTGTCGCAGGGAGGCGTCGCCCTCACGCTCGCCCAGCTCGCGCGCCGGGCGTTCCCGCAGTGGGGGGTCTCGCTCGAGACGCTCATGGTGGCGATGATTGGGGTGCACCAGGTGGCCGGGCCAATCGGTTTGCACCGCGCCCTCGTCCGGGCTGATGAGATCCGGGAGGGAACGCCGGATGCCGCAAGCGCGGCGAGTGAGGCGGCCCGTGGCGTGCCGGCCAGCGAGAGCCTGCCGTAGCGCAGCCCGGGTCGCACGGCGCGGCGCGTGGCGCGGGCCGGCGCTCCGCCGCTGGGATGGGCGCAGCGTCGTCGTCTTGATAGCGCTTGCCCTCGGAGGGGCAGCGCGGCGCCTTCCCGCTCAAGCCGCCGCCAGCGTGCTGGCGACGCTCCCGGGCTCGACGCGGGCGGCGGCACTGGGCGGTGCGGGGGCGGCACTGACCGGGGACGCCGGGGGGATCTTTGCGAATCCGGCCGCGATCGCGACGGTGCATCGCGTCGCGCTGGAAGCGTGGTACGCCCGCGCCCCCGATCGCACCGCCTGGGACGGCGCGGCGCTGGCCCTGCGCGTGGGGCGCTTCGACTGGGGGGCCGGGGTCGAGACGCGGAGCGACGCCTCGGTCCCCCCCGCGGATTTCCTCGGAGTTTCCTCGCTCGTGTTTCGCGCCGGGCTGATCGCCTTGGGGGGATCGGCCAAGTACGCGCGCCAGACGATCGGCGGCGCCACGTCGACCGGCTGGGCGGGCGACGCCGGGCTCGCGATTGCCGTTTTCGACATCATGGCGTTGGGGGTGAGCGTGCAGAATTTAGGCAGCAGTGTGGGGACCGGAGCGCGGCTGCCGCGCCGTACCCGCGCCGGCTTCACGATGAATTACGTCGATCCCCAGGGGACCTTGCGGCTGCTCACGACCCTCGAGGGTCAGTGGCCGGATTCTGGGGGCGCGCTCGTCGTCGTGGGCGCGGAAGGCGGCGTCGTGGGGCGCGGCATCGGACTCATCGCTCGGACCGGCTATACCAGTCGCGCGGAGCTGAGCGGCGCCTCGCGGTTCACCCTCGGCGGCGCCGTCGAGCTGGGCCGCTTCCACCTCGATTACGCGTACCGGGCGATCGCCGCTCCGGGGGCTGACACCCACCGCGTCGGCGTGCGATGGATCCTGTAACGCAGCGCCAACCGCCCAACTGGGGGCGGGTGGCGCGCCGGCTCGCCGCCTGGGTCGCGCTCGGCATTCCCACGCTCCTCGCGCTCGCGTTGCTCTTCAACGCGGATGCCCGCTACCTCGCGCGGGCCGGCCTCGAAGAGGCGCGGATCCTCGCCAAGCGACGCGCGATCGCGAAGCTGCTCGCCGACCCGGCGACGCCGGCGGCGCTGCGCCAGCGGCTCGCGCTCGTCCTGGCGGCCCGCGCCTTCGCCGCGGACTCGCTCAAGTTGATCGTCGGCGATACCTACACCAGCTACGTGGACATGGGCCGGGATACCCTGCTGCTCGTCCTCTCCGCCTCGCGGCACGACCGGCTGCGCGCCTACTCCTGGCACTATCCCATCGTCGGCAGCGTGCCGTACAAGGGATTCTTCGACCCACAGCAGGGGCGCCGGGTCGCTGCGGCCCTCGACCACGAGGGGTACGACACCTATCTCCGCCCGGCCGGCGCCTTCTCGACCCTGGGGTATTTCGCCGACCCGCTCCTGTCGACCGTGATGGAGCGCGACACCATGGAGCTCGTGGCGACCGTGATTCACGAGTTGGCGCACAACACGCTCTACGTGAAAAGCCAGACCGCGTTCAACGAGAGTTTCGCGAACTTCGTGGGCTACCGCGGCGCCCAGGCGTTCTTCCGCGCCCGCGGCGACGCGCCGGACGCCAAGCGCGCCGCGGCGCGGTGGCGCGACGAAGGCCGGCTGGACGTGCTGTGGGCGGAATTGGCGCGCCGCCTCGATTCGGCGTATGCGCAGCAGCTCTCCGGGGCGGCGCTGACCCAGGCGCGCAGCGTGCTGTTCGGGTGGGCCCGCGACCAGCTCACCGGCGCCTGGGGGCAATCGCTCGAGACGTACGACTGGCGCTGGTTCGCGCAGGCACCGCTCAACAACGCCGTCGTGATCGCGCAACGACTCTACCGCATGAACTTGAACTTGTTCGACGAGATCTACCTACAATCGAACGGGGACTTGAAGGAGGCGGTGCGCGCGATCCAGGCGCGGGTGTTCACGCAGCCCGGCCAGGATCCCTACCAGGCGTTGTACTCGCGTCCCGGCTTGCCCGCCGACGACTAGTTGCCGCGCAGCCGCTCCGCTTCGGCCACGCGCGCCAGGGCGATGGCGTACGCCGCGGTCCGGAACGGCACGCCGCGTCCCCGGGCGAGGTCCCGCACGGCCACGTAGGCCTTCGTGATCGTCGCCTGCAGCTCGCGATTCACCTGCTCGTGCGTCCAGCGGTACTGCTGCAGGTTCTGAGCCCACTCGTAGTAGCTCACCGTCACGCCACCGGCGTTCGCCAGAAAGTCGGGGATCACCGGGATGCCGCGCTCCTCGAGGATGCGGTCGGCGATGGGGGTCGTTGGCTGATTCGCGGCCTCGACGACCACCTTGCAGTCGAGGCTGCTCGCGTTCGTTTCCTTCGTGATGGCGCCCCCTAACGCCGCCGGTACGAGCCACTCGCACGGGATCGTCCAGATCTGCTCACCGGGGATGCGCTCGCCGCCGGACCACTCGGACACGGGCTTGCCGGTTGCGGTATGGGCGTCCCGCCCGCCACGTCGGACACCGCGATCACCTTCGCGCCCGCCTCGGCCACGAGCAGGCGCGCCAGGTGTCCGCCGACGTTCCCGAACCCCTGAATCACCACTCGGCTCCCCGCGAGCGGGATCCCGAAATCGCGCGCGTACTCCATCATGACATACATCACGCCCCGCCCCGTGGCCTCCTCGCGACCGAGCGAGCCCCCGAGCGAGATCGGCTTCCCGGTAACCGCGGCCGGAGTATAGCCGTGCCGGCTGGAATACTCGTCGAGGATCCAGGCCATGACTTGGGCGTTGGTGTTGACGTCGGGGGCGGGGACGTCCCGGTAGGGGCCCAGCACGATCGAGATGCGCTGTGTGAAGCGGCGCGTCAGGCGCTCGAGCTCCAGTTTGGAGAGTCGCTTGGGGTCGACCGTGACGCCGCCCTTGGCACCGCCAAACGGAATGTCCATGAGCGCGGTCTTCCAGGTCATGATCGTCGCGAGACCGAGCACCTCGTCGTGATCGGCGTCGGGGTGGAACCGGATGCCGCCCTTGCAGGGACCGCGCGCGCCGTTGTGTTGGATGCGGTACCCCGTGAAGACCTCGATCCGCCCGTCGTCCATGCGCACCGGCACCTCCACCTGCACCTCGCGGAACGGACGGGTCAAGATGCGCCGCATGTAATCGTCGAGGTTGATCAGATTGGCGGCGCGCTCGAACTGGCTCGCGCCGATCAATTTCCCCGACAGCGCCGGGCGCGCCGGGCCGGGGTCGGCGTGGATGGTGGAGGACAGGGGCGCTCCGCTCCGCGTCAGGGGGACGTCACCCGTCGCCCCACGAGGCGGCTGGCGGGATGCTGTACTTCCGCCAAGGCGTGTGCGACGTTGACCCGCCGCGGTTGCCGACTGCCGGCGTCGGTCAGAACGCCGACGACGTCGGCGCTGGGGGCGGTCGCTTGGGCGGGATGCTCGAGCACGAAGACGAGCCCGCGCGCGTGCGCGGAGACGGCACTGGTCAGCGTGGACCAGCTGGCGTCGGCAGGCTGCGGACGCTGGGCGACGACGAGCGGCGCGGCGCCGGGGTCGAACCCTGTCCGGGTGACCAAGGGCGCGGCCAGGGCGTCGGCCATCGTGCCCCAGATGGGGAGCGCCGGCCCGAGCGCCACGATCTGTCCGAAGCGCCAACCAGAGTCGCGCGCCAGCTCGAGGAACGCCGTCGCCAGCGTCGCGTCGTCTGGCACGTCGGGACCCTCATCCGGGGCGAGGACGACGGTGCCGGTGTCGGCGAACCAGCGCTCGGCGATGCTCAGGTCCTCGGGGCGGCGCGGCGCGTAGAAGGCGTACCGTCGGGTCGCGGCGATCTCCCGTTCGGCTGCCTCCCGCTGTTCCTCGTGCTCGGCCGCCTGTGCCGCCCCTTCGTAGGCGACCTCGGCCGCTTGGTAGCGTCCGGCGTCGCGCAGGATCCGGCCGCGCAGCCGCAGCGTCTCCGTGTGGGGCTCGAGTGCAAACGCGCGGTCGAGCGCCAGCAGCGCGCGGTTCTTGTCGCCCAAGCGGAACGCCGCGTAGCCCAGTTCGTGCCACACGAGGGCGAGGTCGGGATCGGCCGCGAGCGCCTGCTCGAGGGTGCCCAACGCATCGCGGTAGCGCTCCAGCTCGATCAACGCCGCGCCCTGCAGTGCCAGCGGGAACGCCACGTCGCCGAACTGCGCGCGCGCCGCCTCCGCGAGCCGCAAGGCGTCCTCTGGGCGCCCGTGGCGGCGCAGCAGTTCGAAACATTCGGCCCAACAACTCTTCAAGTCGGGATGCGCCGCGAGCACGTCGCGATAGGCCTTCTCGGCGTCGGCGACGCGTCCCTCTCCCGCTAAGTACCGCGCCCGCGCCATCGCGCGCTCGCTCGGCGCGTCGGGGAACAACTCGTAGGACGCGGTCGTCCGCATGGCGGCGAATATAGCCCCCCGTCAGTCGCTGGCTAGCCACAGCAGGCGCCTCTAGATTTCCGCGGCCATGGACACCGATCGATTGCTCGGCGAGCTCACCGACTTCCTCCGCATTCCATCCGTCTCCACCAGTCCCGTGCACAACGCCGACTGCCGCGCCGCCGCCGAGTGGGTGGCGGGCGAGCTGCGGCGGCTCGGCTGTCGCGAGGTGCAGTTCCTCGCGAGCGGCACCCATCCGGTCGTGTGGGGCGTCGGTCCCGAGGTCCCGGGCGCGCCGACCCTATTGATCTACGGCCACTACGACGTCCAGCCGCCCGACCCGCTCGACGAGTGGACGACGGCGCCGTTCGAGCCGACCGTGCGCGATGGCAAACTGTTCGCGCGTGGCGCCGCCGACGATAAAGGCCAGGTCTTCTGCCTCCTCAAGGCCATCGAAGCTGCCGGTGCCCGGCCCCCCGTCAACTTCCGGTTCCTGATCGAAGGGGAAGAGGAATACGGCAGCCGGGTGCTGTTTGAGGTGCTGCGGCGCGAGCCCGAGCGGACCCGCGCCGACGCGGTCCTGATCGCCGATATGGCCTACGTGGCCCCGCGCTGGCCCGCGGTGTACACGACGCTGCGCGGCATCTGTTACGCCGAGATCAGCGTGCGCACCGCGAAGTCGGACCTGCACTCGGGCGAGTTCGGCGGGGCCGCGCCCAATGCGCACGAGGAACTGCTGCGGCTGCTCGGCCGCCTCAAGAGCGCCGACGGGAAGATCCACGTCCCTGGCCTCTACGCCGCCGTGAAGCGCCCCTCGAAGGCCGAGCTCGCGACGTGGAAGCGGCTGCCCTTCAAGGAGACGGAATTCTTGAAGCACCGCGTGCAGGCGAAGGCGCTCACGGGCCTCGCCGGCTACTCGGTGTTGGAACGCCTGTGGGCCCTGCCGACCTTCGAGATCCACGGCATCCTCGGCGGGTTCACCGACGACGGCGCCAAGACCGTCATCCCCGCGGAGGCCGCCGCCAAGGTGAGCCTGCGCCTCGTCCCCGACCAGAAGCTCAAGACGGTGGAGCGCCAGCTCGCCGCCGCCGTGAAACGGGCGGCCCCGAAGTACGTCCAAGCGAGCGTCCGCTTCCTCCACGGCGCCGACCCCGCGACGGTGAAGGTCACGCACCCGGCGTTCAGGCTGCTCGACCGCGCCTTCAGGGACGTAGTGGGGCGGGGGACCGTCGCCGCGCGCGCGGGCGGGTCCATCCCGGTCGTGCCCGCGCTGGGACGGGGCGGCGCCCCCGTGATCCTCACCGGCATCGGCCTGCCCGATGACCGGCTGCACGCCCCCAATGAGAAGCTCGACCTGACCCAGTTGTGGGACGGCATCCGGGTGTTCCAGCGGTTCTACGAGTTGTTGGGGGCGCGCGCCGGCTGACCACCCTGCTTGCTCTGGTTCCGCAGCCGATTGATGTCGTGCTGCGTGAGGCCGCGGCCGCCGTAGCGCTCTTCCTTCCAAGGGTCGCCCCGCATATGGTAGCCGTTCTGTTCCCAGAAGCCGGGGACGTCCTCGTCGAGTAGGGTGAGTCCCCGCACCCACTTCGCGCTCTTCCAGAAATAGAGGTGCGGGACGAGCAGGCGGGCCGGCCAGCCGTGCTCGGGGGCGAGCCATTCGCCCCCCCACTTGAGCGCGATGAGGTTGCCCGGGCGGTCGAGGTCGGCGAGCGACAGGTTCGTCGTGAACCCCTGCTCCGCGCGCACCAGGCAGAAGCGCGCGGCGGGCTGCACGCCCGCTCGCGCGAGCACGGCCGACACCGCGACTCCCTCGAACACGTTGTCAAACCGGCTCCAGCGGGTGACGCAGTGGACGTCGCAGCGCGTCGTCTCGCGCGGTAGCGCGAGCACCTCGTCGTAGCTCAGCGTGAACGGCCGCTCGACCAGGCCCGCGACGTCGAAGGTCCAGCTGCGCAGGTCGATCTGCGGCACTGTGCCGTAGTGGAGCACCGGCCACTTGGTCGTCTCCACCTGACCGGGCGGGAGCCGATCGGGGGACACGGTGGAGCGTCGGCGCCAGCGGTCGAGATACTCGGTCACGGGGAGCGAGGGGGCGCGCAACTCACGGGGGCGCCGCCGGGGCGGGGGCTTCGACCGCGAGGCCGGGCGGCACGAGTGCGCTCACGTCCCCAGGGCGTGCGACGACCTGGAAGGCGCGTTCGAAGCCCGAGATCACCGCCGCGACGGCGCGCCCCCAGAGTCCCGGCTGACGCGTCGCCTCGCCGCCTTCGCGCGCAATCGCCGTCATCACCACCCCGGGAATGCCGCACGGCACGATGCCTCCGAACTGGGCGGGATCGGTGGTGACGTTCAAGGCGAAGCCATGCCACGTGACCCACTGCTTTACGTGGACGCCGATGCTCGCAATCTTGCGGCCCCGCGTCCAGACGCCGGTGTAGCCGGCACGCCGCTCGGCGGGCACGGCGAGCTCGGCCAGCCCATCGATCAGCGCCTGCTCCAGCGTGCGGAGATACCAATGCAGATCGCGACGGTAGCCCGTGAGGTCGAGAATGGGATAGCCGACGAGCTGACCGGGACCGTGGTAGGTAACGTCTCCCCCGCGCTCCACTTCGAAGACCTCGATGTCGTCGGCGCGCAAGAGGTGCGCGGGGCGCGCGCTGCGCCCTAGCGTCACGACCGGCGGATGCTCGAGCAGGACCAGCACGTCGTGCGCTAGGCGACCCTCGATGCGAGCCTGGGCGAGCGAGCGCTGCCACGCGAGCGCGGTGGCGTAGGGCACGCGGCCGGCGCGGATCACTTCGACCACGCGCTCGCTCACGAGGCTGCTCCGGGACCGCCGCTCGGGTGTCCCGCGCCGCCCGCACCCGCAAGCGCCCAGTGGCTGCCGGCGACGCCGAGCCCGAAGCACGCGGCGCTGAGGGCCACGAGGCCGAAGAATCGGAGGAAGTGCCAGACCGCGGCCGCGAGGAGCGCGAGGAACAGCGCACCGAACACCGCCAGCACGCTGATGACGCCGCGCTGCCACACGTTCTCGAGCGGCCGGCTGCGCCGCCACCCGAACAGCGTGCTAACACCGATGCCCACCAGGATTCCCCAGATCGGGTCGATCTCGCTCACGCTCTCGCCGTAGCGGCCGATCTCGACCCGCTGCAGCAGCCGCACTACGAGCAGCGTGAGCGTCACACAGCCGCCGCCGAGCCCCACGCCCGTGGCGAGCGCCCCGATGCCCACGGCCAGGGGGTCTCTCGTACCCGCGGAGGGGTCGGTCACAAGTGCACGACCCGGCCGAGCGAATCGAGCGCGGCCTCGCCCACGGCCTCCGACAGCGTCGGATGCGCGTGGATCGCGAGCTCGACCTCCTCGACCGTGCACTCGTTCTCGCGGGCGACGGCGAGTTCGTGGATCAGTTCGGACGCTTGGGCGCCCACGATGTGGGCCCCGAGAATCTCACCGTACTTCTTGTCGCGCAGCAGCTTGACGAACCCCTCGGTCTCACCGGTGCCGCGGGCGCGGCCGTTCGCGGAGAACGGGAAGCGGCCGACCACGTAGTCGAGTCGGCGCTCCTTGCACTGGTCCTCGGTCCACCCGATGCTCGCGACCTCGGGGTGACAATACGTCACGCTCGGCACGTTGTCGTACTTGATGGGAAACGGCTTCTGCCCGGCCACGAACTCGGCGGCGTGCACCCCCTCGCGGAAGCCCTTGTGCGCGAGCATCGGGGGTCCGGCGACGTCGCCGATCGCGAAGTAGCCGGGCGCCGTGGTGAGGAGGTTCGCATCCACCCGGATGAAGCCGCGGTCGGTCAGCTGGATGCCGCACTCCTGGAGCCCGATGCCCTCGGTGTTCACCGCGCGGCCGGCGGCCATCAGCACCGCGGCCACCTCGATCTTGCGCGAGCCACCGCTCGCCTCGAGTTCGAGCGTCACCTTGCCCTTCCCCGGCGTGCCGCGCGTCACCTTCGCGCCCGCGATCACCTCGATGCCCCGCTTGGTAAAGCTCTTGGTGACCGCCTCGGAGGCGTCGGCGTCCTCGAGCGGCAAGACCCGCGGCAGCACCTCGATCAGCGTGATCTTCGCGCCGAAGGCGTGAAAGATGTCGGCGAACTCCATCCCCACGGCCCCGCACCCGATGATGGCGAGCGACGGCGGCGCCTGCTCGAGGAAGAGGGCCTCGTCGGACGAGATCACCGTGGTCTTGTTGATCTCGAGCCCGATCTGCGGCAGGCCCTTGACGCGCGATCCCGTCGCGACGAACACCGCCTTGCGCGCTTCCAACACCTCGTTCCCGACCTTCACCTTGCGGCCCGGGGCGAGCGTGCCGCTTCCCTTCACCACGACGACCTTGTTCTTCTTCATCAGGAATTCGACGCCCTTCGAGTTTTGGTCGCTCACGCGCCGGGAGCGCTGCATCGCCACGCCGTAGTCGGTCTTGACCGGCCCCGCCTCGACGCCGAACTCCTTCGCCTCGCGCAACAGGTGGGCCACGTAGGCGGAGTGCAGCAGCGCCTTGGTCGGGATGCACCCGATGTTCACGCACACCCCGCCGAGCTTGTCCTTTTCGATCACGGCCGTGCTCATGCCGAGCTGGGCGGAGCGGATCGCGGCGACGTAGCCCGCCGGCCCGCCGCCAAGAATGATCACGTCGAATTGGTTGGCCACGCGTACCTCAGCAAGCGTCAGGGGTGTGCGGCCGGTCGGTGCGGTCGAGGGGGCGCGGCGCACGCGCGCCGAGCGTTTCCCCTCGCCTCGCCGATCGCCTAGAGCAGCATCGCCAATGGGTTCTCCAACATCTGTTTCACGGTCCGCAAGAATGCGGCCCCCGTCGCCCCATCGATCACGCGGTGGTCGCAGCTCATCGTGACGCGCAGTCGGCGCCGGGCCACGAGCTGGCCGTCCTGCACCGCCGGTCGCAGCGCGACCGCGCCCACGGCGAGGATGCCCGCTTCGGGAGGGTTGATCACCGCCGTGAACTCGTCGATGGCGAACATCCCCAGGTTCGAGACGGAGAACGTCGAGCCCGTGTACTCGTCGGGTTGCAGCCGGCGGTTGCGGGCTCGATCGGCGAGCTCGCGCGCCGCCCGGCTGATCTCGGCGAGCGAGCGGCGATCGGCATTCCGGATCACGGGCGTGATCAGCCCGTCCTCGATCGCCACCGCCATGCCAATGTGCACCTCGTTCCAGTAGCGGATGTGATCGTCCTGGAACCACGCGTTGCAGGAGCGATGCCGTGTCAGGGCGAGCGCCGTCGCCTTGATGATGATGTCGTTGAAGGACACGCGGCCCTGATCCCCGAGGTCCTGGTTCAGCGCCTCGCGCGCTTCCGCGGAGCGCTCCATGTCCACTTCGGTCGTCAGGAAGAAATGCGGGATGGGACCGAGCGACGTGGCGAGCCGCCGGACGATCGTCTTACGGATCTGGGTGAGCGGGACGTCCTCGTACGGCACACCGGCCGGCTGGACGCTCAACTGCGGGCCGGGTGGCGGGCTCACGGGGAGGGGCACCGGACGGGCCGTCGGCATGGCGGGCCGCGCGGGAGCCGCCGTCGCGGGGGGGACTGCACGCTCGAGGTCTCGCTTGACGACCCGGCCACCCGGCCCCGACCCCGGCACGAGCTTCAAGTCGAGCCCGGTCTCAAGCGCGATGCGGCGCGCCAGAGGTGAGGCCTTGACGCGCGTCGCATCCGCGGGGGTGCGCGACTCGGGCGCGGCGACCGGTGGCGTGGCCGCAGGGCGCGCCGCGAGCCGTGCTGCCCCGCCCGCGGGGGCGGCCGCCCCAGCCGCTGCGGCGACGGCGGGGACCGGGGGCGCGGGGGGGCGCGGGCTCCCCACCGGCACCGTCTGCCCTTCCTGCGCGCCGATCTGGCCGAGCACTCCATCGGCACGCGCTACCAGTTCCATCACCGCCTTGTCGGTCTCGACTTCCGCCAAGGTCTCGCCGGTCTTCACTGCATCGCCCGCGTGCTTGTGCCACTTGACGATGCGGCCTTCTTCCATCGTGGGCGAGAGCGCCTCCATGTAGACGTTGGTCGCCACGGCGTCAGTCGCGGTAGAGGACTTGGCGAGCTGCGGCCAGGACGCGCTCGGGGCTCGGTTTGGCGAGTCGCTCGAGCTGCTTGTTGTAGGGCATGGGGACGTCGGCTTGGGTGACCCGCAGGACCGGCGCGTCCAGCGCATCGAACGCCTCGCGTTGGATCACGTCGACGACCTGGGCGCCGATGCCGCACACCGGCCACCCTTCCTCTACCACCACCGCCCGGTTGGTCCGGCTCACCGACTCCGCGATCGCCGCCTCGTCGAGCGGTCGCAGCGATCGTAGGTCGAGCACCTCGGCGGACACCCCTTCCTGCTCGGCCAGCTGTTCCGCCGCCTTGAGGGCGAGCGCGACCGTCTTCGAGTGACAGATCAGCGTCACGTCGCGGCCGGGGCGCTTCACCTCGGCTTGCCCGATCGGCACGAGGTGCTCGCCGTCGGGCACCTCCCCCTTGATGTTGTACAGCATCTCGCCCTCGAGCACCATCACGGGATTGTTATCGCGGATGGCCGACTTGAGGAGCCCTTTGGCGTCGGCGGGGGTCGCGGGCGCCACGACCTTGAGACCGGGGAGATGGGCGAGCCAGGCGTCCCAGGCCTGCGAATGCTGGGCGGCGAGCTGCAGCGCGGCGCCGTTGGGGCCGCGGAACACGATCGGCACGGGGAGCTGGCCGCCCGACTCGTACAAGAGCTTCGCCGCCGAGTTGACGATCTGGTCCAGCGCGAGCACGGCGAAGTTCCACGTCATGAACTCGATCACCGGCCGCAGCCCCGCCATCGCCGCTCCCACGCCCATCCCCGCGAACCCCAGCTCGGCGATGGGCGTGTCCACGACGCGCAGCGGCCCGAACTCCTCGAGCAGGCCCCGGCTGACCTTGTAGGCGCCCTGGTAGACGCCCACCTCCTCACCCATGAGGAAGACGTTCGGGTCGCGCTGCATCTCCTCGCGCAACGCTTGGTTCAGGGCATCGCGGTACGTCAGTGTCGGCATCAGTCGACGAGCACGTCGGTCGTGAGCGCGGCGGGATCGGGGTCGGGGCTCTCGTCCGCGAAGCGCACTGCTTCCTCCACGCTCGCCCGCGCCTCGGCGTCGAGCGCGTCGAGTCCCGCTTGATCGAGCGCCCCTTCCTCGGTGAGCTTGAGCGCGAGCTGCGAGATGGGGTCGCGCTGCTTCTGCGCTTCCACCTCCTCCTTGGTGCGATACACGCCGTGCAACGGATCGGACATCGAGTGGCCCATGTACCGGTAGGTGCGCACTTCGAGCAGGGTGGGGTGGCCACCCTGACGCGCCCGCGCGACCGCGCGTTCGGTGGCGGCGCGCACCGCTAATACGTCCATCCCGTTCACCAGCTCCGCCGCCATGTCGTAGCTGCAGGCGTGCTCCACCACATCGGTCACGGCGGCCACGCGCTCGAAGGCGGTCCCCATGCCGTAGCGGTTATTCTCGCAGCAGAAGATGACGGGGAGCTTGTAGACCGACGCCATGTTGAGGGTTTCGTGGAACGCGCCGATGTTCACCGCCGCCTCCCCGAAGTAGCAGAGGCAGACCTGGTCGCCACCGCGGTACTTGATGGCGAAGCCGATCCCGGCGGCGAGCGGGATGTGACCGCCCACGATGCCGTGACCCCCCATGAACCGGCGCGTCACGTCGAACAGGTGCATCGAGCCGCCCTTGCCTCGCGAGCATCCGGTCGCCTTGCCGAACAGCTCCGCCATCACCGCGGTGGCAGGGATCCCCCGCGCCAGCGCCTGGCCGTGCTCGCGGTACGAACTGATCACGTAGTCGTCGTCGCGCAGCACCGCCAGCGATCCGACGGCGACCGCTTCCTGGCCGATGTAGAGGTGACAGAACCCGCCGATCTTCCCGAGGGCGTACGCTTCGGCGGCCTTCTCCTCGAAGCGGCGGATCAGCAGCATCTGGCGCAGCAGGCCGCGCTCGCGCTCGGCGCGCGCGGCGTCCTTCGTCGTCTGAGCGGTCGCGGTGGCCATGCGGGCAGGGGGAAAGGCGGGAGCTAGGCGGAGGCGGTCGCGCGCTCGACCTGCTCCCAGGCGTGATAGCTCGAACGCACGAGCGGGCCGGCCTCGACGTGGCGATACCCCATGGCGCGGCCCAGCTGCGCGAGCTCGGCGAACTCACCCGGGGTGTAGTAGCGCGCGATCGGGAGATGCTGGCTCGAGGGACGCAGATACTGGCCCAGGGTCAGGATGTCGACGCCTTGCGCGCGCAGGTCGCCCATCGCCACGAGCAGCTCGTCCCACTCTTCCCCGAGGCCGCAGATGAGCCCCGACTTGGTCAAGAGCGTCGGAGCGAGCGCCTTGGCCTGCCCCAAGAGCGCGAGGGCCCGACGATAACGGCCCCCCGGGCGGGCCAGGCGGTACAGGCGCTCCACGGTCTCGAGGTTGTGGTTTAGGATGTCGGGCTGGGCGGCGACCACGCTCGCCAGCGCGCGGGGGTTCCCCTTGAAGTCCGGGATCAGCACCTCGACCGAGGTGCCCGGCAAGCGCTGCCGCAGCTCGCGGATGCAGGCGGCGAATACCGTGGCACCGCCGTCGGCCAGGTCGTCGCGGTCGACGCTCGTGATCACCACGTGCCGCAGGCCGAGGCGCTCGACGGCGGCGGCGAGCCGCACCGGCTCGTCGGAGTCCAGGGGAGCGGGTGTGCCGTGCGCCACGGCGCAGTACGCGCAGTTGCGGGTGCAGATGTCGCCCAGGATCATGAAGGTGGCGGCCCGGTGCTCCCAGCACTCCCCGATGTTCGGGCAGTGCGCCTCCTCGCACACGGTGTGGAGTCGCGACTCCCGCATCAGGTGCTTCAGGCTCAGATAGTTAGGCCCCCCCGGCGCGGGGACCTTGAGCCAGGCCGGCTTGCGCGGGGTGAGCGGGGTGAGGAGCGGGAGCGCGCTGGCCATGAGGTTTCGGAAGATAGTGATGCTCGGCCAGCCACGACAGGTGGAATTTCAACTAGACGGTTGATCCGGGATCCCCGCGGCCGTCGCGAATCGGGCCACGTCGAGCGCGCTCAAGTCCAGGTCGGGCTGCTCGGCCGACAGGAGCGCGGCGATGATGTCGCCGGTGAGCGCGGCCAGCAGGATGCCGTTGCGACCGTGCCCCGTGGCGTACCACAAACGCTCCACCGCCGGATCGCCGCCGACGATCGGGCGCCCGTCAGGCGTCACCGGCCGCAACCCCGCCCACATCCGTACCACCGCCTGCGTCACTAACGCCGGCAGCAACCGGACCGCCCCACGGAAAATCTGCGCCAGCCCCTCGTTCGTGACGCGCGCGTCGTAGCCCGCCCGTTCCATCGTACTGCCGAGCAGCGCCTCGCCTCCCCGCGCGAGCACATAGCCGTGATCGTGGTACAGGATGGCGGGAGGCGTGGCGGCGGGCCACGCCGTCGCCGCCATCTGGCCCCGCAGCGGCTCCACGGGAAGCGGGCGCGGCAGACCTCCGATCTGGGGCGACCAGACGCCCGCGGCGATCACGACGTGCTCGGCCGCCGTCGGGCCGCGGGCCGTCACCACACCGGTGACACCGCCGTGGGCGACGTGGAGCCGCTCCACTCGCTCGGCCACGAGCGCCGCGCCCAACCGCCGCGCGTCGGCGAGACAGGCGCGTGCGAGCGCCTGTGGGTCCACCGCACCGTCCTCCGGCGCGAACAGGGCGCCGAGCGCGTTGGGCGCCGCGCCGGGCCAGCGCTCCTGCACCTCGGCGGCGTCCAGCCAGTCGCAGCGCAGCCCCGCTTGGCGCTGGCGGGCGACGTCCGCCTTCAACCGGTCCGCCCCCGCCTCGTCGAACGCCACGGCGGCGATGCCGGAGCGCCAGAAGGCGATATCGATCCCAGTCGTCTCGCGAAGCGCGGGAGCGAGCGGCTCGTACAGGTCGCGCGCCCGCACCGACGGGCCGAGCAGTGCCTCGTCGGCGCGCTCGATCTGTGCGGCGAGCATGCCAGCCGACGCAGGGGAGGCAGCGGCCAAGTGGGGTCCCGGCTCGAAAATCGCGACCTTGCGTCCCCGCAGCGCGGCGGCGCGGGCGCAGGCGG
>WNFJ01066468.1_pt1 | contig 23936 bp, 29 predicted proteins | sample 5400461 | NCBI WGS metagenome assembly WNFJ01 (sample SAMN13153349, study PRJNA577476) | soil metagenome | isolation source: 115 cm saprolite on Douglas fir-dominated hillslope | place: USA:California | collected 2013-09-17
CCCCGCCATCGCCAGTCCCCAGATTACCACGAACAGAGACCAACCCCAGCTTCCACGCAGATTGACGAGCAAGAATGGGGTGTAAGTCCCGGCGATGAGCAGATAGATGGCGGAGTGGTCGCTGACCTTGAGAACTCGCTTCAGCCGCCGAGAGCGAACGCTGTGATAGAGCGTCGAGGCCGCATAGAGGCAGATGAGGGTGGTGCCGTAGACTGCGCAACTTACGATTCGCCACGCGCTACCACGCATCGCTGCGAGGACCACCAGCACCATGAAACCGGCCATGCTCAGCATCAAGCCAGCGCCGTGCGTGAGGCTGTTGGCAAGTTCTTCGGCGGATAGGCGCGTGGAGACCTGGATCATTGGGTTCGCTAATGATTTTCAGACACACGGGCTTGAAGAGCAACAAGCAAATACTTTCATCTCAGGCGCCGCTCTCTTCCGAAAAGTACACGGCATAGAACTGGACGCACGAGAGGTTAGGAGAGAAATGGAACACAAAATATTCGTTTCAGTACAAGGGGGAGTGGCGGAGGTTTGCGAAGAGACCGTGCCTGCTGGAATCGTGGTAGAGATTCTTGCTTCGACAACTTCGCTGCGAATCCCGAAAGAGAACTCTCCTTGTGGTCTCCAGAACTCCGAGAGTACTGGGCAAAGAACCACGCGCAATGGGGTCGCTGTGGCAACGATTGCCCCTGTCGAGTCAAGGGAATGACCATATGGCGTTCTGACAGCGATTCCTGCCCAAGACCGCGCGGGGCCGCCCTGCAAGCTTTCCCGAAAAAAACATATTCAGCCTAGTTGTCGGGCTTTTCCTCGCTTGCATCGGGACGAATTGTTGGGATGACGCCTTTCAGCCAGCCCGCAAGAATAGGCATCTGGTCGGGTGGCACGTCCAGGAAGGCAAGACCCATTCCTTGGGCTTTCAGGCTGCCCGCGACAGTAGCACGCGTTACGAAGGAAATCCCATTCTTCGTGATTTCCAGCAGGATTCGGGCGCCGTGAGAGAACGGTTCACGAGTCAAGACACAACATCCGCCTTCGCTCAAATCCGTCGTGATCCCATTGAGCTGTGTCCCTGATGCCAAGTCCGTTGCCCTGACGGTGGCGAGGAACGGGTACCTCGCTGGTCTTTTCCCAGTGGAAGGTTCCGATTTCAATGATGAGTCCCCCGCCAGAAATTGCCTGAAATGATGCATCTATCGTGAGCCTTGTTGCACGAAAGAAAGTAATGGCCCTGAGCGTTGCCCACTGTTAGCGTCTTTACGTCCTTCTTCAATCCTCAGCATGTCGTCCGATCCATTCAGTATTCTCATGGGAGTTTCTGCTCTCGACTTGAGAACTAGGGACATAAAGGCGCGATTTCTTGAGGCGCTTGCGGTGCGGGCCCCGGATCAAGGTTGCTGGCTGAGACGAAATCATCTCCGTAAACATGTTTACAGCGTAGGAACGACCGACTCTCGGCTGCACGAGCCACAACGATCCGTCTTTGGTGAATGCCGCTAGCGGAGTCAAGACGACGTCGGTGTTCACTCGATTATTTGCCGGATAATCTGACAAGAATGCAAGGTCAATCCTACGATCTGCCAGGTCTCGGAGCAGTTTGTCTGGGCGATCATCAGATATCTCGACTCGGACGTTAGGATTTCTATCACGGAATGCGCTCGTGAACCTGGGAGCCCATCGCAACCTCGTTGGGCCGCTGACACCGATAGCGAGACGCCCCGTACAGCCGGTAGTCTCTCCTTTTAGTCTTGATAAGACCTCATTGCGCAGGCCGATCATTCGCGATGCGTATTCGTAAAGAAATTCACCCGCCCTAGTCAGCCGGTAAATTCGTAAAGAAATTCACCCGCCCTAGTCAGCCGGTAATCCCTGCGGTGGGAGCGGTCTAGAAGCATAGTGCCAATGTCCTGCTCGAGCTTGCGGACAGCAATGCTAACAGCAGGCTGAGTGCGAGATACACGATCGGCAGCTCTTTGGACGCTGCGCTCTTCGACCACGGCCACAAACATCTCAAGCTGCATCAGTTCCATGTGATCGCTCCTTAGAGTCTGGCTCTCCTATGCGCAAAAACTAAAAGGCCGTCATCCCTACTTGGATAACGGCCTCTAGCCTTTTCGATCTTGGATTTACCTTGGCCGGTCGCTATCCGCTCCTAATGGGAAGAATAATTCGCACGAAAACAACCGGAATCATATGGACTACTACGAGGCGGTCACTAAGGCGACATGCAAGAAAATGCAATCGATCAAAGACCGACACTTGCCCTGTGCTTCGCGACTGAGAAGACCGCTGATGTTCTTGACGCTCCATATTGTCATTAACCGAATATCACGGCCCGGCTAGATCGGTCAAATAAATCTTGTTTATCATGCGGGAGCCCACACGCGCTCTTCTAACCGGCGGCTAATTCTCACCGAACCTACTAAACCTCGAAGGTTGAAGAAGTTGCATTGATCGTGAGACGAAATTGCATCAATTCTTAAAACCTACCAAGAAGCACGAGGAGGATTTTCACCAGTACGGCGAGATTTTCCTCCGCGAAATTGCAATCGGCCAACCCAGAGCACTCAGCGTCGGATGCGGCCCCGCGTCCACCGAAAGGAGAAACACACAATGCGTTGTCCATATTGCGGAGATAGACGAACAGAAGTGCTCAAGACCGTCTACCGTGGCCACAACTCCTATCGCCACCGAAGATGCCTCTACTGCGGGTCCCGCTTCAGTACCCAGGAGAGGCCAGTGCGCTGGAGTCGCGTGGATCGGAAGTGGCCGGGGCCCCGCCCATTGCGGAAGGGATGGAGCAATCGACGGACACCAGCTTTGCGGGATAAGTGTGAGGTTGAAACGTGCGGAGTGGATTTCAAGCAGCAAGCAGGAATCAGGCGCCATGTGGATCACATTGTGCCGGCGAGGCTGATCCGACGACTAAAAGCTGGGAATCCCGATCGCCGTGAGAACCTTCAGTGTATCTGCGGAAGCTGTCACGGTTACAAGCTTCAAGCAGATCACAAGCTGTGCATGGGGGATAAATTGGGTTACCTGGAGATTCTTCGCACCCACCATTTTGATCTTGTGCGGGTCGAACGGGCGTTAGCACTGTACGGACTGTAGCGCCTACTGAAAATATCGCTGATACACAGTGCCCACGGGAAAAACCTATTCCCACCCGTCCTTTCCGAATTCGTTCGAAGCGAGAATTCCAGATCGAGTACGGAAGAAGATAAAGAAACTTCTGAAGCGTGACGGTACAGATGTTTAAGGGCATCTTTCTGGCGCTGACGGACGAGGAACTTCCTGCCGGGGATTCCTATGAGGTAATTCTTCGCGTAGTCGTGGCGACAGAGACAGACGAAGATGACACGCGAGAGGAAGTTGCACTAAGAGTTGTCTCCGAACTCCAAGCTCTAATGAACGAGTGCGAAGGAATTCATGTGTGCGACGCGGACCTCAACACCCTCCGAGAATTCTCGCTCGAAGACTTCTTGGGCCACCAAGCCCTGGGACTATGAATACATTAGTGCTGCGCAAGGCACAAATGAGGACTCTCTACCGGAGGGGATCTGAAAGCGAAACTCGTGGACGACCCTCCTCAAGTCCTTCGGAGATTGGAGGAAGCCGAGAAGCCGCTCCGCGATACAGAAGTCCCGGTCGAAATAGGCCTGCTGGAACCGGGCCACAGTATTCCCCAACCGTTCCGCAACTTGTTTTCAGTCAACTAAACGTGTAGCTTTCGCAGTGAACACAGAAAGGCGATCATTCGAAGGACTTCTAACCGACTCCGCCTAACAGTAACTTCAGAGTGCCGCTGACAGCCTCGAAAACATCAATCGTAGCGCTCATGACATCTAAATTCCGAGACCAAAAGCCCGACGGAACCGAATGTTCGCGCGTAATGGTGAATTCCTTCAGTAACTCGACCATTCCTTTGTCTTGGTAGGTAAGATCGTTTTCCTTTCTCTTGGTGTACTCTGAAAATATTCTAAGCCTCAAGTCCGAGAGCGAAGCGCCCGGAAGAATCACGTCAATCGGCTTGCTGAAAGGAAAAAGCCTGTGGAAAGCCTTGTTCCGCGCATCGCCGATGATCCTTTCATAGTTCGCAAGAGACGCCTTCTTTCTGGAGCGCGTCCAAGGTAGGGATTTGAACGCTTCCGACAGCGCGAACTGTCGTCCCACCGTGCACCAGAGAATTATGGGTTTCATATCGCAAATACTCGTCAGTAAGCGCAAAAATCCAATAGCATCGGTGGCAAAATTGTAGGCAATCCTTAACACGTCATTGTAAGCCTCTGCGTCCACCGAATACTCGCCCTGACATTTCTTCAGCGCCGATTCGTAGTTCTTTCGCTCATTAATAAGTACAGCCGTAATCGACTCTAGAACCGACGTATCAGACACCTGACCAGCCGTCGGTAGCTTGAGCACTGCGTGCGTTCGGTCACCCAAGCTATCGAGGGCCGTTCCAACCTTTTGCCTCAACCCCTCAACAGCTTCGGGATTCTTGGTGTCACCGACTGCGTCCTTGACGGTGTCCCAGACGCGATCTTCGTTCCCCACCTCCCGAACGAGAATCTTCCGCTCTTTAATTTCAACATCAACCTTCAAGGCGGGGTCGAGGACAACAACATCAAAGTCGTCGTCCTCAACCACCTCCTCAAGGACAACGGTATCGTCCACTGAGCCTACTAGCAGGAATACCAGTTTCCCCAACTCTTTGACTTCGCTCCGAACCGCATCTCCCAACTCTTGACACATCGGCTGATTCTTTGACTTGGCTGATACAAGCTTGAAGTCGGAATTCAGCCGGAGCCCATCGCAAACGACCGGATCCGTGGTCAAATCGCCATCTTTCCCTACCGCAACAGCAAGATACTTCTCGTTCTTTCGAGTACCCACTCCCGATCGAAAGACAAACGAGTTGTTGATCGCAATTATGTCTCCAGCGGAGAGAGTTAGCTCCTCCCTCCATGTTTGAAAAGATGGATGGGTGCAAACCGACGCAAGGCTCTTCGCGATAGCAGCTGTGATTTCTGGGTGAACTGCGTGAGGACCCGATGTTTTCTGGGCCATACATTGCCCCCGGGGCACTTGGCGCTATTCTCTGCCTGCTTCGATGGGAATGCCCACTCCCCGACCATAACTTAAAATTAGGTAAACGGATGGTGATGATGACGTGCGAGTTACTTCTGAGAGTTACATCCTTCGAAGAGCAGCGCAATTCAGCCGCTTCAGGTAGGTTGGGAACGCGAGAAAAGCGGACGAATGACCGCAAACCGACATCAAATATTTTTGCCACGGCCATGTTTCCTAACAGCGGGGGGCCAACCATTCTCTTGCCACAAGGGCCTCAGTTCTTTGATCGCAATTTCTTGAGGACGGTCTGAAAACTGCTTATCAGTCGACCGGTTTCATCCGCAAAAGCCGGAGCAACAGGACTGAAGCATCCCCATTTGTTATGACGGTCCACGAATTGTTCAATTCGTGCTGCGGGCCGGTTCATAACGAAAAATGTATCGCGCCGCCCTAGGTCATCCGATAAACCCACGAAACCGCGGCCCATGGCGATCCCCACGCCACGCCGCGTGTAGAATTTGCATTCCGCAGCAAGAACGACCTTATTGTGCCGTGGAAAAACATCCTTATCTCGGCAGAAGTCCGCCTCTTCCTTTGAGATCATAGAGAAATCCATTTCGTGCTCGACCTTCGAGAGACCCATCACTTTGACACCGACGTGTGCTTCGATTAGCGGCTTGCGAGCCCCTAAACGGATTTCCGCGTGACTGTAGGGACCGCGCGCAAGGCTTCCAGGACCAGTTCGGAAATTAAATGTGGAGGCAGGAGAGCCGTCCCGGTTCTTGTAAGTGATCGGAACCTGGAGCCTATTGCAAGCATCGATTCCAAGCGTGAACACGTACGCTTCGTACAAGTCAAAACCTTTTGATCGGGAGTTCAAATTTGGGGAGATCGCGCTCCCCAGAGTCTGCCTTATTTCCTGTAGTAGGGTTGCTTTCAACTCTCAATCTCCTTCCGCAGTTCGGCGAGAAGCCCTCTTAACTTTCCGACTGCTTCATGGCGCCCCAACGCAGCTCGCAAATCCAGCGCAATAGATTCCGACGTCCTGTCATCGAGGAATGTCACAGCTCGCAAGTTCCCGCGCGGAACGAAATCGTTACCGAGCCTCACTTCGATGTCCGACGCTTGAATAACGGTCTCCTCTATTGCCTCGATCAACGCAACGAGTTTTTCTTGCGGTGTATACTCACGGGGACGAAGAAACTCCTCACCAGTCCTCCGAAGTTCTTTCCCTCGCCTTCCGCGCTCAGCGCCTTCCAGTAAGGTCGATTCAGTGACAACTTCCAGTACACCGTCACTGATGTCAGCGCTGACCGCGTCGCGGAGCCATCCCAACCCAACCTCTACCAGAATATTCCCCAGCTCATCGAACGCCTGGTTGATTTCATCTCCAGTCATAGTCCTATAGAACCTCGCAAGACAGAATTCGCCCTTCGCGCTGACAATCTGGCGTTAGCCCAATCCGACATCAAGCCAACTCGCTCAACCACTTCCGCACTTTGCCAGGAAACCATTGACACTTGAATCCTGCAGTAGCTTCAACTCTATTCCGTACTGTCTCATCTGGATTCACTATGTGGACGCGCGCCCGACCGGTCGATTTCTCACGCCCGCCAGGATCCAGTGGGCGACCCTCTAGCTGATTGTGAAAACCACATCTAAAGATGTAACGAGAATGCCAGTCCGCAGCAGGTAGGGAGTACCCGAGAAAAAAGACTTCGTTAGCAACACTCAGAGAGTCTACACATCTTCGCCATATCGTTCGCAGCATGTCGTGCTCAAAACTCTTGAAGTACGTGGGAGGGACAATCCAAGGTATGTAGCGTCTTCGACTCGATCTCGGAGCACGCCAGTTGAGGAAACAATATCGCACATTCCGTTTGTTGTTTTTATCCTCCCAAAGCGTTTCACGTAGCGCCACCTTGATGTGCCTGCCAGGCCTGGATCTGTACCAGTTTAAGGAACCGTGCGGTTTCAAAAGGACTGGAACTCCAGCCGACCCTTCCTCAAGTCCATAAACCTCCCGCCGCTTTCTCCCCTCACACAGGAGGCGGTCGAGTTCATAGTCCCAATTAAAGGAAATGATCACCGGATTCTTCGCTGTAGACACCAGCCGGGCAAAACCTGTCAGCGTCTCGCGGCGACTCTCGGAGGTTCTTTTGTGAATCTTGTGAAACCAATCGGAAATTTCGCCCAAGAGATCACGGCGGAGCCCTCGCAAGTCCTCCGCCGTAAACGGCCCGTTTGGACGGAGCGTTGGCAATAACTCCTCGTTGGCGACCCATTCCGTTAGAAGCGTCTCAATGTCCGGCAGCGATTCCTTTCTTCCATCCCAATCAGGATGGTGAAACTTAACGACTTTCCTGAAAATCGTCCAGGTAGCTCTCTTCATACGAAGTTGTTTCAAGAGCTCGTAGGTTAGCGGATACCCCAGATCGTGGGAGAATCCCGCGCCTATTACGAATACCGTGGTCTTAGGACCGCCCCGCGCTACTACTCTCTTCATCGTCACCACCACTTGCAGCAGCCCGAACACTGTTAGCTCCAGGTGTCCTGGGTCACGTCGCATCTCCGCGAGGCAACAGATCCCAGAACATCGGGTCCCGATCGACAAGTGCGTGCACGGATAGAGAAGGCAATGCCGACAGATCGGATCGGAAGTGCACCTCGCTGACTCCGTTAGGCAGGGACCCTCGTATCGCCGGCACATCATTCAGTTCGAAGAATCCCAATGACGAAGCTGCCAGTTTTTCGTCGAACGTAACACGCAGAGCCTCATTCAAGCTTGCCCCCAGCGTGCCGGTGACCACGTCGTGCAGCTTCAGAACGAGTTCGGAACCCGCGGAGATTCTCGTCCTTATTTCCTCAATCAGAAATCCCACGCTGAGCCCAACCGGCACACGCTCGGCCAAAAGAGAAGCGACGACCGCGATCGTCCCTGGCGGGGGATTGCACTGCTCGTAAGAGAATGTATGCGCTCGGAGTCGGCCGCTAGCCGCTTTCACATCCAGGCGAATGTTGCTGTGACTAAAATCAAAGCGTGCCGTGTCATCCATTCTCCACGCCGCGACCGCTTTTGCCGAATTGCCGCTGCGCCAGATCAGATAGAGCTCCGCGAACAACCCATTCACTGGCCGCGCTGGCGGCTTCTCTATTTTCTGAAAGATAGCCGCGAGGCGATGAACTGCCGCTGCGACCTCCCGCAATCGCGGCTTATCGCCGATTACTTGGATAATGGTTTCGCAAACGGTCAGAAAATAGCGGATGGTCTCGCCGTCGAGTGAGCGACACCGGATGACAGTAAACGTGCCAATACGATCTGCTTCGCGATTTCGCCTCAGGTGGCAACGGAGCTCAAACTGAACATCAAGATTTTCAAGCCGGATCGGAGACTGCATCTTCCCCGGCTCATCCATACCCGTCACGAGAAGGCAGGCATGCCCTTCGCGATCCTTGCCGATCAGGTAGCTGCTATGGCCAGGAATTGGCTGCCCGGCATAGAGCGGTTTGCTTGGATCATCATCGTGCGGCGGAACAACCCCTTCATAAAGGCCGGCAAGCTGCGCACTCATTCCCTGACCTGACCCGGTTGGTCCTGATTAAGCCATCCACGCGCCAGGCGCACCGGGATCCACACCGCAATCACAGGCACATTTTCCTTGATGACTCTAGCTCCGCGACCTTCCTCCTCGCGTGTGAGATCCAGCGTATGAATCTGCACTGTCACACGATCGTTTTCCCGAATCGCGCGATCGCCCGGATATACCTCCCCGCGGCGCTCGCGGGGATTGACGGGCGCCTCGCCCTGGAAGAGATTGGTGATCTCTCCGTTCTCATCGGTGCCGCGTTGTCTCCTTGCTCCTCGACTCATGCGGTACACGGAGCACATTTCGTCCGGATCGTCCTCCAATGCCTTGCTCAGTTGCAGAAGTAGTCCGGTGTAACGCTGCGAATCTGTCGTGCCAGTTATGCGCATTTGAACAAGCAGCTGCTCCAGCACAGCTCGCAGCGGAACGTCTTCGCTGACACTGTGCCTTTGCACGTCTGTGCGGTCTCGATGGCCCTCATCATCGGAAAAGTCCAAGCCTCCTACGAAGGCGCCAACAACATCCCGATTGGCCTGAATGACGCCGTCGGATGCGAGGACGACCCGCGGCGACACCCATTCATCGGAAAATCGGCCACGCATATAGTCGAACTCAAGGACGTTGTTGCGGCACGGCCGTAGGGCAGCGTCCAGCACGAAGGCTCTTTTCCATTCGTTAAGCGGCCGGCCACTGTCTTGGAAGGCGCCCAGTTGCCCCCGAATATCTTCCTCATGCTCGACGTAGCCCTGAAAAGCGTTCAGAGTTCCTTGCTCCAAGTAAACTCGGCAGTAGCCAAAATATCCTCGTTTGTAACCGAAGAAGCGAGCGCGCTGCGGAATCGTGTCTGCATTGCCCACGCCGATGCCGCGAGGCATGTAGGTGACCGTGAGCCCCTCGACGGTGAACCCGCGATCCATCGCTTGGCCACCAACGAGTATCCAGCCGTAGGCACTGCGCCAGTCCACCTCGGGAGTCCGCCCTCCGCGCGCATTGACCTCCAAGATGCGTGTATTCCGAAAAGCGAACCGAAAATTAGGAAGCAGCTCGTCAAAGCCGGGAAGCCCGCCCTGTACGGTCCCGGCTAGATCGTTGTACGCATCCCGAAAATCCTCGATGAGCTCCTGCTTGTCCGGGTCGTTGTCAGATAAATTCAGAATTCTCTTCCATTCCTCAAAGATGTCCCGGACCCAGTTGTAATATTCCTGATGCTGAGCCGTCTTCTGTGACGGGTGCACCAGCATCGAGCGATTGCCCATGTTGCGGCCCGCGCGAATTCCAATCGTCACCCCCACCATGAAAACCCGTAATGCTTCCAGTAGCGTTTCTGGCGGCTCGGTCAGAGGGTTTGCGTTGGTCGGCACCTCTTGTGGAGGAATCAGCCGCACGGCCCTTTGATTCTCCGCAAAGAATTCTCGCCCGCCGACATACTCCTCGCCCGGGTCAAGCACTTGGACAAAGTTGGGGGACAAGGAATCAATGATGCTGATGAGCAGCGGCGCCTGCGGGGTCGCCGTGTACTGCAAATACGTGTGATTTGCGAGGGCCTGCCGCAGGTCCATGAGGCAACGGTACGTTGTGCTCTCCTGGCCCTGCACCACCTCAGTGTTCAGGCTCACCTGGTCGGCCTCGTCGTCGATAATAAGCACAGGGCTCTGGTCCATTCCCGCCGCGCGGAGGAGTTCGCCCAAATTCTGCAATCGGCGGTGATTCTTCAGCACCGTGATCAGAACCGTCTTCTTGAACTCTTCCGGTGTTCCGGCGTCCCGCCAATCATCCAGCACATCGCGAATCGCCTGAACCGTCGCATCATCATCATCGGGGTTCTCGAACTGAATCCATCGCCTCTCCCGGCCCGGCACATCGAGTCGAAGATCTCTTTGCAGCCGGCCCGTCGACTGATCCAGCAATGGATTGGAGGTCCCCGCAACAACGATCACCATCTGAAAGCCATTGTCGCGGGCCAGCGCCGCGACTGTCTCAAACGACATCGTCTTGCCGCCTTGAACATACCCGATCACAAGGCCGGTTTGTTGCCCCTCCGCCGCAGTCGGCGGAGTTCCCTTCGCCAGGATCGAGATGGCCGCATCGCGAACGCTGTCACGGCTGGCCTGAGGCACAACAGTTTGGAGAAACTCCACCGCCTCCGGGCCAACAGTCGGAACCCAATTGCCTGCTCCATCACCGTCGGGCACTGGCTCCACGATAATCGAATCGTCATCTGCCATAAGCTGCTTCTCCCCGATGCTAAGGCTCAGAAAGCGCGTCGCGAAGTATATCGTTGACGTTTCGACGGACGGTCCCGGCATTCCGCACGCCTGTGTCTCGCGCCAGCACTTCTCCGAGCGCGAGCGCGGCGGCGACTCGAAGCAAAGATTCCACATCTTCGGCGTCCGTTTGCGCGAATCGAACCATGAATGGGTGCGCCAGAGAAACTCGGATGTCGAGCCGACGCGGTCCCTTTTTGCTTTGTGCAACATCGCTAATTGCAAGCCACTGGCTTTCGCTCGGATCGTCGGCAAGCTCCACGTTGATGGTCCAAGGTCGATCTCGAAAGACAATCTCAAAGCGCCGACTCGCTAAGGTCGACTTGTGGGGCATCTCCTTCGATGGTGTATCTACCGGCTTTGCGCTCGCGACCCCCGGCAAGACCGCGGGCAGCTTTGTCTCCATGGCTTGCGCGGTGTTTGACACGGCCTGCTTCGCGGTCGTTGCGAGTTGCGCCCGCTGCGCCCGTACCCTGTAGTTCTCCGCTTGCTTCAGGAGCGGCAATTCCTCGCTGTCCAAATGGTCTCGCAGCAACTCCAGGAAAGGTTGCTCGTTCTGGTCCCAGCGGAAGCCGTCCTTGGTATGGCTCACCTCAAACCCGTCGAGATGCAACTCTCCGAACAGTCTCTGATAGCGATAGCTGTTCGAGCTTCCAAAAACATACGCGGGGCGATAGCCTTCATCTCCAGTCCCTTGGATGACTCTCCCTCTTCGGAACAACGAGAACCCAGCTTTCGCCGTGTTGGCTGTCTCTCGCAGCGCCGCAAATCCATGCACCGTAAGCCCATCGCCAAAATCAAACTCAATCTTTTTTCGCCAAACCCGCTCCGGGCCGCTCTTATCCTTGTAATACAACGCTTTAAGCACCTTCGGCTCCGCGTAGGCGAGCTCCTCCCCGTTGAATCGCAACTCCAGTAAGTTGTCCCGGATAAAGGCGCGGTAGATGTCCGTCAGGTGCTCTTTGAGCTTGGCCACCGTCCGTCCGACCGGGACGTGGAAGATGTCCTCAAGCACCACTTCCGTGTAGTGGCGCTTGGAAGCTTCGGCTTTTTCCTGGATGGTCAGTTCCTGAATATCGTCGATGACGATGTTAGCGATATCAAAATCGATGGTGCGCGAGACCGGCTCGCCGAGCGCCGAGGTGCGCACGCTCCATCGCGGCGCAAACCAGCACGCAGCGCTCTTCATCCCCATGCCGAATTCGGCAAGCCCCGATCGATCTGGCGGAATCGATGCGGGGCGGAATGCTCGCGCGTATTCCGATTCCAAGATGCCCGCAGCGTTATCGCGTATCGAGATTCGAGCTGGCGACGCAGTGGAGATATCGATGTCAACGCGCAGCCTCAGGCCTTTGCCTTCGACGTCCTCCAAGGCCTGCCGATGCTTCGCGAAGCTCTCCACGGCATTGTCCACGAATTCGCCCAGCGCGAACCAGGGCCTGTAGTTCAGATGGCGCAGCACAGCCAGCATGCTGACACCGGGGCGTATGTCCACTTTTTTCACTGCCACCGGTCGCCTTCCCTTCTCAGACTGCTGCGGCCCGTGCTAGAGCTGTGGCCCCATAGGGAACTCTCGCTCTCTTGTCGCTCCGGCGGATCGGGCGGCGCTTCGCCACGTTGTCAGACGTCAAAAGGCTTTCGACGAGCTTCTTGACTACGTCCACGTTTACAGCATTACCGAGAGCTTTGAAGGCGGTTGCTTGAGTCTTCGGCAAGTGCTCAAGGCGCCCCATGCTTTGAAGGCGGCTGCACTCGCGAATCGTCATGTAGCGCCCCTCCCACGCGATCACGGGGACTTGGCTTGTCGTCATCGCCACAAGGGAAGGCGCAGTCGCAGGACGCTTTAACCGGATGCCGGACGCCCTGAACTGTATGATGTACTTCCAAACATTTCTCTCCTCGCCCTTGCAGTTCCATTCGAACTTCTGGAAGCTCGGAGCAAACTCCAAGATGGATGGAAGCCAGTCGGAGATCCATTCCTTGTGCCGCTCATAGAGTTCCCGGTTCTGCCGGATGAAGTCGATCTTCCATTTAGGAAATGCCTTGCACCGGTAGCGCGCATACGGCGGTAGAGCGGCCAGGACCTCGTCCTTGCCAAGGCTGCGGAGGGACACCCCAAAGCTCCCTTTGAATGACCCTAGGCGCCCAAGTCCAGTCCACCTCGGTGATTTTTTCTCATAGGGATAGGTGGCGCCGAACTCCATTGCCCAAATTGGGAACGATGGCAACTCCTCCCCCTTTGGAAAGAGGCGCAAGAATTCCTGCCAAGCCTCAAGGTATTTCCTGAAGTGCTGCGGCAGCCTCTTTGCGTTTGCAGGCTTCTTGTCTAGCACGGAGCGAATCGAGAGCTTCGGCTGCTTCGAGGGCAGCGGCCAATTGAAGCCCTCAAGGCCGACACGGCAGCCGACGATGAAAGCTCGCTCGCGGATTTGCGGGATGCCAAAATGAGAGGGCGAGAGCAAACCATCGCTGACGCTATATCCCGCAAGACGAAGCCGGTGCTCTATTTCCCGCCACGTCTTTCCACGACGATGCCGGACTAGATTGGGAACGTTCTCAATAATGAAGTACCGCGGCTTCCGTGTCCGCAGTATGCGAATAACATAGTCGATGAGATCGCCCCACTGCGGACATTTCAATCCCCGCTGTCCGCCCGCCTTGGAGAAGGGCTGGCAAGGAAATCCCGCACAGAGAATGTCATGATGAGGAACTGAAGAGACATCCAGCGTCCTGATATCGCCATGCGGGCGAAGCCCGAAATTCTTCTCGTAGAGCGCCGCCAGGCTGTCATCAACTTCACACGCAAAGACACATCTGTGGCCAAGCGCCTGCAGCGCTTGATGAAAGCCGCCGAGACCCGCGAAAAGATCGATGAAACGAAGCTGCTTTCCCAACCTTTCATCTCCCCCGATCAAATCAGCGACCTCCCGGCTCTCGCCGGAACAGCGGCCACTTTTCAGCGATGTATCTTTCGACCGCCTCACGGACAACCCACGCTAGCGACACCTTCTTCTGCGCGGCGATTTCGTCCAGGCTCTGATAGATGTCACGAGGGAAGCTGATCGACGACCGAACCGAGCGTGCGCCGTGCGCCTTCTTGCCATTTGCCTTTTTCCCTCTCATCGCAGGCCCCCACCATGTTCACCACATTACACCACATCGGTGCGCATGGGTATACCCTAAAGAGAGTCACGTTCTTGTCAACAGTAGCGTGTGGTCGCATTCACTTGAGGAATTTCTTCAGACGCTTTTCCAGGCGGCGAATGTCCCGACTCTCGCATTCCCAGATCACGAGATGCTTCCAGCCCTGCGCAGTCAATGCCTCTAAATTCCTCACGTCTCGCGCGCAATTGCGCTTCAGCTTCGGAATCCAATAATCGAGGTTCGTCTTCGGGGCACGTGATAGCTTGCAGCCATGCGCATGCCAGAAGCAGCCGTGAACGAAAACTGCCTTGCGCCGTGAAGGAAACACGAGATCGGGTGTTCCCGGAAGGCCTTTTCGGTGTAGTCGAAATCTGTACCCCATCCGGTGCGCCTCCCGGCGCACAGCTAGTTCGGGAACAGTATCCCGGCTCCTGATTGCGCTCATCATTTTCTTGCGCTCTTCCGGGCTCTTCTTGCGGGGCGCGCCTGCTCTACGCAGTTTGACCGTCTGGCTCTTGCGAATCTTGTGCATAAGGCCGCCCGCTACAGCGATACTGTAGATGCCGTGAATGAGGGCGACTATGGACCTAAGGCCAGGCGATTATATCAAGATCGAGTTTCAAGATGACGAAACCGGCGAAAGAGAGCTCATGTGGCTGTGCATAGAATCGTGCGACCAGGAAAGGGAAATCGTCTTCGGCCGACTCGATCGTTCCCGTCCTCAATCATGGGGGAAAGGTTAAACTTGGCTCAGAGTCTCGCCGTGAGCTACAAAAACATTCGCGCCCACAAGACACCTGCAGAATTCGAGGCACAGTGATTCCCTCGGTTGTCAATCATGGAGACCCTTGTCAAACCTAAAACGATCCGTTGATTCGACACCATTTACCGCCGAATTTGGCCTCCGAAGAACGGGCTCAAATCGGGCTCAACGGCACCCTTTCGCGAGACTATTGCTGAATAGCTCTATTCTCGATCCGCTGTCGCCATTGCTAGTCGCGAACGGTACCAGCGTACCGCCTGTTTTTGCGCTTGGTACCATATCAAACAGTAAGCTGAAGACCCATATTGCAAGAGTGAAGGAGAACACGTGTGGACTTAATGGCGGCGCCGGACAAGCGGAAATTCCAGGTGCGTTGTGATGCAGGGGGTTCAGGGCGATTTGAGGTCGGCACAGACACCCTATCTGTGCGGGTCGGCCAACGGGTCCGGACTGGAAAAGAGGAGGAGATGTGGGATTCCGTCCACATCTTATGCAAAGAGCAGCCGGATGGTTCCCTCACCGTTGAGGTGCTTGTTTGTAACCCAGACTGGGAGGAAGCAAAGACAATTGCAGCGATTCATTCGCGCCCTCCGGATAGTGACACAGCAGCACCGAGTCTAAAGTGTGATCTCGAACTCCTTCAGTCTGGCGGACTGCACCGGGCGACCGGCGCACAATAGAACTACTCAAGAGCTAGACCTGTTGAAGCTGGTCGTAATCACCGTATTGTGACCCTGAGCGTTGAGCTCAGCCCAGCCCTAGCTTAGCGGTCAAAGAACGGATGAACCAGTCCCGGACAGGTCAGTCATACTTGGATCGCTTCTCAAAGGCAACAAGCATGAGACGATAAAGCCTGCGCACTTCTTCGGTATCGGAGCCATGCATCCAGGTCTCGATTTTCTTTTTGAGACTCTTCAAATCGTTTTCGATGCCTTCGAAGGAAAAAAGTTCAAATATGGGAACGTCCAGAGCTTCCGCGAGAGCGCAGAGAACCTCAAATGGAGGGCGACCGCGGCCTCGTTCGAGGTCGCTAATGTACTGATCGCCTTTGCCCCCTATCATCCTACCCAGTTGATGCTGCTTGAGCTTTTTCGTTAATCTGAGTTGTCGGAGTCTTTGCCCGAACAGTTTGGCTTGGCTGTCTACGCTCATCCCGCATACACAGTAGTAGGAATGGGCGCTCCGCGACTTAGTCTGGAATATGTAATATTCTTGACAGAGTATTGCTGTAGCGTGTAGTCTGGTGCCAAATTTGGCTTTAGCAAACTGATGAAGAGAAATTCGGGGTTTGCTGCTTGACGGGTGCTATTTCTCGCATGATTGAGATCTCCACTGCGCATGGATCGGACATGATCAAAAGGAAAGTCAGTGCCGGCAGTCCTTGTTGCTCTGTGAAGAAGCGGGAAGTCGAACAGGCATTCCTCAAGCCCAAAAGAGCTTTGTTTTTTCGGCCCTGCGTATCATCTCGGACGGCAATAGACGGACTCTCTTGGATAGCCGAACCAGTGTTCTTAACGTTGGACTCATGAGGCCGCGTTCCAGCATGCTTACTGTCGTTCGATCTAGGCTCGTCTCAAAGGCAAACTCCTCTTGGGAAAGGCCCATACTTTTCCGAATTTCCCTCAGAACCACACCTAAGGCTTTCTCAGCACCGAAACGAGGTTGAACTTGTTTTTTCTTCGCCCGCATTACAGAGGTAATGTTCTCGTTCTGATGAGTATTTTCCTACGGAGGATACTCGTCATTTTTGCCTGTAAATTCATTGCTCTCGCAGTGGCGTATTCCGGGGGGTTGCAATGAAAACGCCCGCACAAAATTCCACTTATCGGAGGAACGATCGAGTTCACCAAATTGAGCGTTCGCGAGCGGCGCGAGAGGCCCTCCTGCGCCTTGCGGCAAATTCACAAGATGCCTGCGCACTCGTTACCGTTTACGACTCTTACGGCACTGACCTGAAGGCATCAGCAGTTCGCTGGTTTGGAAGAGACGCCGAACTCCGCGACAAGGCGATCAACAGCATCCTGGCGGCGATTGGTCGACAGGCGGGAAGTTACGATCCGCAATCCATGAATGGCTCAGAATGGGTCAGCCGGGTGGCTGACGCTGAGGCGAGAAGATTGCGCGAAGCATTGGAAACGGCCGGCAGCAAGGACCGGCTTGGCGCGAGGGCGAAGTGAGCCCTCGCACATTGACAAGACGAGGTCGCCTCTCTTGGCCAACTCCCAGAGAATGTGAGAATTCTGCAGGAGCGATTCGACGGATCAGGCTGGTCTGGAAACCGACCACTCTTTCATATCGGAGCATCCTTGCGGGAACTTCATTTCTTGCCGAATGGTGGCCTCGCTTCGTCCTCTTCTATGGCGCCAGCCCTGCGCCCTGCCTTCCACGACAGGCCGGATCTCTAGCTTGTTTGCGCGATGCGGATCTGACTAGATCGACAGTGCTGCGATTACCAAAGAGTAGCAGACAGGCGACGACGGGCCGATTCGCCTGTAAGCTATTTAGTTTGCGTCAATTGCCAAGTGGCGTCCGAAGAAGGGGATTGACAAGAGGAGACCCGGAGCGATACACAGCCATTCATAGAGGAAGGTCGAGACGTGGTGGTCTGAGTAAGAGTCCCAACGGTCCCGTTGGAGGATTGTCCCCGGAAATTGTGGAGAGCGCGGTTTGACCGTTTGCAGGGCAAGGTCGGCGGCTGGTAATTTACGCGTGCATCGGTGGTCGGTTTCCCGACCACCCAAAGCTTTGAATCTACTTTTGCCTCTCGCTTGGTGCAGAAATGTCACACACTGCATCTCCAGGTTAGTCTCCCACACCGGTGTTGAATTGTTTAGGCGGCCCGGCCCTCTTTCGTACGGAGCTGCTGACTAATGGGCGATCTCCTCAATCTCGACGGGGAGCGCTTCATGGAGTGGGCAGATCTCCAAAAGGCCTGCGACAACGAGCTCTTGCAACAACTCATCCTAGGGAATGACGACGCCTTCGCAGTTATCGTTGATCGGTATCAACGGCTCATCTACAGCGTGGCTTATAAGCTTGTGAAAGATGAAGGGGAAGCCGAGGATGTCGTACAGATCGTCTTTTTGGATGTTTTTCGAAAAAAGGGATTATTCGACCCTTCCAAAGGCACACTTAAGATGTGGCTTCTCCAATATGCCTACACAAGGAGCATTAACAGGCGCTACCATCTCCAACATCGGCATTTTTATTCGAATGTGAATCTGGAGGAGATCATGCCGCTGGCCCTTTCAACTGAAAGGGCCGCTGACAGATGGCTTACGGCAACAGAAGCAGCCAGGTATTTGGCACAGGCTTTTGCCCTGCTCAATCCGAAACAGCGAAAAGCGATTGAACTTATTTCTATTGAAGGAATGACATTCCAGGAGGCGGCCAGGAAAGCCGGCGAGTCGCTGCCGGCAACGCGCCATAATTACTATCGCGGAATGGTAAAGCTACGGGATATCCTTTTGCCCCAAACACAACCCCAGGAGCAAGGAATTAGAGTTTCAGCGACGGCACCCATACGTTTGGAGGTGGCCAATCTCTAGCCATGAACAACTTGAGGAACTCTGCTTCCTAGCCGCCGCGGGCGAAGTTCAGGAAGCGGAATGGAAACTGGTGAAGGCACATCTCGAGGAGTGCCCTTCGTGCCGCAACTGCTTCTCAGACCTTGGAACGATTCATTCCGCCTGCTTTCCTGAGGCACCCCGTTTTGAAGTAGAACGTGCGGCGAACGAGGAAGGCCGTCTACGAAATTCGATTCTTCGCGCCGCAACCAGGGAGGGCGCGCAGTTCTCCGGCCATGTAAGACCACTGACTCAACGTGAAAATCGCGAAACCAAACTTATTGGCTCCTTCCGCATGGTCAGGGGTTGGGGAATCGCGGCGTCCCTGGTCGTCATCTGTGCCTTCGGGGTTGTAGGTTTTGCGCTGCGGCAGTCGCAAAGAGATCATATCCCTGCGCCTGTAGCGGTGACTCAAACCGTTATTCCATCGAGAGGTCAAAATTCTAACGGGCCGACAATCGACGACAGCCGCCGCAAAGAAGAGATTTTGGAGCAGGAAGTTGTCGCCTTGAAGGCAGAACGGTCGCGAATCGAGCATGGCTTGCAGCGCACAGAGAGTGAAAGCAAGGAACTGCAGGGTGCCGCTACTGGTATGAAGGAACAAATCGCAACGCTGACGACCGAGTTGCAGACCACACGCGCTACACAAGCGAAAGCAGAAGAAGCCCTCCAACAATTGAAGTCCGAGCGAGAGAGCAACCAGGCAGCAATTCAGGCCCAAAATCGGGAGATTCGTTCCTTGAATGAGAGGCTCCAAGAGCAGTCGTTAGTGAAGGAACGAGACCAATACGTTCTTGACGCAGAAACAAGGTTGCGGGAACTCGTGGGAGCGCGGAATCTTCATATAGTCGATGTTTATGACACAGATGCCAACGGGAAGACAAAAAAAGCGGTTGGCCGCGTTTTCTATACCCAGGGACAGTCGCTGGTGTTCTACGCCTACGATCTTTCAACGAGTCGGTCCGAAACTGGTAAGTACGCCTATTACGTATGGGGCCACAAAGAGGGAAACGATGAAAGCGTTCGCAACTTAGGCACGCTGGATCCAGATGATGTTTCCCAGAAGCGCTGGATACTGAAGGTGAATGACGCGAAGGCTTTATCGGATATCGATCGCGTGTTCGTGACTCTTGAACAGAACGGTAAGGTAGACCTCCGTCCCCACGGGAAAAAGATACTCAGTGCTTATCTAGGCAGTCCGGCGAATCATCCCTAATGTCCATACAAGAGGTCTAAAGCGTCGTCGATCCATGTTGGTCAGCAGAATATCCATCGTCTTTTGACAATGGCATGGGAACGACTTGCCTTCCTCCTGTGAACACTGTTCAAGGGAGGTATGTACGATGGTTCATGCGTGTCGGCCATGTGGAAACACTCGATGTTTCCAGAATCAACGATTTTCCAGCAGATTCGTTGGCGCATTTATCCTGCTTCTTGTTCTTTCTCCCGTAGTCTTCTGCCAAGTTGAAACTGCGACCATATCCGGCGTAATCACAGACCAATCGGGCGCAGTCGTGGCCGGCGCGGAAGTCCGCGTGACCAACACCGACACGAATGGCACATGGGTGGGTACTTCGAATGGGTCAGGGGTGTACTTGGTCACCGGTCTGAAGCCGGGAAGCTACAGGATTCACGTCGCCAAAGAAGGATTTAAGACAATTGACCTGACAGACTTGACCTTGAACGTGCAAGACTCGGTCAGTCGCAATTTCTCCCTTCAGGTTGGATCCGCCTCCGAAAGTGTCTCCATTGAAGCTCAAGCACTTCAAATCAACACCACGGACGCCACTGTGAGCACTGTCGTGGATCGGCAGTTTGCCGAGAACCTGCCCTTGAATGGCAGAAGCTTTCAAACGCTCATCGAACTGACACCAGGGGTGGTATTGACCGCGAATAATCCAAACGACACTGGACAGTTTAGCGTCAATGGGCAGCGCGCCGGCTCTAACTATTGGATGGTGGACGGAGTGAGCGCAAATATTGGCATTAGTTCCACATCAAATCTAGGAAATGGATTTACGGGCTCGCTGGGTTCTTTCAGCGTTCAGGGCGGGACTAACAGCTTGGTATCAGTAGACGCTTTGCAGGAGTTCCGAATCCAAACCTCCACATACGCGCCCGAGTTCGGACGCGCGCCGGGAGGGCAGATTTCCATCGTTACGCGGTCAGGAACGAATCAGTTCCATGGCACTGCCTTCGACTATTTGAGAAACGATCTCTTCGACGCAAACAATTGGTTCAATAATGCCGTTCCGCCACCGGCGGGGCCACTGCCCAAAGCACAAGAGCGCCAGAATGACTTTGGAGGAACGTTCAGCGGCCCGGTCCTGAAAAACAAAACATTCTTCTTCTTTTCCTATGAAGGACTTCGGCTTCGACTGCCACAAACCGCACTGACAAGCGTCCCCGATGTCACTGCTCGACAGAATGCGGCGCCGGCTCTGCAGCCTTACCTCAACGCGTTCCCGCAGCCGAACGGACCGGACGACACAACAACTGGTGTAGCCCAATTCAATGCCAGCTACTCCGATCCTGCAACGCTAGATGCATATAGTCTTCGGATTGATCACAGACTGAACGACAAGCTGACACTGTTTGGACGATATAATTACTCTCCGTCGAGTGCTCTACGACGTGGAAACGGCGACTCCTTGAGTACAGTGTCTCCGTCTCATATCACGACACAAACAGGAACGCTAGGGGTCACTTGGGCCGCCTCCCCAACGCTGGCAAACGATTTGCGCTTCAACTACAGCAGAACACACGCCTACAGCTCTTTTCTCCTAGATAACTTCGGAGGTGCTGTGCCCCTACCCTCCTTCCCCTTTCCAAGCTCCTTCACGTCCGAGAATGCTTCCTTCAGCTTTGGAATTTTTTCATTAGCCCAAGGCTTTTTCGCTCAGGGTAGGCTTGCGGACAACGTGCAGCGACAAATTAACGTCATTGACAGTGTTTCGATCCAAAGAGGAGCACACGCTCTCAAGTTCGGTATTGATTATCGTCGACTGTCGCCGTCCTATCGTCCTCAACTATATTTGCAACAAGCCCAATTTCTTGATGTTCCGTCTGCTGAGACAGGAAGTCTCTTCAGAACCATCTTGTTATCCAGCCGCAATGTCACCATGCAGCTAAATAACGTTGGCGTTTTCGCTCAAGACACGTGGCGCGTTAGCGCTCGTCTTACCGCTACATACGGACTACGGTGGGATGTAGATTTTGCACCGTCGTCCAACCCGTCGTTCCCGGCAGTTACAGGTTTCAACCTCAATGACTTATCGAATCTTGCTCTGGCTCCGGCCGGGACGCCCCCCTTTGAGACAACTTATGGAAATGTCGCGCCAAGAATTGGATTAGCCTACCAGGTCTCTCGGAGCCAGAATTGGAGCACAGTGCTTCGCGGAGGATTCGGCCTGTTTTTCGACCTCGCGACTCAAGAAATCGGCAACAATGTGTTCTCCAGCTCATATCCATTTGGGACGTCGAGTAGGGTGCGAGGCGGCACATTCCCTTTGGATCCCGCAACAGCTGCGCCTCCGCCGATTACAGTCGCCGGCCTGACAACACATGAATTCAGTGCCTTAGACCCTAATCTCAAGCTACCGTATTCACGTGAGTGGAACGTTGCCGTGGAACAAGAGTTGGGTAGGCAACAGACTGTTTCGGCGTCATACATCGGGTCCGTCGGAAGAAGACTTCTTCAGTCAGCGCTTGTAATTGGGCCGAATCCGAATTTTCTGTTCGTGCAATTAGTTGGAAATACCGCTAGGTCTGATTACAATGCACTTCAGCTTCAATTCCAGCGGCGCCTCGCCCGCGGTCTGCAAGTGCTCACATCCTATACGTGGTCGCACTCGATAGACGATGGTTCTGCTGGTTCAAGTTGGAATTTTTCCAATTTGTTTGTGCCAACAGCTAATCGAAACGCCAATCGGGGGCCGTCGGATTTCGACATTCGAAATACGTTTACGGCCGGTGTCACGTACGACATTCCCTTCTCGAGAACAAATCGCTTCACTAATGCAATTTTGGGTGGATGGTCCCTCCAGTCCATTGTTCAAGCTCGCTCTGCTCCGCCCGTTGATGTTTCTGATACCAATTTCTTCTCGCTTGGCGGTGGAATCAGTGCAGATGTTCGCCCCGATTTAGTTTCGGGACAACCTCTATATCTCTTTGGATCGCAGTATCCCGGTGGGAAGGCGTTTAACCCAATTGCGTTCACGAATCCCCCAACCAGTCCAACTGGTTGTAATCCAGCAGTTGATTTCCCATGCGATCCTATTCGGCAAGGAAACGTGGGGCGAAATGCGTTGCGAGGTTTCGGCGCGACGCAGTGGGATTTTGCCGTACATCGGGATTTTCCACTCCGCGAGAGGCTCAAGTTGCAGTTCCGAGCGGAAATGTTCAATGTTTTGAACCATCCCAACTTCGGGCAGCCGGATGGGTCCTTAACCGACCCCACGTTCGGGCTGTCAACCCAAATGTTGGGCCAGTATCTCAGTGGAGGGGTTGTCGGTGCCGGAGCCCTTAGCCCCCTTTACCAAATCGGCGGACCGCGGAGCGTCCAGTTGGCGTTGAAGCTGATGTTTTGAAGTCCTCTCCTCGGTCGGCCATTTGCGTATAAGCAAGGCCGCTATTCGCTGTTCCAGTTACTTTACAACAAGATTCGCGCCGCTTACTTGGGTAAGTAAGACTTAGGATTCCGATGAGTTTCGTGAATGGTAGAGGTTATGCGAGGTATCTCGGAACAGTCAGATGCGTCGCTCGCTTATTGCTGGCGACGGCGATGGGGTTGGTTAGCCCTCCATGTGATGCGACGAAACGATCGTTCACGGTAGCTGACGACATTGGTCTCGCTCACTTTGGAGACCCTGCAGTGACGTTCTCCCCGGATGGGCGCTATTTTGTGGTTGAGACCGAACGTGGCTTGCTCAACCGGGATCGTCCCGAGTCTACGGTCTTGGTATTCCAAGCGGAGGATGTACGTCAGTATATTCTGCACCCCGAAATCACGCGCAAGCCCTCCCCTTTCTGGACCTTTAGCAAATCGACATACAAAGACGGGCCGATCATTACGAACATCCGTTGGCTGACCGATTCGCGAGGGTTCGCATTTTTAGGCAAGTGCGCGTCGGGAAACGATCAGTTGTTTCTTGCCGACGTCAAGTCAAAGAGCATTAGGAGTATGACTCCAGAGGATCAGCACGTTACAGGTTTTGATATCCGGGATTCAAAGGACTTTGTCTACACCGTGTTGAGCCCGAACATCCGCGAGAGAGCGATCTATGGTACCCATTCCACCAGCATCGTCGCAACTGGCCGTTCCCTCTATAGCCTGATATTCCCTGAAGATCTATACCCTTTCAGATCGAGACTCCATGACCTGAGCGATCTGTGGGCGGTTGTGAATGGCAGGCGGTTTCGGGTTGAGGACAAGTTATCGGGTCGCCCTTTTCGGGTCCATTTTTTTGGGCAAGAGGCACTCGCTCTATCCCCAAATAGACGTTTCGTCTTGACGGCATTGGCTGTGAGCACGATT
>WNFJ01666382.1_pt1 | contig 23934 bp, 18 predicted proteins | sample 5400461 | NCBI WGS metagenome assembly WNFJ01 (sample SAMN13153349, study PRJNA577476) | soil metagenome | isolation source: 115 cm saprolite on Douglas fir-dominated hillslope | place: USA:California | collected 2013-09-17
AAAATCCGCGACGCCGGCCTCCCTTCCAACCGCGCCCCCCGCCGCCCCCAGCCCGGCGAAGTTGTCAGCCACCCCATCGCCGCCGATTAGTCGCAGTCTCTGAAGCCGGAAGGCGCGGGATGCGAAACAGCAGGCTTCGGCTGCCGGGCTTCAGGCTTCGGCGGTAGATCATTCGGAAACTCCGGTTGCGAGACATCGCGCGCCGCAGAAAAATGATGAGGCTTACAATGCGCGCATGGCTTCGCTGTATCGCGAAGTCGTTTTGAAGGAGAAACCCGCCGTGGCGGAAAATGGATTCATTCCGCTGGGTGCACTGGGTAAGGCGAACGGGAACGGGGCGAAGGCTGAGAAGCCGGAGGTTGCTGAGCCGGTGGCTGGGGATTAGCTCAGCTTTTAGCTCTTAGCCTTTAGCTTGAACCAAACGGGCCACCTTCGGGTGGCCCTATTTGCTTTGCATGTGCATGACGCGCAGGAAAATGGTGAACGTCCCGTCTGTACGGAGTCCCTTAGTCGATTTCTTCACAGCTTCCAGGTCCCCGGTTTATTGTTCCCCAAAATACCAGGACTGCATCTGTCAATTTTCATTCTTTCTCCGTTGACATTCCCAACACGGCAGCGTAGTGTCCACTGCAATCAGCGAGCGGGATTCGCCACCAAGGGGGCGACGGAATTCAGTTCCGTCCGTGATCCTGATTGCTGCTTCCTTCTCAAGTACGAATGGATTGCGCCAGCGATGTTGGCGGAGTTCTAGTGCGGACAAAATCGTCGCATGGGTAACCGGCGCAAGCTGGTAGAAACCAATCTGTTCATTTTGTCAGGAGGAAGATAAATGTCCCGTCTCATCGCTTTCGCCCCGGCAAACTTTTCTCAGACCTTCGGCTCGTCGAGCTATCTCTTTGCTACGGTACTGCTCCTACTTTGCCCCACAGCTCTTCTTGGACAGGCCGGGACGCCATCGTTCATACCGATGGATAGCCACGCCTACGACTCCATCAACCTGCTAAATCTCAATGTGATCGTCCATGCGCCGATTTATCGCAAGGCGGGGGCCATGTCGGTCAGCATCGACTGGTCCGCAAATTCCTACTGTACCGGCGCCACTGGAACGTGGCAGTGCGGCAATCAATCGCCATCGGTCACGAACTTCGGCGCAATCGCCATGAATCAATTCATGGGAGGGGGCGCCAACACCGGCTGGGCGACGGCGTATCCGCTAGTCGCCACTATCGTTGGATGCCTAAACAAAGGGTATTCGGAGACTAAGTACTCCCAGTGGGTCGTACGTGAAGCCAACGGTACGCTACATCCGTTGCTCCCGTCTGACAGCATCCAAGTCGGCGGCGCTCCGGGGCAGAACTGCCTTCACTCAAGTTTTACAGACACTACGATTGACGGTTCCGGTATCACCGTGACCGCAAGCGGCGACACCGGGTACTCCGTGGGTCCAATTGTGACTGCCGGTGGGGTCACGATCAACCAGGCCTATCCTTCCGCTACTGCCATCACTGACGCGAACGGCAACATGCTGTCAATCGGGTCGACACAGTACAACGACACGCTTGGCCTGACGGCGGCGACGGCCTCGCCGGGTGTTTCCGCGCCCACGTCCGTCTCCTGGACAGACACGAACGGCGGCAGCCCGGCTGTCACAATAACCACCGCGAATGTGAAGTGGCAGACAAATTTCGGCTGCACCGGCTTCGGCGGTCCAGCGATTGCTGAGGTGGCCCCCGGGATTTCGGCGCCACAATTCAGCGGGCTCACCTATCCGAACGGGTCGAGTTTGAGCGTGATCTACGAGGACACCTACCTGAAAACCGGGTACGTGACGGGGCGCATCAAGACGCTGACCCTGCCCACTGGCGGGAGTGTCGGCTACGTCTACAGCGGCCTCGATTGCTCCCACGCATCGTTCGATTACCTCACGCGTACAACGAGCGATGGCACCACGACCTACTCAGTAACACCGAATGGATCAAGTTACGGAGCAGTGACGACTGTGACGGATCAGGGTGGGAACAAGAGCGTGTACACCTTCTCAACCCCGTCAACGTATGGAAATGTCGTACTGACAATGATGCAGGTGTACAAGGGAACGAGCACGCTGCTGAAGCAAGTCAACTATTGCTACAACAGTGACACATCACACTGCTCGGCAAGCACGGCTACCCACGCTGTCGTATCGTTCCCAATCATTCAGGAGAGCGTGTTCGCGACAATAAACGGATCAACCCTCACGCGGGAGAGCGCTTACACCTTCGACTCTTACGGAAACACGTTGACGGATGCGGAGTACGACTTCGGCGTCTCCAGCCCGGCGACGACCACGACGATAACGTATGGGAGCTGGAATAGTGGGACCGGAACGTGCGGCGCAGTTTCGGCAACCATTAATAATCGAGTCTGCGAGTCGAAATCCGTCGACAACGCCTCCCACACGCTGGCTGACTCCCGGTTCACTTACGACGGCAATGGGAATCTGATCAGAACTTACCAATGGAGCGGCTCGACATGGCTGAGCAACACGACGGCGAATGCCTATAACACGAACGGAACGGTGTCGGACTCCTACGATCTGGCGAACAATCACACCAGCTTCGCCTACAACGGAACGGGCGGATGTAACGGAGTATTTCCTACTTCAGTTACAACCAACAGCATGACCGCTTACGAAACCTGGGACTGCACCGGCGGAGTGATCAAGACGCGAAAGGATGCGAACGGGAACGTTACAACTTACGGGTACCAGGACAGTTCGAGTAATGCTGAGCCGTTCTGGCGGGTCAGTTCGGTAACCGATCCCTTGAGCAATGAAGCATGGAAAGCCTACTCAGCAACCAGCGAGAGCGGACTGCTTACGTTCAACTCGTCATTGTCGATAACAAGCACAACGGGCATTGTGGACAGCTACGGCATACCGGTGAGGCGTCAGGCCCGCCAGGGACCGAGCGCCAGCAGCTATGACACAGTTTCTTCAGCATACACCTGGTCAGGGAATTATCGCAAGCTTCAGACCACGATGCCCTGCTCAGCCTCCTCAGGATCAGACTGTTCCTTCGCTTCCGCAACGATGACAAAGCTGGCTGATCCGCTGGGCAGGCCGTACTCGATCACGGATGCCGACGGAGGCGTTGACACCTTCACCTATGCCCAGAAGGACGTACTGGACGTTCGTGGGCCAGCACCGTCCTTCGATGGCGAGAACACCAAGAGTGTGCAGACGGAGTATGACGGGCTGGGTCGGGTAAAGTCCGTCTGTGCCATCATGGTCAGCGGCGGCCCTACAAGTTGTGGGCAGGCGAACGGGTCGTATTCTGGGGTGCTCACGACTTATGCTTACGCGACGGCTGCGGGCAGCCAGACGGTGACGGCGACCCGAGGTTCCCAGGTGCGAACGAAAGTGTTCGATGCCCTGGGACGAGTGACCGCGATCACGATCCCAGAAGCTGGCACGACGCATTACTATTACGACTCCAGCTACGGCTCCTGCCCGACGGGATACACCGGGGCCGCAGGGCAGATGCAGGCAACGGTAGATCCGAATGGGAACGTGCTGTGTTACAAGTACGACGCGATGAACCGGCTGACTGGGGTCAACGCAAACGGAACGACCTGCCGTCACTTTTACTACGACAACTCGCTCGGCTATTCTGGCAGCATCCCCTCCGGGGTGACCACGCCCACGAATCCTTTGGGCAGGATGGTCGAGGCTGCGACCGATAGCTGCTCCAGCGGGACTCTCATCACCGATCACTGGTTTAGCTACGATGTGAACGGCAAAAAGACGACAGAATGGGAGAGCACGCCGAACTCCGGCGGCTACTACAAATCTCCAGCCACATATTACGCTAACGGGGCCCTTAACACGCTGTCTCTTACCGGCCACTACACGTCAACATATACGCTTGACGGTGAAGGCCGCTGGAACGCACTGACCGTCAACGCCAGCACCACGGTAACCGCGACAACGTACAACGCGGCTGGTCAGCCAACGAATATCGCCGTTGGTACGACAACGGATTACGCCGGGTACGCCTACGACAATGCGGGCCGCATGACGAATTGGACGTTCAGTGTAGGGACGAACAGCGAAACGGCCACCCCGACGTGGAACCCCATCGGTTCGTTGAAGGAGTTGAGCATCACCGATGGCTTCAACGCCGGAGGAACGCAGGACTGCAAGTTCGGAACCACGACCCAGCAAGGCTACGACGACTTGGGCCGCTTGCTTTACGACGACTGCGGCTCCGGCGGCTGGGGACAGTCGTTCTCCTACGATCAGTTCGACAACTTGAAGAAGGCGGTCATCTCTGGCCGGACGGGGACGACGTGGAACCCCACCTACTCCTCCTCGACCAACCATATAACAGGAAACACCTACGATTCGAACGGCGCGACGACCAACGACACGTTCCATACTTACGAGTGGAACGAATTCGGGAAGCTGAAGAGCATTGACCGCGTCGGAACTGGCTGTGTCACCTCTGGCTCGTGTCTGATCTATGATGCTCTTGGGCGGATGGTCGAAATCGACAGCGGCTCGACGAAAACGGAGATTTGGTACACCCAACTCGGCAAGACCGCTTACATGAATGGCAGCACATACCTCTACGCCTACTTCCCTTCGCCCGGACGAGGCACGGCGATGCACCTGAGTGGCGGCTCCGAGCAGTACCAGTACAGCGATTGGTTGGGGAGCGCCCGCCTCACTTCCAATCTCATGACCACGATCATCGACGACCGTGCATTCGCCCCTTACGGCGAGATGTACAACAACTTCGGGACAGCGAACGCAAACGAACTGATCTTCACGACGGATACATCGGATGCCCTGCCCGGAGTGTTGTACGACACGCCAAATCGGGAGCTGAATCAATCGCAGGGGAGATGGCTATCGGTCGATCCGGCGCACTCCGGCTGGAATGGGTTCGCCTACGGGACTGACCCGAACACGCAGATCGACCCAAGCGGGCTGAACAGGCAGTTGCCAGGTGGCGGGTGCGATCCGGACCATTCTGATTGCGGCTCCAGCGGAGGTGCGCCGAGCGATCCCGGGGCGGGCGGGGGTACCTTCGATGCCTCTTATGGTTCTAACGGTACTGACCCATCCAGTGGGTGCCCAATCTGCACAGGTCCCTGGGGCTCCTTGGGTACAGCGGGCATAGCAGGGGGGTGGGCCAGCTACGTGGTAAACTCTTGGTACGGCGGGGCGAACGGCGCCGCCATCGGAGTGTCCGGGCCTGACGAATTCACAACTGGCCCGCTGGCGCTGCCAGGCGGAACTGAGGATGATCCAACATATTTTATGCTTGTTTCGGTTTTTGACATCTTTGGGCCTCAGGGGAACCTCGACCTGATCCCATACAGCAGCAGCAGTCCCGCAAACAACAACACGCCTCAAGTCCCGCGTACTGCAACCCCAAGGATCTGTGGGGGGACATTCGAGTTCGGTGGGATTGAGGCTGACCTAGCTGAAGGCGGAGCATTTACAGGGGTAATTCATGAACACGATTCTATAGATGGGAATTCAGTCGGAAACCTTACAGAAGGTTGGGGTGGTGGAGAAGTAGTAGCTGCGGGAGGAGGTAAGATTACTACCACAGGTGACAAGAGCATCCTCCAAGGCTTCTTGGGATTTGTAGGACTAGGTGCAAGTGCGGGACCGCTAGCTGGACTTCAGGTCGGATACGCAGCTGGCAAAGGGTGGGGCGGACTTTATGTCGAAGGCCATCTCGGGCACATTGCTTGGGGAGGCGGGGGATACCTTCGCACTTCTTGCAAGGCAGGAAATTAGCCATGTCGGGGCCCGTTGGTAGCGCTTATCCTGGGAATCTCGTGACTTCGGTGTTTGCGTGCTTTTTCTTGATCCTTTCGGCAAGGTCTGCTTTGTCCGCGTACAGACTGTGGCGTCGAAATAGGAGATCGCAAACTCGGGAAATCGAGTACATTCAGCGATATGGAAGAAGGATACCGCAAAGTTGGGAAGCCAACCTCGGCTTCGCAGTATTCGCCTTCTTAGCGTCCGTGTTTGCGTTTTATGCTATTTGGGTTCATCGATGAACGCCGCAAACAACGGGCCTTCCTGGTGGGGGGCGTTCGCCGGGTGCCCCATCCTTTCGCGTTCTTTGCGAAAGAGCCTGCCCTGAGCCTGTCGAAGGGGTGGGAGCTTGTGCCGCATACGCCATCTGGCTTCCCCAACTGCCGTAGCCCCTATTGCTTAGGAGGGATTGTACATACTAAAGCCTAATACATTACTGCATGCACAAATGTTCCCATGGGAACATTGGGCGCAATTTTCAGGCGCGAAACAGCCGCGTCCCAGCTACCCGCGCAGCTCCGACAATGCCTTGCGCGCCTCGCTGTTGTTGGGACTGATCTTCAACACGCGTTCCAATTGCTGCCGCGCGAGCACAGGCTGGTTCGCCTTCTGATACGCGAGGCCGAGATGATAATGCACCGTCGGGTCGTCGGCTCCACCTTTCTTCTCGTTCAGTCGCAGCGACTCCTGGAACATATCAATCGCGGACCGATACACGCCCTTCTGGTAGTAAGCCCAGCCCAGCGTGTCGGCCGCGTTCGGCGAGTCGGGCATGCCGCGCCGCGCCGTTTGCGCCATGGCAAGAGCGACGTCAACGTTCCCGCCTTGCTGCAGCATCACGTAGGCAAGGTTGTTTGAGGCCAGCGGATTGTCGTGCTGAATATTCAGCGCCTGCTGATACATGGACTTGGCCTGGTCCCAGTTGCTTTGCGATTCGTACATCATGCCCGCGAGAAGGTAGAGCGAAATTTCGCGCGGGTGATCCTTGATGGATTGCTGATAAGTCGCGAGCGCCTGGCTCACCGAGCCCTCCGCAGCCTGGGTTTGCGCCAGCTTCAGAAGCGCGTCGGAACTATTCTTGTCGAGTTCAACTGCCTTGCTGAAGGCCGCATCCGCGCCTTTGAAATCTTTTTTCTGATACAGCGCCGTACCCAGCAGGTCATAAAATCCGCTGACGTTGGGCGATTTGGATATTTGCGCGTTGGCCGCGGCAATGGACTGGTCAAGCTGCTTCTGAGCGATGTAAGTATTCATCACTCCCTGCAATCCGTCAGTCGACGCCGGGTCTTTATCCAGCGCCTGTTGATATGACTTTATTGCCTCTCCGTAATGCTTCTGTATCAGGTGAAAATTGCCCATCTGCACATAAGGAGCAGGATTATTGGGAGCGACCGTGGCTGCTTTTCGCAGGTCCTGCTCGGCATCGGAATATTTTCTGCGGTTCATCTCAGCCACCGCGCGCAGCAAGTAACCGTCAGGCGAATTGGGCGCGCCGCCGATTATCAATTGCGCGGTTTGGGTGAGCGCATCGACGTCGCCGCGGCGAAGCTCCAGATTGGCCAGCGCGCGTTGCGCGTCAGTAAGCTCGGGACGCAGGCGCACCGCTTCGCGCAACTCCGATTCCGCCTGCGCTTCGTCGTGTTGCATATCGAAGGCGAGACCGAGCTGGTAGTGAGCCACGGCGTTGTTGGAATCGTTTTTGACCGCCTGCTGTAATGAATCGACCGCACCTCGTCCGTCATTTTGACGGAGTTGCACCTGCCCGCGATAAACCAGCGCTTCGGCATCCCGCGGTGCGGCTTTCAGGATTTCGTCGTTCAGTTTCGTGGCTTCGTCCAAGCGGTTCTTGAGGATGAGAAGCTGCACGTAGTTTTTCTTGACCTGAATATCTTTGGGATGATCTCGGTGCAATAACGTGTATTCCGCCGTGGCTTTGTCGAGTTCGCTGTTGGCGAAATAGAAATCGCCCAGCAACCGGTAGCCTTCGGAATTATCCGGGAACTCGTTCTTGGCCTGAGTGAGGTAAGCTTCGGCTTCAGCCTTTTTTCCTTGCGCCATCAGTAGCCGGACGTACGAGGCGCGCGGAGCCGGATCCTTGGGGTTGACGTCGATGGCATGTTTGAATTGCTGCTCGGCTTCGGGCATGCGATTACGCGACTGATAGAAAAGTCCCAAGGCCAATTGCGCGCTCACATCTTTTGGACCGAGTTCAGCCGCTTTCTTGAAACTGGTCTCGGCCTGATCGGGCAAGTTGGCCCGCATTTGCAGCATGGCGAGGCTCAGATAAGAGTCCGTTCGCGCGGGATCGGCGGCGATTCCTTTCTGCATTTCCTGCAGCGCCGATCCCAGATTGTTTTGCGAAGCATAAAAGTTAGCCCACGCCAGATGGGTGTCAGGACTGTTGGGTTGTTTATCGCGCAAGATATCCAGATGAGGCTGCGCCTGCTTGGCTTCGCGTGCGGCGATCAGCAAGTTTGCCAGGTCCACGTGCGCGGGATAGTTGTCCGGGACCAGTTCGACGGCGCGCGAGAGTTCGGCGTAGGCGCGGTTATAGTCCTTCAGCTTGAGATAGGTTTCGCCCAACTGATAATGCGCTTCGGCGAAGCGCGGATCCATCTGAACAGCGTTGGAATACTGAATGGCCGCTTCCCGGAACTTGCCCTTGTCGCGATAGCGGTTGCCGCTCTCCAGAAACTTCTGCTTGCGCACATTGGGATCGCGGGAACAGCCGGTAAAGATGCCAGTGATAAGAAACCCGATAAGCAGCAAGCGGAGGGCAACGGAACGGCTCATGTCTTCTCCAGGAAGGCGCAAATGCGCACACGACCACGAACCTGTGGTCACTACACAAGGTACTGCAAGATGGGGTGGAAGATAAAGTTACTGGTGTCATACGAGTGTGCCGGGAGGCTCCCTCAGACGGTCTCACTTGATTTGATTTCAGACACTTCTGGACGGACTGTTAGAAAAGGATATTGAAACTCAAAGTGGTGTCGCCCGACCCCATCAGCGGAAATCGCCTCCCGTCGAAGTGGCGCAAGGGTGAGCCGGGGGCCCGGTTAGCGTGGGCTGATTCTGAAAACCGTGCCGTGGCCGTAAGCGCCACCGGCCTGGCCGTTGGGCAACACAACCGACGGTGAGTCACCGATGTAGTCCCATCCCGCCGGTGGAGCGAGCGAAGTCCAGGTATCGGCGACGGGATCATAGATCGCGGCTTGATTCATGAGTACAAAGTTGCCGCTGTTGTACTCGCCGCCGACAATCACGAGCCTTCCGTCGGCTAGTACGGCTGTTGAAGCAACATGTTGGCCCTGCCGTTTCCGCAGTATTCGCGGTTCTTTTCGTCCCCGTCGTCACATTGCCCAGCAAACAGTATCTTGTCCAACCACGTCCAACGACTTGATAGCTCTCGTGTTTCCCGGCCGTCCCGGACAGGTCGATTCGTTCCCTCAAATTCTTCTTGACGTAGTTCTCGGTCAGAACTTTACAACGAAGTTTCTGTTCCAAGGTTTCGCGGAAATTCCTATGATGCGCAACATGGAAGAGTTCAATTAGTCCCAGCACCGATGAGGAAGCCAACAAGGAGAGTGACAACGACGTTTGGCTTGAGTGCCACGCGAGATCATAGGCATGCGCCTGCCGGAAAGGCAAGGGCTAAGGAAGTACGCCGGTTGCTAAGCCAAGGGAACAGCAAGACCCGGCAGAGAGGCTAATGGTAAACTTATCGTTATGAATCGAATGCAAGTTCGCTGCGAGGTCAGCCAGCGGGCTGAAAAGGCTGTGGCCAAAGGGGAATCCGAGCGGCCCTGCGCTGCCGACGTTCAAGTGCTGAAGAGGCTTTGGGATTTTAGAAAGGCACCTTCGATTCTTTCGGCTTCGGTTTCAAGCAGTGTCGCTGTGATGTATAGCGACGGCCCCAACTGGGATTCCTGGCCGTCCATCGCAGAGCGTTTCAAAACGTATCATGCGGCGCTGGTTGAAATAGACAACAAGAGTTCCAGACCAATGGCCGGAATCAGATTGCACGGGGCTTAAAGACTGCGCCGCCGATTTTGCCGCTGCCTCGACGGCAAGCGGCCGACGATGAAAACTGGCCTAACAATCGCTGTCATTTTGGTGATGTCCTACGTGGCGCCACCGCAAGTCCCTGCCAAAGACCTTTTCTCGATTCACATTACCAAGGTAAAGCGCGTTGGCGAAGGTTGTACCGCTGAGGCAGACTCGGCTAGGGTGCGATTCAAGATAAGCGCGGACATGTCTGGCTCCTACGCGATGCTCCGTGCGGGAGAGACCTACACGGCTTTTAGGGGAACGGTGGGAAGCGACCCGCCGGATCACACCAAGGACACTGCAATCCTTGTTGTTTACGACAACGTGAGAAACGGGCCGAGGAACAGCGCCGGGTTTCAAATTGATTCGGAAGAAGCCATCGCAGGTAAAGCAGCCAAGTAGTCCCACTTATCCCTGATCCTCAACGCGAGAGTAGAGGTGCACGTCCTTGTCTGGAAGTTTTGAAATAGATAGCAACGGCGCTCAAACGCTTCTCATCGACGCGGACGACACGCTCTGGGAGAACAACATCTACTTCGAGCGGGCCATCGTCCGCTTCATTTCGTTTCTCAATCATCACGAATTTTCTCCCGAGCAAGTGCGCGAAGTGCTCAACGATGTGGAGCGGGAATGCATTGTGAAGCACGGATACGGGCTGCACAGCTTTGCGCACGCGCTGGTGAATACGTTTGAGCGGCTGAGCATCAGTCCGGTTACGCCGGAATTGCATGCGCAAATCAGCAGCTTCGCCCACACGGTCGCGGACCATCCGATGGAGCTTTTGCCGGAAGTTTCTCAAACGCTGCATTATCTTTCCGCGCGGCATCGGCTGATTCTGATGACGAAAGGTGCGCTCGCGGAGCAAACGGGCAAGATCGAGCGATCTGGACTAAAGCAATATTTCGCGGCGACGGAAATCGTTGCGGAGAAAAACGCACCGGCCTATCAATCGCTAATCGAGAAACATAAACTCGCCCGCGAATCAACATGGATGATCGGCAACAGTCCTAGGTCTGACATCAATCCCGCGCTGGCGGCGGGTTTGCACGCCGTATTCGTGCCGCACGGCAATACCTGGATTCTGGAGCATGAAGAAGTGGACGCCGCCACCCCACCGCAGAGACTTCTGATCGTGGGCCGCTTCGCGGAACTGCGCGAGCATTTTTGAACGCCGCGGCAGCCAGCCCGGAATCAGCCTGGTCACTCTTTTTACCCGCGTCAGCACTGCACCAAACTAACCAACAAGCGTGGCTCCCGGCGCGGGTTCGCGCATGTTACGCTCATTTTGGCTCGCGCTGTGGCGCCGCTAATCGTGACCGTGGAGACCAACAATTTCCGCAGGCTGTTGCGCACCGTAGAAGCTCTCTCCGAACTGGGGCCGGCGCTGACGGCGGAGCGCGAGTTTTCCGAAACCGCGCGCCGAATGCTCTCGGCGGTAATGGAGGCGGCAGGCGCGCGCGAAGGCGCTCTTTTTATTTTCAACGAAAAGCCCACCATGCTGACCTCGGTGGCGGCAGAGGGTTTCGCCATGCTGCCCGAGCCTGCGTTCATTCCTCTTCTGCCCAAGCACGCTCACGCTCTTAACGCTGCGCGCGGACCGATCCTTCTGAACGCTTCCACGTATTCCGTTTTTCTCAGCTCCAACGGCAATGTGGCGCCCGAACTTTTCAAATGCGTGGCTCCGCTCAAAGCATCGGGCAAACTGGCGGGCGTGGTCGCCCTGGGACGGCGCCCCGGCGATGCGCCTTACGAAGCAGCGGAACTGGATGCCATGGAGTTGTTGTGCAACTACATTGGGCTGGCGGTGCAGAATCACGCTCTGACGCAAACTCTGGCGCAACGCGTGACGGAAAATTTGCGCCTCATGGCCTCCCTGCACGGTTTCTATGACACGGCACTGGAAGCGTTCGCGACGGCCATCGACGTGAAGCATGTCAACATCCACGGACATTCCCTGCGTGTTGGCCGCTATGCCGCTGCGATAGGCGAAGCCATGGGCGTCGATGCCGGCGAGGCAGCCGCTCTGCGCAGCGCCGGATATCTCCACGACATTGGCAAGGTGGCTGTGGACCGCCGCCTCTTCGGCAAGCCAGGTGCGCTGAATCCCGAAGAGTTTCGCGAAATGGCGGACCACACCGTGGTCGGCTATCAGATTGTCAGCAGCGTCGAGTTCCCCTGGCCAAAGATTCACGAATCGGTGCGCTGGCATCATGAGCGCAGCGATGGTTCCGGCTATCCTGACGCTCTCGCTGGCGAAGAATTGCCGATGCCGGTGCGGATCATGGCGCTGGCGGACACTTTCGACGCGATGACCAGCACGCGTCCTTATCGCGAATCGCTCTCGCTTGGCGGCGCACTGAGCGATCTGGTGCGTCTGACTCCGCAAAAATACGACCCCAACGTCGTGCAAGCCTTTTTGATCCAGGTGCGGCGCGACGCCGTGGGGAGCAATCGAACTCCGTTGCTCGCCGAACACATGTCGGTGAACATCGCGCCCGGCGATGTGGACCAGTTGGCAGCCGATCTGCAACACAAGGTGTCTCGCGGGAAGACTTATCTGACTTAGTGGCAGCTTCCAGCTCCTGGCTCCTAGCCCCATCGTCTTAGTACTCGCGCCAGCAACTTTTTTTCTCCCTTTGGGTTGATAATTGAAGGAGTTTCTCGCCTTTTCCCTTATTGGAGTCCAATGCGTTCAAGCCGCACAAAGTTCACTCTTGTTCTTGTATGCCTCAGCCTGGCGTGTACGGTCACGCAGTTGCTTGCCGGTAAAAAGGATAAGGATAAAGACAAAGATGACAAGGACCACGCGGTCTCCGGACCAAGTGATCAGAAGCGCGCCTTGCACGCGCTCAATCGCCTGACCTTCGGTCCGCGTCCCGGGGATGTGCAGCGGGTAATGACGATGGGCGTCGATCATTGGATTGATCTGCAACTGCATCCCGACAAGATCGACGACAGCGCTCTCAACCCTCGCTTGGAGCCGCTCCGCACCCTTCGCATGAGCACGAGGGAGATGGCCGAGGAATTTCCCGATTCTCAGGAGATCAATCAAGTGATGAATGGCAGGCGGTCGATGCCGTCGGATCCGGCACGCCGGGTAATCTACCAAGTCCAGCTCGCACGCATTCGGGATCGTAAGGAACACAAGGAAGAGGCCGGCAAGAGTGCGCCCGTAGCCGCTTCAGACAAAGCCGGTAACAGCTCCGCCGAGCAGTCCGCGATGGCTGCGAATGGAGCCCAGGAAGGCGCCAGTGCGAACACGGAAAATCCTGGAGAAAACACTGGAATGAACGGCGCTGCCAGCGACACAATGCAATCCGCAGGCACCGACGCTTCTGCGAACATGAACGCTTCCGGCGACGAGGATACTATGGCGGCGAGCGCGTCGCGTGCCGCAGCGCCAGCTAAGACGACTCCCGAGGAAGAAGAGCAGGCGCGTCGTCGCGAAGATCAGCTCTATGCCGATCTTGAAATCCAGCAATTGCCCAGCCTTCCTGCGGATCAGCGCTTCAAGAAAATTCTCGGCATGCCGACGGCGTCACAGATTGCCTTTGCCGACTCTTTGCGCGGCGGTAAGGGGCAAGAGTTTCTTGAAGGCCTGAGCCCAAAGCAGAAAGAAACGCTACTCGCCTTGATCAACCCGTCGGTCGTGGTCACGAGCGAACTGGCCGAGGCTAAACTTTTGCGCGCCATCTACAGCCAGCGGCAACTGGACGAAGTGATGACCGATTTCTGGATCAACCACTTCAACGTTTTCGTGGACAAAGGTCTCGACCGCATGATGCTGACCAGCTACGAACGGGATGCAATTCGTCCGCATGCGCTTGGCAAGTTCGAAGACCTGCTCGTAGCCACGGCGAAAAGTCCGGCCATGTTGTATTACCTTGATAATTGGATGAGTGTAGGACCGGACTCGGCGCGGGCTATGGGGCTTTCGCCGCGGCCTTATGGCCGGTACGGGCGGCGGTATCCCCAAAGGCCGCCGCGTCCCAATCAGGGCAAACGCCCCAGTGGCCTCAATGAAAATTACGGCCGCGAACTTCTTGAACTGCACACCCTGAGCGTGAACGGCGGGTACTCGCAGCGCGATGTCACCGAGGTTGCCAGAGTTTTTACGGGATGGACCATTGAGAAGCCGGAGGAAGGCGGGGGCTTTAAGTTCGAGCCGCGCATGCATGAGCCCGGCCCCAAGTTCGTGCTGGGGCATCGCATCAAGCCCAAGGGCGAAGGCGAAGGCCTGGAAGTATTGCATCAGTTGGCCACGAGCCCGCAGACGGCGCACTTCATTTCGCTGAAGCTCGCACAGCGCTTCGTCTCGGACGATCCATCCCCGGCTTTGATCGATCGCATGGCGAAAACATTTCTGGAGAAAAAAGGCGATATCCGCGAGGTGCTGAGCACGCTGTTCCACTCGCCCGAGTTTTGGGACGACACAAGCTACCGCGCAAAAGTAAAGACGCCGCTGGAATTCGTGGCCTCCGCGGTACGAGCCACCAGCGCCGAGGTCGACGATGCTTTGCCTTTGACCCGGCAACTCAATACCATGGGCATGCCTCTATATGGCGCGCAGCCGCCTACGGGCTATTCTATGAAAGCGGAAACCTGGGTGAGTTCTTCGTCATTGCTCAATCGTATGAATTTTGCATTGGCCTTAACCAGTGGCAAGATCCGAGGCGTGAAACTGGACGCGGCTCAATTGGCTGGAAGCAATCCCGCGCCGGCGGATCCGAGTGTGACACTTTCCACACTCGAAGCGAGCATACTGGTCGGCGGCGTTTCTCAGCAGACACACGACTCGATCGCGGCGCAAGCCGGGACGCCGCCAGGAACACCCGTACCTCATTCTTCCGATGTCAGTATGATCGCGGGTTTGCTGCTGGGTTCGCCGGAGTTTCAGAGGAGATAAAGCCAACGTAGAGACGTAGCTTGTTACGTCTTTTTTGGCTGCGGGCAAGACGTAGCAAGCTACGTCTCCACGGGAAATCTTATGACACTTACTCGTCGCGTCTTTCTGCGCAACAGCGCGCTGGCCGTCGTCGGTACGGCGGCGGTGCCGAGCTTTCTTGCTCGTGCCGCAAGGGGCATGACGGAGGCGGGCGCGCGCAACAAACGCCTGGTCGTCATCTTCCAGCGCGGCGCGGCTGACGGACTGAACATTGTGGTGCCGCATGCCGAGCCGCAGTATTACGCCATGCGGCCCAGCATCAATATTCCGCGCAAAGATGTGCTTGATCTCGATGGATTCTTCGGCCTGCATCCTTCACTCGCGCCATTGCAGCCGCTCTGGCAGCAGCGTCAACTGGCGGTTGTGCACGCCGCGGGATCGCCGGACCCCAATCGCTCGCACTTCGATGCGCAGGATTTCATGGAGTCCGGCACTCCCGGCATGAAGTCCACCGACGACGGATGGCTGAACCGCTCGCTACGCAACCTGCCGCACTCGTCGCCAAAATCTCCCTTCGAAGCCGTAGCCCTGGGCCCGTCGATTCCCCGCATCTTGAGCGGTCTTGAGCCTGCGATCGCGATAAATAATATCAACGACTTCTCGGTGGGCGGCCGCAATGCGAAAGCTTCACCGACCGCCGCCACGTTCGAAGCCATCTACGGCCATTCGCTTGACACCGTGTTGCATGGCACTGGCGAGGAAACGTTTGATGCGGTCAAAATGCTGAAGTCCGCGGACCCCGCGAAGTACAAGCCCGCGCCCGGCGTCAGCTATCCTCGGGGACGCTTCGGCGACAGCATGCGGCAGCTGGCTCAGCTGATCAAGGCTAATCTCGGTGTGCAAGTCGCGTTTGCCGACATCGGTGGATGGGACCATCACGTCAACGAAGGCTCAACCCAGGGCCAGATCGCCAACGTGTTGCGCGACTTCTCGCAATCGCTTGCCGCCTTCTGGACCGATCTCGGAGACCTTGGGGAAGACACGGTGGTCGTGACCATGTCAGAATTCGGCCGCACCGCGCGCGAGAACGGCAACCGCGGCACCGATCACGGACATGCCAACGTGATGTTCGTTTTAGGTGGACCGGTGAAGGGCGGTAAAGTTTACGGACGCTGGCCCGGCCTTGATCAGTCGCAGCTTTACGAAGGCCGCGATCTGGCGTTGACTACGGATTTTCGCCAGGTGCTCGGCGAAGCTGTGATGCGGCACATGGGGAACAAGAATTTGAGCGAAGTGTTTCCGGGGTATGAAAATCAACCGGGGAGATTTCTGCGCTATCTTGGCTGAGCACACCAGGCCATACAGGTAGTGACCGCCCCCACCGATGAAATGACGAAGAAGAGAAAATACCAAACTAGGTGCAACGGCAATGGGTAGAGAAGCGGGAAGTCTTTCTTGTGATCCTTCTCAGCATCTTTCCGGATCTGCGCCAGTGTCGGGTCCAGTTTGTTGCGCGCGCCAGCCGCTATTGCGTTATGGAGCTTGAAACGCTCGTATAGCTTCGCCCTCAATAGCCAGGCCACTAGGCCCACGAACAATAGTGTCACCGTGAAGGGAAGGTCGCTCCTCTTTAGGGGCTGGTTCTTCAACAATTCCCCGATGATCGCTCCAGAGATGGTAGCCGCTAACCCGGTAACCGTAGACCGCTGGACTTCAATGTGTCTGCCGTGCGCAAGGTGCTCCTTGTAGTATTCCAATTCCGCCGCCATCGCTCCTCCTTCTTGTCTTGCGCCGGGCATCTTACCATCTTTCGCGTGACCTCATCTTTCAGATTAGACTTCAACCAGCACATCGCCGTTCTCAATCTTCAGCGTATACACCGCAACCTTCGCGCTGGGATTCTGCTCCGCCTCGCCGGTTTTCACGTCCCAGGCCCAGCCGTGCCAGGGGCAGACAACCTTGGCACCTTCGATCATTCCCTGCCCCAGCGGGCCGCCCCGGTGCAGGCAGACGTTGTCCATTGCGCTGTAAGCGCCGTTCACGTTGGCGATGCAGATGGTTTTGTCGCCGCAGGGGAATTCCTTAGCTTCGTCGGTGGGCGGGAGTTCGGATTCAGTGGTGAGCTTGATGAAGCCCGGCATGTGTCACCTCAATCCTCGAGAAGAATTGCCGAGCTGCGCTCGGCGGACAGCCGAGGGCGGCTGCCTCCACAGAGGCCTTGCTGAGGGCCTTCCTACATTGTCTTGCTGACGGCTGATGGCTCAGATCTGACAGCTACTTCGGCTGCATCGTCTGCGCGATCATTACCTGGCGCTTGAAGTTCTCCAACATGTTCGGATCGAGACGGACCTCGGTGGGCTTCTTGGCCAGCGTCATGGTATCGATTTTGTCTTGCAGCTTGAGCAGCGCATAGAAAAGATTCTCGGGCCGCGGCGGGCAACCGGTGACGTAAACATCCGTGGGCACGATTTTGTCGACGCCCTGCAGCACTGCATAAGTGTTGAACGGCCCGCCCACCGACGAGCACGCGCCCATCGAGATCACCCACTTCGGGTCCGGCATCTGGTCATAGATGCGCTTCACCACCGGCGCCATCTTCAAAGTCACGGTGCCGGCAACGATCATCAAATCGCTCTGGCGCGGGCTGGGACGAAACACTTCCGAGCCGAATCGCGCGATGTCAAAGCGCGCGGTCGAGGAAGCGATCATTTCGATCGCGCAGCACGCCAAGCCGAACGTCATCGGCCAGACGGCGGACTTCCGCGCCCAGTTGAAGACGTAGTCGACCGTGCTGATCATGAAATTTTTTTCGAACTTATTTTGCAGCCAGCCCATGAATGACCCCGCTCAACAAAGATCACTGCAATTATACAGTCCGGGAACTCCGCAAGTAGCGAGAAACCACCTCAGCAACGATAAGCGTCGCAGCTAGCAATCAATTCCGGCATGGTTGTTGAGTTGCCGCATTGTCGCGGCTCAGCTACAAATAGAGTCACCCATGCACTCACGACCTGCCGTGGTTCCCGACCGCGAACGCGTACCCAGGTGGCTTGTCAACGCATGGCTGGATATCCGCACGTCGCAGTTTTGGATGGTGGCCATCGCATTGTTTCTTCGCGTGGGCTGGATCCTCGTCGGCCACACCTACAAGTTCAAGAACATCGATAACAACTTCGGATTCGGCTGGGAGATGGGACGCATCGGGGCGGCCATCGCCTCCGGACACGGCTTCAGTAATGCCTTTGGCCCGCCAACCGGGCCCACCGCGTGGGAACCGCCCTTGTATCCGTACCTCACCGCCGGCGTCTTCCATATATTCGGCATCTACTCGCGGGCGTCGGCTTTCGTGTTGCTCACCGTCAACAGCGCATTTTCAGCGCTGACCTGCATCCCGATTTTTCTCATCGGACGACGCATCTTTCCCGAAAAAGTCGCCGTCGGCGCGGCCTGGACATGGGCGCTGCTTCCTTACGTAATGTACTGGTGCACGCGCTGGGTGTGGGAAACAAGTTTCTCGGCGTTCCTGATGGCCGTGATTTTCTGGTTAACGCTTACGATGCAGGAGCGCGATGGACAAAAACCCTGGATCTGGTTCGGCCTGCTCTGGGGCGTTGCTGCGCTCAGCAGCACTGTTCTGCTCTCTTTCCTGCCGGCTTCGGGATTGTGGGCCTGGTATCACCGCGCCCGTCGAGGCAAGCCGTCGCTGGCAGGGGTTGCCCTGGCCTCGCTCATTTTCATTGCCTGCATCACTCCCTGGATTGTTCGCAACTATCAAACCTTCGGGAAATTCATTTTCATCCGCGATAATTTCGGCGCGGAACTGCGCCTGGGCAACGGCAATGGCGCGGACGGCACCTGGATGCAGTATCTGCACCCCACGCAAGATATCTACGCCATGCGCCAGTACACCACGATGGGCGAACTGGCGTATGTTGCCATGCGCAAACGGCAGGCGGTCGATTACATCAAATCGGATTACGTCCGCTTTGCCGTGCTCTGCCTGAAGCGCTTCGTTTACTTTTGGGCTGGACCGCCGCGGCTGGCAAAAATCTGGTGGCTGGCCGAAACGAAGAACTCTCTCTTCCTGGCATCTTCCGTGCTGATGTTCTGGGGCCTGGGTCGCGCTCTGCGCCAACACAAACCCGGCGCCTGGCTTCTATTCTGGCTGATTCTGTTGTATCCGGCGATTTATTACGTGGTCTTTCCCGGGCAGCGTTACCGCCATCCGATTGAGCCCGAAATGACCATACTGGGAGTCTACTTGCTGACAGAAGCAGGCAAGAAGAACGCAGCCAAAGTCCCTTCCGCTTCTGCCGCTACGGGTTAGAGCTTTTCGCCGGGACTCACCAATTGCCAATCACTCCGTCTAACGTTTAAACGGAGGAAAGATATGAACCGCCTACGCCAATTTCCCGCCCGGACGGCCACAGTCATGGGAACGATCTGCGCGCTTTTCGTTCTCGCCCTGGGAGCGCACGCTTCCGATCGCCGCGGAGCATTCACCGAGGAGTTTCATCAAAGCTATACGATCTCTCCCGCCGGCCATGTGGACCTCGACAACATCAACGGCTCGGTTCACATCTCCAGTTGGGATCGCAATGAAGTAAAGGTGGATGCGGTGAAGTATGCCGACTCAAAGGAACGGCTCGATGAGGTGCGGATCGAAATTGATGCAGTCAAAGATTACGTGTCGATTCACACCAGGTATCCCGACCGCAATCACAACCTCAATTGGGGTTCTCACGACAATCCTGCCGGGGTCGAATACACGCTGACCGTACCGCGCAGCGTCCGGCTGGATGAAATCAAGCTGATTAACGGCTCACTCGATGTGACTGGAGTGACCGGCGAAGTGCGCGCCTCGTGCATCAACGGCAAACTGGACGCCCGCAATCTCTCGGGCCGCGCCGAACTCTCCACCATTAACGGCCACCTCGACGCGCGGTTCGATGAACTGACTGGCTCCTCCGTCGAACTGAGTTCGGTGAACGGTGCGGTCGAGTTGACGATTCCTTCGGATTCCAAAGCTGAAATCGAAGCCAGCACAGTCTCCGGCGGAATCGAGAACGACTTCGGACTGCACGTGAATCATCACCGCTTCGTCGGCCACGACTTGCGCGGCGAACTAGGTAACGGCGGTCCGCGCATTAAACTAGGCAACGTAAATGGCCGGATCGAAATTCGCCACGCCTCCGACGGCCGCGCCCTGAGCCCGGTGAAGGATCTGAGCCATCGCGACCGCGACAATGACGACGATGACGACAGCGAAATTTAAAATTTATTAAGACTCAATAAATCGTGTACCCCGGAGCCGGAGTGCGCAGGTCCGGCTTCGATGCCATCAACAGCAACGCGCCCTCACGCTTGAACGCCCGCAAATCGTCCAGACTGTGAAACGATTTCGTCTTATAGTCATCTGGCGTGGGCGTGTCATCGGGCACTCGGCAAGCCTCCACATTTTCGAAAGCGTGCTTCTTCAGCAGGGCGATGTATTCTGCCCCCGACCGCACTTGCACCGGCACCTTCAGCTTGTCCACCCACTGTAGTGAATACTCATTGTCCTTGTATAGATTGATCAGGATGAACAATCTCCCCCGCGGCGCCATCACGCGAAACAGTTCCATCAGTGCCCTGTCCTGGTCCGCGTAGTAGTAAAACGACTCCACCGACAGCACCTTGTCAAAAAAGTTTTCTTCCCACGGGATCTGCTGCGCCGATCCCCAGACGTAGAGCACGTTGTCGAAATCTTTCGAGGCAATCCGCGCCTCACGAATCATCTCGTCGGAGACGTCGAGGCCAACCACCTGGCCGAATCCGTCCGGCCCCTCGCCCACCAGTCGCGCCAGCAGCCGCGTTGCCCACCCCGAGCCGCAACCTAGGTCGAGCACGCGCTCACCCGGACGCAGATCCATCTTGCGAATTGTTTTCGAAGTAATGTCGAGATGGTGGTTCTCCATCTTCGAGCCCTCACCGGCGGCGGCCCAGCGGTTGAATTCCTGCTGCAGCTTCTCGTCGGGGGTAAGTGATTTTTCCGTCATGAGAAAGATTTTATCGCGCTGGGACCCTTGCTGTTGTCTCCACGCCGCCTCTGAAATTCTTTTATTCATCTTCGACATGACTACAAACGTTCGACACCCCCTCGTTTCCGCGAAGCGGCAGTACGCAGATCTGAAAGAAATTGCATTCAGGCTACCGTCGCGCAAGAGCGGCTCGTGAAACGATGTGGACACTGCTATCACTATTCCAACAGAAGGCGGCGCGGGGAAAGACTTCGTTTACAAGAAAATCTAACGCAGCACTTTCCGATTCGTCCTCAGCACGGCACACAGCAATGCGCATTCTCTTCCCTCCTGGCTGTTGTTTCGTGCGGTCTGATTCCAATCACTTGTCTTGACCGGCAAACGATCGCTGGCACGATGCACCACTTTGCCTGGCGAAGAAACGCCCCGCAAAGGAAAAGAGGAGGCTCCAATGAATGAAAGAGAAAATATCCCGACGCAGGCAGCCGCATCGACCACGGTTGTTGGCAAATTACCCAAACTGAGTTCGAGCAATCTGGGACGCATCGCGGCCTTCCTGGTACAAGCGGACAGCGTTGTCACGCAATCGCCAGTATCCACCAACGGCAGCTTCCGGTTTCGCCTGCCCGGGCCTATTCACATTGATCCGTGTTTGTACGTGGTACTGGGACCGAGGGGACTCGACGAGCAGACGCTGCTGTCGAGAACCGACCTCCCACGTCTCCCGCTGTCGGCGGGCAGCGCCAGCGATGCCAAAGCTGCGGTGTTGACTCTGGATTTTACCAAGCTGGAACTGAACGACAAGATCATCGAGGCGTGGTGGATCTGGTGCAGAGCATACACGGTGTCTGGAACGGTGCAGTCGCCGAACGGATGTCCGGTACCAGGCGCTGAAGTTACCGTTTACAGCGTGAGATGTGGCATCAACGGGCCGGTTGAAACCCCCATCGAAACCGTGCCCACCAACGCTCAAGGCCAGTTTACGGCCACATTCAATTGGTGCGAGTGCCTGTGTTGCTGGCCCTGCTGGCGTATCTGGTGGCAGTGCTGGCCGTGGTGGTGGGAACTGGACATTCTGGCAGTGCTCGAAAATATCGAGCGCCAAATATCTCTGTCACCGGTCCGGGGCGTCGCATCGGCAGTGGCGAATCTGGCTCCGTTGAAGCGACCGTCTGGAGCGGATCTTATGACGGGCCAGGGACTCGCACGAGAGAGCGCACTCCTGAAGCAAGACCCGGAACGCACCTCTCTGATCGCCTCCAAGCTTGCGAACGCACGAATTCGCGAGCTCTTTCCGTGGTGGTGGTGGTGCTGCGACAACCCGAATCTGGTTTTCCGCGTTACTCAAAACGGCAACACCATCGTGAACGAAGACCCCGCGACAGCGACGCGGTGGTGCTTCGCCAGCGGTCAATCCGTGACATTGGTTGGGAACAGCCAGAGCCTGGGAGTCTGCCCCCCACCGACAGTCTGTGAGGGATTCGCATGGGTTTCGGTAGGCAATCCCGGGACGCTTGTAACTGAAATCGCCAATGGGTACGCCAAAGGGTCGCCCGGAACCGATGCGAGCGACATGGCCTTCGCCGGAACTTTGAACATTTATGGAGGGTTCTCGGATCTGTCGATTCCGTTCTATCAGGTATATGCAGGCCTGTGGGGTGGCAATGCCAACCCGGCGCGAGGCGGAACGAATCCGGCAGCGTCCTTACCCATCTCGCTTCCATTGAGCGCCACGGTGGTCATCTATCGGGCTGCCACCAACACCATGGAGTTCGATAGTCTGAATCTGGGCCCATGCAGTTTTGCGGGCATCGACAACCTTTATATGACCACCAGCCAGCGGGCCAGCCCTCCAGCCGGAGTGATTGGACTGGATCCGTTCCCGGCTCTGAATCCCTTGGATTTCATCGTAACGTGGTCCGACGCAGGACGGATCGTTAGCGCAGCGGCATCGGCGCTGATCGGTTCGGCTCCGGGAGGCGGCGTCGACCTCACTCTGGTGGCGTACAATGCGGCTGGCACCGAACTGGCGCTGGCTAACAACAATCCGCTCACGCTGATGATCGACACCACGGGCTTCAGCGCGGCGCGAATCGACTCGCTCGGCGCCTTCGACGCCAGCGGTAATCCAGTTGGGTTAACTGGATCCTCGACTACCGAGTGTCCGTCTTATCACATCGGGCCGGGCGGCTATGTGTTGCTGCACGTCACGCTGACGGACACAGATCCCAGTTCGAGCCTGAGCCTAAACGAGCACTTGTACCGGTACGAGATCGATACGCAGTTCGGCCACGGGTCAACAAGTGTGCCGACGTTGCCCGGATCTCGCGGTTATGCTCAGTCTCCGTCCACCTTCACGCCGCCATTCACGCTGCCCGGTCAAGTCTATGGAGTGTCTGGTGGTTATGGTGTGCCGAACACTGCCCTGGTCTCGTTCGTCGGCGGTAGTGACACGATCCAAGTCAGTCCACAAGTGAGTTGCTGCTATGACTTCCAGTTGTGGGCCGGCAAGCGCGTCACCGATGGAGAGACGTTCTTCTGCACCTGGGGAAATCCTGATTTCCAGACGGCGACCATCGACGTATCGCCGATTGTTTAGGGCTGGAGAGGCTCAGGTCTTTCGCGATTACTAACCTGGCGGCGGGCGATGATTCATCGGCCGCCGCCACATAACTTGTCGCTCGAATGAAATGCGAATGTCTTTTTACTGGCTGGTGCTCGGCTCGTTGGGCGGTTTGGCGCGTGACCCACTTGCTTACTGCGGAGGCGGGGCCGTGGGACGTGCTGCCGCGCATGAGGCGGCTTACGACGGGCGTGTTTTGGGCGACACTACTAGGCTGCTTCTATTGTTTGAGTCTTTGGGTTGCAGTGCCAGTTGCCTATTACCTGAGCACGGGATGGAAGGAGCGGGTGTTGCTCTGGCTGTCATTCTCGGGGGCGGCGATCCTGCTGGAACGAATCACATCGCGAGAGGGAGAGATTCCGCCGGCGGCTTACATTGAGGACGAGGAGCAGAAACATGTGTTGCGGCAGGAGTAGTGGACAATATGGGCGGGGAGCTTCCAGCATTCGGGGGCTTCGAACGGTCGGGGAAGCGGCGCGGCCCACTGGGCTGGCGTTTGAGTATTTCGGCAAGACGGGATTGGTGGTGGCCGGGGCGG
>WNFJ01193671.1_pt2 | contig 23931 bp, 20 predicted proteins | sample 5400461 | NCBI WGS metagenome assembly WNFJ01 (sample SAMN13153349, study PRJNA577476) | soil metagenome | isolation source: 115 cm saprolite on Douglas fir-dominated hillslope | place: USA:California | collected 2013-09-17
CGAACTGCGCGAACCGGTTCTTGGGATCTCCAGGTTCTTTGTAGGTCCCCCCAAACCAGCGTAGGCTGGTGACCGCCTTGACACCGGGAAGCTGGCGAATCTTCTGTTCGTAAGCCGCGGGAAGGTCTTGAGTCAGGGCGATCTTGTGATGCACTACCAATCGCACGGCTTGTGCCGGCGTGGTATCGCCGCCGTAGAACAAGCTCCTGTAAAGGGCCAGCAGCACCCCAAGCAGACAAAGCGAGACTGCTACACTGGCCACCGTCAAGCTGCTGCGCCGGCGATTGCGAAAAGTGTTTCGGAGAACAAGAGGTAGGTAAGAGAACATCACATCATCCCCAGAGGAGGATCATTCTTGTCACTTATTTATACACACTGTATGATTAATATGTCAAGAGCCATGTCTCCTCGTCCCTACCACATGGGTAAGCGCGAAGTTGCCGCTGCCGAAACCCGCGCCCGTATCCTCGACGCGGCGCGTCAACTCCTTGCGAATGAATCGAAAACTGACCTCGGCATGGAGGCCATCGCTCGCCGAGCCGATGTATCTCGGCTTACTCTCTACTATCAATTCAAATCGCGGCCCGGCCTGCTGGAGGCGCTCTATGATCACCTTGCCATAAGGGGAAATATGCGCAACATGGCGCAGGTGTTTCACGAACCCGATCCTGCGGTCGCCTTGGAGAAACTGGTCCGCACGTTCGTCGGTTTCTGGTCCTCAGATCCGGTCGTGATCCGACGGCTGCGCGGAATGTCGGTACTCGACCCCGACATTGAACAAGGCATCCGCGCCCGTGACGCGCGCCGCCAGCATGCCGCTCGCGAAATTCTGAGACGAACCGTGCTGGCCGGAGAGAAAGAGCTCACTGCGGAACAACAGAACACGGCTGCAGACATTCTCAGCATGCTCACCAGTTTCGAGAGCTACGACGCGCTGGCCAGGGCTGGACACAGCCAGGAAGCAATTGTTGCGACTATAACCCGTATAGCTCGCGCCGTTGTCGGCTCAGTTGAATGAGTGGATGGGGGTTACCTCTCGGATGTGTGGCGACGCCGAGACGCACATTGGGACTATCGTCGCCGATCGTCAACGCGGTGCAGGGATACCACCTGCGTGACGGAACGGAAACTAATTCGGGCCCGAAGTCGGCTTCGCGGAGATCGTCGTTGATCTCCGCCAAGCCCGTTTCCGGCCAACTTCTGGACAGCCGACGATATCGCACCGACTCACATTCGGTGGGTAGAATAGCCGTTGTTGCCGCGAGTTGTTGTTTTATCATTGACGACAAACGGCGGCTCACAAACTGACGCGCGCAACAGAGGTCAGACAGACGAAATCACGACTTCCTGAAAAATTCCTCAGGCATAAATCCCGCGCTGCTTGATGGTGTACGCGACGCGGTCAATTGCCAGCATATAAGCCGCAATGCGGTTATTCACACTGTGGGTTTCGGAGTAGCGCACTACATCATCGAACGCGTTGACCATGATGTCTTCGAGCTGTTCGTTGACTACGGACTCCTTCCAGAAATATCCCTGTCGATCCTGCACCCATTCAAAATAGGAAGTCGTGACCCCGCCGGCGTTGCATAGAATGTCGGGAATCACGAACACTTTCTTATCGGCAAGGATATCGTCGGCAGCTGCCGTAGTGGGACCATTGGCGCCCTCGGCCAGTATCCGGCACTTCACCTGGGCCGCATTGCGGCTGGTGATCTGGTTCTCAGTGGCGGCCGGGACAAGGATTTCGCATTCGGTAAGTAGCAGTTCGTCCGGATCGACCGGCTCCGCCTCTGTGAACCCCTTAATCCCTTTGGTACGCTCGCGATGCTTCCAAAGCGCGTCCACATCAATCCCGTTCTTGTTGTAGATTGCGCCGTCCACCTCGATCACTCCGGTGACTCTGTATCCGGCTTGCGACATCAGCAGGGCGCAATTTGAGCCGACGTTTCCGAAGCCCTGCACAATCACACGCGTCGCTGCAGGCTGCAGACCCAGCTTCTTGATGGCCTGGTCGCATACAATTTTGATGCCGCGGCCAGTGGCCTCACGACGTCCGCGCGATCCGCCAATATTGATCGGCTTCCCCGTAACGACAGCCGTGACCGTCTGCCGCATGTGCATGGAGTAGGTATCCATCATCCAGGCCATGATTTGCTCGTTGGTGTTTACGTCGGGAGCAGGAACATCTTTTTCCGGGCCGATGAACTCGACCAGCTCCGCGGTGTAGCGGCGGGTCATACGCTCCAGTTCGCCCATCGACATTTTGTGGGGATCACAAATCACGCCGCCTTTGGCGCCGCCGAAAGGAATGTTGACGATGGCGCACTTCCAGGTCATCCAGCTGGCGAGGGCGCGCACTTCGTCAAGCGTGACATCGGGGCCGTAACGGATGCCGCCTTTCGACGGTCCCCGCGCGATGGAATGCTGCACGCGAAATCCGGTAAAAACCTCCAGCTTTCCATTGTCGAGGGCGACCGGAATATGCACGATCAACTCGCGGTTGGGGTACTGCAGGACTTTCCATAGTCCCTCTTCCAGATTCAACTTTTGCGCTGCAAGTTTAAAGCGGGTAGATTGCGCCTCCCAGGGATTAATTTCCTGTTCCAGCGAAACAGTCTTCATGATGGCTCTCCGATTATGACCGCGATTCTGATAACTAAGACTCGGGCTGGCCGGAAAGGGGCTGGGGCCAGCGCGCAAACCTTTCAATATTAAGCATCGGGGACAGGGCAAGCAAGGGCCGTGGCTCGTGTGGGTCGGACACTCTTGTCCGACGCTCTTGCCGTTGATTTTGCGTTTGCCTCGCGGCATGCGCAGTTGCACCAAACGAGTATCCGACCCACACGGGTCTTGCCAGCTCATCAGTTGTTCCGCCAATTTCGGCTGTGTTAGATTCTTGGCTTCTCTTGAAGAGGTAAACCCATGAAGGTTTATGAAGGCGCAAACGTTAGGAATGTCGCGGTGATTGGGCACGGGCATGCCGGTAAGACGTCGCTCATCTCAGCCATGCTCTACACCGCGGGCGCAACTCAGCGGCAAGGGCGCGTGGACGATGGCACCGCCACCACCGATTACGACGAGGAAGAGATTGCCCGCAAGATGTCCATTTCGGCCAGCCTCGCCTACGCCGAATGGGGCAATACGAAAATCAATTTCATCGACACACCCGGGTTCAACATGTTCGTTCACGAGGCCAAACTGGTGCTGCCGGTGGTGGATGCGGCGGTCGTGGTGGTAGATGGCGTGGCCGGAGTAGAAGTTGTCACCGAACGCGTCTGGAACGATTGCGAGGAATACAAGACTCCGCGAGTGATCGTGGCCAGCCGCATGGACCGCGAGCGCGCCGATGCCGAGCGGGTGCTGGAGTCGCTGAGCAATGCCTTCGGCCGCTCGGTGATTCCTCTGGAACTGCCGATCGGCAAAGAAAAGAACCTGTCGGGCGTGGTGGATCTGGTCCGCATGAAGGCCTACACCTACGAACTGGGCGGGAGCGGCAAAGGCAAAGAAGGCGAGATTCCTGACAATATGAAAGAGGCCGCGCAGGCCGCGCACGAAAAGCTCGTCGAGCTGATCGCGGAAGGCGACGACGCGCTGATGGAAGAGTTCTTCGATAAAGGGACGATCCCCGAGGAGCACCTGGTTCCGGCGCTGCACAACGCGATTCGCGAGGACAAGATTTTCCCGGTGCTTTTCGCTTCGGGCTTGGGCAACGTCAGCGCCGACCGCCTGATGGACTTTATCGTGGAATTCACTCCCGCGGCGACCGAGCACGATGTGGTTCGCGGCGAGCCGGTCTCAGGCAAGGGCGAGCCGCCAGTGCGTAAAGAGTCGGATACCGAGCCGGTTTCCGTGTATGTGTTTAAGACGGTCTCCGATCCGTTTGCCGGGCGCATTTCATACTTCAAAGTTTTCTCCGGCGTTTTGAAGAACGACGCGTCGCTGCAGAATTTTTCGCGCGGCTCAGCCGAAAAGCTGGCGCATATCTCCGTTATGCAAGGGAAGACGGCGGTTCCGGTGAATGAACTGCACGCGGGCGACATCGGCGCAGTCGCGAAACTGAAAGACACGCTCACCGGCGACACCCTAGGCGATAAGTCGGCGCCCATTCAGTATCCGCATGTGAAGCTGCCGGAGCCGGCGATCACGTTTGCGATTGAGCCTAAGAGCCGCGCCGATGAAGACAAACTGGGGCCGGGCATCCACAAGCTGATGGAAGAAGATGCCATGCTGCGCAATTTCCGCGATGCGCAGACTAAGGAATTTCTGATTGCGGGCACCGGGCAGCAACACATTGAAGTGGTGGTCGCGAAGCTGAAGAAGCGATATCACACAGAAGTCATTCTGAAGGCGCCCAAGGTCCCGTATCGCGAGACCATTCGCGCCAAAGCCGACGTGCAGGGAAAACACAAAAAGCAGACTGGAGGCCACGGCCAGTACGGCGATTGCAAAATCAAGATGGAGCCGATGCCGCGCGGCGGTCAGTTTGAGTTTGTGAATGATATTTTCGGCGGCGCGATTCCGAAGAACTATATCCCCGCTGTCGAAAAGGGAATTCGGGACGCAGCCGCGCGCGGGTATCTGGCGGGATTTCCTGTCGTCGATTTTCGGGTGATCCTTTACGACGGCTCTTATCACGATGTGGATTCCAACGACATGTCGTTTCAAATGGCGGGGCGCATCGCGTTCCGCAAAGCCATGGAGCAGGCCCGGCCCACGCTGCTGGAGCCGATCATGGTGGCCGAGATCACGGCGCCGGACGAATTTGCCGGATCAATCATGGGCGACCTGAACAGCCGCCGTGGCCGCATCCAGGGCATGGACAACAAGGGCGGCAATACCGTGGTGAAGGCCGAAGTGCCAATGTCCGAAATGCTGACGTACGGAGTTGACCTCACCGCCATGACCCAGGGCCGCGGCAGCTTCAACATGGAAATGCATCACTACGATGTGGTCCCGTCGCAGTTGCAGGAGAAGATTATTGAAAAGGCCAAGGCGGAGCGGGGTGAGGTGAAGGAAGAAGAGGAGTAGGGATCCGATGAGGCCGATTGGACTGTTTATCTGATCGTTGGTCTTGAGCTGCTTTCGCCTGTTCGCGAAATTCCTCAAAATCCAGCTCGCCGACCCTCGAGCCGCACTCAGGAAACCAAGACTCGGTCGGTTTCGATATTGCGGCCGTTGAACGCTCACCGAACCAATGGTTAGGAACCTACAAATCTGATGGAAAAACCGCGAAGTCCATAATTGATTTGGGCCCGGCCAAGGCTATCAAAGAGAAAGATTTCCAGATGTCTTCCGGTAGTGGCAGGTTCTTATCACAGTCAGGATCGGAAGCGGGAGTTTTCCTCGCCGCCTTGGCGAAGGCGTTACAGGCGAAGCAGCTGCCGACGAACCTTCATAGAGTCGAAACTGCTCCCTTCGACTATGTCATCCTCGGTAAAAACCAGTCTCGTTCTAGCGACCGGGGCTTTGGCGATTCCCCCAGGGGTAACTGGACTGCAATGAAAATCTTCCTCGGTGAGGGCGACACTGAGGGTGAGGTTTTCTTGAATCTCAACTCGGCGCTGGGGAAAGCTGAGTTTTCGCAAAGACTCGGATTATGGCGATTTCGTCATCGCTGAACTTGCGAAAGTGCTCTAGGTCTTCAGCCCCTCCGCCTTAGCCAATTTCGCCTGCCGCTCGTCAAACGTCCAGAAACCTTCGGCTTTGAGTTCGAGGGCGCAAGCTACGTGCAGACTGTCTACTGTGCGGACGCCGAGTTTCGGGCCGTAGCGGCGGGCCAGGTCGGCGCAGAGATCGAGGGCGCGATCCGGCAGTCCGACTTCCAGCCACGGTCCGTCGGTGCGGTCGTCTTCTAGCTGCCTATACATCTTCTGCGCTTCGGATGGGGACAACGTGCCGCGAAAGACCTGTTGGGCGATGGCGTGGGCCCATTCTGCGGAGTGGAGCGGCGTCCACCAGACGGTTGACAGGGTTTGGACACGCTGCCTGGAATCAATAGAGTGGGAGTCGGTTACATACAGGCAAACGATAAAGCTCGTATCCACGTAGGTCTTCAATAGCGTCCGCGCTCCTCGATCACGACCTCGGATCCCGGCAGAATACGGTCGCCGAAAATCTCCTTCGCGCGGGCTGCAAAATCAGGCCATTTAGCCGGAGCTTGCTTTTCCCTCGCCGGAACAATGCGTGCGATTAGTCGGTCGCGCTCGCGAAGCTCGACCGTCTTTCCCGAGCGCAGCCAAGCTTTGAGGCGCCGGGTGTCGCGGAGCTGGCGCATGTTGACCGATGGCATAATAATAATGTGACACATTATGTGGCACATTGTCAAGGGGGTCATCCTAGCCGTCATAGCCCAGGATTTCGTCAGCGGAACGAGAGTTTAGCGTGGGCATGGCCTCGACGCGAGCCAAAATCTCTTCCACCTGGCTCGCCAGCATGCTCGCATTTCGTTTAGCTGTGAGACGCTGCAACCGTTCTTCAAGGGACACTCGGGTCGCGTCAGTCAGCGACTCGCCTGTTTCGTGCGCCACCTGTCGCGCCAGCCGCTCGGTTGTCTGGTCATTAATCTCTATCATCATAGTTAGTAGTATGGACTATCTGCCTGCCTGAGGGGACCTATGCGAATCGTGAATTGTGCTTTGCTAACTTTTGTCGTGTGCGTTGCTTCCATCTCCCTTTGGTCGCAAGCCACACGCGATCCAACAAAGGACCGCGAAGCCATAATCGCACTCGAACAAGAATGGCTGCACGCCAGCAATGCGGCGACGCTCGACCGAATTCTGGCTTCTGACTTTGTCCACGTTGTGCCGGTGGATCACTTTCTGACGAAGCAAGAGCATATTGATTGGGTGATCAAGCATCCCGAGCCGAAAGACCGGCATACCAGGTTCGACAAGCTGCATGTCAGGCTCTACGGCGATGTCGGCATCGTCAATGGGTCGGTGATTGCTAGCGACCTGAACGGAAAAGAGATCGACCGGACTATGTTCACCGATGTCTTTGTATGTCGCGATGGGCGGTGGCAAGCGGTGAACGGGCAGGAGAATGGGATACGACCGGCGCAGAAACCTTAGCCTTCGGCGCTGGCCCGTTTTCTCGTGCGTCCCGAATGCGACCGACGCTGTACAAGCCGACGTAAGATCCCTCTCTCGCCCTGCTGGGCGAGTTCGGGATGACAACTCGCAACGAACGCGCGTTACATGGGCTGATTCGCGGCGGCGATCTCGTGGATTGCACTCTCGGCCGCACGCAGCGGCACGGAAACGTGCACGGTTTCGTGGGGGTCGTTTACGTCTATCACGATTGAGCCGCCGGACTTGGCGATGAGGACGTGCTCGCCAGGGTCAACGACTTCCACGAATACGCCGTCGGGACACTGCTCGAGCGCGGGGAGAGCGGTGTCTATGATGGCCATATTGTCGCGCAGGTTCTGCGCCGCCTCGGCGAGGTGCTGCCGGGGGACGAACTTCAGAGTCACGGGGACCAGTGCGGCGGGGACGATCAGGTTGATGTGATGGCCGTCGGCTTCTTTTTCGTCAACTTTCACGTGGATGAAGCCTTCGCTGGAGAGTGCGGCTCCGCCGACTAACGCCGTCCCTAAAACGCCGACACCGAGTTTGGCTAGGAAGATCATGGAATTCTCCTCTGGTTGAATCCTCGGGGGCTAAAGCCCCCATCTCTGTCTCGGCCTGCGCGGCCCGGCTCTGAAACCGTGGCCTTTCAAAGCCACTGCATCTCATTCAGGCCCATTCAATCCCGTTCCGGCCCATTCGACGTCATTCAATAATCTTACTGAGCCCACCGCCGCTACTCGTCGGTGCTGCGCGAATCAATCCAGACGCGGACGGATTCATCCTTGCTCACTACACTCACCAGAGTGAGGTCGCCGGCATTTTGCAGGGCCTTGATCGCGGCTTCGACGTTGAGCTGGTTCTCGGTGGTATCGGAAATCAGGGCTTGGGCCACGTCCCAGGGGATGGTGACATCCACTTTCTCTTTGCTCTGCTTGTCGATCACGTGCACGACCAGCTGGCCGTGCTCTTTAGCGACATGAACGTCGCTGTCGTTCTGCTGCACGGTCACAAATTCGCCTTCAGGAGCGGTTTTCAAGGCTTCGAGAATGGCTTTCACGTTCACGTTGTCGGCGCTGAGATCACCGATGTGAATTTTGCCGTTACGGAGTTCTCCCTGGTTGATGGCGGGGATAATCTTCTCGGCAAGCGACAGGGGGACATTGACCCGAACTACTTCGTGCGTGGTCGGGTTGGTGACCCGTACATGCAGATAGCGCTCCGGGGAAGCGGCCAGGGCAATGGTGCCCGCCAGCAGTAGGGCGAGCAGCGGAAGAGCTTTTTTCATGAATTTCATGGTGATAGTCCTTTCAGGACGAATTTTTCGTGCATCCCCGGACGCGGAGGTGGGCCCGCGTGTCTGACTAGGTTACGGAAGGGGTGCGGGAAAAGTTCCGAGGATTTTGGGCCTGAACGGGCCGGGGCGCTTGTGAACCCAACCACCTTTGTCGTGTTTAGGGTAGGCCGGAGCTGCGCTCCGAGGGCAGGTGTGGCCACCCGCCCCTACACGGGCGGTTTTGGGATGGTGCGCTCACGATCGATGATTTTCGGCGACAGCGAGGCGACTCCGATTCACAATTGCTTGAATCGGGATTTCCGCTTAGTATCCGGCCAGTGGCTAGTCTCAAGAACATTCCGCAGCTCGACAATCGCGACCGCGTGGTCTCGGCTGCCCCGGTCGAGGACGATTCGTCGTTTGAGCTGAAGCTGCGGCCGCAACGGCTTGCAGAATTCATTGGGCAGGCGAAGGTCAAAGAGAATCTTGCAGTTGCAATCGAGGCCGCCCGGTCGCGGGGTGAGGCGCTCGATCATGTGCTGCTCTATGGCCCTCCTGGGCTGGGGAAGACGACACTGGCGACCATCATTGCCAACGAAATGGGGGTCGCGTTCCAGCAGACTTCGGGGCCGACGCTTCAGATCAAAGGCGACCTGACCGCGGTCTTAACTAATCTGCGCGAAAAGCAGGTCTTCTTTATTGACGAAGTGCATCGCCTGCAGCCGGCGCTGGAAGAAATCCTGTATTCGGCTCTGGAAGACTACAAGCTCGATATTCTGATCGGCCAAGGCCCGGCGGCGCGCACACATACCATGGACGTGAAACCGTTCACCTTCATCGGCGCGACTACGCGGGCGGGACTTCTGTCGGCGCCGCTGCGGTCGCGGTTCGGCATTGTGCTGCGGCTGGAGTTTTATGGGCATGAGGATTTGCGGATCATTGTGGAGCGCTCGGCGGAGATTCTCGGCGTTGAAATCACTCGCGAAGGGGCGCTTGAAATTGCCAGCCGGTCGCGAGGGACTCCGAGGATTGCTAACCGCCTGCTGCGGCGGGTACGCGACTTTGCCCAGGTGCGGAGCGCTGGGAAGATTGATCTCCCAACAGCCCAGGCGGCTTTGCAGATGCTGGAAGTGGACCGCTACGGTTTCGACGAAGTGGACCGCAAGCTGCTCTTGGCGATTATCGAGAAGTATCAGGGTGGGCCGGTTGGGGTGAATACGCTGGCGGCGGCGCTGGCTGAGGAACCGGACGCGATTGAAGAAATCTACGAGCCGTTCCTGATTCAAATCGGATTCCTCAACCGCACTCCGCGCGGGCGAGTGGCAACCCACCTCGCATATGAGCATTTTGGGATCACGCCGAACCGCAAGCAAAGTTCGTTGTTCTAAGCTCTCAGCTGTCAGCCATCGGCCCTCAGGTTTCACCCACAACAGGCGAGACCCTTAGTACAATTTCCTTCGATGATTGCTCATCTGCGCGGCAAGCTGCTGGAGAAACATCCGAACCAGGCGGTGGTGGAGACGGGCGGCGTCGGCTACGACGTGACTATTTCCATTCCGACGTTTTCCGAGCTCACCTCGGTGGGAAGCGAAGTTGCCTTGCACATCCATACCCACGTGCGCGAGGACCAGCTTGCGCTGTATGGATTCGGTCGGCCGGAGGAGAAGCAGCTCTTCGAGAAACTCATCACCGTAAGCGGAATCGGGCCCAAGCTCGGGATCACGATCCTCAGCGGCATGCCTGCAGACGACATGGCGAGTGCCATTCGCGGAAACGACATTGCACGGCTGACCAGGATCCCGGGAATTGGCAAGAAAACCGCCGAGCGCATGGTGCTGGAGCTTCGCGACAAGCTTCCGCCCCAGGGCGCAGATCAGGTACATGCGATCCCGTCGTTGAGCGCGGTGCAGGAAGATGTGTTATCGGCATTGGTGAATCTGGGATACCAGCGGGCCGCCGCGGAGAAGGCGGTAAGCTCAGTTGAGAAGAACGGGCCGTTTGATGCGATGTTCCGGGCGGCGCTGGCGGTGATGGCGAAGTAGGAGGCGAAAGCCGCCAAGCCGCAATAACTTGCGCTTTTTGGGCATGTTCAGGCCAATGCCATGAGTTCCTTTGACCCTCGCAACCTGGAATTTGTTAAATCTTCTAAACATCCTTTGATTAAGAGCCCGCAATGGTTTATCTTGGCCGACGACGCAAGTTAGAACCGGAATCGAAGCAAGCCGGCCCCGATGGCCAGGTTCGGCGCCAGCAAGTGGTTCGGTGCTGGATGCCGGCCGGGCCGAGAAAAACTGAATAGCCTCGCCGCTATCTGAATCCGCCGGGCCTACGGTATTCCGCTTCTAAGTTCTGAAAGAGGATTCCAGCCATGCGATCTCCTCGATGCCTGCCAAGTCTTTTCCCCGTCATTTTTTGCGCTGTGTCCTGTTTGAGTGTCGCCCAGGAGAGTGCACCTGCTCCTACCCTGGCAGCGGCAGATACCCAGTCTTCTGAAGTGACCAGATCCGAGTCCCCTTCGGCGGCAGCAATCGTTCCGGGTCCGCTGCGCTCATTCTTGCGAATGGCCGGTATCAGCCAGAAGGCCTCTGCCGACGAAGTAATGCCACTGTTGGCTCGCAATGTTTACATACAAGGTTATGAAGGTTCGAGCAACGGAGGAAGGCCAACAGAGTTTCTGATTCTACTGGGCAGGTACGTGCATCAAGCGCAGGAGTTGGCGGCGTTGGCGGGGCCAGTGGGCGTGATCCGGGTTTCTGGTTGCGATGAAGCGCAACCTCTGCTGCGCATTCTGGGTTTTCGGTTGCGGCAGAATTGTGGGCAAACCAATAATTCTCTGGTGACAGCCGATCCCGAAAGGGCGTTCCTCACCACAGACTCGGGGTTCCCTCTTCTTGAATTGGAGGAGTCGCTGCAGCAAGGCGTTTCCTTCAGTTACCCGTTTCCCGCGACTCGCGTTCCGGTGCTGTTCACGGAAGCCGATTGGATCAGGGCAGGCAAGCCACGTAGAAGAGGGATTAACAATCTAATTGAGGCAATTCTGTACGATCCCCAACTCGCCCGTTTGTATTGGGCGCTGTCGCGGAACGATCCCCAAACTAGCGTCTCGCTGCGACAGTCTCTCGGCATCAGCAAGCTGCTTCCCTTTGCGTCCGTGCTGGATTTTTACGGAAGCCACATCAGCATTCGATCTGGGCGAGTGCTGGTGCCGGGAGGAATTGCGGCTGAGTCGCGATGGGAGGATCTGGTAGGGGCAAGCCCGCATTCTCCAGCGGAATTTGTGCAGCGACTGCTATCCAGAGACAATGGCTGGCTGGCCGCTTATTTTGACGCCTTATCACGCGTCAGTCAGAGTCAGCAGGCACACTTCGTGGCAGCGCACCGCTTGTCAGCGTTCTATCAGGCCTTCCGTTCGCCTGATCTTGGTGCCGGTGCGGCCCGATCCGTATTTCGGCCCGCTCCCGGTCTCCTACTCCTGCTGACCCGCCTGCGGTGGGATGCCAATGGCGACCCCGTGGTGCCGGGAAACCTTACGCTGTGGAAGAACATCCTTGGGCAGAAGAGCAGCTTCAAGGTGGTTCACGAGTGGAGCAAGCAAGCAGCAGGCTGGACTCGCCCCGACCAACTGCTGGAAGCCATGTTCGCCTTTTCCCGCCTGGACACGGACACCGGGCCGCTGCAAATCTATCTCCTGCTGAGTGAATTGGACAGCCAACGCCCCCCCGATCGCCGGCCGAGCTCCGAAACCCTACGCTTGATGGCGGGCAGATTCGGCGAATTCAGCGATCAATATTTGATCTTCACTGAATTTCCTGAATTGGACGACGCGTCTATTACCCGGTTTGTCAACATCGCCGACACCGTGGACACGATTTCCAATCACACGCTCCGCGGCAACGCGATGGGAATTCTGCAAGCCAATGTCGGGCTGTGGCAGATATTGGCGCGCCAGGGACAGATCCCCAAGGCTGAACTCAACCAATCCTGGCAAGGGGTGATCACTCCGTTCGCCAAGATTACGAACCCGGCTCAGCTTTTCGATGCTGGTCGCAATTCGTTGGGAGCGACCCTTCGCGCGGCGAGCGCGCAAGCCAAGCCTTCCGAGGACGAGATGATCGACTTGCTGGCTGGCCCTCGGCAGACCGATCCGGAGGCCAGGAAGATCCATCAGGAAATGGCGAGAGCCATGCGCTCGGTTCTGGACGCGCAGCGTCTGGTATCTCTCGACACCATCTTGGCGTTGGGCGACGGGTTGAACCAAATGGCCCGCGGAGTGGCCGTAGGAGACTCCTTGGTCCCATTGGCTCGGGAGCTTCGAGAATTCGAGATGCCGCGTCCCATTTTCACTGGGACTGAAAGAACGGAATGGGCGGCGGCCGTTTACAACAACCGCCACACCGATCTGCAGATGCAAACTGACTTATCCAAAGTCCTCAAGTCACAGGCTTCCCAAGCGCAATTAGAGGAAGCGCGGGGTCAGCTGGCGCCTTTCTTTCGAGACACTCTGGTGGGTTTGAATTACGCCTATTACGAGCCTCCCGGGGCCCAAATGCTCCACCACAATCCACTTTTCGTTCGCTCTCATGATTTCTCCGGCGATACCGTCAGCGGAATGGATCGCCTGTGGCAAGCGCCGCAATTGTTCGGCGAGGGTTCGCCCGCAGGCGGCGGCGCTCATTTGGTCGGATCGCTTGCGGATTTGCCGTACGCCCTGGCCGAAGCGGAACAGGATTTTATTTCGCCGGAAAGCGTTCAGGCCCTGATCTGGAGGGAGTTGGCCCCTGGCCTTATCACCAATGCCGTTTTACCGCGCTGGTGGGGCATAAGCAAGAACGAACTGCACGCCGTGGCGCTATATCAACGGGCTGGAGAAGAACTGCTTACCGCGTCAGCTGATAATGAGGCGTTACGCAGCCAGCTAACCGACATCTTATCGGAGCGCATGCTTCCGCAACGGACCGCTTGGCTGGAGCAAGCTTTGTCGGCAGGGCGAATTCCTGAAGTAATTGCGCGAGTAACTCCGGCTGACACTTTCTACCTAACCAGAGAGTTTCGAAGGCGGTTTCCTGAAAGCGATTCCTGGGGTGCAGCCGGCCAGGAACTAAATCGACTGTCGCGACGGTATCCCGCGGAGTTGAGTTGGGAGAGGCTATCTCAGGATTTCGGTGTGCCTCATCCAACCCTGACCCAGAGTTACACCCGTGAAATGTTAAATATGAAGCCGCTTCCTGCATTCTCGGGGTATTCCAGCCGTTTGCTGGCCGAGTGGTGGGATTCCAGCAATCTGTACTGGGCCCGTCTAGCGGACGAGATGGGGTATACGCCGGGAGCGCTGAATCGTCTGGTTCCCGATCTCACCCGGCGGATGGTGGAAAAGATTTTCGCCACCGATTTTGAAGACTGGCCGGCGTTGCTTCGGGCTATGCGGGAGACAGGGGACGAGTTCAGGCACGGAAAGGTCGCACTCCTATCGCCGGCTGGCGCTGAGTCGCGGCCTTAGTGGCAATGCATCAAAGACGGAACTTTGCAGCTCCACCGCAGCAAGGTTCCGAGCAGGGCGGTAGGACGGGGAGCGTTATGACGAAAAGCAGGGTGTGGATTCTGGTTTGTTTCTCGATTCTCGGCTTTGGGCCGGCAAACTGTGTAGCCCAGGAAAACGAATCCGAGATTCACGTCACCGTGGACATGGTGCAGTTAAACGTGGCGGTGACCGACGGCAAGGGAAACTACGTTACCGGCCTCAGTCCTGAAGACTTCATCATCACCGAAGACGGAATTCAACAGGAAATTGCCACGTTCGGCGAGGGCAACGAGGCCACACGGCGGCTGGCGGAATCGGACCCCGCGGGTGACAAGCCTGCCGGCTCTCCAGCGGACTCGGCTCGACCGGAATCCACCGGTGATCCGCAGGCGCTTGCTTCGCTGGTCGCTGGGTCGAATGTTTTCGTCCTGTTCGACACCAGTAATTATATGTATCGCGGTTTTGTGTTCGCGCAGGATGCCATCGCCGACTTCATCCGCTCGCTGCAAAGCGCGGACAAAGTCGCCTTCTATTCGTACAGTCGCGACCTTTCGCGAGCCACCCCCCTGACTGCGGATCGGTCACGAATACTCCGCGGAGTGCGTTCAACTGTGGCCGGCGACGATGCGGCCCTTTATAACTGCCTGTTGCTGACCGTGAAGGACGCAGCGCAGTTCGTGGGAAGAAAAGTGATCGTAGTCTTTTCCAATGGCCCTGATAACTCGAGCATGGTGCCTCCCGAGGATGTCGCCGAACTGGCCCAGTCGACCGGAACCGCTATCTACATGATCAGTACCCGGCAGGCGCAATTGGAGCCGGTTTCGACCGCAGTGTTCGAACGCATGACCGCCGCGACCGGCGGTAAAGCCTACTTTGCCAAAAACTGGAGGGACGAGGAACTCGCGTTCGCATCCATTCGCGATGACTTGGCACATCTCTATTCACTCAGCTACTATCCACGCCCTAATCCTAATCGGGGATGGCGGGCGATTACAGTCAGGCTGGCTGGTAACCAATTCAAGAAAGACCATATACGGACTCGCAACGGGTATCGGCTCCAGCCCACGCGATCTTCTGCCAGTTCAGCGCCTATGCCTGTCCCAAGTTCTCAGTAAGGGACGAATGAGTCGTTGTTCCGCCGGAAACCGTTCTACTTTCCGATGCAAAAGCGGCTAAAAATCAGGTTGAGGATGTCGTCATTCGTGGTTGCGCCGGTGATTTCGTCGAGCGGGCGGAGCGCGCGGTAGAGATCGAGCAGAAGCATCTCGTGCGGAACACGGTTGTGGACGGCGGTTTGGGCGGCGTCGAGGGCGGCAAGGGAATCGCGCACCAGGGATTGATGACGCGTATTCGTCAGGAAACCAGCTTCGGAGATGGAACCGGCGTCTCCCGTTACGTGGCGAAGGATGGCGGCGCGCAGTTCGGGGGTGCCTTCTCCGGTTAGGGCCGAGGTTCGGATTGTTTCCCGACGGCTCGTCCTAGTCTCTAATCCCCGAAGGTCAGCCTTGTTTTCGACCACAATCGCGGTTCGATTCTTGATCTGATCCAGTAATGGCTGGTCTTCGGTCGATTCCGGTTGGGAGGCGTCGAGCACCACCAGCACCAAATCGGCGTCGGCCAGGGCTTGCATGGATTTTTGGATTCCGATGCTCTCGGCTTCGTCGAGGGCACGGCGGATGCCGGCGGTATCTACCAGCTTCACGGGAATGCCACCGAGGGAAACGGTTTCGGTCACGAGATCGCGCGTGGTTCCCGGCGTGGAGGTAACGATGGCGCGCTCGCGCTCGACCAGGCGGTTGAACAGACTCGACTTTCCGACGTTGGGACGACCGACGATGGCCAAGGTTAGTCCTTCATGCACAATTTTTCCGTAAGCGAAAGAACGGCCCAGTTCTTCGAGAGGCGCGCGCGCTGCCCTAATGTGCTTCAGGATTTCTTCCGCCGGGAGCACGGAGATATCGTCTTCGGCAAAATCAATTCCGGCCTCGAGGAGCGCAATCAACTCCACCAATTTCTGTTTGAGCGGTTGCAGGCGGCGAGAGAGAGCGCCTTCGAGTTGCTGGGCCGCAATCTTGGCCTGATAAAGGGTTTGTGAATCGATCAGGTCACGGACAGCCTCGGCCTGAGTAAGGTCAATGCGTCCGTTGAGGAAGGCGCGCATGGTGAACTCGCCGGGCTCGGCGAGGCGGGCTCCACTGGCGAGAGCGAGTTCGACAATGTGGCGAAGAACCACGGGCGATCCGTGCGCGGAAATTTCGATGATGTCGTCAGTCGTGTAGGAATGAGGTTTGGCGAAGTAAGTGACGACCACTTCGTCTATGGGTTGCTCGTGTGGCGCGGACACGCTTGTCCGCGGGGGGGCAGAAAGAGTCTGGCAGGCCGGTACGGAACTGTCGCCACCTGCCGGCGAGGTTGCGACCCCAGCCACCATCGCCGGATCAGATGCTGGTCGGACAAGAGTGTCCGACCCACAGGGGTCGATTAGCTCTCCAAAAACTGCGCGGCCGGCTTCGAGGTCGTGTTTGAGGCGAAGCATGGGCATCGCAATAGAACAAGCTTCCGGTCCGGCGAGTCGGACGACTCCGATTCCTCCGCGGCCGGGAGGAGTGGCGATGGCGACGATGGTGTCGTCGAGATTCAATAGGTTAATTGTAGTTGAGCTTGCTGCGTGCGTTGGCAACGCGATAAACCACGCTGGACGGGCGAGACGCCCGTCTCTCCACTTTCGATATCGCTTGCTGGCGGATATAGCGAGGCTGGTGAAAACCTGGGGCTCTCAGTACAATCAAGCCTTTGCTGATGAACGCTTAGTATGGCTGGGTTATGTCTGACGTACGCCGCGGTCTGATTATGGTAAACACGGGGCCAGGGAAGGGCAAGACTACGGCTGCTATGGGCACGGCTTTGCGCGCGGTGGGAAATGGCATGCGCGTGCTCATGCTGCAGTTCATCAAGGGTTCGTGGCATTACGGCGAACTGGATGCGGTGCAGGCTTTTGGCGACAAGTTTGTGATGAAGCAAATGGGCCGCGGCTTCGTGAAAGTCGGTGCGGAGAAGCCCGATCCGGAAGACGTGCGCATGGTCGAGGAAGCCTGGGCGGAAGGCGAGCGCGCGATCCAGTCCAGCGATTGGGACCTGGTGATTCTGGATGAAATCAATTACGCGATCAGCTACGGCATGCTTGATCCTGCGAAAGTAGTTGCGGCGCTGAGGCAAAAGCCGGACATGGTGCATGTAATCTTGACGGGTCGCAACGCGCATCCGACAATTGTCGAGGTTGCAGACACAGTTACCGAAATGCGCCAGGTAAAACATGCGTACGAAAAGGGCGTGATGGCCCAGAGGGGGATTGAGTACTAAGGGCGGCTCCAGGCTTCGAGCTCCAGGCTTCGAGCTTTCAGTTTCCCCGTTGCAGGTGCGGGTTCGGCTGAAGCCTATCGCCCAGAGCCTAAAGCCGCATTTCTTCTTATGGCGTGGTTCAGACGGCAATCCGGCGAGTTGGACGCTTCGGGCGAAAAGAAAGTTCGTACCGAGGGGCTATGGGTAAAGTGTGAGAACTGCCGGCAGGTCATCTGGAAAAAAGATCTGGAAGAGAACCAGAATGTTTGCCCGAAGTGTGGCAAGCATTTCCGTATTGATGCCCGCACCCGCCTGGCGCTGTTGTTTGATGGTGAGTACGAAACTTTCAGCGACAATCTCGCTTCAACCGATCCCCTAAAGTTTACGGATTTAAAGTCTTATGCGGACCGGTTGAAAAAAGCACAGGAAGAAACCGGGCTGAGCGACGCGGTGATCAATGCCCGCGGCAAGTTGAACGGGCGCTCAGTGATCATCAGCGCCATGGAGTACGGGTTCATCGGCGGCAGCATGGGCGCGGTTGTTGGAGAGGTGATTACGCGGGCGATCGAGGCAGCGCTCGAAAGCAAGCAGCCTCTGATCATTATTTCTGCCTCCGGCGGGGCGCGCATGATGGAAGGCGTGATCAGCCTGATGCAACTGGCAAAGATCTCCGCCGCGCTGGCGAAACTCGACGAAGAGCGCGTGCCCTACATTTCTGTGTTGACCGATCCCACCACCGGAGGCGTAACGGCTTCGTTCGCCATGCTCGGCGATCTGAATATCGCTGAACCGGGCGCGCTGATTGGATTCGCCGGGCCACGGGTGATCGAACAGACCATCCGCCAAAAGCTCCCCCCGGGATTTCAGCGCAGCGAGTTCTTGCTGGAGCACGGAATGCTGGACGCCGTGGTACATCGCAAGGAGATGAAGGCATACATTGCCCGGGCGCTGGAGTTTATGACCCCAGCCGTCAGCCTGCCGTCGGCCGTCAGCTAAACCTTGTCGTTCGTCCTTGATCGTTTGGCCTAAACGCCTCCTTGAAATACCAGTTAACCTGCTCCCCGAGCAGCTCGGCTGTTCGAACTCGAATTTCCGCCCGCCAAGCTGGTAGGCTAGTCTTTTGGCGAACGACCAACGACGTTCTTGATGCCCGCTTCCTACCAAACCGCAGTCGCAAGGATGTATGCACTGGGCCATGAACTGGCGCAGACGCCGTCCCACAAATTCGACCTGGCACACATGCGGGTGCTGCTGGCGGCGCTGGAGAATCCGGAGCGGCGTTTTCCCAGCGTCCTGATTGCGGGAACGAACGGGAAGGGTTCGACTGCGGCGACGCTGGCGTCTATTTTGCAGGCTTCGGATTTGCGCGCCGGTTTGTACACTTCGCCGCACCTGCTGCGGATGAATGAGCGTATCCGGATCGACGGCGAAGAGATCGAGGACGACAGGTTCGCCCTGCTGCACGATGTGGTGGAACATACCGCCGAGCGTCTGATCGAAGACGGGGAGCTGCCTTGGCATCCAAGTTTTTTTGAGATGCTCACCGCCATGGCATTCGAACACTTCGCCACCAGCAAGGTTGACATCGCGGTATTGGAAGTCGGCATGGGCGGCCGCCTGGACGCGACCAATGTGGTTGAGCCAAGAGTCAGCGTGATCACCGATATCGCCCTCGATCATCAGAAGTTCCTCGGCGTTACGATTGCTGAAATTGCGAGGGAAAAAGCTGGGATCATTCGGGCGGGCGGCGTGGTGGTGACGCTGCCGCAAATTGCCCAGGCGAATGACGTGATCGGAAATGCGATTCTTGATCTGGATGCGAAGGCGGTGAGCGCGGTGCAGTATGTGCCGCCAGTGAGCCCTGCGAGTCCGCAATACTGGGGACCAAGCATGGAGCAGGAATCGTTTAGCGACTCGGCCCTGGAGCGGCGGGAGAATGCAGCCCACGGCGTAAGCCGCGGGTCAGGTCGGGGCGACGGCCCAGCCCAGAAGGGGCGAAAGAAACTGCTCTCACGTTCCCCCCTGCAGGTAATGGGAAAAGAGATTCTGGTGGAAACCCCGCTGGTAGGGCGGCATCAGCTGCGCAACGTTGCGCTGGCGATTGCTACGGCGGAAGAATTGAGCAGGCAAGGTTTCGCGGTTACGCCGGAGACAATTGAGCGCGGCATTCGCGAGACCCGCTGGCCGGGACGGTTTCAGGTAATTCCGCCCAAACTGGGCGCCTCGGAATTTGTGCTCGATGTGGCGCATAATCCAGCGGGCGCTTGGGCGCTGCGCTCGGCTCTCTCCACTTACTATGAAGACCGGCGGATTATTTTTGTGTTCGGGGCGATGCGCGACAAGGCCATCGGCGAGATTTCCGAGATTCTGTTTCCGCTGGGGGAATCGGTGATTGCTACATGCGCGGAAAACCCTCGGTCGGCGACTCCGGAAGAAATTCGCGACGCAGCCTCTCGCACAGGCTCGGAAATAGAAGTATGCCGGGACGTCACATCTGCGCTGGAGCGGGCACGCGGACGAGCGGGAGCGGACCGAATTGTGGTGGTGACGGGATCAATTTACGTGGTCGGCGAAGCCATGCGCGTCCTCGGAGTCCATGCCGATGGAAAATAGCAGCGTGACCGAAGCGCGGCAAAGCGGACAGGAAACAGCTGAACAATCCCGGTTCGGGCAAACCCGACCTCGGCCTACACCGAAAAAGTACGGGCTGCTCAGCCGGCTGCGCTCATATTTCTTTTTCGATCCGCTGATCTGGTTCTATACCGTAGCCTTCGGCATCGCTTCCGTTCCCTTCGGGTTCTTCGACAAAGATGGCAGCATTCTGCACTGGTTTGCGCATGCCTGGTCGAAGACCATCATGAAGACCATATTTTCGCCGATGCGCGTCGTCGGCCTCGAGAAGATTGACTTCTCGAAGCCGCACGTTTACGCCGTCAATCACGGCTCGGCGCTCGACATCCCAATTCTTTATGCGTATCTGCCATTTCAGTTCCGTATCGTGCACAAGAAAGAGCTGCTGGCCTATCCGCTGGTGGGATGGCATCTGAAGCGCTCGGGACAGGTGTGCGTCGACCAGCAGCATCCATCGCGGTCAGTCGGGCACATCAAGTCGGCGGTCCGGACGCTGAAGAGCGGAATGCCGCTGGTGATTTTCCCCGAGGGTGGCCGCTCATCAGACGGCAAAATCCAGCCCTTCCTTCCCGGAGCATTCTTCATGGCAATCAAGGCGCAAGTGGATATTGTCCCCATCGCGCTGGTGGGAACTTACGAACTCTTGCCGATGGACACCTACCACATCAAACCGCATCCGCTGGAGATGCGAGTGGGCGAACCGATTGCGACGGCGGGATTGACGCTGCGGGATATGGAGATGCTCTCGGGGAAAGTGCAACGAGAGATGGAGGGAATGTATTACCTGTCAGCGACGCCCGAACGGGTTAGCGCACGCTCAGAATAAAGTTGATCCTAACTTGGGTGTCAACTTCAATTGGGCGGCCCATGAGAAAATATGGCTTGTAGCGCCATTGCCTTACTGCATCCACGAGCTCCGGAGGACCGGAAACTACTCTCAATTCCCGGATCGCGCCTTCCGTATTATGGTTGCGGCAATGACCACCGATCCCTGGATCCGCGCCTTCTTCGCGCTCTCCGGATACTCGGGGGCAACTTTAGTGAGGATTAATCCTTGAGTAACTCCTGACGAAACCCTGACGGACTTCGGCATAGCGCCGCTGCGATCGATCTTAGCTTGCACCAGCCATGGGTCAGCGGAACTCTTAGTCGTCTCCCCGTTGAGGGGTCCAAAGTCAAATGATAGTTTTGCGATAGCTGCTACCGGCTGTCCGCCTTTGAGAAATGGCTTGAACCTCCATCGCTTCGCGGCTTCGAGCGCCGCGTCTCTGAGGCGCGGATCGCGGCTAATGACTTGGGATCCCTCCACATCGCCTGCTTCGGAAACGAGGATCTGGATCGCAACCTGTCCCCGGATGTTCTGCTCACGCGCAGCATTTGGATATGTAGGCAATTCAGTTTTGACAGGCTTGAGGTCCGTCGGGTCTGGCGTCGCTCCCACAGTTGCTGGAGCCGCTTGCGGTTTCGACTGCGCGGGTTGTCTGCCTACTGCGGAATTGGAGGCGGGGTGTTCGTCGCTCTGCCCACAGCGCAGAAACCAAAACGGCAGCGGCGACCGCGTACTTGATCCGCGACATGCGCGTCATTTTACAACCTCAGGGCAAAAACGGCTTTGAGAAGTCCACTGTTTCCTCGGCGGGGACGTGAGGGCACGGCTTCCAGCCGTGCCAGTGCTGAATGAGGACGGCATAACCAACGGAGGCTCAGTGCCGCGTCAGCCTCAGCCTCCGATTTGAAGAACCCCACCCCGCTTGTGCATAATCCTTGCGGCGGAGGCGTCATGAAAATCATTGCGGTTGCGCTTTTGTGTTTCACTCTTACTATGGTCCTTGAAGCCCAAACTTCCCATCCTCGCACTCTCGCAGAAGCCGAAGAGTTCATGAAGAAAGCTGAAGTGCGGCTGGCCGAGCTGGGCACCAAAGTCAATCAGGCGGGCTGGGTACACGAAAACTTTATTACTGAGGATACGGAGGCCCTCTCTGCCGACGCCAACGATGAACTCACTGCGGTCACCACCGAGCTGGTGGAGCAGGGCAAACGCTTTGATGGATTGCAAATGCCTCCTGAGTTATCGCGAAAGTTCCTGTTGCTGAAACTCTCGCTCACCGCGCCGGGACCGAAAGACCCGGCGCTGCGCAAAGAGATGAATGACATTGCGGCTTCCCTGGACTCGGAATACGGCAAAGGAAAATACTGTCCGTCGCCTGATAAGTGTCTCGACATTACGGCGATTGAAAAGATCATGGGCGAGAGCCGCGATCCCAATGAGCTGAAAGATCTTTGGACAGGATGGCATGCGGTGGGCGCTCCCATGCGCAAGCGCTATGCGCGGTTCGTCGATCTTTCAAACCTGGGCGCGCGTGACCTGGGATTCAAAGATACAGGAGTGCTCTGGCGGGCTGGGTATGACATGCCTCCGGAGCAGTTCGGCGCCGAGATGGACCGCCAGTGGGAGCGGGTGCGGCCGCTGTATCTCTCGCTCTACACGTTTGTGCGCGCGCGGCTGTCACAGAAATACGGGCCGCAGATCGTGCCGCCAGATGGCCCGATGCCGGCGCACGTGCTGGGAAATCCGTGGGCGCAAGCCTGGGGAGACATCTTCCCGATTCTTGGCCTGCCGGAAAACAGCAGTGGCTACGATCTGAGCGCATTGCTGAAGGCCCAGAAGCTCGATGCCAAGGGCATGGTGAAGTACGGCGAGAATTTCTACAAGTCGCTCGGCTTCGCGCCCCTACCTCAGACTTTCTGGGAACGGTCGTTATTTACGAAACCGGCGGATCGTGACGTCGTCTGCCATGCCAGCGCCTGGGACATTGACAACAAAGACGATGTCCGTATCAAGATGTGCATCCAGATTCGCGATGTGGATTTTGTGACCATTCATCACGAACTGGGACACAACATGTATCAGCGGGCATACAAAGACCAGCCGTTCATGTTCGTCAATGGCGCGAACGATGGATTCCACGAAGCCATCGGCGACACCATTGCTCTGGCCATCACACCGGAATATCTGCAGAAAATCGGCCTGCTCGACAAACTTCCTCCGCCCGAAGCTGACATTCCCATACTGCTGAAACAGGCGCTGGACAAAGTCGCGTTTCTGCCGTTTGGATTGCTGATTGATCAGTGGCGCTGGAAAGTTTTCTCCGGCGAAATCAAGCCTGAGGACTACAACAAAGCCTGGTGGGAGCTGCGGCTGAAGTATCAGGGCATCGTGCCTCCAGTCGACCGCAGCGAGGCGAATTTTGATCCAGGCGCGAAGTATCACGTGGCCGGAAACGTCCCCTACATGCGCTATTTCCTCGCCGACATCTATGAGTTCCAGTTCTATCGGGCGCTTTGCCGCGAAGCCGGCTATAAAGGCCCGCTGAACCGCTGCACATTCTTCGGATCGAAGGAAGCCGGGGCAAAATTCAACAAGATGCTCGAAATGGGCCAAAGCAAGCCCTGGCCCGACGCCATGGAAGCCCTGACCGGCCAGCGCGAGATGGACGCGGGCGCAATCCTGGAATATTTCGCGCCGCTGCAGAAATGGCTGGATGAGCAGAATAAGGGAATGAAGGTGGGGTGGTAGTACGGTACTAGCGCATGAATCTCAATCCGATGGCAGTCGCGGCGATTCTGCTCACGGTACCTCTATTCTGGGTTGGTATGACGTTGCAGCGGAAAACTCAATCTAGACTTCTCCGTTTTCTTTTTGTGCTGGTCGGGATAGTAATTGCAGTTCCTGGTTTTCTGCTGGTCGTTTACTACACACATCTGTTTGATAGCGCACGATGGTTCTACGCTTTCCGCACATCGCGCTTCAGTGAAATCAGTGTGTGTGGGCTTGGATGGATTGCCGGCTCCTTCTACTCCTGGCTCGATCCCAAGACATTGGGTGGAAAGCTGTTTTGGCCAGCCGCGCTCTTCGCTTTTGTGAGCGTGCCCTTCATCAAACCTGTAGTCGACCCGATCGATCTCGCCAAACTCCAGGATCGTTGTCCCGGAGGAGTGTGCCTTCAAACAACCTATTCAACCTGCGGTCCAGCGAGTTCAGCCAGCCTACTGCAGGCTTTCGGCCAAGATGCGTCGGAGCAGCAGTTGGCTCGCGA
>WNFJ01077883.1_pt1 | contig 23930 bp, 22 predicted proteins | sample 5400461 | NCBI WGS metagenome assembly WNFJ01 (sample SAMN13153349, study PRJNA577476) | soil metagenome | isolation source: 115 cm saprolite on Douglas fir-dominated hillslope | place: USA:California | collected 2013-09-17
AGGCGTACCCCACATTCCAGCCGTCCAATTACAGTTTGACGCTCTATTCAGCGACGTTAAGCTATGACATGCCTTGGGCCAAGCTCACCTCGATCAGCGGCTATCAAGTCAACAATGGCACGAGCAACACTGACGACAGCCTGATCTACGACGCCGCCCTCGCGGCATTTGGCGCGGGCGCGGATCCATGGAGCCTCTACGTCAACACGACCACGAAGAAATTCACCGAGGAGGTGCGGCTCGCATCTCATGAAAACAACTACTTCCAATGGCTGGTGGGCGGCTATCTCAACAACGAAAGAACCGACGAAATCGTCGACTTGTTCGATTTTGCGAATCCGGGCGGCACTTTCTTCGGCTTGTCGCCCTTCACGAGCTATTTGCCGAGCACCTACCGGGAATACGCTGCCTATGCGGATGGTACGGTCTTCATCACCAAGCAGTTCGAGCTTGGCCTGAGGAAACCGTCAGCGGCCTCCTTGCAACCGGATCGGCCTATGTCCTTACGCCGCCCGTGGCGACATCGGACCAGAGCGTGGTGACCTATTTGATCAACCCGAAATACCACATTACCGACGATGTGATGGTATACGCGCGAGCGGCCAGCGGCTTCCGGCCCGGCGGTCCCAACTTCGTGTTGTCACCCGGCCTCGGCAATCCCACTTTCGCCCCTGACAGACTTTGGAATTATGAGGTCGGCGAGAAATCCGCCTTCCTCGACAAAAGGGCGACGCTGGATTTCGATCTCTATGACATCCTATGGAAGGACATCCAGGTCACCGTCAACAATGGCGGAGTCAACCAACTCGAAAACGCCGGTATCGCTCGGGTGACGGGCGCAGAGCTGGCATTCAACTACCGTGTTTTGCCGGCCCTGACTCTGGGAGGGTCTGCCGCGTATACCGATGCGCGCCTGACCTCGTCTGCGCCGGTAATCGGTGTCAAGAATCCAGGCGCTCGCCTGCCCCTATCGCCTCGCTATAACTTTGCTCTGGTGGGGAGCTATAACTTCAGCATCGTCGAGAATTACTCGGGAGCGCTGAACGTCACCGATCGTTGGGTGGGTGAACGTCTTGCAGGCTTTGGCACCCCGATCAGTCCGCAATACAGGCTCGCTTCTTACAACATTACGGACGTCAATCTGTCGGTCGATGCGCCGCATGGGTTGGAGTACGGGTTGTTCGTCAGAAACGTCTTCGACAAGGCCGGGGAAGTGTCAGCCTCGGTTCTCGCCAATGAATATAACCCCGCCTCACCGGTCCCTGTAGTGCTGGCACAGCCGCGGACGGTCGGCCTTTCGGTGAAATACAAGTTCAACTGATCGCATGGACTTCTGCACTGTTGAAACGGCGAGCGGAAAAGTACGGGGGTTGGTCAGCTCGGGCGTTCGCCAATTCAAGGGTGTGCCCTACGGCGCTTCGACCGCGGGCGAAAATCGTTTCCAGCGGCCGAAGAGTCCGATACCGTGGGGCGGAGTGCGCGACTGCTTCGGTTACGGACCGGTCTCGCCGCAGGTTCCTTCGGATATGGGCAATGACTATGCCCGGCTCATACAGTTCGACCTCAACGTTGCTGTCGGAGGAATGAGCGAGGACTGTCTGCATCTGAACATTTGGACGCCCGGCACGCGCTGTGCGGAAAAACGTGCGGTGCTGTTTTCCATTCACGGCGGCGGCTTTGCCATCGGCTCGGGCAATAGCCCGATGTACGACGGCGCCAAACTGTCAAGCTTTGGCGATGTAGTCGTGGTTGCGGTCACGCACCGATTGGCGAGCTTCGGCTATCTCAATCTGGCCGACCTAGATCCGTCGGGCCCCTGGACCGACGCAGGCGCCGCGGGCATGTTGGATCTCGTTGCCGCGCTCGAGTGGGTGCGCGACAACATCGGCAATTTCGGCGGCGATCCCGGTCGCGTCATGATCTTCGGGCAGTCCGGCGGCGGCTGGAAAGTGAGCGCGCTCCTCGGGATGCCGGCAGCGCGCGGGCTGTTTCACCGTGCCGCGGTGCAAAGCGGTTCGCTGCTGACTCATCTCCCGCGAGCGGGCGGCGCCCAGGTGGCCGATGCATTCATCAAAAAGCTCGGATTGTCGGCGACAACCCTGGGCGATATTCAGCATCTGCCGTGGAGCCGGTTATTGGCGGCGCAGACGGAAATCGGGGCGCATGCGTTTTCGCCGGTGCTCGACGGCGTCAACTTCATCACCGACCCGTTTCACCCCCAAGCGCCGTTGGAATCCAACGACGTGCCGCTGATCGTCTCCACCACACTCGATGACGCCGGTCTGTTCTTCGACAACTTTGCCATGACCGAACACGATCTCAAGACTATGCTCGTGGCCGGCTACGGAGCGAAGGCAGGTGCCCTGCTGGCACTCTATCGACAGCTCTTTCCAGCCAAGTCGCCCTATTTGCTGCACGCACAGATCGTCACCGACTCGGGGTTCCGGCGATTCGCCCATGCTCAAGCGGAGCGCAAGGCCGATCGGCTCGGCGCGCCGGTCTACGCCTATCTTTGGGAGTGGGCGAGTCCCGCGTTTGAGGGGAAGTTCGGCGCCGTACATGCGATGGATGTCACCGCGTCGTTTCACAACGAACGCGATGCCATCATCGGCGGCGGCTCGCGCGACGCGCTGCGGATGTGCGACGCGCTGGCCACCACCTGGGTGAAATTCGCCGAAACCGGCGACCCCAATAACGCGCTCATCCCCCACTGGCCGCGCTTCGAGGGGGCACGGCGTGCGACCCTGGTGTTCGACCGCGAAACGCGTGTCGTGGGCGATCCTTACGGGGCGCTCCGTCTGTTCTGGCTCGACATGCCCGCGCCCAGCAGCGTATTTGGGTGAACAGCGTGGGGGCGAAGCAGACCGTGCCGCGTTGGCCGCCAAGGACGCATTCTTGGAAGGCCTGGAGACGACGTGACGGCGACCCTCGGTAACAAGTCGGTGCTCATCACCGGTTCCGACCGCGGCATCGGCAAGGCCATCGCACTCGCCTTCGCCAACGCCGGAGCGCGCGTGGCCGTGCACGGGCTCGCTACGCCCGGCGAGGCCGAGGCCGTGGTTCGAGAAATGTACGATGCAGGCAGCTCGGACGCCCGGTTCTTCAGCGGCGATATCGAGGCACTGATGGCACACGTCCTGGCCTGGGCCGGTGTGGATGTTCTCGTGAACAACGCAGGCATCCAGCGCACCAGCCCGATCGCGGACATCACCACGGACGTGTGGAACGACATCATCGCCGTCAATCTCTCCGCGCCGTTTCAGACCATGCGTTGCGCATTGCCGTGGATGGCGCAGGCAGGCTACGGGCGAGTGATCAATATTGCATCCGTGCACGGCTTGGTCGCCTCCATCAACAAGTCGCCCTACGTCGCCGCGAAATTCGGATTGGTCGGACTGTCGCGCGCGGCTGCGCTCGAATACGCAGCGCTCGGCAGTGCCGAGAGCGGCGGCATCACCGTCAATTGCATCTGCCCGGGCTGGGTCGACACCGCCATCATCGCGCCGCAGATCGCCGAGCGCAGCAAACTGCTCGGCGTATCGAGTCAAGAAGCGTTGGAAGGCATGGTTGCCGAAAAGCAACCTTCCCGCCGGCTGTCGTCAGCCGCGGAGATTGCGCGTCTGGCATGCTGGCTCTGTGCGCCCGAGGCACACAACATCACCGGGACCGCGATTCCGATCGACGGAGGATGGACGGCGCAGTAGCGCCGCTGCCGCCCGCTTACTGGAATAGAATGTGAGCGCGCAAAATCACTCGAGAAAAGCTAGTGCTTAGCATTGGCTCTCGCGCCTCTTTCGATTGCCAGCAATAGATCAGAGGATGGGAATTTTTCTTTCATCACTTTGATGAGATCGTCGGGATCTTTGGCCCTCTCGAGCTGTTCTTCAAAGACGGACAGATACTCTTCCGTAAAGTTCAAAGCAGAGGTTGCATCCAAAGGAGCTCGAACCTTGCTGTGCCCTGGAATGACTACGGCAGGCTTCAATTCTCTGATTTTCCGCAAAGTGCTCAACCATTTTTTTCTTGCGTTGATGTCCGTCTCCGCCGTGTACACGTGCATGTCATTGAAGAGAATATCGCCGGCAATGAGAGTCTTCTGTTCAGGAAGCCAAAGCATCGTGTTTTCATCAGTATCGCCCTGGAGGTCCTTGATAATTTCTATCGTTGAATTTTCAAATTGGATGGAGCTATCGTCGTATTTGCTGATGCCAACGGCATTGGAAGTTGCGCCCGAGCCCAAGATGCCTTTCCACTTGTCAATCTTCTCTTGGTAGACCTTGTTGATTCGGTCCACGACGATGGAATTCGCAAGAATTCTCGCCGTCGGATACGCTTCCTTGAAGACTTCCAGACCGAGAAAATGGTCGGCATGTTCGTGTGTGATGTAGATGGTTGATAGCGGCTTTTTCGTCGCTTTGATTTCCTGCAATACCTTTTCGGCGCTGGTTCTCGTGAGTTGCGCATCCACCAACATCACCTCACGGTTTCCCTCGATGATAATGGAGTTGGTCCAAAACTGATCGTCAGGGGAAGTGAACACCTTGATTGAAAGGCCCTGCTGGTCTTTTGCGAGAGTGGCTTGCATGAGAGTCAATAGAACACAGCCATGAAGAAATAGAACCTTGAACAACTGTTGAGAGCGCCTGCTTCTACGGATCACGCCGGGTCTCGCTCTATCTTTCGGCCCACTGATCGGTGAATATCACCGGCGCCCATATATATCCACTCCCCTCCTTGCGAAGGCGGCCCAGGCCCGGATATGGCATGTGCGGCCCTGCGATCAAGATGTCCTCACGCGCAAGCGTTGGCAACAACTGATTCCGCATGGCGGCAGCCGCGGCCTGGTCGATGTCAAAGGCCGCTGTAATTTCGGGATGCCTCAGCTGGACAATCTGTGCATGGATGATGTCGCCCCAAAAAATGATTTTTTGTCCCTTTGACGAAAATTCATAGCCGGTGTGTCCCGGGGTGTGACCATGCAATGAAACGAGTTGGACCCCCTCCATGATCGATTCGGAGCCGCTGAACGTGCGCCACTTGCCGGCCTTGACGTACGGCGCCGCGATGGCTTGCGCGCTCTGGAAGAACGGTTGCACATCCTTGGGCGCTTTGGCGGCGATTTCCGGCGACAGCCAAAAATCGCTTTCGGCCTTCGAGACGAAGACATCGGCGTTGGGAAAGACGCGCTTTCCGTCCTGAGTGGTAAGGCCGCCGACGTGATCGGAGTGGAGGTGCGTCACGAAAACGCGGTCGACGTCTCCCGGTGCGTAGCCTGCGCTGCGCAGGCTGTCCGCCAAGCGGCCGAGAGCTCCCCCGCCGTACCAAGTGCCGGCACCCGCGTCGACGAGGATCAGTTGCTTGCCGGTGTTGACCAGGAAACCGGTGTCGCCCACATCCAGCAGGTGAGGATCCTCGTGCAAAGCTTTCTCGACGCGATCCATCGTCACCTTCTTTCCATTCAGCCAATGCGGATCGAATGCGGCGGCGCCGTCCAATAGGGCCGTCACTTCGAGATCGCCGACCTTCATACGGTAGAAACCCGGCACCTGATCATGGTGCTGGGTTGCAGCCGCCAGGGCGGGGTTCGGTCCGGCAACAGGGCCGGCCAGCGCGACCAGAAGGGCGGCGGCGAAGAGCTTCGAATTTCCTTTAAGCAAGGTTCCACTCCCAAGGTGAGTCAAAAGTTGACGCTATATAATCATTGCGTACGCAATTATTAAGTTGGTCTATAATGGCGGTCGCAATCTTTGATGTCAACTAAAATCCTTTGGAGTGAGATAGTCCATTGAAAGTCACTAAGGAAAAGGCCGCTGAGAATCGCGCGGCGCTGGTGCAAGCGGCCGCGCACCTGTTCCGGGAGCACGGCATCGACGGGGTCGGCGTCGCGGAGATCAGCAAGCAGGCGGGACTGACCCATGGGGCGCTCTACGCCCAGTTTCCGTCCAAGGAGGCACTGGCAGCGGAAGCCTTCTCGTTCGCCGCTAAACAAGGCTTCGAGCAGATCACGGCAGACCGGGATGGGCGTCCCGCCACCTTGACTGATTGCTTTGACTGGTACCTGTCTGTCGACCATCGCGACAACTTGGCAACGGGCTGCCCCATGGCGGCCAGCGCCAGTGAGGTCGGGCGACAGGACAAGGCCGTCAGCGAGCGCTTCACGGAGGGGTTCGAGCAAGTCGTTGGGCTAATAGAACGTGGGCTCGGCGCCACTCCAGTCAAGGCAGAGCATCGTCAGCGTGCCCTGGCGATGATGGCCGCAATGATCGGTGGCGCCGCCGCCTCGCGCGCGGTCGCTAAGGCGGACCCCAAGCTATCGAATCAGATCCTGCTGGCCGTCCGCCGGATTGTCGGCGAGGTCGGCGGAGAAGAAAGGCACGTCGATGGCGCGCGAGGAAGGGTGCGGGGGACGAGGAAGCGTGTGGGGCGCACGCGCAGGATCACAGCGAACCAGGAGTCCCCATGATCGACCATTCCGAAAGCGTCGTACGTCACTACAGCGCCGCGAATCTAACCCAAAAGATCGCGGCTATCATGAGCAGCATGCTGCCCGATGACCGGCCTCTCACGGTGAAAGACCTGGCCTCCCTCGATCAGTTTCACACCCGCGGTATCGCGGCCACGATCGACCTTGCGAGGCTCGCCGAAGTCAATCAACACACCCGCGTCCTTGACGCGGGTTGCGGCCTCGGCGGGCCGGCAAGATACCTTGCGGCGACTTATGACTGTACCGTCTTGGGCGTCGACCTCAGCCCCGATTTTATTGACGCCGCGAAGTATCTGTCGGAACGCAGTGGGCTCATTGGGCGGACCGATTTCAGGGTTGGGGACGCGTTGAACCTTCCCGCAAACGGCGGCGCTTACGATCTCGTGTGGACGCAGCACGTCGCGATGAACATTGCGGACCGCGACAGGCTTTATCGAGAGGTCCATCGGGTACTTCAGCCCGGCGGTCGTCTCGCCCTATTTGATGTGGTGGCGCGCGACGGTCAAATCTATTTTCCCGTGCCCTGGTCGCGAACTCCCGAGACGAGTTTTCTACTCTCGTCGGCGCAGACTCGCTACGCGCTCGCAACCGTCGGATTTAAGGTCCTCGAGTGGCACGACGACACCGACCTCGCCAAGGCCTGGTTTCGGGAGTTGGCCACAAGTCTGCCGACGCCGGGTGGCTCGAGTTTGGGCGTCGCGATGGGAGCTGATTTTCCGGACCTGATTCGCAATCTCGGCCGCAATCTTGCCGAAGGGCGGGTGGGGACTCTGTCTGCTGTGCTCGAGCGTGCGGCGTAGTGCCCGAGATCGCGACTCGAGCCCAAGTGTCCCCGCGCGAACACAACGTTGCGCGATCCAGTTCGAAACATAGTAGTCTCGTTGACCGGCGTAATCGCTGCAGCCGCGTTCGGCGCATCGCGAATCAGCCGAACACGGGGAGTAAGCACTTGAAAGCCATGACATGCGGTGAGGCCGTGATGAAATTACTCTCGGCCTATGAGGTGGACACGGTGTTCGGCATGGCCGGAACGATGACGGTCGAGCTGTATCGCGGCATCGCACATGCAGGGGTCCGCCACGTGCAGTGTCGCAACGAGCAAGGCGCCAGCCTCATGGCCGATGGCTACGCGCGCGCAACCGGCAAGCCCGGCGTTTGCACGATCATTGCCGGCCCTGGCGTGACCAACGCGGCGACCGGCATCGCCCAGGCTTACTCCGATTCGCAGCCCATGCTCGTGCTATCCGGAGCGTGTGCCACACTCACGCAGGGGAAGGCCTGGGGAGCGATCCACGAACTCGCCGACCAGGCTGCGGTAACATCCGGATTCACCGCGTTCAGCGCCATGATCCGATATCCGGAAGAGCTGCCAGAATTGGTTGCCCGTGCCTATGCGGTGTTTCGCGGCAGCCGGCCTCGTCCGGTCCATCTGTCGCTGCCTCGGGACGTCCTCCCGGAACCCGTCGAGGACGACTGGAAGCCGCGCCGCGCCCCGTCCTTGCCGATGCCCGATCCGGCGGCGGTCGACGAGGCCGCGGAGCGCCTCGCGCAGGCAAAGTGTCCTCTGATTCTCGTCGGCGGCGGCGCGGTCGGCACGCGCAATGCGCTGACTGCGATCGCCGAGTGTATCGGGGCTCCGGTTCTTTCCACCAACGCCGGCAAGGGGATTCTTCCGGAATCCCACCCTTTGTCCCTGGGCTGCTCGATCCTGCAGAGATCGAGCCAGCAGGCTCTAGCCGCCGCCGACGTGGTGCTGCTGGTTGGCTCGCAAGTCGGCCAAGGCGACCACTTCCTGCCAAAGCTCGATATTTCGGGCGACATCATTCGGATCGACATCGATCCCACGGAATTGACATCGATGTATTCCGCGGCGGTGCCCATTGTTGGCTCTGTGCTCCCGCCTCTCCAGCCGGAAGCCGGCGGCGCATCGGCCGGGAGGCGAGATGCGGGTCCGGGATATCCTCGCAGGCAACCTCGCGAATATGACCGACCTCGAAATACTGCACGCGCGCGTATGGAAAATACTGCGTTCGGCCCTTCCTGCGGACGCCATTGTGATGGGCGACGCCTCGCAGATTGTGTACACCGGGAGTTTTGCGATGCCGATGGAAATGGAGCGCTGCTGGTACTATTCCGGCACTTATTGTTCCCTGGGCGTCGCCTTGCCGATGGCCATTGGCGCCAAGATCGGCGCGCCGCATCGGCCGGTGATCGCTGTCGCGGGCGACGGCGGGATCATGTTCACGGTCAATGAACTGGCCACCGCGGCGCAAGAACGCCTTCCCCTTCCGGTCATCGTGTGGAACAACGATGCCCTCAAGGAGATCGTGGACCAGATGGACCGGCGGCAGATTCCGCGCATCGGCGTGGAACCCAAGAGCCCGGACTTCCTGCGCTTGGCGGAGAGCCTCGGCTGTCATGCCACTCGCGCCGCGAGCGCCGAACATCTGGCACAATCCGTGCGGGATGCTCTCGTCGCGGATCGCCCGACGCTGATCGAAGTTCGGCAGGACAGCCCGTGGCTTAGACGATAGCCAACGGCGGGATCCCACGCGACCGCGAGCGTCATTTGGACTCGCGACGGGTGCCCTTAGGCTCAACCCGGATGCAGCGCGCGGGCGCGTCTCACCGGATTCTGGTCGTTGATCTCGTCGCGCGGCCGGTAGGGCTCCTCGAGGAAGGCCCTGTCCCGGGCATCGAGCCGCAGCCCCAGCGCCTCTATGGCGACGTCGAGGTGTGCCGTCTTCGCGGCGCCCACGATCGGAACGTTGTGGTTGGGGCTGTCCGCGACCCAGGCCATCGCCACGTGTGCCGGGCTCACACTCCGGCGCGCCGCCACCTCCCGCACGCGGCGTACGATCTCCCGATCGATATCGTCGCCGAAGTATTCCTGATAGACGTCGTGGGCCGCGCGCGCGGTCCGCTCGTCGCGTGCAAGGAAGCCTCGCGCGAGGGGACTGAAAGTCGTGACGGCGATGCCCTGGTCCCGGCAGAAGGGGAGCATCTCCCGCTCTTCCTCGCGATACAGCACGTTGTACTGGCACTGCATGTTGACGAATGGCGTCCAGCCGTTCATCGCCGCCACGTGGTTCATCTTCGCGAACTGCCAGGCATACATCGTGGACGCTCCAAGGTAGCGCCCCTTGCCGGCACGGACCGGGTCGTGCAGCGCCTCCATCGTTTCCTCCACGGGCGTGCCCGCGTCGAAGGCATGGATCACGTAGAGACGCGCCAGCGACCGGTCGATCGCGGTCGCGATGTGCTTGCGTGACAGGCCGCGATCGTTCGGGTCGTCGCTCATGGGGTAGTAGACCTTGGTCGCGAGCACCAGACCCTCGCGTGCGCTCATCCTGAGCAGGTTCCGGCCGACGACCTCCTCGTTGCGACCGGTGGAATACCAGTCGGCCATGTCGAAGAAGGTGATGCCGAGGTCGAGGGCGTGCCGCAGGATGGGAATCGAATCGTCCTCGTCGAGCACCCAACCCTTCCAGGCGGAGCTGCCCATCGACATCGTGCCGAGGCAAAGCTGCGACACCTTGAGGCCCGTCTGCCCGAACCTGATGTAATCCATGCGTAACCCACTCGGCCGTGTGGCCTGATTTCGCGACCATTTTGCGTTCCGGCACGGGTCCGGCGACCCGGCGGATAGCAAGGATAACCGATCTTTCCGATACGGCCGCTCTGTATATGTGTACCGCATTTTTTCGCTGTCCGCTGTATCTGTTATCCCACTCCGGCCCAGGCAGAATAAAAGCAGACAAATCTCGACGTCGATCGTCCAAATGAAGGGTATCCCCATGCGAATTGCCAAACCACTCCTTCTCGTGACGACGCCGCTGGGCCTGCTGGACGGCTTTTACGAATGCTACAAGCTGGCCGGCGGTCTACTGGTGTTGATGATCGCGATGGTCGGTGTCATGGTTGCCGCGCTAGGTACGGTGATAGCCACCATTCGGCGCGAGGAACGCGAAGCCAAAACGGGGCCAACATGAAACCACTGATAGTCCTGACTTTGCTGGCAATCATCGCCAGCTTGGGCAAAGCACTCTTTTCGATGTCATCCGGCCCTGAGCACGCGGCGCGCGTCGTGCATGCGTTGAGTTGGCGTATCGGATTGTCGGTGGCCCTATTCGTGTCCTTGATCGTCAGCTATCACTTCGGATGGATCGCGCCGCACGCCACGCGTTGATGCGGGCACTGGCGGCGAGCGGGTTCACGCCGTATTGTACCGGGCGTGAAGCTCTATCGCGCCGTAGCGCAAGAACTCAGCGGGATGATACGCGGCGGATCTTTGGCCGCCGGCGATCAACTGCCATCGGTTCGCTCATTGAGCCGATCGCGCAAGATCAGCCCCGCCACCGTATTGAAAGCCTATGAAGCGCTGGAGGCAAACGGTCTCATCGAAGCCCGGCCGCGTTCAGGTTATTACGTTCGTGAACACCAAAAGCAACCGATTCCGCCCCAGACGTCGCGACCCAAAGCGAATTCCACGCGTCTCGATGTCAGTGATTTAGTTTTTCAAACACTCGAGGCGTCGCGCAATCGAAAGGTCGTGCCGCTCGGCTCTGCCTTTCCAAGTCCAACGTATTTTCCCTGGCCGAAGCTGGCGCGATACCTTGGAAGCAGTGCCCGACACCTGGATCCCTGGAGTACCGTCGAAAGTCTCCCTCCCGGAAGCGTCGATCTGCGGCAGCAGATCGCGAAGCGATATTTGCGATTAGGGATGTCCGTCGGTATCGAACAGATTGTGGTGACTGCGGGGGCTCTCGAAGCGTTGAATCTCGCATTGCAAAGCGTGACCCGTCCCGGCGACACGATTGCAATCGAATCACCGACGTTCTATGGATGCCTACAGGCCGCACAACGTCTCGGCCTCCAAGTAGTCGAAATCCCGATGCACCCCACCGAAGGCCTCGATATTGAGGCGCTCAGGACGGCGATCACCAGATTTCCAATCCGCGCATGCTGGTTCATGACGACACTGCAACATCCGACAGGCGCCACTCTTTCGCAACCGCGCAAGCGCGAATTGGCACGCCTACTGGCTGGCCACGACATTCCACTCATCGAAGATGATGCGTACTCGGAACTGCAGTTCGCATCAAAGCCGGAGCTACCGGCGAAGGCGTTTGACCAGATTGGCCGCGTTCTTCATTGCGGATCGTTCAGCAAGTGCCTCGCCCCTGGATATCGTTTGGGGTGGGTGGCCGCCGGCCGCTATAGTGCCGACTTATCGCGGCGAAAAATCGAGGCATCGATCGCTACGAGCTTGCCCGTCCAACAAGGCATTGCTCAGATGCTGCGCCATGGCGGCTTCGACACTCATTTGACGAAGCTGCGTCGTGACCTGGCCGCTTCACAGCTCGCCGCGATGGAATCACTGCAGCGATATTTCCCCGCCGGCTATCGAGTTGCCGCGCCTCGCGGCGGCTATTTTCTGTGGGTCGAGTGCGCATCGCAGGTCGATTCTCTCGATGTCCATCGACGCGCGCTGGACGTTGGCATTACGGTCGCGCCAGGTCCGATATTCTCCGCTCGACAACAGTTCAAGAATTATCTGAGACTGAATACCGGTCATCCTTGGACCGGTGCAACGGCTCGAGCTATCCAGACATTGGGAACCTTACTACGGCGCTATTGAGACAGTAGCCCTCACCCCGCCGCGGCGATCTTGTCCTGCGTCTTGGTGTCGAAGTCGCTCGCCTCATGCCGCTCGCGCAGCTGGCTCGCCGGGTCGCCAACGATGCGGTTCACCATCCGCCCGCGCTTCACCGCCGGCCGCTCGGCGATCGCATCAGTCCAGCGCTGGACGTTCTTGTACTCGGCGACCTGTAGAAACTCGCCGGCCTCGTAGAGCAAGCCCTTGGCGAGCGCACCGTACCAGGGCCAGACCGCCATGTCGGCAATAGTGTACTGGGTCCCGCCCAGGTACTCGCTTTCGGCCAAGCGCCGGTTTAGTACGTCCATCTGCCGCTTCACCTCCATGGCGAAGCGGTCGATGGCGTATTCGATCTTGGCCGGTGCATAGGCATAGAAGTGGCCAAAGCCGCCGCCCAGATAGGGCGCCGAGCCCATTTGCCACATGAGCCACGACAGGCATTGCGCGCGCGCCGCCGGCTCGTTAGGCAGGAAAGCGCCGAATTTCTCGGCCAAGTGAATCAGTATCGCACCGGATTCGAAGACGCGGATGGGAGTCGGCCCGCTGCGGTCGATCAAGGCTGGAATCTTGGAGTTCGGATTCACGCCCACAAAGCCCGAACCGAACTGATCGCCCTCGCGAATGTTGATCAGCCAGGCGTCATATTCCGCCCCCGCGTGACCTCGCGCCAGCAGCTCTTCCAGCATCACTGTCACCTTTACACCATTGGGCGTAGCCAATGAATAGAGCTGCAGCGGGTGGCGCCCGACAGGCAGATCCTTGTCGTGCGTCGGCCCGGCCACCGGGCGGTTGATGTTGGCGAACTGGCCCCCGTTCTCCTTGTTCCAGGTCCATACCTTGGGCGGTGTGTAGACGGTCTCGTCAGTCATGGCTTCGGCTCCGGGTGTCGATTCACATTCATATTAACGTAATATGGCACTTCTACTCTGCGCTTCAAATGAAGCGAGAAAAATCGCGGATGTATGGCATCGATCGTTGGCTATGTGCCGTCGCGGTCTGCGCAGCCGGGCTATCGAGCGCGCAAGCAGCCGTGGTGTCCGGCCGCTTGACCGAACCGCCGGCGCATCGCGCCGTGAAGGGTGCGACCATCGAGATCGTCGAACTGCATCGCTCAGTGGTCACCGGCACCGATGGCGGCTTCAAATTTGCGAATGTAGCAGCCGGGGAATACACCTTGCGCATCACCGTATCGGGCAAGAAAGCCAGGTCCGTGGACAAGCGCTTCGCCGTCGATGACGATCACGACTTTGTCGCCAATGTCACGTTGACATCCGCGGCAGAATTGGGCTCGGCGGATCTGGACGCAATTTTGGTCACCTCGTCGCGCACCAGGATCGGCGCATCCTGCTCGACGTGGGCGGCTCTTACCAAGTGACCGGGTGGGCCAACGTGTACGTGAACGTCAAGAACCTGACCAATGACCCGATGCGCTATTCGGAAGGCACGCAAAACCGACCGATTCAACGCGAGTACTATGGCACCACGTATCAGGCGGGCGTGACCTTGAAGTTCTGAAACGGGTCCGCAGTCGCGCCGACTGAAATGTGAGCTCGATTCCACACACGGTCAGGCTTCAATCACGGGCACGGGAAAGACGCCGCGACTGGCCTTGAGTTCCGCACGATGCAGGGACGCGAGCCGAATGAGCAAGTGCTCGCCTTTCGGCAGCAGGTGTACCTCTACCTCTCGGCCATCGCGTTCGCTCGGACGTCTTTGAACGAGTCCTCGTGATTCGCAGCGCGTGACGAGAGCCACCACGCCGTGTGGCTGGGCCTGCAAGCGCTCGGCTAGTTCGCCTACATAGGCGTAATCGCGCCCGGGGTACCCCTTAATATGCAGAAGCAGCAAATACTGAAGAGGAGTCACGCCGTGCGATCGAGCGGCGCGCTCGGAGAATCGTTGGAATCGACGCATTCGATAGCGGAATTCGGACAATTGCTCGAAGGCCGCCTTTGTCATTGTTGCGTCGCCAGATCGAGCCATCAACGCCTCCGTGAAGCCATATTTCATTTATATCATGTTGTGATATATTAGTTCAATGCAGATTCGTATTCTCGATGGTTGGACGCTCAGTGTCGGGGGTACGTATGCGGTGTTTTCCGATGCAAAGTGGAAATGGATAGCTCAGTGAAGAAAACGGATCAAAGGGACTTCTTGGTGGTCAGGCCGGCATCCTCACCTTGCATGCAACATGAGCTGCGGGCGGATGGCACACCGGGCGTCGATCCCGGGCAATCTCGAGATGTCGCACGCTGGCGTAAGGCCGAGCGAGAGCGCTTGATTGCAGCGCGTTGTTTGCTCGCGGAGCAGGTTCGCATGAAACAGGCCGCGACCATCGCAGGGCGGCTTGCGCAAATTATCGCGACATGCGGCATAGCAGCACCCGCTGTTAGCGTCTATTGGCCGATACGTGGAGAACCCGATTTGCGCGCTTGGATGCACGCGCTTTTCCAGTCGGGTGTGCGTGTCGCGTTACCGGTCGCCACAGGGCTTGCTCAGCCGCTCGTGTTTCGCGAATGGCGTCCCGAGGCTCGACTGGCTCGAGGGCTGTGGAACATCCCCCATCCCGCTGATGGGAAGTTAATCGTGCCTAATGTCGTGATCGCACCGGTGGTTGGCTTTGACCTCGAAGGCTTTCGGCTGGGGTATGGGGGAGGATTCTTTGATCGAACTCTCGCGCGACTGAATCCGAAACCTCTGACCATTGGCGTCGGCTACCCGGAAGCAGAACTTCGCACGATTTTTCCTCAACCTCATGACATTCCGATGGACTGGGTGGTCACCGGTTCAGGAACCCTTTATGCGCACATCGATCGCCACGCATAACTGCCTCGGTACCTGCGGCCTCACCCGGCGACGAGCTGTCGATGCGCCAAGTTGTCCGCCAACTGATGCGACTCCGCATTGGCGATGAGCCGGCGCAGCTCCGGCACGCATGAGCCACAATTGGTGCCGGCCTTCAAGCGATGCCCGATTGAGAATAGATCATGGCAGCCGCCGGCAATCGCAGCATCGATGGCGCCGCGGCCAACGCCGAAGCACGCACACACTGTGTCGCCTGTGTCCAGGGACCGATTCTGGGGTCGGCCCGCCAGCACACAAGCGCGCTCGCTCGCCGCAAGGCGTGGTTTGTCGAACAATGAGGCCAGCCACGACCGAGAGAGAAGCTGCGGTCGCGGCCCGACAAATAGGCAGGCCTCTAAACGGTCGTCCCGAAGCCACGCTGCCCGATAAGTCCCCGCGTTGGCATCCTCGTAGTCGATCCAGTCAGACGGAGATTCGGCGCGCACGAGGGATCGCGCCCACATCGGCCAATTGTGCGGCACGCTGCGGCCGGCGATCTCATAGCGGCGAAACTTCCCCCCCTCGGCGCAGGCCCACCAGCTCAGGGCCGCGGGCGACAACGAACCGCGAGTCAGCGCGAAACCATACCAATTCACGACGAACGGCTCCACGCGTGCGGGCGTGTTTTTGAACTCCGGCTCTCCACTGACCGGATCGACACCAGGACCCACGAGCGCGCCGACACGTGCATCGGATGCATTCGGTCCGCTCCAATGAATGGGCACGAAGATCGAGCCGCGTGCAATCTCGCCGCTGGTACGAAGCCGAGCCACCATGCGTCCCCACCGCGTGACGACACGCACCAAGGTGCCGTCCGGTGCTCCAAAGAGCAGCGCGTCCGCGGCATGCATATCGACGAAGGGCTCGGCAAGGTGCGATGCGAGACGCGGCGAGCACCCGGTGCGTGTCATGGTGTGCCATTGATCACGGATGCGGCCGGTGTTGAGCACCAGCGGATATTCCTGGTCCAGTGCGAATTTGGGCGGACGCGGGCGGGTCGCCACCAACCGGGCGCGCCCATCGGCATGCAGGAACCGGCCATCCGCGAACAACCGCGGCGTGCTCTCGCCCGCTCGCGTCGCGAACGGCCACTGAGTAGGCGTCAAGGTCGCGTATCCCTGTTCGCCCAGCGCGACCAAGCCGCCCAGATGGAACGCACGTTCGCCGTCGTTTCCTGCAGCGCTCAGACGTGCATGCTCGTCGAAGATCTCAGCGACGCCCGAATAGTCGAATCCATCGTGAAAACCCAACCGTTGCGCGACTTGGCAGATCATCCACCAATCCGGTCGCACCATGGCGGGCACGGCCAAGAAACGGCGCTGGCGCGAAACATGCCGGTCCGAGTTCGTCACCGTACCGTCCTTTTCGCCCCACGCCGCCGCCGGCAGCAGGATGTGCGCCAGCGCGGTGGTATCGGTTTGTGCCACGCAATCAGATACCACGACGAGGTCACAGCGGCGCAGCGCTTCGCGCGCGCGATCGGCGTTCGGAAGACTGACGACCGGATTGGTGCCGATGATCCATATTGCTTTGATTTGCCCGCGGTGCATCGCCTCGAATAGTTCGACCGCTTTGAGGCCGGGCCGCTCTGCGATGCGCGGCGAGGCCCAAAATACCTGCACGATGCGGCGATGCCGTGCGTTTTCCAGCTCCATGTGAGCGGCCAGCGTGTTGGCGAGCCCACCCACCTCGCGCCCACCCATTGCGTTCGGCTGACCGGTAATCGAAAACGGCCCGCTGCCCGCCCGGCCGATCCGCCCCGTCAACAGATGTGCATTGATGATGCTGTTGGCCTTGTCCGTTCCGGAGGAGGATTGGTTCACGCCCTGCGAGAACAGCGTTACGACACGCTCGGTGCTCCGGAACCATTCATAGAAGTCCTGAAGCGACTTGGTGTCGAGCCCGCAAAGCCGGGCGACTGCGCCAACGTCGCCTGCCGTGTTCTCTGCCACCAGCAGCGCCTGCGCGGCGCCTCGCGTATGGTTTTCGACGAATGCTCGATCAACGGCTTGGTGCCGCGCCAACCAACTCAGCAAGCCGTTGAAGAGCGTGACGTCCGTGCCCGCGCGCAGCGGCAAATGCAGATCGGCCATATCGCAAGTGGGCGTGCGTCGCGGATCGATGACGACGACACGCATCGACGGTCGCAATTCCTTGGCCTTGAAGATCCGCTGATGGAGCACGGGATGGCACCACGCCAGGTTCGAGCCCACCAGCACCACGAGGTCTGCCAGTTCCAGATCCTCGTAATTCGTCGGCACCAGATCTTCACCGAATGCCCTTTTGTGCGCGGCCACCGCCGAAGACATGCACAGCCGCGAATTCGTGTCGATGTTGGCCGAACCGATGAACCCCTTCATCAGCTTGTTGGCCACATAGTAGTCTTCGGTCAAGAGCTGACCCGACACATAGAATGCGACCGACTCGGGACCATGCTGTTCTATGATATCGCGGAAGCCCTGTGCGACCGCATCGAGCGCGACATCCCACTCAACGTCTGCGCCACGCACCTGCGGACGCAGCAACCGGCGTTGCAAGCCGACGGTATCGCCGAGCGCATTGCCCTTCGAACACAACGCGCCCCGATTCGCAGGGTGCTCCGGATCGCCAAGTATATGGGTAACGCCGTCCGTCACTCCGGCCAGCACCCCACAGCCTACCCCGCAGTAGGGGCAAGTGGTGCGGACATTCATCGCGACTGCGGCGCGCCGAACAGCAGTTCGTCCCGGAAGGAATGAATGTTGCGGCCCTCTTTCATCAAGTCCAGATACCAACCGCTGTCGCGGACATCTCCATACAGCACCGCCCCGCGAATCTTGTCCTGCTCGATCACCAACCGCTTGTAGATACCGCGCTTCGGATCGCGCAGCACGAGTGACTCGCTGCCCGGTCGTGCGTCGCAGTTGCCGGCGGAGAATACATCGATGCCGGTGACCTTCAGTTGCGTCGATGGCGGCGATGCGCGGTAGCCGCGGGTACCTCGCTCCGCGAGGTACGTCGCACACACGCGAGCCTGTTCGAAGAGCGGCGCCACCAAGCCGAAGGTTTTGCCGCGGTGCTGCACGCACTCGCCGATGGCATAGATGGCCGGATCGTTGGTCAGCATCGTATCGTCGACCAGCAGGCCGCGATCGCACGGAAGCCCCGCCGCTCTGGCAAGCTCGATATTCGGCCGCACCCCGACTGCCATCACCACGAGATCGGCCGGCAGCTCGCTGCCGTCGGCAAAACCGACTGCAGTGACATGAGCCTCACCACAGAGGTGCGAAGTCTCCGCGGCCATCCTGAATTTTAGGCCTCGTCGTTCGAGTTCACCACGAAGCAGATCTGCCGCCAGCGCATCGAGCTCTCGTTCCATCAAATGCGGATGAATGTGTACGACGGTCACGTTGAGGCCACGTCGCCGGAGGCCGCTCGCGGCCTCCAGGCCGAGCGGCCCTCCCCCGATCACGACCGCGTGCCGCCGTGCCCGACTCGCGGCCAGCATGGTGTCGACATCCTGCATATCACGAAAAGTGATGACGCCCCGCAAAGTGCTGCCGGGGACCGGTAACAAGATCGGAAGCGAACCGGTCGCAATCAGAAGTCGATCGTAGGGCGCCTCTACGCCGTGGAGCGATCGTACAGAGCGGCGCATGCGATCGATGTGGGTCACGGGATCCGCGCGGTGGAGCGCGATCCCACGCTCGTCGTACCACTCAGGCGGATGAGTCACGACATCCTGGGTCCGCTTATCGCCGGCCAGCAGCGGTGAAAGCCAGATGCGATTGTAGCCGCCATGAGGCTCCGCGCCGAACACCGTAATGTCGTAGGCCTGCGGCGCAAGCCCCCGCAACTCCTCGACCGCGCGTATGGCGGCCATGCCGTTGCCGATGACGACCAGGCGAGGCTTGCGCCCCGCGTGACGTTGCGGCAAGGGCCTCGCCCGCAACCAAATCTGTCCGTTGCGGACTTCTACCATGTAGGCGGGGACTGCGAACCGCGGCTCCTCGAGACATCGTCCCGTAACGAGACTGTAGTGCTGCTTGTAAATCGGCGAGGCAACGACGATTTCTCCGCCGATATCACCGACGATGCCCCGCGCCAACACGTTGGCATTGCTGGCGGGATCGTGGTTGCCGATCGCGAACACGGCGTCGCGTACTCGGAACACGGCAACCTCCTGCCCGTCGACCAGCGCCGCCGCGCCACTGTCGGGGAGGATGTCCTCGAGCGCGCAAACAGCGTGCCAGCATGCCGCAACGGGCAGCGCGACAGCGGAGCTCATACGGCCTCCTCGATCATCACGCGTTCCGCCGGTCGAGCTGGTCGAGCCTGTCCGCGCTCTTCGACGAAGACCACATGCCTGTCAGGACGATCACTGTTGATGAAGTGACGGAAGCGCCGCAACGCCACCGGGTCGCCGACGGTCTTTTTCCACTCGCATTCATACGTGTCGATCACACGCTGCATATCCGCTTCGAGTTCGGTGCCGATACCGAGCTTATCCTCGCACACCACTTGTTTGAGATAGTCGAGCCCTCCTTCGAGATTGTCGCGCCATACGGACGTGCGTTGCAGGCGCTCGGCGGTGCGAATATAGAACATCAAGAAACGGTCGATGAAGCGGATCAGCGTCGCCTTGTCCAAATCGGACGCCAGCAGTTCGGCATGGCGCGGCTTCATGCCGCCGTTGCCGCAGACATAAAGATTCCAGCCTTTCTCCGTTGCAATCACGCCCACATCCTTGCTTTGCGCTTCCGCGCATTCGCGCGTGCAGCCGGATACCGCGAACTTGAGTTTGTGGGGCGAGCGCAGTCCTTTGTATCGATGTTCGATTTCCAGCGCAAACCCCACGCTGTCCTGAACACCGTAGCGGCACCAGGTCGATCCCACGCAGCTTTTGACCGTGCGCACCGACTTGCCGTAGGCGTGGCCCGACTCGAAGCCTGCGTCGACCAATTCGCGCCAAATCAAGGGCAGCTGATGGACCTGCGCTCCCAACATATCGATGCGCTGGCCGCCGGTTATCTTCGTGTACAGCCGATACTTTTGGGCGATCTGTCCGATCGTGATGAGCTGCTGGGGCGTGATTTCGCCGGCGGCAACCCGCGGCATCACCGAGTAAGTGCCGTCTTTTTGGATATTGGCGAGAAAGCGGTCATTCGTGTCTTGCAGGGGCGCCTTATCGCGCGCCAGTACAAAATCGTTCCAGCACGAAGCGAGAATCGATGCAACCGCCGGTTTGCACACATCGCAGCCGAGACCTTTCCCGTGCTTGGTCAGCATCTCTTCGAACGTATGCAGTCCACCGACGCGGGCCAAGTCGAACAGTTCCCTCCGTGAGAACGCGAAGTGTTCGCAAATATGGTTGTTGACGGCCACGCCGAGGCGCTTGAGTTCGGTTTTCAAAACCTGCGTCACGAGCGGCGCACACCCCCCGCAGGAACTGGCCGCCTTGGTGCACTGCTTGAGCGCCCCGATCGTTCTCGCGCCGCCCGCGATGGCTGCGCACAGATCGCGCTTGCTGACATTGTTGCAGGAACAAATCTGCACGGATTCGGAGGGGGCGTTAAGCCCTCCGGGTTGATGTTCGTTGATTTCGTCGCGCGGTGAAAGCATCAGCTGCTCCGGATTGGCCGGCAGCGGCAATTCGTTCTGCACCATTTGCAGCCACGTGCCGTACTCCTCGGCCGCGCCGATCAGGATGCCGCCCAGCAATCGGGTTCCATCTTCGCTGATCACGAGTTTCTTGTAGATTTGGCGGCGCTCATCGATGAATACGCAGGCCCGGGCGCCGCGCCCCACCGCATGAGCGTCGCCGATGGAAGCGACATCGACTCCCATGAGCTTGAGCTTGGTGCTCATATCGGCCCCGGCGAATCGGGCCTCCGATTTGCCTTGCAGTTGCGCGGCGACGCTGCCCGCCATCTGGTAGCCCGGCGCCACCAGCCCATAGATCTTTCCCTTCCACAGCGCGCATTCTCCGATCGCGAAAATGTCCGGATCGGAGGTGCGGCAGGCATCGTCGATCACCACGCCGCCGCGCCCGCCCACCTCGAGACCGGCCGCGCGCGCCAACTCATCGCGCGGGCGTATTCCGGCGGAGTAAACGATCAGGTCCGTCTCGAGTTGAGAGCCGTCCGCAAATCGCAGGCAATGTGCACGCTCGCTGCCGTCGGCGATCGCGGTGGTCTGTTTTCCTGTATGGACGCCGACCCCGAGGTCGCGAATACGTCCGAGCAGCATGCTGCCGCCGGCGTCGTCAATCTGCACCGCCATGAGCCGCGGCGCGAATTCGACCACATGGGTCTCGAGTCCGAGATCCTTGAGCGCCTTCGCCGCCTCGAGACCCAGCAGTCCGCCGCCGATGACCACGCCGCTCTTTGCTTGGACGCTCGCGTTGCGAATGGCGTCCAAGTCATCGATGGTGCGATAGACGAAGCAACCGGGACGATCATGACCCGGTATCGAAGGCACGAACGGATACGAGCCTGTTGCCAGCACCACGCGATCGTATTCCAGTCGCAGACCGCTCGCTGTTTCCACCACGCGCCGCCCGCGATCGATGGCGACCGCGCGTTCGGACAACTTGAGGCTGATGCCGGATCGATCGAAGAAATCGGACTCGACCAACGACAACTCCTGCGCGCTCTTGCCGGAGAAGTAGGAAGTCAAATGCACCCGATCGTAGGCCGGACGCGATTCCTCGCACAGCACCGTAGTCTCGAGATCAGACGCATTCGCCTGCAGCTGCTCCAGCAACCGCTGCCCGACCATGCCGTTACCGATGACTATCAGCTTCACGGATGCTCCAGGGATTTCGCTAATCGGCCTGCGCTATCGCCGCATCCAAAGTCAGTCCCGTCTTTTCGGGCGCCGACCACGCGAGCCACTGTCGATGCAGGATGACGACCAGCGCAAAGGCCGTTGCCGCCAAGATGCCGAAGGTAGTGAAACCCCACTGATAGCTGCCGGTGCTTTCCTTGGCGATACCCATCACGACCGGCAGATAGACCCCACCGATACCGCCTGCCGCACCGATGATGCCCGTCATCAATCCCGTCTTCCCCTTCCAGCGATGCGGTACCAGCTGGAATGTGGCGCCGTTACCGAGGCCGAAACACAGATACAGCGTGGACAACAGCGCAACCGCGCCACGCAAGGGCGGCATCAGCATGGCGAATCCAATATTGCACAGTGCGATCGCCAGCAGCAGCATCAGCAACACCTTCACCCCCGAAAGCCTATCGGCCAACAGTCCTCCCACCGGCCGCACCATGGCGCCTGTGAAGGCCAGGCCCGCCATGATCATGCCCGCATCGACCTTCGATAATTCGTATTGAGTCGTCAGGAGCAGGCTCACGTAGGAGGACATCCCGACAAACCCGCCGAACGTGATGCTGTACACGAGCATGACGACCCATGTGTCGCGTTCGGCGAGCACGACCAAATATTTGCGCGGCAGCACGGCAAGGGCCACGGCGGCACCGAGAGCCGGGAGCAGCAGTTGCCCCGCCTTCCCATGTCCGAACAATCCGCCGTTCACCAACAGCACCAGGGCCATCACGCTCAGCAACGACACCACGAAGCCGGCGAATGCGCGCGTACCGCTGCCGCTCTTGACGCTGCGGTCTTCCGCCCACAGCATCACCGCCGCCGCCGTGAGGGCAAGCAGCGGCAGCACGGCCGCCGTTGACTGCTGCCAGCCGTAGTGTTGCGCGAGAGTGGGAAACACGAAACCGTCCACTACGGCGCCGATATTGCCGGCGGCCGCAAGTCCCAAGACCAAGCCCTGCACTCGTGGCGGATAGCTGCTCCCCGCCATCGGCAGCGCGATGGCAAAGCTTGCGCCGCCCACGCCGAGCAACGCACCGAGCATGAGCAGCATGGAGTAGGTGGGCGCGACGGGAAACAGCAGGATCAGCGATGGAATCGCCGAGATCGAAATGCCGAGCAGGGCAAGCCGCCTTCCATCCACGGACTGAAACAAGTTGCCCAGTGTGACGCGCACGATCGAGGCGCTGAGCACGGGCACAGCGACTAAAAACCCAGCCTGAGTCGGTGATAGCGACAGCTGCTTGGAGACATACGGAGCCAGCGGCCCGAACATTACCCAGGCCGTAAATCCAGTATCGAAGTACAAAAAACACGCCAGCAAGGCTTTCCAATTTCCGCTGCGCAACGATGCGATAACTTGCTTCATCGTCTCTACCCCTGATTGCGTTGTCCGCGCCTTCCACGTTTCGAAAGGCAAAAAAAACCGCCAACGGTACGCACCTTTAAGATGCGTACGGGTTGGCGGCATTGCCTCTTGCAGATTCGCTACAGAACCTGCCCCGTGCAAACGGCTTGCACCGCTTGCACGATAGTCCGGTGCAACATGTGTGCCACCACATCGGCGCGCCGCGACGCCCATGTAATCAACCTGTTAGCTGCGGCTGCATGCCGGCAGTCCGTTACCGGCAGGCGGCCAACGAATCAAAAAAGGGCGCGGGCCCGGCGCTGACGCACGCAGTTAGTGCGGCAAGCAACGTTTGCACAGGCGCAGTCCGAATGATGAGCGGAGTGCTTGATGCGGCTCTTACATTAGTGGCAGAGTCTCCAAGCCATGCGGGATGTTCGCGATCGATGACGCATCAACTGCGCGGGCAACATCGGCCGGAGCGCCTTCCAATCCTTTAGGAGCGTCACACGCTCGGGTGATCGATGAGCCGACGTAATAATCCGCTTGATGCGACCCAGGCCAACACGCTGGCGGGCCGCTTTCTACGGTCGGCCCAATTGTGCCGCGCCCGAGATCTCAAGCAGCTGTCCGTCTTGAGCGACTTGGTCGAGGGAATCAGCGAGCTGATCCATGCGCTGCAGAAGGAGCGCGGCGCCTCATCGATTTACCTAGGTTCCAACGGCGCCCATTTTGCGGATCGCCTCGTCGCACAGGTCGCCGAGAGCCGTGGCTTGGAA
>WNFJ01541479.1_pt1 | contig 23902 bp, 27 predicted proteins | sample 5400461 | NCBI WGS metagenome assembly WNFJ01 (sample SAMN13153349, study PRJNA577476) | soil metagenome | isolation source: 115 cm saprolite on Douglas fir-dominated hillslope | place: USA:California | collected 2013-09-17
CCTCCACACACTGGCCGACATCTCCGCCTACGCCGCACGCCACAGCATCATGCCCATGCCGGAATCGAAATCGGCGTGTTAATCATCTGCGAGCCCTTACGCTACTTGACCTGGTCGCGGAGCAAGGTCATGCCGTTCCAGGGGCCGTGGCCGGGGACGTGGCGGAAGGCGTCGCGGGGAAGGCCGGATGGCCATTGGCCGGTCAGGGCGAGGCCGGCGGTCAGCTGGCCGACTGCGTCGGCGGCCTGGGCGCCGCGGCCGTTGCCGCCGAGAGCGATGGTGAGGCGGCCGGGTTCGAGGATGTCAATGTAGGGGTGGCGGTGGGCGGTGTAAGCGTCCGCGCAGCGGCGGGTGTGCCAGGCGCGGACACGGACGCCGTGCAGCAGGCCGGTCAGGACTTCGCGCAGGGCGGGCAGCGGGCCGTCATCGTTGCCGTGGTCGTACCAGGCCCGTACGGCGGCGGGATCGGGCAGCCAGTGGTCGATCATCGTGTTGGCGCCGGCCTTGAGGTAGGTGCGACCGTCGGGGTAGCGGATGGGCGGCAGCACGTACAGGTCCGCCAGCTGCGGGTGGTCGATCGTGCGGTTGATGCACGGCATCGCGCCTAGTTCGGCTGCCTGCTGGTCGTCAAGTTCGGCCATGGCGTAGACCTCAGACTTGGCGCGCAGCGCCACCGGCACCGGCAACAGGTCAGAGCCGGCGGCGAACGCGCCGCTGGCCACGATGGCCGCCTCGGCGCGGAGCCGGCGGCCGTCGTCGAGTTCAGCTTCCGTCCCGGTGGGGGACGCGCGCAGGACCCGGACGGCACCTGATGTGATCGTGGCGCCGTCGGCTTGCGCCGACTGCGTGGCAAGGGCGACGTAGCGGCGCGGGCTGAAGTGCCCGGCGGCCGGCTGGTACAGGATCGTCTCGTCCGGGCCGAACCGGACCATGGGAAAGCAGGTGCATGCCGCGTCCGCGGTCAGGGTCCGGATGTCCGCGCTCTGCCGTTCGCGGATCCCGGCGGCGACGCTGAGGTAGTCGGGGCCGCCGCGGGTCGTCGCGGTCAGCGCCCCGCACGGCGTGATCAGCGTCGGGTCCAGCTCAGTCATGCCGTCGCGGGCACGGCGGTTCAGCTCGGACCACACCACGTCCCTGCTGAGATCCCCGATGATCCGCCCCTCATCATGGTGCGCGCCATACGCCCTGGAACCGTCCGCGCGCGCCTCGGGACCGGCCACCGTGACGCTGGCATGCGGCGCCAGGTGCCGGGCAATCGCCGCGCCGAACATCCCGTTGCCGACGATCAGGAAGTCCACGACGACATCATTCCCGGACCCCGGATGGGTGCAGCCGGATGCTTCGCTCTGATACAGGCAGCCGCATGGCTGGAGTTATTGGTAGGAGCCGATGAGCCGCTCCATCAGGTAAAGCCCGTTGACATTCTGCAGCGGCCCGCCCTTGTAGGTCTCCTGCTGCCAGCGGTCGATCTCCCGCAGGATCTCCACGTTGTCCCAGTAGTCGGCATCGCGCTATTCCCGGCGCTGTATGGCATGGTTCCCGTGCTGGAAACCTGGATCGCGCGGGGGGAGGATGGCGAGGGATCAGCTCTTGCGGCCGGGAGCGAAGACGGCATGGGAGGCGCTCTCGTGGGCGGGTTCACGACGCTGGGGACGCGAAAAGCGGTGCTCGGGGTGATCCATCTGCAGCCGCTACCTGGGACGCCGTTCCATCAGGAAGGCGCTTTCGAGCAGATCCGTGACACGGCTGTGGCGTCGGCGTGTGCCCTGGAGGAGGGCGGCGCTGACGGGTGTCTCGTGCAGACCGTGGACCGGGTCTATGGCGCGGCTGATGTATGTGACCCGGCGCGGACGGCCGCGACGAGCTTGATCGTGGCCGCGATCGTGGCGGCGACCAGCGAGAGCTTCCAGATCGGTGTGCAGATCATGCGCAATGCGCTGACCGCTTCGCTGGCGGTGGCCAAGGTGGCTGGGGGCAGCTTCATCCGTGCGGGTGCGCTGGTCGGCGCGACGCTGACCGCGAGCGGCGTGGTGGTGGCTGATCCGCTGGCGGTCGCGGAGTACCGGAACAAGATCGGCGCTCAGGCCATCAAGGTGATCGCCGAAGTTGATTCGATGCATTTCAAGTGGTTCGGCGGCGGGAAATCAGCGGGGGAGGTGGCGCGGCTGGCCCAGGGGGCGGGCGCCGATGCGGTATCGGTCGGTCACCCCGATGAAGGGGTCACGCTGGAGATGATCGCCTCGGTCCGCGCGGCCGTCCCCGGGCTGCCGGTCATTCTGGCGGGCTACACCGACCACGGCAACGCGGCCCGGCTGCTGGCTGCGGCCGATGGGGCGTTCGTGGGGAGGTGCCTGGAGGCGGGTGGCTGGGGCGGCCCGGTCGATGCCGGCCGGGTACGGGCATACGTGGAGATCGTGCGCGGCCTGGCGGAGTAACCATGCCGGTCATCGACGTGGCAGCAGGTGGAGGGATAGGCCAATGGCGGAGCGTCCCGGCGCGGAGGTGATGATCCGGCAGGTAGAGCGCCTGGCAGCCGATCTGCGTGACCTGACCGGGATATTCGGCGCCCGCGCGGCGGCGCTGCTGGCGCCACCGCGTGGGGAGAGGGCCGAGAAGGTGTATCTGACCGGTGACGGTGACTCCTACCACGCCTCGTGCGCCGCGGCGATGGCCTTCGAGACCATCGCGGATATCGCGTGCGCGCCGGTGAGCGCGCTGAGGTTCAGCGAGTACGGGGCACAGTGGATGCGCCCGTCCGCGCCGGACCGGACTTTGGTGATCGCGGTGTCTGCCTCGGGCGGCACGGAGCGCGTGCTGCGGGCCGTCGAGCGCGCCCGCCACCACGGCGCGCAGACCTTGGCCGTGACGGGCACACCCGGCAGCGCGGTGACCCGCGAAGCCTGCCACAGCCTGGTCATCGGCCTGCCGGATACGGAACCGTCCCCGGGAATCCGCAGCTACCAGGCAAGCCTGCTCGGACTGTTGCTCATCGCGATCCAATTGGCGCAGACCCGCGGGCGATGCTCCGCGCTCGCCGCCGAACGCCTGCGCCATGAACTGTCCGCGCTAGCCGAAGCGGTGGACGCCACCGCACGCGCCGTCAAGGCAAGCTGCCGCGATCTGGCGACCGTGATCGCCGCTGCGCCGGTGATGGCCATGGTCGGCAGCGGGCCCAGCTACGGCAGCGCCCTGTTCAGCGCGGCCAAGGTGGTCGAGGGTGCGGGCATCCCGGCGATCGGACAGGACCTCGAAGAGTGGTGCCACGTCGAACGCCACGCCGGCCCGGCGGACATGCCGGTCGTCGTGATCGCCCCGCCCGGCCGCTCCCACCCCATTGCCGCAGACGTCGCGGCGCTCGCGCGCAAACTCGGCCGCCGCGTCATCACCGTGGCCCAGATCGGCGACACCGACCTCACCCGCCACGCCGACACCGTCCTGCCGGTGCACGGCGGCACCCGCGAAGAATTCACGCCGCTGCTGTACCACGTGTTCGCCAGCTACCTTGCTTGCTTCACAGCACAGCGGCTCGGCAGGGCGCCCTTCCAGATGGGCCGCCTGAGCTGACCATTGTGCTGCAAGCGGCTCGACGCGGGGGGTCCAGTTGCTGTTGGGGGGACATCCCATCTGAGCGCCCGCTTCGTCGAGTGGCTCATGGGCCTGCCCGAGGGCTGGGTCACCGGCAGCGGTATCTCGCGTGGCGCGCAGCTGCATGCCCTGGGCAACGGTGTCGTTCCGCAGCAGGCGGCTGCGGCGCTGCGGCTGCTCATCGAGGGCGGCACGCGCTTCGCGTCGCTCTCCGACCCGCCGGGCCGCGCCGCGCCGGAGATCACGGCATGACCGGCGGTACCTTGCCCGGTGCGGTCTGCCACCCCAGCGGTCCGGTCACCCTGCTGCCCGGCGACGCCCGCGATGTGCTCGCCGCGATGCCGGACGCGAGCGTGCATTGCGTCGTCACCTCTCCGCCTTACTACGGGCTGCGTGACTATGGGGTGACCGGCCAGTACGGCCGTGAATCGACGCCGCAGGCGTATGTGGACAACTTGTGTGCGGTGTTCGACGAGGTACGCCGCGTGCTCGCCGCCGACGGCACACTGTGGCTCAACCTCGGCGACAGCTACGTGTGCGGCCCCTCTGGGCCGCGCCGGTCCTCCGGGCTTCGGGGGCGGCCCAACGCCGTCACCACGCCCGAAGGGTCCGGCGGCAAGGACGGCGGCGGCCTGCCCGCCAAGTCGCTGCTGGGCATTCCGTGGCGGGTCGCCTTCGCCCTCCAGGCCGATGGGTGGATCCTGCGGAACGCGATCATCTGGCACGAGCCGAACGCGATGCCCGAAAGCGCCCGCGACCGCGCGTCCAGCAGACACGAGTACGTGTTCCTGCTCGTCAAACAGGCTGGCTACTGGTTCGACCTAGACGCCATCCGGGAACCCCTGACCAGGCCTGAAGTCGCGGCGCACCCGCCTCCCGTGGGCGGCTGGCAACGCGCGACTGGTTGCATCGGCGGCAGCGCACGACGGCGGTCCGGCCGTTCCTACGGCGACCGGAAATACCATCCCGCCACCCCAGCCTTCCGCGGCAGACCGCACGGCACGGCACACAGCGGCACACCCGCGCGGCAGCCAGCGTGACGGTCTACTACCGCGACCATGCCGTCACGCTGCTCGCCGGCGACGCCCGCCAAACTCTGGCCAGCATGCCAGCCGAGTCGGCTGCATGCGTGGTCACCAGCCCGCCGTATTTCGGCTTGCGCGACTACCAGGCACCCGGTCAGTACGGGCTGGAAGCCACGGCGCAGGCCTATGCGGACAACCTGCGCGCGGTCTTCGGTGAGGTCCGCCGGGTGCTCGCCGGCGACGGCACGCTGTGGCTCAACCTCGGTGACTGTTACAGCGGCGGCGCCCGCGCGAGCTACGACACAACGGGCGGCAAGACCCGGGGATGCGGCATTGCCGCCGCCCGGCCCGTCTGCGAGCTGCCCGGCAAGAACATGCTCGGCATCCCATGGCGGGTTGTCTTCGGCCTCCAGGAGGACGGATGGATCCTGCGCGACGCGATCATCTGGCACAAGCCCAACGCCATGCCCGAATCCGTGCGCGACCGCCTGTCCTGCCGCTACGAGACGGTCTTCCTTCTCGTCAAGCAAGCACGGCACTGGTTCCGTCACGACGCGCCCACCGAACCGCCGCCCAGCCGGCAGACGCGGCAAAGCGGACCGGACCGCGGCAGGCACAAGGGCGCCGAGCGGCACGGCGGCAACGGCATGCACGGCCCCCTGTCTGCGGAATGCCGCGGCAACCGATCCGGCGCGGCGGCAGCACTGCCCGGCGGTGGCCGGTCTGCCGTCCGCCGTGCCGGCCGGGAGCCCGGCAACGTCTAGGTGATTCCCACGCGGCCATTCCGCGCGGCGCACTTCGCGGTGTTCCCCATCGACATCCCGCTGCGCTGCATCGCCGCCGGATGCCCTCCCGGCGGCGTGGTCCTAGACCCATTCAGCGGCGCCGCGACCACTGGCCTGGCCGCCCTTCGCCTCGGCCACCGCTACATCGGGATCGACGTCAACCCGGCCTATCACGACCTGGCCATCCGGCGGCTGGCCAGTTCGGCCAGCACACAGCCAACAATGCCGGGGCCCGCGCCCCGGACGGTCCTGCCCCCGGATCCGCCTGACCCCGCCGGCGGACGCCCCGGCGGCGGGGAGCCGCCCAGCGCGAGCTGGCGGGCAGATTGGGCCTGCCAGGGGCCTCCCAAAACGCCCCGGGCGCCGTATCATCCCGGGGCCTGGGCAAACGTGGACGAGCACACGCGAACAGGACCGCTCCGCGGCGGGTGCACGGCATGAACGACGCGCAGCTGTACACGCCCGCTGAGGCAGCGCAGATTCTCAAGGTGCCGGAGTCCTGGCTACGGAAGAAGGCCGCCGCGCGGGTGATCCCGTGCACGTTTGTCGGCAAGCACCTTCGGTTCAGCAGCGCCGACCTGGCCACGATCGTGGCTGCCGGCGCACGGCAGCCACGCCAGCGCCACGACGCGCCCGCGCGCCGCGCGAGCGCAGACGCGACAAGAAGGTAAACGCACGGCTGGTCCGCCGGGCCAGCTTGCGGAAGGAGAGTGATGGCGTACGCAGAGAAGAGAGGAAAGCGGTGGCGGGCCCGCTACCAGCGTCCCGACGGGACACTGGCATCGGCCTCCTGCGATGACGCCGGGCGCCCGTTCCTGACCAGGCGCGCGGCGCAGGACTGGGCCGAGGATCAGGAGACGGCTATCCGGCAGGGCACATGGCTCGACCCGCGCGCCGGGGAAATCACCCTCGCCGAGTGGGCCGGGCAGTGGTGGCAGGGACTCGACCTCGCCGCATCGACCATGCGCAACTACCGGCGTCACCTCGACGGGCACATCCTCCCCGAATTCGGCAGCCGTCCCCTGGGCGGGATCGTCAGGACCGACATCGACGCGTGGGACAAGCGGCAACGTCAAGCGGGAACCCCCGCATCGTCGGTGCGAACATGGCGCGGAACTTTGCACACCCTGCTAGCCGATGCCGCGGCGGACGGGCGGATCCTGGCAAATCCCGCCACCAAGCGGCGGGGCAAGGGCCGGCGCACAGGCCGGTACCGGGACCGGACACCAGAGAAGGTCATCACCGATCCCCTCGGGGCGCTGCTCACCGCTGAGCGAGCCGCGATCCTGTCCGGCCGCGACGATGAGTTCGTCGCGGTGATCCTCCTGTACTACACGGGGATGCGCTGGGGCGAGCTGGTCGGCCTGGAGACCAGGTACGCCCGGCCCGGGTCACTCAGGATCGAATGGCAGCTGTATGAGCTGGAAGGCGAGGGACTGATCCGCTGCCCGCCCAAGGATGACTCCCGCCGGGACGTCGACCTGCCCCCTTGGCTGTCCGCACTCGTGTCGAGCCACATCACCCGGACCGCTCCACGGCCGTGTGAGTGTCACCGCCTGATCTATGCGTTCCACGGCCGTAAGCCTGGTGCGCGCGGCCGGTACCGTGGGGCGCATTGGCGCCGCTCCGGGTTCGGCGACTGGGTTTTCGAGCCCGCCGCGTCCGGCTGGTACCCGAAGAAGGCGCCGCAGCCCAGGCGGCCGGTGCCGCTGGCTGCCGACCCGTGGCCAGGCAGCCCGCTGCGCGGGCGCAACAACCAGGGCCGCGCGGAGATGTGCTGGCTGCCCGTCGCCGATGGCCTCACCCCGCACGGGCTCCGGCACGCGCACAAGAGCCTGATGGGTGAGCTGAGGATTCCCGAGGTTCTGTCCCACGAGCGTCTCGGGCACCGCATCGGCGGCATCGCCGGCGTCTACAGCCACGTCACCCCTGCCATGCGCGGGCAACTGAAGGACGCGCTGACCACATGCTGGGAACGCTCGCTAGAAGCACGCGCGGCGATGAACCCGCGCTCTCCGGTCGCGGTTCTCGACGCTCTGCTTCAGGCTGTGGCACAGAAGTAGGAAACCGCGGAGCCACCGGGAAACCGCAGCCAAGATCGGCTCCCAAACGGCTCCCAAAAGGGCCGTTTCCTCCCATGTCATCCAGCCCAGAAAAGGGCCTCTGACCTGCGTCGGGGTGGCCGGATTTGAACCGGCGGCCTCTTCGTCCCGAACGAAGCGCGCTGCCAAGCTGCGCCACACCCCGGCGGCCGCGTCCGCGGCACCGGTCCAGGGGCGAGCCCCGGACTTCCGTGAGTCTAGCGGACCGCGGGCCACTCCCGCTCCGGCGAGGGGTCTGGCTGGGCGCGAGGTTACCCGGGCGGTCCGGGGTCGCCGGTCGCCGGCACCAGGGTCAGCAGCGTCGCCTCGGGTGGGCAGCAGAAGCGGGCCGGTGCCCACGGCGAGGTGCCGAGACCGGCGGACACGTGCAGCCACGCGCGGCGGCCGTCGAGCGCCGGCTGGCCGGCCGCCGGATGGCGGTGCAGCCCGCTGACCCGGGCCGGCTCTATCCCGCAGTTGGTCACGAGCGCGCCACGCAGCGGCAGGCAGATCTGGCCGCCGTGGGTGTGCCCGGCGAGCAGCAGATCGTAGCCATCGGCCACGAACCGGTCCATCACCCGCGGCTCCGGCGAATGCAGCAGGCCGAGGCGCAGGTCGGCGGCTGGGTCGGCGGGCCCGGCGATCTGCTCGTACCTGTCCCTTTTAACGTGCGAGTCGTGCACGCCGGCGACTTCGATGTCGAGGTCGCCAGCCTTGACGCGGCCACGGGCGTTGTTGACGTCCAGCCACCCGGCCGCGATCATCCCGGCGCCAAGCTCGGCCCACGGCAGGTCAGGCACCTCGCGGGCGTGATCGGTCGCGCTGGTGCGCCACAGGTAACGCGCCGGGTTCTTGGGCACAGGCGAGTACAGGTCGTTGGACCCATAGACGAATACGCCTGGCCGCTCGAGCAACGGGCCGAGCGCGTCAAGAAAATACCTAACGGCTGCCGCGTGCGCGATCGAGTCTCCGGTGTTCACCACCAGGTCGGGATCCAGGGCGTCCAGCGTGCGGATCCAGGACATGAGCCTGCGCCGCCGTGGTGTGAGGTGCGCGTCGGATATGTGCAGCACCCGAACGGGGCGAGCGCCGTCAGCAAGGACCGGCACGTCGTAGCGGCGCAACCGGAACATGTTGCGCTCCACGACCGAGACGTAGCCGAGACCGGCCGCGCCCGCGGCGGCGGTAAGTGTGATGAGGGCGGGTGCTCGCACCATCTCATGGTGTCATGCCCGCGACGGTGACCCGGCGGCATGCGTGATGTTGCCAGGTGTGGCCCCGCGGGCCAGGAGCGTTCAGTTCTCCGGATCGATGCCGTTCCAGGCTGGCACCTTCAACCGTCCGGTGGCCTTTCGTGCCGCCGAGGATCACTTGCCGCGGCGATACGCCGTCATGACCGGCGAGCCGCCCGCGCGGAAGCCCTCGACGTCAAGCGGCGAGTTGCCGCCGACCCATCCGGTGGCGCCGAAATTCAGCAGGTCCGTCGCGCCCCTCAGGTGTGAGGTGCACCCCGCTCCAAGCCGGAGCTCCGCGCTCAGGAGACGCACGAATGTGGGTGAACGCTGCGTATCCGGCCGGGCGATGCGAGTTAGTTACGGTCCACGGCGGCAGCCGTCGCGGGCGGGCGCCCTCGGCGACTGTCGCAGGGCAGGATGGTGGCATGCCCGAACTCAAGGACAGGCTGCGCGCCGACCTGGTCACCTCGATGAAGGCGCGCGACGCGGTCAGGACCCGGACCATCCGGATGACGCTGACCGCGATCACCAACGAGGAGGTCGCGGGCGCGGCCGCCCGCGAACTCTCGGACACCGAGATCGTCAAGGTTCTCACCAGGGAGGCGAAGAAGCGCCGCGAGGCTGCCGAGGCATTCGAGACCGGTGGCAGGCCGCAGCAGGCCGCGGCCGAGCGCGCGGAGGCGGCGGTGATCGCCGGCTACCTGCCCGCGCAGCTCACCGACGCTGAACTTTCCGATCTCGTTGCCGCGGCGATCCAGGAGACCGGGGCCGAAGGGCCGCGGGGCATCGGCCAGGTCATGAAGGTGCTGACGCCACGCATCGCCGGCCGCGCGGACGGCGCCCGGGTGGCGGCCGAGGTACGGCGTCAGCTCGCCACCTGACGGGCCCACGCATCGCCCCGGTCAGCAACGCCGTTCGCCGCCGGGGTCAGGCCGAGGCCATACCCGGCAGCCCGCAGGATCATGGTGCCGCCGGTGCTATGCCGCCAATGTGTCAGCCGTTCGGCGGGCGGCCATGGCCGCCGCCCCCGTTACCGCCGCCAGTTCCGCCGCTGGGGCTGGGTTTCGGTGTCGGCTTGGGTGTGGGCGCGACGTACTGGCCGTTGCCCTTGGCGAAGAACGGGCTGTCCTGCGGCACGGACACGAAACCAGGCGGCGGGTTCGACAGCGCCGCATGCTCGAACGTCATCTGCCAGGTCCGGCCCGGCGCCATGCTCCCGTACATGAAGCCAAGACACGACAGGCCATTGACGGGATCGCGGTAGCAGGACCCTGAGCCCTGCATCGGCTGCGTATTCGGATGCAGGGGATTGCCCACGACCACCGCGCCGAGGAGGTCCGGTGTGTAGCCGACGAAAGCGGCGTACCGGTACTGGTCCGCGGTTCCGGTTTTGGAGGCAGCAGGTATGCCGATCGAGTCGTTCCAGAATCCGCTGGCGGTCCCCGCCGTCAGGTCGCCCGCCAAGATGTAGTTGGCCGCGTCCGCGATCTCGGGCGGGAGCACCTGGTGACATCCGGCGGACTCCACGGGGAGAGCCTTGCCGCTGCGGTCGCTGATCGAGTTGACCGCGATCGGGTGGCAGTAGATGCCGCGCGCGGGCAGCGTGGCATCGGAGGCGGCCACGTCGATCGGTGCGACGTTGTCCGCGCCCAGTGTGAACGACGCGTCGTTGTCGGCGCTGTAGTGATGGCCCTCGCTCGGATCGGGCTTCAGCAACGATTTCCCATCCGGCCAGGTCAGGCCCATCTGGTCCGCCGCCTTCACCACATTGCAGAGGCCGACCTTCTGCTCGAGGCGGGCGAAGAAGGTGTTGATCGACTGCGTCGTGCCGGTGTAGAGGGTGTAGCCGCCGCCGCGCTCGCTCTCGTCGTTGTGCACCGTCCACGCACCCTGCTGGTTACTTTGCGGGTCGAGGCCGGTCGGGTCGCCGTGGCAGTTGGTGTATCCGGTCACGGTGGTCTGGAATGGCACCGTCATCGAGAAGCCGAAGGGAATGCCCTGCTGCAGCGCCGCGACCATCGTGTAGACCTTGCCCGTCGAGCCGATCTGCATGCCGTAGCTGCCGTTGTACTGCGGGCCGACGGCATAGTCGACAGTGGTCGCGTCGGGCTGGGACCGGGTCGGTGATCCATAGATCTTGTTGAGCGCGATGGCGCGGACCTTGCCGGTGCCCGGCTGGATGAGCACCTCGGTGTCGGCGTTGTGGCCGGGGTTGTAGTACGAGTTGCCGGGCGGCATCGCGTAGTTCACGGCGTGCTGCGCGGCGTGCTGGTCGTGTGCGATCAGGGTTGTCCGGATCGTCAGCCCGCCGATTCCGTTGAGCAGGGTGGCGGCCCGCCGGAAGGCCGGGTCGCTGTTGATCACCTGGAAGGCGTAGTCGCAGAAGAACGGGGCATAGCTGGCCGCGCAGCCGTTCGGCTCCGTGGATGGCCGCAGCCCCATCTTGGTGCGCCCCGCGGCGCTGGCCTGCGCCGGGGTGATCACGTTGAGCTGCGCCATCCGGGCCAGCACGGTGTTACGGCGGGTCAGCGCGGCGCTCGGATTGGTCATCGGGTCGTAGGCCGAGGGGTTCTCCACGATGCCCGCGAGCAGCGCCGCCTGTGGCAGCGTCAGTGCCGCGGCGCTGGTGCCGAAGTAACGCTCGGCCGCCACCTCCACGCCGTACGCCTGCTGGCCGAAGTAGGCGACGTTCAGGTAGTCGGCGAGCAGCTGGTTCTTGGTCGTCTCATGCTCGACCGCGACGGCGTAGCGCAGCTCGCGGATCTTGCGCGCGATCGTGTCGGATTCCGCCAGCTGCGCCTGCGCCTGGTTCTTCGCGGTCAGGATCAGCACGTTCTTGACGTACTGCTGGGCGATCGTCGACCCGCCCTGGACGCTGCCCCCGTGCAGGTTCTGGATCGCCGCGCGGACGGTGCCTTTGATGTCGATCCCGCCGTGCTGGTAGTAGCGCGAGTCTTCGATCGCGACGATCGAAGCGCGCATGACCGGCGCGATCTGGCTGAAGCTCACCGGTACCCGGTCGATGACCTGGTCCGACCGGCCGTACAGGTGCCCGAAGAAGTGGGCGAGCACCTTGCCGTGGCTGTCCAGCATCACCGACCGCTGCGGCAGCTGGCTGGGCAGATTGGTGGACAGCGCCTGGAACTTGTCGGCCGCGTTACGTGCGGTGATACCAAGCCCGCCGACCGTGGGGAGCAGCACGCCCGCGACCAGCAGTCCGCCGACCGCGGACATGGTAACGAGCCTGGCGAGTGCGTTCGTCTTCCCGACTAGGCCTGTGGTCAGCACCCGACAAGGGTACGCCCGCGGCCGCACCAACCGGGAGCACCGCTGGCCAAAGAGCCAAATCAGGGCATATCATCGTCGGCTATTGCTGTGCGTGACTAGTCCTTACTGGGCGCATGACCCAGGCGGGCTATCCACGAAATGGGCCCATTGGGGTCTGGCCATAACGGCGGGACTTCCGTAAGTTGTGCATCCGCAGCTAAAAGCGGCCCGACGTCCGCGCCCGTCGGCCGAGACCGCAAGTGAACGCCATCCAGCGTGACGCCCGTCACGGGTGTGACACCGAAGGAGTGGGGCCACATGTGGATCACGGACTGGACTGCACGCGCCGCGTGCAAGGGGAGTGATCCTGACGAGCTGTTCGTGCAAGGGGCGGCGCAGAACCGCGCGAAGCTGATCTGTCGCGGCTGTCCCGTGCGCACCGAATGTCTCGCGGACGCGCTCGACAACCGGATCGAGTTCGGTGTCTGGGGCGGCATGACCGAGCGGGAGCGCCGTGCGTTGCTGCGCCGGCGGCCGGACGTGACCTCATGGCACGCGCTGCTCGAGGACGCCAGGGCGCAGTACGAGCGCAGCGGCGAGGACGAGCTGACCGACGACGAGCTTGTGGCGAGCTGACCAGTTCGTCGGCTCACGCGGGGGTGCCCGGCTGTTTCCGTGCGCCCGGGCACCCGGCAGCAAACCGGTACCGGCGTCAAACCGGCAGTCGGCACGTCGCGGTTGTCACACCGTGGTGAGATACCCTCCGACGGCCCGCAGGCCGTCGAGGTCGTGCACGTCCTCAGCGAGCGCGGGCACCTCGGTCACAGGCACCGCGGGATGGGCGGACGTGAAGTGCTCGGCCAGCCTCTGCTCGCGGGCCTGGAGCTGCATCAGCTCGGCGTGCAGCCGCAGCGCCGCCGCGGCGAGCGGATAGCGGGTGCCGTTGAGGTTCTCCGCGGCCGCCAGGCTTCGCGCCGCGGAAAGCCGCACGGCCGCGGAGCGGTGGACCCGGTTGACGATCAGGCCCGCGAGCGGCATCCGCTCGTCCGCGAGGCGCTCCACGAAATAGGAGGCCTCGCGCAGGGCGTCGGGCTCCGGCGCGGCGACGACGACGAACGCGGTCCCCGGCGTCTGCAGTAGCTGGTAGGTGTGCTCCGCGCGTTCGCGGAACCCGCCGAACATCGTGTCGAGCGCAGACACAAATGTCTGCGCGTCCTTGAGCATCTGCGCGCCGAGCACCTTGGTGAGCACCCCGGTCACCATCCCGAACCCCGCGTTCAGCACCTTCACATAGGCGCGGCCGCCGGCCCGGGCCGGGACCATCAGCACCTTGATGAGCCGGCCGTCGAGGAAGCGGCCGAGCCGCTGCGGCGCATCGAGGAAATCGAGCGCCGAGCGGCTTGGCGGGGTATCCACGACGACCAGGTCCCACTCATCCGCGCGTCGGAGCTGGCCGAGCTTCTCCATCGCCATGTACTCCTGCGTGCCGGAGAAACTCGAAGAAAGTGACTGGTAGAACGGGTTGGCCAGGATCTGCGCGGCCCGCCCGGGATCGGCGTGCGCTTCGACGATCTCGTCGAAGGTCCGCTTCATGTCGAGCATCATCGCGTGCAGGCTGCCGCCGGCCGTGGCGTCCGTGCCTGCCACGACGCGCGGCGTGTTGTCGAGCGTGGTCAGCCCCATGGACTGCGCCAGCCGCCGCGCCGGGTCCACGGTCAGCACGACCACGTTCCTGCCCTGCTCAGCCGCCCGGAGCCCGAGCGCGGCGGCGGTGGTGGTCTTGCCGACCCCGCCGGATCCGCAGCACACGATGATCCTGGTCCGCGGGTCGCCGATCAGCCGGTCGACATCGAGCCGCGGGGCGGCGGTGGCCCGCGGCGCGGTGGCCCGCGGCGCGGTGGCCGCCTGTTGCCTGGGGGCGTGCCGCGGGCCGGGGACGGTCACGCCGCACCCCGCTCGCGCAGCAGCGTGGCGAGCTGGTAGAGACCGCCCAGGTCGATACCGTCCGAGATCAGCGGCAGGTCATAGCGCGGCTGTGCCGCGGCGGCGAGCCGCCGCCGCTCCCGGCGCTCGAGCGCCGTCCGCCGGGCGTGATCGGTCAGCTCGGCGGCGAGTTCGCCGGCGATTTCCCTGCCCTCCTCGAGGCCCGCCGTCTTGAGCCCGACGGTGAGCTCGTCAAGGTCGACGGCGCCGCGCGTGGCGGCGCTGAGCTCGGATGCCCGCAGCAGCGGCGGGCGCACCATGTTGATCATGATGCCGCCCACCTGAAGGCCGTGGTCGCGAAGCTCGGCGATGGCGTCGAGGGTCTCCTGCACGGGCATCTCCTCGAGCACCGTGACGAAGTGCACCGCGGTCTGCGGTGAGCGGATCACCTTCTGCACCGCGTCGGCGTGGTTGCGGATCGGGCCGACCCGGGCCAGCCCCGCGACCTCCGCGGTCACGTTGAGGAACCGGCCGATGCGCCCGGTGGGGGGTGCGTCCATCACGACCGCGTCGTAGACGTATCTGCGGTTCGCGCCGTCGGTGCGCCGGCGCACCGCCTCCGTGGCCTTGCCCGTGAGCAGGACGTCACGCATCCCCGGCGCGATCGTCGTGGCGAAGTCGATCACGCCGAGGCGGGTGAGCGCCCGCCCGGCCCGGCGCAGGCTGTAGAACATCTCCAGGTACTCAAGGAGCGCCTCTTCCGGGTCGACCGCGAGCGCGTAGACGTCGCCGCCCGGCAGGGCGGGCGCGCCAGGCGCCACCGCAACCTTGCGTTCGGTGTACGGGAGTGGCGGGCAGTCGAAGAGCTGCGCGATGCCCTGGCGCCCTTCGACCTCCATGAGCAGGACCTTGCGCCCACGCGCCGCAAGCGCCAGGGCAAGCGCGGCGGCCACCGTCGTCTTGCCGGTGCCGCCCTTGCCGGTGACGACGTGCAGCCGCACGCCGTCCCAGTCGGTGTCCCTCGCGCTCACCCCACGAAGGCTATCGCCGCCCGCGCACCCGTCTGGCCGGCTGGATCGCGCCGGTATGTCACTAGGCTGGAAGCGAGGCAGTTCGCCGAACCGGTGGCCGCCGGGCGGCCGGGTCGCTGGCCGCCTGGGTCACCCGAGATGAGGTGTGGACAGTGATAGCAGCGATAGTCGCTGTGCTCGTTGTGCTCGTGGTCATCGGTCTGATCGGGCTCGCCCGGTCGGTCCGGGTGGTGCAGCAGTTCGAAAAGGGGATCATCTTCAGGTGGGGCCGCATCGTGTCCGAGCCGCGCGGTCCGGGTCTCACCTTGATCAGGCCGATCGGCGACCGCATGCAGAAGGTCAACATGCAGATCGTGGCGATGTCGGTCCCCGCTCAGGACGGAATTACCAGGGACAACGTGACCGTCCGGGTCGACGCGGTGGTCTATTTCAGGGTGGTCGACCCGATCAAGGCCGTCGTGAACGTGCAGAACTACCTGTTCGCCGTCTCGCAGCAGGCCCAGACGTCGCTGCGGTCGATCATCGGCCGCTCCGAGATGGACCAGCTGCTCACCGACCGCGCCGCGGTGAACGCGGAACTGCGTGAGGCCATCGACGAGCCGACAGAAGGCCCGTGGGGCATCCGGGTGGAGCGGGTCGAGATCAAGGACGTCTCGCTGCCCGAGAGCATGAAGCGGTCGATGTCCCGCCAGGCCGAAGCCGAGCGCGAGCGCCGCGCCCGCATCATCACCGCCGACGGCGAGTACCAGGCCTCCAAGCGGCTCGCGGCGGCGGCGAACGTGATGGCCCGCGATCCCGCCGCGCTGCAGCTGCGGTTGCTGCAGACCGTGGTGGAAGTCGCGGCGGAAAAGAACAGCACGCTCGTGATGCCGGTCCCGGTCGAGCTGCTGCGGTTCTTCGACAAGGTGGCGCTGCCCTCGCAGAGCGGTGACCGGCCGAGCCTGCAGGACACCGGAGACGCGGAGGTGGCCGCGGCGGAGGCGGCGATCGGTTCCGCCGGACTGGCCGACAAGGGCATCGAAACGATGCCGCAGCCCCCGGCCGTCGCGAAGCCCGACATTCCCGAGGTGCCGCAGATCGATCCGCCTCCAGCGGTTGAGCCACGGGTGGAAAGCCCGGTGCAGTCAGAAAGGTGAACCGGGTCGCTAGGGTAGCGGCATGCAAAAGTGGGAGTACGCGACCGTGCCGCTGCTCGTGCACGCGACCAAGCAGATCCTCGACAACTGGGGCGACGACGGCTGGGAGCTCGTCACGGTCGTGCCGGGGCCGAGCGCGGAACAACTGGTCGCCTACATGAAGCGGGCAAAGGCGTGAGTTCACCGCAGGACCGGCTCCACGCGCTCGGCCTCGCGCTGCCCGAGGTGGCGGCGCCGGTCGCCGCGTACGTGCCCGCCGTCCGCACCGGCGCCTACGTCTATACGGCCGGTCAGGTGCCGCTCGTCGACGGCAAGCTGCCCGCGTCGGGCAAGGTGGGCGCGGAGGTCGACGCCGCGCTCGCGGCCGAGCTCGCGCGCGTCTGTGCGCTCAACGCGCTCGCCGCGGCGGCATCGGTGGCCGGCGGCCTCGCCGCGATCAAGCAGGTGGTCAAGGTCACCGGATTCGTCGCGAGCGCTCCCGGCTTCACCGGGCAGCCGCAGGTCATCAACGGCGCGAGCGAACTGCTGCTCGAGGTGTTCGGCGATGCGGGCAAGCACGCGCGCAGCGCGGTCGGTGTCGCGGTGCTGCCGCTGGACGCACCCGTCGAGGTGGAGCTGATCGTAGAAGTCGGGGATTAGGCCATGTCTCGTAGATCTCTGGCGGCGCGGATCGGCGCCCAGACGACGACCGGCGGCGTTGTCGTCGCCGCCGATACAAACCGGTATCGGCTCCTCGAAGACAAGCACCGCCTGGCCGGACCGCCGCCTGGATCACCGCCCGCATCCACCGTGATCTACGAGACACGGCCTAACGGGCCGTGACACGCACCGACATCAGGCTCCCAGCCGGGTTCGCGCCGCGGGTGCGGGACATCCTGGCGGGCAGCGAGGAGCCCGTGGCGCCGCGGGACGCGTCCACCGTGGTGCTGCTGCGCGCGGGCGGCAGCGGCTTCGACGTCTACCTGCTCAGGCGCACCAAGTCGATGGAGTTCGCGCCGGGCGTCCACGTGTTCCCCGGCGGGTCGGTCGACCCGCGCGACGCGGACGCCGAACTGGGCTGGGCCGGCCCTGGCCCGGCCACGTGGAGCCAGATGTTGCTGGGCGAACCGGACGCCGCGGGGCAGCCAGACGGCCGCGCGGCACTGGCACGCGCCCTGGTCTGCGCCGCGGTCCGCGAGACGTTCGAGGAATCCGGTGTGCTGCTCGCCGGGCCAGCCACCGGCGCCGTCGTGGCCGACACGCGCGGCGACGACTGGGAAGCGGACAGGCGCGCCCTGATCGACCGCTCGCTCTCCCTCGCCGGCCTGCTGCAACGCCGCGGGCTTGTGCTCCGCTCCGATCTGCTCAGCCCGTGGGCGAGATGGATCACGCCGACGATGGAGAGCCGCAGGTTCGATACGAGGTTCTTCGCCGCCGCGCTGCCCGGGGGCCAGCGCACCAGGCATGTCGGGGGGGAGGCCGACGAGGTGGTGTGGCTGGCGCCGGCCGCGGCGATCGCCGCCGCGCGCAGGGGTGAGATCTTGCTGATGCCGCCGACCGCGGTCACGCTCGCTGAGCTTGCGCGGTACGCCAACGTCACCGGCGCCCTCGCCGCGAGCACGGATATGGCGCCACGGCAGCCGGGGATCTCGCTCACCGGGGACACCGCGTGGCTCACCCTCCCCGACGGACTGGAATACCCCCTGTGACCCGGCCGGTGGGAGCGGGCGCCGCGCCGGACGGCCCCGGCCGCCCGGTCGCCGGGGCAGGCATCGACGGGTCGGGCACGCCGCGGGCGCGCTGCGTGCTCGCTCCCAATCCGTCACCGATGACCCTCGACGGCACCAACACCTGGCTGATCGGAGAGCCCGCAGGCGACGGGGTCGTCGTGATCGATCCCGGCCCCGCGGACGAGGCGCACCTGCGCCGGGTGGCGGGGCAGGTGCAGGCCGAGGGCCGCAGGATCGCGCTGATCCTGCTCACGCACGGGCACCGCGACCATTCGGGCGGCGCGCGGCGGCTGGCGGAGCTCACCAGCGCAGCCGTTCGGGCTCTCGATCCCGCGCACCGGCTCGGCGGAGAGGGGCTGGCCAGCGGGGATGTGGTTACGGCGGGCGGATGTGAGCTGCGGGTCGTCGCCACCCCCGGGCATTCTGCCGATTCGCTTTCTTTCCTGCTGCCCGCGGACGGCGCGTTGCTCACCGGCGACACCGTTCTCGGCCGCGGCACCGCGGTGATCGCGCATGACGGGGATCTGGGTGACTACCTGCGATCGCTTGACGAGTTGCATGACCTCGCGAGGTCGGTGCCGGTCAGCGTCCTGCTGCCGGGCCACGGACCGCTGCTCCCCGATCCGGTGGGGACCCTCGGCTTCTACATCTCCCACCGCGCGAAGCGCCTCGCGGAGGTGACCGCCGCGATCGAGGCCGGTGACCGCACGGTCGGCCAGATCGCGGAAAGGGTCTACCGCGGCGTCGATCCGGCACTCCGCCGCTTCGCCGCGTGGTCGGTACGCGCGCAACTCGCGTACCTGGCCGCACGCGGAGACCTGCCGCCCGACGTCGCGTTCTGAGGCCGCTAGTGAGCGCGCTTGCGCAGGCGCTCCGGATCGAGGATCAGCACCGACTTCGCCGACACCTGGAGCCAGCCCCGGCCCGCGAAGTCGGCGAGCGCCTTGTTCACCGTCTCCCTCGACGCGCCCACGAGCTGTGCGAGCTCTTCCTGGGTGAGGTCATGGTGCACGTCGATGCCATTGTTGCGCGACTGGCCGAACCGGCCCGCCAGGTCGAGCAGTGCTCGCGCCACCCTGCCGGGTACATCGGTAAACACCAGGTCGGCCATGACGTCGTTGGTCCTGCGCAGCCGCTGCGCGAGCGCGCGAAGCAGGTGCATGGCCACTTCGGGCCGGCCGGTGAGCCAGGGCCGGAGGGCATCGTGTGCCATCGCGGCGAGCCGCGTGTCAGTCAGGGCGGTGGCGCTCGCGGTGCGTGGCCTCGGGTCGAAGAGTGACAGTTCGCCGAACATGTCACCGGGGCCGAGCACGCTGAGCAGGTTCTCCCTGCCGTCGGGTACCGCGCGGGTGAGTTTGATCTTTCCGTCCAGAATCACGTACAGGCGGTCTCCGTCGTCGCCCTCGTCGAACAGGCGCTTACCGCGAGTGAGTTCTACCTCTTCGACACGGCTGCGCAAAGCTGCGGACGCTCCAGGGTCAAGCGCCTCGAAGAGCGGCGCCCGGCCCAGCACGTCATTGGCCTGGTTCACCGTGCCTCCTTGCTATTCCTGTTTACCAGTGTCGCACTTCCGGGCCGCCGCGTAACCGCCCACATGTGACGCCCGTCCCGGCTCACGGCATCACGCCGAAATTTCGTCAGAATGAAGCACGTTGATTACGCAGCGTGAGATTGTGGAATACATGAACCATGCGGCCGCCGCCCGGCAGCCGCCGCACGGGGACAGCCACCCGACGAGTGTCGCGGCTGCGGGCAGGAGGGGTGACGCGATGGGAGCGCGCGCTAACCATGCGGCCGCGCGGGCCTGCTGTGCGGGGGTGCGGGCCGGTCGTACGGCCGCGCGGCGGGCCGGCCGTGCGAGGATGCGGGCTGGTCATGCGGTGATGCGGGCTGGTCATGCGGTGATGCGGGCCGGTCATGCGGCGATGCGGGCCGGCCGTGCGGGGGTGCGGGCCTGCTGTGCGGTGGTGCGGGCCGGCCGTGTGGCCGCTCCGACGCCGGCGCGGATCCGCGCGGCGCGGTTGCTCGCCGCCGTCCTCGTGCTCGCGGCCGGAGCGCTTCCCTGGCCGGGCGAAACCGCGTCAGCCACGTCCCCGGTGCCGCCAGGCCAGGGTCTGGCCGCGGCCAGCGCGGCAGTGACGCAGCGCGCCGCCGCGGCAGCGCGGGCCGCCGACCGCCTGGCCGCCGCCCAGGCGCGGCTCGGCCGGATCGAGGCGCGGGCCGAGACACTCACCGAGCGCTACAACGGCGCGGTCGTCGAGCGGCACAGGGATGCCGCCGCGTATCGCGCCGCCCGGGCCAGGTTCGCCGCGGCCGCGGCCGTGGCCGCGGCCCGCCGCGGCGCCGTCGCCGAGCTGGCGAGCGAGGCATACCAGACCGACGGCGCGTTCGGCTCGATGGCGGCGATGATCGGTGGCCCGGGCGGCCCGCAGGCGTTCTTCGATCGCGCCGGCGTGGTGCGGGTACTCGCCGAGCACGACACCGCCGTCCTGGCCGCTGCCGCCGCGGCCAGCATCGTCGCCCAGGTGTTCCGGGGCCAGGCGCGGCAGGCCCTGCAGGCCGGCCAGGCCGTAGCGCGGGAGGCCGATGCGCTGAAGCAGGCCGCCATGGCCGCCGTCGCCCGCCAGCAGCGGGTACTCAGCTCGACGCGTGCGTCAAGGAACCTGCTGGTGCGCCAGCTTGCCGCCGCCCGGGCGAGGCAGAGCGCACTCGAACTCGCCGCGGCGGCGGCTGCTGCCGCGGCGGCCGCCGCGAGCGCGGCAAGCGCGGGCACCACGGCGCCGGCCGGGGCGTACGCCTCAGGGACCGCCGCGGGCGCGTCCGCGAGCGCAGGAGAAGCCGCGGCGAGCTGGGCGCTGCAGCAGCTCGGCAAGCCGTACGTGTGGGCAGCCGCCGGGCCGTCTTCCTTCGACTGCTCCGGTCTCACCATGCGCGCCTGGCAGCAGGCGGGGGTCGGGCTCGATCACTGGACCGGCACGCAGTGGACGTCGGGCCCGCACGTCCCGATCGACCAGCTGCGCCGCGGCGATCTCGTGTTCTTCGCCGACGACACGTCCGACCCCGCCACCATCCATCACGTCGGCCTCTATATCGGCCGCGACATGATGATCGACGCGCCCTATACCGGCGTGAACGTACGGATCGACAGCATCTTCGAGCCTGGCCTGATCGGCGCCACCCGCCCCGTGGGCGGCGCCGCGTTATCCGGTGGGCCAGGTCAGCGTCCGGGCCCGGTGATGCGCTCGCGGACGCCGGCCGGATCGACGCCGAGGGCGGCGAGCAACTCCGCGGCCGGGTCGGGACGCTCGCACGTCAGCACGCCGAGCAGCAGATGCCGCGACTGGATGCGCCGGGCCTTGGCCGCCCGGGCCTCGAGCACGGCGCGCTTCAGAACCGCACGCGCGCCAGAGGTGAACGGCGGGCGCCTGCGGGTGAGCACGGGCACCGGCGAACCGGCGTGCGCGACCTCGATGCCGATCGCGGCCAGGGCCGCACGGTCCAGCGCGGCCAAAGCTTCGCGAGCGGGCTCCACGCCGACCCCGATGGCCCGGGCCGGAAACGAGCCAGGGTCGCGGAGCAGGGCGAGCAGCAGGTGCTCGGTGCCGATACGCGCGTCACCGCGCCGCTTGGCCTCGTCGGCGGCCAGGCCGATCACCCGTTGCCTCGCGTCCTCGTCGAATCGCTCAAGCATGGCGGAACCTCATTTCCCGTACTTCGCGTGCACCGACTGGCGGGAAACCCCGAGCGCGTCCCCGATCTGCTCCCATGACCACCCGCGTTCCCGCGCCAGCCGGACCTGCGCCGCCTCGACCTGCTCGGCCAGCCGGCGCAGTGCGCCGACCGCCCGCAGGCCAACGGCAGGATCGCCGGACTCGATGCTCGCCAGGATCTCGTCGCCCACCATTCTGTCAGTCTGGACTGACAGCACGAACATGTCAACCTGAACTGACAGATGCATCCGCGGCAGCCGTTAAGGATCAATCTTGGTGCCAGCGATCCCGTCATCCGCGCGGGCGGCAGGCGTGGTGCGATCAGTACTCGCTGCGCGCGGCGCGCTTGCGCGAGGCCTCGATCTCCGCCTCGGCGGCGGCGCGGTCAGCCCACTCCGCTCCCTCCACCGACTTGCCCGGTTCCAGTTCCTTGTAGACGGCGAAGAAGTGCTGAATCTCCATGCGGTCGAACTCGGAGACGTCGTAAATGTCCTGCACGTGCCCCACCCGCGGGTCGCGCGCGGGCACGCAGAGCACCTTGTCGTCCCCGCCCTTCTCGTCGCGCATCCGGTACATGCCGATCGTGCGGCATAGGATCACGCAGCCGGGAAACGTCGGTTCCTGCAGCAGCACCAGCGCGTCGAGCGGGTCGCCGTCATCGCCGAGCGTGCCCTCGATGAACCCGTAGTCGGCCGGGTACCTGGTGGAGGTGAACAGCATCCGGTCGAGCCGGATGCGCCCCGTCTCGTGGTCCATCTCGTACTTGTTTCTGTTGCCCTGCGGTATCTCGATGACAACGTCAAATTCCACGATGCGGCTCCTCGTGCTCGCCGGGCCCTCATAGATGATTGACTCTGGTGCCTGGCCGCGCCCGCACGCGTGGCAACCTGGCGCCGCTGTCCGGGCGTCCAGCCCCAGCATCCAGTTGTCCGAGTGCCCAGTTGTCCGAGCGTCATTTGTGCGACTGTCATAAGGATCCCGCATCCAGCGAGAGGTTATGCCGTGCTGAGCCGCCCGCGTGCCCTGGCACTATTCACGCTGGCGCTGCTCAACGTCTTCGTCATCGCGGCGGGTGTCACGCTCGCCGACCTGCTGCGTGCGCATCTCGCGCTGCTCGCCGAGCCGCGGGTGGCTGTCCGGCCCGTCGTCCGGGGTGGCGCCATCCTCGTGCCGGACGGCGGATCCGCGCTGCTGCCGACGCCCGGCGGGGTCGCCGCAGCACTGTCGCCGCTGCTTGCCTCCACCGCGCTCGGCCCCCGCGTGGGTGCCGTGGTCACCGACCCGGCGTCCGGGCGTGTCCTGTTCAGCAGCAGCGGCACGGCGGCGCTGGCCCCCGCGTCCACCAGCAAGCTCGCCACGTCGGTGGCGGCGCTCACGGTCCTGGGGCCGGACGCCCGTTTCACCACCCGTGTGGTGCGCGGCGGGTCCAATGGCGACATCGTGCTCGTCGGCGGTGGGGACCCCACGCTCGCGGCCGGGCCTCCGCCCGCGGCCGACTACCCGCAGCCAGCCACGCTTGCGGCGCTCGCCGCACAGACGGCGCGGGCGCTGCGGGCGGCGCACGTCAGCAAGGTGCGCCTGGGCTACGACACGTCGCTTTTCACCGGGCCGGGCATGGCACCGGGCTGGTCCGCCAGCTACGTCAGCACGGGCGACGTGACCCCGGTCAGTGCCCTCGAGGTGGACCAGGGACGGCTGACCGCAAGCGGCAGCCCGGAAGACGCCGACGATCCGTCCAACTACCGCCCGCGTTCGCCCGCCTCAGCCATGGAAGCCGCCGACGCCTTCGCGTCGTTCCTCGCCGCCCAGGGGATCGGCGTCGAAGCGCCGCCGCGGCCGGAGCGGGCCGCGCCAGGCGCGGCGGCGCTCGCCCAGGTGCAGTCGCCGCCGCTCGGGGACCTCGTCGAGTGGATGCTGATCGAGAGCAACAACGACATCGCGGAGGCGCTCGCCAGGCAGGTGGCGATCGCGACCGGCAGGCCAGCGTCGTTCGGCGGCGGTGCGGCGGCGGTGCGAGCGGTCCTGCGCGGTCTCGGCGCGTCGGCCGGCATCCACACCGTGGACGGCAGCGGGCTTTCCCCGCAGGACCGCATCACGCCCGCCGCGCTCGCGCGGCTGATCTCGCTGGCCGCGTCGCCCCGGTACCCGTTGCTGCGCGCGGTCATCACGGGTCTGCCGGTGGCGGGATTCTCCGGGACGCTGTCCGCGGCGGAGAACCGTTTCGTCACGAAGCTGAGCGCGCCCGCCGCCGGGCTCGTCCGGGCCAAGACCGGCACGCTCGGCAACGTCCGGGCGCTGGCCGGCCTCGTCGTGGACAAGGACGGGCGGCTGCTCTCATTCGCGTTCATGATCAACCGGGTGCCCGCCCAGACCATGACCGCTTCCGCGACCATCCTGGACAGGCTTGCGGCGGCG
>WNFJ01665152.1_pt1 | contig 23897 bp, 20 predicted proteins | sample 5400461 | NCBI WGS metagenome assembly WNFJ01 (sample SAMN13153349, study PRJNA577476) | soil metagenome | isolation source: 115 cm saprolite on Douglas fir-dominated hillslope | place: USA:California | collected 2013-09-17
GTCCAAGCAATGCCCCGCCCGCACTCCATTTTCGCCAGCAATGACGCGGGTTCGGGCACATCAGGAGCGCTTGATTCACTGCTTAGCAATACCCCTTAATTATCTACGCTCTCCAGCGTCGAGGGCGGCAGCAGGATTCATGTAGCTAGACGGTCACGACCTTTTCTGTCCGGCGGCGGCGATGGTAGCGCACGGAGATATTCATGTACACGCGGCCGTTGGGTGTATCGAAGCACATGACTAGGGCTTCGGTATCTTCGCTGCTCTTGCCGCCGGTTTCAGCGGTGTGGATAATCGGCGGTGAAACCCTGAAGTGCATGCCCTGATCGTTCAGGGTGGTGATGGCATTGCCGATCACCTGGTTCGCCAATTCGCAGACGGTATCTTTTACCAGGTCGTCATCTTGACCGCGGTGGCGGTATCCAGATCGAAGATCACGCGGCCTTCAATGTCGCCCACAATGTGGATCATGGCGGCCACTCCTTTACGCCGGTACGCTTCGTCATCCATGGTGACATCGGCAATTTTGGTGGGCGATTGCAGGCTTTCGCACAGCACGGCATCGGCGGCGTTAATGAAAGGCTGGATCAGTTCCATGCGCATAAGACATTCTCCTAAATTTGGTTAAGCGGGGGGTGCTGCTGCGGTCACAGCATCCTCGCCCAGCACGTACTTGAGGATGTCGTACAGGTGCTCCGCCTTGACCGGTTTCTGTATAAAATGGCGGGCCCCTTTCTGCAAGGAAGCAACAATGTTTTCCTGATAGCCCACGGATGAAACCATGATGATGCGGGCCTGGGGGTGCTGCCGGATAATGCGCTCGGCGGCCTCGATGCCTTCCATTTGAGGCATGGTGATATCCATGAGAACAATATCAGGCTGAACCCGATCGTATTCTGTAATGGCAGTGCAGCCGTCGCCGGCCTCCGCTGCCACCCTTCCACCAAACGATTCGATCATCTTCGCCAGGTTCTTGCGGGCGAAGACAGAATCATCAACAATTAAATAGCGTACCGGCTGCCGGTCTGTGCTGCGCAGCAGCACCGGAAACTGACTCATAGCCACTCCTCCGCTTCCTGTGTTCATAATTTCTGTCACTCTACCACTGAATTACTTGCTTTATTTCCCATCATTGTTGTCTATATCGTTTCTGCCGGCTCGTTCATGCCCTCTCTGCCAGCCTTATCAAACCGTACTCTTCATCCTGCCGTTTCTACTTGCCTTCCTTTTGTGCTCCCAGCTCGTGATGAGCGGGCACCGGTCCGGGAACCGAACAGTGCACCTGCAAAGTGTTAGCCATGGCCTCGAGCGGGACCACCCGCGTCACAAAACCCTTGTCAATGGCGGCTTTGGGCATACCAAAGACCACGCATGATTCTTCGCTTTGGGCGATGGTAAATCCGCCCGCGTTCCTGATCTCGCCCAGGGCATCAGCCCCATCGTCACCCATGCCTGTCATGAGAATGCCGATCGCGAGCGCGCCGAACTCCCGGGCCGCGGAGCGAAACAGCAGGTCAACCGAGGGCCGGTGGCCGTTTACAGGAGGCTCATCGGAGAGCACGGCGATATCTCCCTGCGGCATGCGCTTCACTCGCATGTGGCGGCTTCCCGGGCAAATCAGCACCCGGCCCGCGGTCAGCAGGTCGCCCGACTGCGCTTCCTTCACTTCGAGCGCACAACCCTCATCCAGACGGCGGGCAAACATTTCCGTAAATCCCTCCGGCATGTGCTGCACAACAGCCAGGGCGGCGGGGAAATCGCCAGGCAGTTGCGAGAGCAAATACTGCAGCGTGTTAGGACCGCCGGTGGAGCTTCCGATGGCAATGATCCTGGAGGCTGAGCTTGTCGTCCGCACCGCCGGTTTGGTGAGCGGCTTGGGCGTGCCATTCACCGGAATCATGGTGGGCCAGCGGCCGGCGCGGGCCTTGGCGGCAACCTTAATCTTGCTGATGAGTTCGGAAGCAATTTCTTCGATGCGTTCCGGGGCGCCATCTCGAGGCTTGGCAACAAAATCGAACGCTCCCAGCGCCAGCGCCTTAAAAGTGGCGGCGGCGCCGGCTATCGAATGCGAGCTGACTATGATGACCGGAATCTTTTGCGTACGCATGATCTGACGCAGCATTTCGGTGCCGTCCATGCGCGGCATCTCCAGATCGAGGGTGATAACGTGGGGCTGAACTTCTTCAATCTTCTTCATGCCAAAAGCCCCATCCATGGCTGTGCCCACGACTTCGATTGTCTTGTCGCGCTGCAGCATCTGGGGCAGCAGTTTACGCATGAGCGCGGAGTCGTCAACCACCAGCACACGTATTGTTCCGCTCATGCTGTTGCCCCCTTCCTGCCGCTGTGCAGCTCCATTCCCCGATCTCGGCCGAGCTTGGCTATCACGGCGGCCATGTTCAGCACCAGGACAACGGGGCCGTCGCCAAGAATGGAAGCGCCGCTCACCAAGTCTGTGGCCACCCAGTGGTCATCAAGCCCTTTGATGACAAGTTCCTGCTCTCCCACGAGCTTATCCACGACCAGGCCAAAGAGACTGCCGTTCATGCTGACTACGATCACAAATTGTTTGGGGGAAGTGGAGAGGGCCGATTTCGAATCCAATTTGCCGAGCCTCACCAGGGTAATCACGTGCTCGCGTAATTGCAGCACCTCGCGGCGGTCTACGCGATGAAAATCACGTTCATAGACGCGTGCGATCTCAATCACCGAGGTCAAAGGCAAGGCGTAGAGCCGCTCACCCGCGTTGAACAACAGGGCCTTGATGATGGCCAGGGTGAGCGGCACCTTGAGATAAAACGTGGTTCCGGCGCCGGGGCGGGTATCGATATAGACCGATCCTTTGAGCCGCTCCAGCACGGTCTTGACTACGTCCATGCCGACGCCGCGTCCAGAGATCTTTGTGATGGTTTCCGCGGTGCTGAGGCCGGGATGGAAGATGAGATCAAGCGCCTCCTGTTCGGAAAGTTGCGCGGCCTCATCCCGGCTAATGATGTTCGACTCGATGGCCCTGGCGACAACCTTGTTGCGGTCGATTCCACGCCCGTCATCGCTGACTTCAATGACCATCTGATTCCCCTGGTGATAAGCCCGCAGCCCCAGTTTCCCGTGCTCTGTCTTGCCATGGGCGATGCGCTCCGCCGGCGGTTCAATGCCATGGTCCACGGCGTTGCGCAGCAGATGGGTAAGCGGCTCGGCAATCACATCGAGGATGCTCTTATCCAATTCGGTGTCTTCTCCGCTGATTTCCAGACGGACTTCGCGGCCGCGCGCCTTAGCTACATCGCGCACCAGGCGTGGAAAGCGCCGGAAGAGCTGCTCTACCGGAACCATGCGGATCTTCATGACAGATTTCTGCAGCTCAGCCAGGATCCGTGACTGCGAAGTCAGGGCGTCGTGAAAACGAATGCGTAGCGGATCTTGGCGGTAATGTTTGTCGAACTCCATCATGTTCTGCAGCATCATGGATTTGCTCACAATAAGTTCGCCGACCAGATTCATCAGAGTGTCGATACGCTCCACGTCAACGCGGAGGATGGAATCCGCCGCCGCGGCCGCCGCTGCCGGCGCTGCCGGCGCTGCGGATGCAGCCTGAACTGCTGATTGCCGCGGAGACGCGGCCGCGAGTTTTCCAGGTTCTGATTCAGTCGAAGCTCGTCCCGATGCTGTTGCCATGGGTGCGGCAGAAGACACAACCGCAGGTGGCCCATTGCCCTCCACCGCTGACGCTGTTTTCCCTTCCGCTGATTGCCCTGCACCCGCTGCCTGATAAGGACGCACCGCAATGTCGCTCACCACCGCGGGAATCTGGCACTTGCGAACCAGCCAGTCGATATCCGCATCGGTGGCCACCGCTGCCTGAACAATGCTGATGTTCTTGGCTGACGCGTCCTCGGGCTGAATGGCCAGCAGAGTTCCCGCCTCTTCCAGAACGTTGCGCACCAACTGCATGGCCGCGGCGCGCATCGGGCAAAGATCATCAATGGCCACAGTTAGCAGCAGAATCTTTTTCCCTTGTGAGACAGCATTATCGATCGCTCTTTGCTGGTATTCCGTCCAGAAAAAGCCGGCAGACTTGTCTTCTTTTGTTTTTGCTTGGCCTTTTTTGTGAGAGCTTGTGCCTCGAGCGCCAGGTTCGGGCGCGCCCGGGCTGGCCATCCTTCGAATGGAGAGCCGCAGGGAATTCGCGTCAGGCAGGGCGGTATTATTGCGATACGCGGCGAGCATGGCGCCAAATACATCCGCGGCGCCTAGCACCAGCTCCGCCATCGAAGCATTACCGCTTTGGGCCATCTCAGGAGTCAGCACATCTTCCATCGCATGAGCCAGTTCGCTGATTTCGCCATAACCGCAGACCGCCGAATCTCCTTTGAGGGTATGCACGGCGCGGCGCAGGCTGCGGATCGTCTCCTGGTCGTGGGGGCTCTGTTCCAGGCGCATGCCTTCCTCATTCATCGTCTGCAAGAGCTCTTGCGCGCTCTCGAAAAAGAGGTCCTTCAAATCTGCGCCGTGTTCTTCGAAGAAACTCAATCCGTTGCCTCGGTTCGCTGGTACACAGTACCGCTGTTCTGATGGATCATCTTGAACTGATCGGTCAACCCCAACAGGCTTTCCGCGTGTCCGGTGAGCAGATAGCCCTCCGCATTCATGCAACGATAGAACTTGTTCACCAGGCGCTTCTGCTCAGCCTGATCAAAATAGATCATCACATTGCGGCAGAAGATTATGTCATTCCGCTGGGGAAGAAATTCGGTCTTCAAATTATGGAAATCGAAGTGAACCAGCTCTTTGATGCCCCTCTTGACCACATAGCGATCTCCCATCTTGTCGAAGTAGCGCATACGATAGCTGAAGTTCACCGGCTCCATGTGGTTTTCGGGGTAGCTTGCTTCATGGGCCACGCGCAAAACCGAGTAACTGATGTCGGAAGCCAGGATTTCAACTTTCCAGGGAGGGGGAACCATGGGCTTGGGCACCGGCATTTCGAAAGGCAGTGGATGGCGAAGATAGTAGTAGGCCAGGGCATCACAAACCAGCATGGCGATGGTGTAAGGCTCCTGCCCAGTGGAGCACCCCGCGCTCCAGATCCTCAGCGTAAAGTCGCGGCGCTGCTGCTTGCGCTGCAACACCTCTTCCAGAATCACCTTGTGAAACAAGTCGAGCTGCGGTTTGTTACGGAAGAAGCTGGTCTCATTGATGGTCAGGTTTTCGAGCAGGGTGGCGAGTTCGATTTTTCCTTCTTTGCTTTGCAGCAGCCGGTAATAGCTGTAGAAGGTATCCAAGCCGGTGGCTTTAAGGCGGCGCTGCAGCCGGTCTTGCAAAAAATGGATCCTGCGTTCGTCGAAAAACATGCCGCATTCCTCATAGATGAATGCCTGCAGCAGCTTCTGCTCGGACTCGGAGAGCTGGATCGGAATGACTGAGGTGGCCATTATCTTTTCATGTTCCGTTCAATTCGCCTTCGTGCTGCGAGTCAGCCCCGCCGCCTTGCCGGCAGATGCGGCTGCCGCAGGCTCCGGCAGCGGATCTGCTTCGGTGAATTCGCCCACGCGCCGCAATTCGCCGCGCTGCAGGATTTTTGTGAGGTCCACCAGGATGATGAGCCGCCCGTTCAGCTTGCCTACCCCGGTCACGTAGTTCAGTTCGCCTTCTTCAAAAACGTTAGGAGGGTTCTCGATCTCTGAGCGGGGGATCTTGAGCACTTCAGAAGCAGCGTCGACAATCAGTCCAACCATCTTGCCTTCTACCTCGACGACCAGGACACGGTTCTTCCGGGTATTGCGAATTTCTTTTTCTCCGAAGCGCTTGCGCAAGTCGACAATCGAAACGATCTTCCCGCGGAGATTAATCACGCCTTCAACACACTCGGGCGACTCGGGAACCGCGGTGATTTCCGGTACGCAGACGATCTGGTGCACTAATTCGATGGGGACGCCGAAGGTTTCGCGTCCGATGCTGAAGCCGATGAGATGCAGAGGTTTCGTCATGTTCGATTCCTAGGACCTCAAGGCCGAGGCTTCGATTTCCGCGCGGCCGCGGGGCGCGGCCATTCCGTGGCCATTGGCGCTGGCTTCGAGCACAAAGCGGTCCATGGTCTCCAGCAGGTTGCGCGACATCTTTGACATTTGCTCCGCCGAGGCTGCCAGTTCGGCAGAACCGACGGTGGTTTGGGCAATCAGTTCACGCATTTTTTCCATGGCACGCACCACGGCTTGAGCCCCGGCGGCCTGTTCTTCTACGGAGGAGTTGATCTCGTGCGTGATCTCGTTGAGCCGGGTGGTGGCTTTTGCGATTTGGGTTGAGCCATGCGACTGTTCGCTGGTGGCGGCGCCAATTTCCTGGGCGAACTTATACACTTCGGTGACGACGTTGGAGATTTTCTTCAGCGCCATCTGCAAGTCAGTGCCCAGCGCCAAGCCCTCATTGACGATGGTGGTGCTCTTTTCCATCTTGTCGACCGCCTGCCGGGCCTCGCTTTGAATACTGGCAATCAAGTCAGAGATTTCTTTGGCAGAGGCGGCTGATTTTTCCGCCAGCTTGCGGACTTCATCGGCCACTACCGCGAATCCGGCGCCGTGTTCACCCGCCCGGGCCGCTTCAATGGCCGCATTCAGGGCCAGCAGATTGGTTTGCTCGGCCAGATCATCAATCACCTCGACAATGTTGTCGATGCTGTCAGCTCTCTTGCCCAGAGCGTCAATGATTTGGCCGGCCGATTGTATGGACCCATTGATTCGACCCAATCCGTCAATGGTTTTTTCCATGGTGGTGATGCCCTGGTGCACCTCCTCGCGCGAACGCTGTGAAATATCGAGCAGCACCTTGGAGGTGTCGGCCACGCGCTGGATCGAAGCCACCATCTGGTCGATGGAAGCAGAAGTTTCACTCACGCTGATGGCCTGCGTCTGGGTGTTTTTCACCATGTTCTGCACGTTGACGCTCATTTCGTGCATGGTGCTGGTGACTTCATCGATGGCCGATGAGGCCTGTACATTGACTTTGGCGGCGTTGTCAGAGGCGTCGGCAACTTGGTTCGATCCGCTGGCAACCTGGGTTGCACTGTCGCGCACGCTCTTGACCATGGAACGCAGACTGTCGGTCATGCACGAAAACGCCAGCATCAAGGTATCGTTCTTGGAGCGCGGTGTGATAGAGGCGGTCAAGTCACCCCCGGCAACGGCTACGGTAATGGCAGCCATATCTTTCAGGGAGTGAATCATGTTTTGGAACGTTGCCGCCAAGTCGCCAATTTCATCTTTACGCTCGATGGCCAAGGATTGCTCGAGATCTCCAGATTCACCGATTTCCCGCGCAACTTTCATAAGCTGGGTCAAAGGTTGGGTAATGGATCTTGCGGTATAACGGGCAATCAAGATTCCGGCACCAATCGCAATGAGACCCACAATTCCCAGGAGCAGAGATGTGAAGCCGGCGGCATCTGCATCCTCGTGGCGCTCGCGATTAATTTCTTTCTGACTGACTTCTTCTGCCATTTCCAGGGAATCGCTCGCCGTGTCGGCCAAGCCGGATTTCTCACGACCTAAAAAGTAATTGTGGAATTCTTCTAAATTCTTGCTGCCCACCGTTTTGCGTTGCTCAACGAGAGGAAGGACGTGATCCTGGTACCAAGCAGCCTCAGCCTGTGTTGCGCTGTGCAGTGCCGCTTTTTGGTCCTGGACGGCTTTTGGGTCATCGGAGATGGGATTGTCATCGGCCTGCTTCAATAGATCCAGAAAGTCTTTCCGTCCCTTTTCGAGCTCATTTAAATCGGGCACACTCCCGCTCAACAAGTAGTTGCTGAAATTCAAGCGGTCCTTCATCATCTGCGTCTTCAACAGCCTGACGATATGGATAGAGTCAAGCGACTTTTTTATCTGGTTCTGTGCCCGCTCTTGATTGATTGACCTGGACGAAATAGTGCCGATCAGATACATGAGGAACACTAGACCCAGCACTATGCCGAATCCGAGATACAGTTTTCTTGTGATCGTCATTGCTGCTTGCCTCCACGCTATCGGAGCATATTCAGGAAGCTTCACTGAATCCTGAACTGACAGCCACTTTTTTGGGGGGACGCTCCTGCTAACGCTTTTTGAACTTCCGTTGTTGTGCAGTCAAGACCCTTGGTCTTGACTGAGCCCCTAGCCACAATTGCGACCTTTTTTGGGGGCGCACCACTCCTCAGATACTGGGACTTGTCAATTAATGCACGGGGAGTGCCAAGTGGAAACTAAAATAAAGCAGTTTCTGGGATAGTTAAGTTAAGTTGCTTTTAATCAATTATTTAGGAGTTAACTCCTGAGCTTACTCTGAGATGAAGAAATCGCTCAGCAGTCTCACGATTCCTCCAGTTTCTAGAATTTTATCTCAAGCTGAGACAAAGTGTGGTGGGCGGGCGTGTTCATAAGCAAGATTTAGCTTGACTCAAAGTGAGATTAGAGATTAAGGTTCGCATTTAGTCCTCCCCCGGGAAACTCATTTTGAGACAAACCAGGTTTCCTTATTTACCCTGATATGTGTGCTCGAAGGAAAACCATTGTGAGTTCGCGCAACCGTGCCCGGCAAGCAAAGCCGGGCTTGGGCGAGCCGGAGTCATTGCAGCGGGTTCTGCGCCAAATGTTATCCGTCGCGGCCCGCGGCGGTGAATTGAGCTCATTACTTTCCTCTTTCTGCAGCGAGAGCCGCAAGTTTCTGAAAGTTAGTGGCGTCGGCTACTGGGAGCTGCAGGAAGCTGAGCATCTGTTAAAACCTCTTGAGGCGGATGGCTATTTTACCGAACGCTTCAAGCAAGCACCCCTCCCGCTGGAAGACTCTCCGGTTGTGATTGCCGCCATACGAGACGGCAGACCCGCATCCGTCAATCAGAACAAGACTGGCAGCCAACAGATCCCTTATGGGGCCAAATCCTTTCTCGCAGCGCCGGTGATGGTTTTTGGCCGGGTCATCGGCGTCGCCGCTTTCCTACACCGGACCAAGGCGGAGTTTTTTGCCGAAGGCACCGCCAGCCAGGTAAGCCTTCTGGCAGAGCAGCTAGGCAGTCTCTTGGAGTTGTTTCGCCTAAAGAACACCGCCGGCCAGCATCGTAAACGCTCCGAAGACCTCATCGAGCTGGCGATGGATTTGGGCTCTTCTTTGCGGCTCCCGGATTTCGCCAAGAGTTTTACCGCGCGCATTACTGAAATACTACGAGCCCGCGTGGGAGTGCTCGCGCTGGCGCGCGGGACTTTGATAGAAGTGGTGGCACTGCATGACCATGCGGGCGAACCCGATCGTGCTGTGCAACGCTCTCTGAACCTGCGTTTGACGGAGCTGGTGCAGGAAGGCACGCAGTTGACGGCCATCACCCCGGCAGAAGACCTGCTGGGAAAAGAGCTTGCAGGCCGCCTGGGATGGAAGGACCTTACGCTGGCGCCTTTGACCAGTGCACAAGGAGACCTGTTGGGCCTGCTGGGCCTGGCGAACCGTGGAATTGCCGAACAGTCGGATGAGCAGCTTCTGCATGCTGTAGTAGGCCAGGCCTCTGTCGCTCTGGACAATTGCCGCCTGTTTTCGCGTATTTATCAGGCAAACCGGCACTGGTTGGAGATCTTCGATGCCATCGAAGACCTTATCGTGGTGCACGACGAAGGCAATCGCGTCCTGCGCGTGAACCGTTCTCTGGCCGATTCCATCGGGGCGCTGCCGCGTGAGCTGATTGGCATCAGTATGCGCGCGCTGTTTGCCTTTGCCCGCGACCACGGGCATGGGTGTCCCTTTTGCCGCCACGGCGCCGATTCCACGGAAGATTACGTTCATCCTGTGCAGGAGCGGAGCTACCTGGTCTCAACCTCGCGCATTCACGGCGCCCTGGAAGAGGGTATGCAGACCATCCATGTGCTGAAAGACATCAGCGAACGGAGGGAGGTGGAGCGCCGCTATCGCGAGCTGTTCGATAACATTCATGAAGGTCTTTTCTTCTCCACGCCCGAAGGGCGCTTTGTCGAAGTGAATGACGCCTTGGTGCGTATGCTCGGCTACGGCAGCAGGGAAGAGCTGCTGCAGGTAGACATCAGCCAGCAACTGTATCCTTCACCGGAGTTGCGCTCACATTTCCGCGAGGCCATCGAACGAGAAGGCGTCTTGCGCAACTTTCAGGAACCTTTGTGCCGCAGAGACGGCACCCTGATTCACACCCTGCAGAACACATTCGCCGTGCGCGATGCTCAGGGTAAGGTGCTGCAGTATCGCGGGCTGATCCTCGACATCAGTGAGTTGAAGAAGATACAGACCCAATTGCAGCGCGAACGCGACTTCAACGGCAAAATCCTGGACAACACGCAAAGCATGATCCTGGTTGCCGATACTGCCGGCCTGCTTAGCTACGCCAACCACCGCTGCTACGAATCCGGCGCCTATAAAGAGGGAGAGATTCTCGGACACCACGTGCACGAGCTGGTGCATCCCTCCTCGCGCGCAGTGCTGGAAAAGGCGCTTGAAGCCACGCTACAAGGCCAGCAAGTCGACAATCTTGAGCTGGCCATCACATGTCCAGACGGCGGCATGGAACAGGTTTCCGTTAACTTGAGTCCCATGCGCGATGAGCAGGGAAGCGTGAACAGCCTGGTCTTTGTGATGACCAACATCACCGAGGCGGCCATGCTGCAGGCCAAGCTTCTGCAGGCAGAAAAGATGGCCGCGATCGGCCAGCTTGTCTCAGGCGTAGCCCACGAGGTCAACAACCCACTCACTGCCATCCTGGGATTTGCAGATTTGTTGGCCGACAGTCCTGAGATACCGCCCTCGGCAAAAAAAGACCTGGCCATGATTTTGCAAGAGGCGCAGCGGACCAAACTCATCGTCCAGAACCTGCTTAGTTTTGCTCGCAAGATGCCGCCACAACGGCAGTTGGTGCAGCTCAATTCCGTTGTGCGCCGCACATTGCAACTGCGGGCCTATGATTTCTCCAATCATGGGGTTGAAGTCGCTGAGAAGCTGCAGGAAGCGCTGGCGCCGGTCATGGGAGACCCAAACCAGTTGCAGCAGGTGCTGCTCAATATCCTGAACAATGCCTACGACGCGGTGCTTGAAACCAGCCGGCGCGGACGCATTGAGATCACCACGGAGCAGCGCGACGGCTTCACTCAGATCATCGTGCGCGACAATGGCCCCGGCATCCTGCACCCGGACCGTATTTTTGATCCCTTTTTCAGCACCAAAAAGGTGGGCAAAGGCACCGGGTTGGGCTTGAGCATTTGCTACGGCATCGTACGCGACCATCACGGAGAGGTGCTCTGTCACAACAACGAGAACGGCCCGGGCGCGACCTTCATCATCCGCTTGCCGGTGGCCAGAGATAAGGCCATGGCGGCGATGGCTGCAGCCAACATTATGGCGGCGTCTGCAGGGCAGGCATGAATCCGGCTTCCCATTCATTAAGACAGGCCCTGGCCCCTGTGCTGGTCATTGAAGACGAGCCTTCGGTGCTGGCGTTTATTTCTTCCGCGCTGGAACGCAACGGCTACCGGGTTGTGCAGGCGGCCACCGGGAGCGAAGGGTTGCGTCTGCTGAGAGAACATGAGTTTAGCGGTGTCATCTCTGATATGCGTACTCCAGGTGGCATTAACGGGGCCGACGTGCATGCCTGGAATCTGGCGAATCGTCCCGAGATGGCTGCCCGGCTTTTGTTCACCACTGGAGACACCGCTAGCGAAGAGACGGCGGCAATTCTGGTGAAAACCGGTATGCCCTGCCTGGAAAAACCCTTTCGTGTGCACCAGTTAGTTGCCGCGGTGGAAAAAATTGTAGGACGCACGCACTGAAACGGGGAGCATGACGGACGATTTACGAGTGCGCTTTCTGATTGTGGATGACGAGCAGAGTATCCGCAAACTATGCATGACGATCGGCGCCTCTTTGGGCTTTGTTTGTTCGGAGGCCGAAACCGCCGAATCGGCATTAGCCTTACTGGAAACCCATGCTCCCGACGTAGTCTTGACTGACCTCATGCTGCCCAGCATGTCTGGCGTGCAGCTCCTGCAGCGGGTCAAATCCCTGCAGCCGCGCACGGAAGTGGCCATCATGACCGGGCACGGCTCCATCGAGAGCGCAGTGCAAGCGATGAAGCTCGGCGCTTACGACTATGTGACCAAACCCTTTCGTGTGGAAGAGCTCAAACTTATCTTGCAGCGCATGGCAGAAAAAGTCCGGCTGGTTATGGAAAATCAGTTCCTGCGCGCCCACGTGAATAACGAGATGCAGCTCCACGCCATGATCGGCTCCTCGGCCAAAATCCAGGAGGTCTTGCGGCTGATCGGGCGGCTTAAAGATTCGCGCAGTCCGGTGCTGGTGATGGGCGAGAGCGGCACCGGGAAAGAGCTGGTGGCGCGGGCCATCCACTTTCGAGGTTCGTTTGCCAGCCGTCCGTTTGTGGCTGTGGATTGCGGGGCGCTGGTGCCCACGCTCATCGAAGCAGAACTTTTCGGATATGAAAAGGGCGCTTTCACTGGCGCCATCCGCGCGAGTAAGGGTCTCTTCCATGCCGCCGATGGTGGAACCATCTTTCTGGATGAAATCGGAGAGCTGCCCCTGGAGCTGCAAACCAAGCTTTTGCGCGTGCTTCAGGAAAAAGAGGTGCGCCGCGTAGGAGGCAATGAGCGGGTGAAAATCGACGTGCGGGTCATCGCCGCCAGCAACCGCGACCTCGAGGCCGCCTATCGCGACGGCACCTTCCGCAAAGATCTTTTCTTTCGCCTGAATGTCATCAGCGTACACCTGCCGCCGTTGCGCGATCGTAAGTCTGATATTTCTGCGCTGGTGGAGTATTTTCTCGACAAGTTTTGCGCCGACAAGATCCTGCGCATGAGCAACGCCGCCATGAAGTGCTTGCAGCAATATGACTGGCCGGGCAACATACGCGAGCTCGAGAACTGTATTCAACGCGCGGTCACATTGCGGAACCACGACGTGCTGGATGTCAATGATCTGCCGCCCGCTCTCCGCGCGCCATATCCGGCAGGAGGAATGGGAGCGGTCGAGGCGCTGGCGGCGGTGACGGATGGGCATACCTCTGATCTGGAAGACTTGGAGCGGATTACGATTCAGCGTGTTTTCGAGCAGGTGAAAGGCGATAAGAGATTGGCAGGAAAGATGTTAGGCATCAGCCGGGCTACTCTCTACCGTAAACTGAGACGATATAAACTGCTGAAATCTTCGGTCATGAGCGCTTAAATGGGCAGCATAAGACGTACTCATAATATTTGTCAGTCGAGTGAGACACTGTTTCATTCTGAGACCCCGAGCCCTGTTTCAATGGCTGGCTTTATTTTCTAAATGGCACAAAGCAAAACATTTAGGTACGATTCTTCCGCTGGCGGATTTTGGCCACGTTCGTGCTGTTACCTCATGGGTTAGCTTCACCTACTCGCAACTTTTCTTCCGGTATGAGACAGATCAGCCTTGGGGAAATGATGGTGAAGGCGCGACTCAATCCCAATTGCGCTCCACACAATATGGACAAGCATGAGGGGTGTCGTCTGATTCATTTTGAGACGAATGGAGAGTTGAGGTAACAGTGTCCAACCAAGCTGCAGTTGATTGGAAATTTCAGTCCCGGTCGCGGGCTGACGCGGCCCCTGCCGGCGCAGCAGAATCGCCTGTCAACAAGCTGGCGCAGTTCTTCCCGGGAGCGACCGCAATGCGGATTCCAGTGCGTGTGACTGCGCTGAACGCTCAGGGAGTTGAGCCGGTGAAGCACGTGTTGAACGAGAACACCGTCATCGAATTCGGGACGACGCAGGAGGTTTTGTTCATTTCCTCGCTGCCTCTGGAGTTCGATGACAAGCTACGCATGGAAAACACCGACGGGTCGCTCCGTATAGATGCCGCCGTAGTGGCGGTGCAATATCACAGTGGAAAGACCGTGGTGGCCGCCCGCTTTACGCGGGAGATTGGTAACTGGATTATCAAGGCATGACTACGACCGCCAAGCCAACGACAGAGGTTGCTGCTTACTGGCGCGAGGCCCGCAAGCTCTACACCGTCTACAGTTCGCTGCTCGAGCGATTTGCCTTAGGTGTGCTCCCTTGCCGCGAGCTGGAATCGCCCATCGACCGCAGCGAGCCTGACAGCGTTCAGAACATTCAGCAATGGCTCGAGCAGATGGATGACCGCGTCCAGGTGCATCAGCTTCGCCAGCTTTTGCAGACGTCGCGGCTGGGAACCGAGGACAACCTGCGTTCCCTGGTGAACCATCATTTGCAGAAAGACACCAAGACCGAATCTGACCGCGACAAAGTCGATTTTCTTCTGGTGCAGTATCTTTCTTCCTGCGCCCCTCCGGGTTTTTACGACCGCGATGTGGAGTTCGACGAAGTCGCCCAGGTTTTGGAGCCTATTCTTGGCGAAGTGGGCTTGCATCCGCCGAGCTGGCTGGATCCGCTCAATGAGGCCGCAAAAAGCCTGGATAGCATGCACAGCCTTCGCGACCTTCTGGGCGAAGGTATTCTCGACCAGATGCGCCAGCTCAAGACCGGCGCCGACCAGATGTATTTTGGTCCGACGGCGCTGGTAGCAATTACCCGCGTCAATTTCCTGGTGAGGCGGACTTTTGTGCGGCTGATTGCCGCTGACCTGCATGCCATTCGCTTTTCCATAAATGAACTGGAGCAGCGTGGGGTGCGTACCGTCAATTGCGTGCGCGCCGGCCTGGGTCCGCAAGAGACTTTAGACACCCTGCGCCAGGTCTGCCAGGAATGGAAGAAGCCCTTCCGCGCCGCCTATGCCGCGGGGCAGAATTTTAGAGAGTTGATTGAAATCCGCGGGGCCGTGGAAGAGGCGCTGGCGCTTGCTCCGGAAAAGGGCTCGATTACCGTGCCACCCGGGGCCGATTTCTCACAAGATGCTATGCGCGCGGTGAGCGAGGTTCCCAGCAATGGCACGCCCAGGGCTCCTGAGGCCCCGCGCTCTCCAGTCAGCGAAGCCATCGCTTCTTTCGCCACGCAACCGGCGCCGCCCAAATCGATTCCCCCATCTCCTGGTGTGGTATCGGCTGTTCGAGAGACGATTCCCGAGAAGAAACTGGACATTCCGCCGGTCCTTCCACCCGAGAGACCTGCGGTGGTGTTTACTCCTGCGGAAAAGCAGGTGGCTCCCGTGGTCAGGCCAGCAGCCACGCCCGATCGACCGATTCCAGCGCCAACCCCGGTTCCCGTGGTCACTACTCCCACGCCAATCGCGATTGCGGATCTGCAGGCCATTCAGCAGCAGATTCCGGTGGAACTGGCGAATAACGGCATCAAAAGTCCGGCGGTCACCAGTGTCACCATAGGAAATTTAAAGCTCATGCTGTCCTCCTGGGAGGTTGCCGCTTACCTGAAGGGCGGAGACGAGAATTCAGAAACGCTGCAACGGTCGGTGGCCGCCCGCGCATTCCTGGGAGCGCAAATGGAAGTGCGAAAGCATGGAGGCTCCAGCACCGATCTACGCTCTGCGATTCATGTCGCCAAGTATGAGTCGGCAAAGATTCAAGCGAGAGTTTCTGTGGCCAAACAGAATAACGATCTTGATAATGCGGTGAATCTGGCAGCAACCAGCAAGCGGCTGCTCATGGTAATTGAGGAAGCCGATAAGCTGGCCAAGTAAGCATTTGGCGAGTGTCAAGAAACGGTCCGGGACCGAATGTTATGAACGAAAAACGAGTCGCGCCGGAAGCCGCCAGCATGCAGCATTCCCAGAACGGGCGTCTCCCATCCGCCCATGATTCCGTGGAAGAAAACGTGGAACTGGCCGCCGGCGAAGGCGTGCTGATTGTCGGGGATGAGGCCGAGTTTGCGCGCAGCGTGGTCGGCCGCTGGCAGATGGAGCGTGCCGTTCCAGCTTTCACTCTTATGAGCAGTGATCTGTGCCAGACGGCGAATTTTTCTGTCCACGGAATTGCGATTATTGGTCCGCGCGTCCGCGGCCGCGAAGCAGTGCTGACGGCGCTGGAGAATTCCGCTGTTCCGGTTCTGGTATTGGCCGCTGATGGCGATGCCAGCCAGATCCGCGGTGCGCATCCGCGTGCGCTGGTGTTGCGCCAGACAGATGGTTGGCTCGACTTTCTGATCCAGATGGCGGGCGAGATCCTGCGCCGTGCCGAAACGCAGCGCTCGTTGCGCCGCGCCGAACAGTTGGTCACAGCCAGCCAGCGCCATGCCATACTGGGCCGCTATATGCTCGAGATGCGCCATGGCTTGAACAACTGTTTGACCTCCGTGCTGGGGAATGCCGAGCTTCTGCTGCTCGAACCCGGCATGCTGAGCGCCGAGGCCCGCGACCAGGTTCATACTATCCACACCATGGCCATGCGTATGCATGAAGTTATGCAGCGATTCTCCTCCCTGGAGAGTGAAATGCAGTTTGCCGAAAAAGGGTCTCATTCTGAGACAGTGATTGCGTCTCAGGCCCCCGCATCAGGGGCCTAAACTTCATTCCAAAATTTGCGGTAAACTCCTGATTTACTTGCAATTAAAATAACGTTAATCATCCAGTGACAGGTGAGATAACGGTGGCCGGTCAATTGCACTTTCCATCAGGATAAGCGCAAGCAAGGTGTATCGTTGGCGGAAAATAAACAACCCGAGACAGCCCAGCCGGCGGCCGCAGAAGCACCGGGCAGGCGAGCGGAGAAATTGGAAGCCAGTCCGCAGGCAAGCTTTGTGGAGCGTCAGTATTGCGTCTTCCGCGCCGGCCGAGAGCGTTTTTGCCTTTCCGTGCTGGAGATGGAAGAGGTGGTCGAGTGGCCGGCGGTGACGCGGGTTCCGCGGACGCCGGCGTTCCTGATGGGAATCTTTAATCTGCGCGGCGCGATTGTTCCTATTATTGACATCGCATTCAGTGAGGGACGCAGGCCCGACTTGTTGCCCCGGCATGTTGTGGTTGCCGCGCGCGAGCAGGGGCCGGGGCAGGATGCGATCCGATTGGGCATCGCCGCCGATGAGGTGATTGGCACTTTCAGCAGCTCCGAGCCGCTCGAAACAGACGAGGCGCCCCGCGAAATAATCCATTGCTGCGGCTTGCTGCGCCATGAAGAAAATCGCCTGGCCCTGGCGCTCGACCTGAAGCGCCTGGCCGAATCGTTTTCCGTAGGAGTGATCTAAAGGCAGTTCTCAGTTGTCGGTTCTCAGTTCTCGGAACGGTTTTTTGAGTGAGAGCTGGTTGGTGGGAGGAAGTATGAAAGGTGAGTTGGCAAAAAAGGCCTGGATCCTGGTGGGAATCAACCTCTTGATTCTTCTTTCTGTCCTGGTACTTGGCTATGGAGCAGGAACGCGTTCGGGAGGACTAAGTGTTCTGGATGCGTTCTCGCAATCCACAGGCACCGGCGTTCGTCTGCTGCTTGGCGGATTTCTGTGTTTCGCCGTTCCCGGTCTATTGCTTTACATTCTCGACATCCGCGTCATTCGCCCCGTGCATGAACTCACGGAATTCTGCGACAGACTGGTAAACGGCGAGTACCATTCAAAAGTCCAGATCGACACCCACGACGATTTTGGCCTGATTGCCGACAATCTCAACCAGGCAATGGAAAAAATTGCGCTTCAGGAAGCGCAGGAGTCCCTGCAGAAGAGCGTCACTGAATTCCTGACCATTACCAGCCAGATCGCCCGCGGCGACCTGACCTTGCGTGGCACAGTAACCGACGATGCCCTGGGCAACGTGGTGGATTCAGTCAATGACATGCTCGACAACTTCACCAAGCTGCTCGAGCGCGTGCGCAAAGCGGCGATTGATGTTTCCACCAGCGCCAGCGAGATCCTGATTTCTTCAGAGCAGATGGCTACGGGCGCTACCCAGCAGGACCAGGAGATCACCAACACTTCTTCCGCTGTAGAAGAGCTCACGAACTCCATGAAGCAGGTTTCCAATAACGCCGAGGCGAGCACCGAGGCCGCGCGGCGCGCGCTCGACGCAGCCGAGCAGGGGAACCGGGCCGTGCATGACACACTGGAGGGCATGCACCGCATCCGCGCCTCCGTGCAGGCGACGGCGCGAAAGGTCAAGTCTCTTGGCGACCGATCGCTGGAAATTTCAGAAGTGGTCAACGTGATCAATGACATCACCGAGCAGACCAATTTGCTGGCGCTGAACGCTGCCATTGAAGCCGCGCGCGCCGGTGAAGCCGGCCGCGGCTTTGGCGTGGTTGCGGACGAAGTGCGCAAACTGGCCGAGCACTCGCGGGCGGCCACAAAAGATATTGCCGCGCTCATTAAGGCAATTCAGGCGGAGACCAGCGAAGCCATGGTGGTGATGGAAGCGGGCACCAAAGAGGTGGAAGTAGGAGCGCGGCTGGCCGACCAGGCGGGCCGGGCGCTGGAAGCCATTTCAGTTGTGGTGCGGCAATCGGCAGAGCTGGTGCAGCAGATTTCCCTGGCCTCCAAACAGCAGGTGCGCGGCACCGAAGGTGTGGCCCAGGCGATGCAAATCATCAGCAGCATCACGCGCCAGACCTCGCAAGGAGCGCGCCAGACGACCCGCACCGTGGAAAACATGGTAAAGCTCTCTGAGCAGTTGAATGAAGCGCTGTCGCAGTTCCGCATCAGCTCGCCTGCGCCAGCCAATGTAGTGGAAATCATGGCGGCTTCCCAGAGATAATATCCACGAAAGTCCCAGCAGCGCGGTCCGTTTCGTGCTCATGAACAAGGCGCAAGCCAGAGTGGTGCATCGCCGAATGGCGGAAAAAGCCCAATCCGCAAATGTGGACGGAACCGGACTTGAGCTCTCCCCCATTCGCGCGCTCATCCAGGAACGCTCGGGGATTCATTTCGACGATGCGCTACAGCCGCACTTCGCGGGCCAAATTCGCGAGCACATGGCCGCCAGGAAAATGGCGCAGGCCACGGATCTGCTTCGCGTTTTGCGCGATTCCACTCTGGAATATGAGGAGTTGCTCGAGCGTCTGCTCAGTTACCAGAGCTGGTTCCTGCGGCATCCTTCCGCATTCACGGTATTGGAAAAGAAGGTGTTGCGTGAGATGCACCAGAAAAAATTCTGGGAGACGCCCCGCAACCTGCGCATATGGAGCGCCGGATGCGGCGGCGGCGAAGAACCTTATTCCATTGCCATGACCATTTGTGACTCGCTGGACTTCGCCGGCGCCTGGAACATCCACATTCTGGCCACTGACGTCTGCCACGGTGCGCTGCAACAGGCCGAGCGCGGGCTCTTCCCGCCGCGGGCGCTTAAGGCGCTCGATGCCCGGCAAAGGGAAAGCTATTTTATCCGCGTGGGAGACCAATACCTGGTGCGGCCTCAGGTTCGCAATATGGTTTCATTCGCGCAGATGAACTTGGCCGAAAATGTGTACATGGGCCGCTTCGATGTTGTCTTCTGCATCGATGTGCTGAACTACTTCGACGAAGCGCATCGCGCCGCGCTGGCGCATCGCTTCCACGAGTACCTGGAATCGGGCGGTTATCTTTTTGTGGGGAGGCAGGAGCCGATCGCCAAGGCAGGCGCAAAATTTGAAGTCTGGACTTACGAAGACTGTATCCTCTACCAGAAGCCGATGGCGCCCAAACCTACTAAAGCCGCGCACATCGCCGACCGCAACGCAAGAGCCGAGCGGGAGAAAAAAGCATGAAAAAAACACCTCCCTCACATCCTTTGGAGTCTCGCGAGACCTTTCTCCAGAGTGCTTCCAAGCATTTGCAATTTCTGCGCGAATACAGCGGACTTCTGCAGGACCCTTATCCCATGCCGGAAGACATTGAGCGGCTCTTCGTTTCCGCGCGGACGTTGAGGGAAAGCTCGGCCTCGAGCGGTTATCCGTTGTTTTCTGAGATTGCGGGAAAACTGGCGCAAATCTTCCAGCACGCCACCGAGGCCACCCTGGGAGCCGGCGCCTCCGGTCCCATCGTCGAATTTGTTTCCGAAGCGGTGGCGGTGCTGGAGTCCGATCTGTTGATGATCAGCGCCAACAAGATCGAAGCTGCGGAAGAGATCAGCACATTTCGTCGCAAATACCCACTGGCTTTCAAACAGCAGGGAACAGAGGCAGCTCCCAGCACTCGAGTGGCACCCGTCGCGCGTTCCAAAGCGAGCGGAGCGGCCCTCACTGAGTGGCAGGCGGCAGCAGCGGCGACCGTTTCCGCGCGGTCGGCAGAGGCGCAAATCACAATTCCCGACTTGCCGCCCGACGGCGAGATACCCCAGGAGGTCCTCGAATTCTTCATTCCCGAAGCCGAAGAGCACCTGCAGGTTGTGACCGAGTGCCTGCTTTCGCTCGAAGCCAACCCCCATGCGAATGATGATATTCACCGCCTCTTTCGCGCCATTCATACCGTGAAGGGCGCGGCAGCGCAGGTGGGATGGCGGCGCATTGCCCGCGTGGCCCATCGTACTGAAGACCTGGTGGGAAGAGTGCGCGATGGTCTGCTCCGGCCCAGTGCGGAGATTGTGGATATCTGCCTGGAGTCGGTCGATATCCTGAAGAAAATTCTTTACAAGCAGTGGCCCGATGAAACCACGCTGCAATTGTCGGTCAAGTTGCTGCTGATCCGCATTGCCAGGCTCGCCCCGGAAGAAGCTCTGGAAGAAGCAGAAGAACGCGACGGCAAAAGCGCAAAAGCAAAGCGGCTGGGCGATCCAAAGCGCACGCTGGGCCGGCCACGAAATCCGCTGCGGTTTCTGCGAAAACGGTTTCGCCCCAATCTCCGCCTCCGACATTTTCCCGGCCTTTAGTCCAATCCCAGCCGATCCAGGCCGCGGCATTGCTCAAACCTGCAATCCTCAAACCTGCAATCAAAGACGCGGCCCAAGAGAGTGCCATCGCAAAAGAAGAAAGTGCCACCGCAAGAGAAGAAGGCGCCTCAAAACAAGAAAAAGACGAAATGCGGATTCTGCCTGCCGATCAGCACAACGAGCCTGTGGCCCTGCCACAATCCAAGTCGGTGCGCATTTCTTTGGAGCGGCTCGACCACATGCTGAATGCTGTAGGCGAGTTAGTGATCAACCGCACGCGCATGCGCGGACGTTTAGAAGAGCTCGAGCAATTGGCCAATGCTCTCAATTTCAGCCGGGAGCGTATTTCCCAAAAGATTGTTGAGTTTCAGCAGAAATGCGATTTTGGCAAGCTGTCGCTGGGGCCGCAAACCGCCGGCAGTCTGGGCCAGGGCGGTTTTAGAAGCGAGCTGGCATGGCGAAGCGGTGATGATTCTTCCGCGCTGGGGCAAGGCTTGGTGCAATTGCACTCACCCGAGTTCAGTGAGCTGGAGCTCGACCGCTACGACGAGTTCAGCCTGCTCTCCCATTCGCTGAGCGAGATCTCGGCTGACATCGGCGAGGTGCTGACGCAGGTTGACCGGCTCGCGCGCCGCATGGATAGCGATGTTGATGGCTTCACCAAGCTTACCCGCCGCCTGCAGGATGAGATTACCCGGGCGCGCATGGTTCCCATCGGCAATCTGTATACGCGGCTTTCGCGCGCGGCCCGCGACGCCGCCAAAGCCAGCGGCAAGCAGGTGGATCTCACCTTTTCCGGGGCCGAGACCGAGCTCGACAACAATATCATCCAGCAGATTTCTGATCCGCTGATTCACCTGGTGCGCAACGCGGTAGCACACGGTGTGGAACGCGGGGAAGAGCGCTACCTCGCGGGCAAAAGTGAAAGCGGAAAACTGGCGGTACGCGCCTATCCTCGCGGCAGCCATATTTTTATCGAGGTGGAAGATGACGGCCGCGGCATTGATTTTGAGCGGGTGCGCAGCACCGCGATTGAGGCCGGGCTGGTCGAGAGTGAAGAAGCAGAAAAGCTCAGCGAGCGCGAGCTGCTCCAGTTCCTCTTTTACCCGGGATTTTCCACCGCTCCGCACAAAACCGAGCTGGCCGGGCGCGGCGTCGGCTTAGACGTTGTGCGTACCAACCTGAATGCCTTGAATGCCGACATTGAGATTGAAACACAGAGGCTGCTGGGCACGCGTTTTACCCTGAAAGTGCCTTTGACGCTGATCATTTCGCAGGCCCTTTTCGTCCGCTGCGGCGCCTCTACATTTGCGTTCCCACTCGCTTTCGTCGAGGAGATCCGCCGCGTGAAAGCCAGCGAGCTGGAAGAAATCGACGGCAAGCTGTTTACCCAGGTCCGCGATCTGGCGACCGAGGTAGTTCGGCTCGATGTGCTGATGCAACTGGATCCGGTGGAACCGGTCAACGACTATCACCGCCTGGTGATTGTCAACGTGAGCGGCAGGCAGATAGGCGTGATTGTTGAAGATGTTATCCGCCAGGATGAAATCGTGGTCAAGAACCTGGGCGACTATTTGCGCAATGTAAAACTATTTCCCGGCGCCACCATCGCTCCTGATGGGACTTTGATTTTGCTGGTCGACCTGAACCGCCTGCTCGTTGGCGAGTCCATTGAGCGGCGGCCGCTGATGGCCCACACCCACCCCAATGTGACCAGGATTTTTGCGCCGGAACCGGCCGCGCCTGCCCACGCCGCGATTCCCGCCGCGGCGGTGGACGTTGTGCCCGAGGAAAAAGTCATCGTCCTGGCCGACGATTCCATCAGCGTGCGTAAGTTCGTGGGCCGCATGCTGGAAAAAGCAGGCTACCGCGTCAAACTCGCCTCCGATGGATTGGAAGCTCTGGAGATCATCAAACGCGGCAACTGCGATCTGCTGATCACTGACCTAGAAATGCCTCGCGCCAATGGCTACGAGCTGCTGGCCCTGCTGCGCGAGCAGCCTGAAGCCAGTCGCATTCCGGTCGTCATCGTGACCTCCCGCGCCGGGGCCAAGCACCGGGACCACGCGCTTAAAGAAGGCGCTGCCGCGTTCCTGGTAAAGCCGGTGCAGGAGGAACAACTGATCACTGTGGTTGGCGAGTTCACCGGGTTGAAGCAGAAGAAAAGAAAAGCGGCCGCAGCCGGCTTCAACATTGCGCATACGGCGGGTGAGCTGGCAAAAAATTTGTTGAATGACGGCAGCTCACAGAACCCGGCCACCAACGGCTGAAGACTGCCAACAGAAGTAGCGCCGGCGTCCCGCCGGCTGTCGTGTTGGGCATCTTGCCCACACAGCGTCAAAGATTCGAGCTTGCATTTTCCAAAAATCCAAATGCACACCGAAATACGTAGTTTGAGGTGAGCATGAATTCAAACCCTTCAGGCCTGACAAAATCCAATCCGAAACAAGTGTTTATCACTGGCGGCACTGGTTACATGGGCCAGCGCCTGATCGCTGCATTGGCCGCGCGTGGCCACCTGGTGCGCGCATTGGCGCGCTCTGGTTCCGAGCGGCGCCTGCCTGCGGGATGCACACCGGTCGTGGGCAACGCCCTTGATGCCGTCACCTACAGCGCGAGCGTGCGCCCGTGCGATACCTTTGTGCATCTGGTGGGCGTGTCGCATCCCAGTCCAGCCAAGGCAGAGCAGTTCCGGACTATTGATCAAGTCTCGCTTGAGGCAGCGGTCGCGGCGGCGACTGAGGCGCGAGTTTCCCATTTTGTCTATGTGAGCGTGGCGCAGCCGGCCCCGGTGATGCAGGTCTACCAGCAGGTTCGCGCCGCCTGCGAGCGCACCATCCAGGCGAGCAGGATGAATGCGACCATTCTTCGTCCCTGGTATGTGCTCGGTCCCGGACACCGCTGGCCGTACGCGCTGATTCCGTTTTACTGGATCATGGAACGGGTTCCGAAATTCAGGGAAGGAGCGCGGCGTTTGGGATTGGTAACGCTCCAGCAGATGATCCAGGCATTGCACACCGCGGTTGAGAACCCGGCGAACGGAATAAGGATTCTGGATGTTCTCGCGATACGTGCGGCAGGTAAGAATCTCTCTGTAGAGAGTTTATCTGTAGAGACGTAGCTTGCTACGTCTCACTCTTTCCGGGTTAGTAGTTCCTGAATCGGGAACAATAATGCAGCTTCCACCGTGATTGTCATAGTCC
>WNFJ01708873.1_pt2 | contig 23893 bp, 25 predicted proteins | sample 5400461 | NCBI WGS metagenome assembly WNFJ01 (sample SAMN13153349, study PRJNA577476) | soil metagenome | isolation source: 115 cm saprolite on Douglas fir-dominated hillslope | place: USA:California | collected 2013-09-17
CGCAGCGGCACAGGTCATTCCCAGCCATAGGCAGCTGATAACGACCGCCGTGACCCGAGCCGTCTTGCTCTGTACCGTCATGCTCATACCGCCGTGCTCTACGATCCGCCCGATAATACAGGGCGATCCCAAGTTTGCATGAAAGTCGCCTCGTGAAATCGGGTTCTTCGTCGGCGACCGCGCGTGCTACGCTAGCCGCGTGGAAGACATCGGTGGAAAGAAATTGATTCGATGGAACGGGTATAGCGGCGTCGCCGCCGCGTTGGTTGCTCTTCTGGCACTCGCGGGCGCGGACCGCGCACAGGCCACGGTATATACGCTCTCGTCCCCTGACGCGACCGTGGTCGGCGAGGACCAGACCGTCGAGACGGTCTATGAGGACACGCTATACGATCTCGCCAGAAAGTACAGCTTGGGATCCGAGGAACTGATTCGAGTCAATCCGGGCGTCGACCCCTGGCTGCCGAGCGCGGGCAGGAAGCTCGTCGTGCCCGGCCGGCATATTCTGCCGCCCGGACCGCGAGAGGGAATCGTCGTCAATCTCCCGGAGCACCGGCTCTATTACTACCCCAAACCGAAGCGTGGCGCACCGATCGAGGTCATCACTTATCCGGTCAGCATCGGCAAGATGGATTGGCGCACGCCGCTCGGAACTACCCGCGTGACCGGGAAGCAGAAGAATCCCACGTGGTATCCGCCGGAATCCGTTCGCAAGGAACACGCCGCGGCGGGCGATCCGCTGCCCGCATCGGTGCCATCGGGTCCGGACAATCCACTCGGATTATTTGCCATGCGTCTGGCAGCGGGGAACGGCACCTATTTGATCCATGGAACGAATAACCCGATCGCGGTCGGACTCGCGGTGACGCATGGCTGCATCCGCATGTATCCGGACGATGTTGCCGCTCTCTTTCCGCTGATTGCGGTAGGCACACAAGTGCGACTCATCAATCAACCGGTGAAGGTCGCATGGGTCGACGGCGAGCTGCTGCTGGAGGCCCACCCGCCGGTGGATGCGCAGGGGCAAAGCTTCGAACCCGACATCGATCAGTTCGCCGAAATGCTGCGTGCGGCGGTGGGCGATACCACCGTTGCGATTCACTGGGACTACGCCCGGGAAGTACTTCAGAAAGCCGACGGGGTGATCGCCACGGTGGCGCTTGCTGCCGATGATCCCAACGCCCCTGCACCCACGCCGGCACCTGCTGCCGATCCTGCTCCCGCCACCGCCCCTGCCACTCCGCCGTCCGACGCTCCGGCCGGCGATGCCGTGAAACACCCGGCCTCCTAATTTCCTGATACCGTCATTGTGCAAACCAGCAATTGACGGTGTCATGACGACTCATCCTCCGGCGCACGAATCGGTCCCCGCGGCACATCATCATTCGGCGCGGCCCACCCGATGGGCCATGCTGAGCGCGCTGGGCGTGGTCTTCGGCGATCTTGGCACGAGTCCCCTGTACTCTCTGCAAACCGTGGTGCAGGCCACCGGTGGGCAATTCACGACGCACAGTGCACTCGGCGTGCTTTCGCTGATCGTGTGGACCTTGATCGTCACGATCTCCATCAAGTACTGCGTGTTCGTCATGCGGGCTGACAATAGCGGCGAAGGAGGAATTCTGGCGTTGATGTCGCTCATCGGTGCGAACGCCTTTACGCGCGGCTTCAAGCTCTTGACCGGGATGGGATTGCTGGGGGCCGCTCTCATCTATGGGGACGGTGTCATCACGCCGGCCATCTCGGTGCTGAGCGCGCTCGAGGGCGTCAATGAAACCCTTCGTCATGCCGATGGCGGTGGCCATTCTTCTGTGCTTGTTCGCCGCGCAGCGCTTCGGGACGGAGAAAATAGGCCGCGCCTTCGGGCCGGTGATGATGCTCTGGTTCATCGTCATCGCGGTGCTGGGTCTGGCGTCGATCGCGCGCCATCCGGGGGTCGTCGCCGCGCTCGATCCGCGCTGCGCCATCCGCTTCATGGCCCACTCGGGGAGCGCCGGATTCCTGGTGCTGGGCGGGGTGTTCTTGTGCATCACGGGCGGCGAAGCGCTGTACGCCGATATGGGTCATTTCGGCAAGGGTCCGATCCGATACTCCTGGTATGGCATCGTATTGCCTTCTCTGCTCTTGAGCTACGCCGGACAAACTGCATTCTTGATCGACAAGGGGACGGTCACGGGCAATCCCTTCTTTCAAATCGCGCCGTCCTGGTCCATTTATCCGCTCGTGGTGCTGGCGACGCTGGCCACGATCATCGCCAGCCAAGCCATCATCACGGGTTCGTTCTCCATGACCCGGCAAGCCATGCAGCTCGGCTGGCTGCCGGGCGTCGCGATCCGGCAGACGTCGGATCGAATGTACGGCCAGATCTATATTCCCGTGGTCAATTGGCTGCTGATGATTGCGACGGTCGCGACGACGATCGCCTTCGGCAGCTCGGATCGGCTCGCCGGTGCCTACGGCACGGCGGTGTCGACCACCATGCTGCTGACCACCGTTTTGCTGTATCGCGCCATGCGCCATGTGTGGCGCTGGCCCATCGTCGCGGCGATTGCCGTCGCCGGTGTTTTCCTGATCGTGGATGGAAGCTTTTTCCTCGCGAATCTCCTCAAGATAGCGGAGGGCGGTTGGCTCCCCTTGAGCTTCGCCGCCGTGTTGTTCGTGATCATGACGACATGGCGGACCGGCACCGACGCCATACGCGCGACGCTCGTGCAGCCCACGGAGGCGGGGGAGCGGTTTTTGTCCGATCTCGAGCGAGGCTTCATCCCTCGGGTGGAGGGCACCACGGTGTTCCTGACCAGAAGCACGCAGAAGGTGTCGGGGCTCATCATGGCCCATGTGCATTTCGCCGGAGTTCTGCCGAAGCACGCCATCGCTCTCAGCGTCCTATTTGAGGCCACTCCGCGCATTGCCGGCGCCCACTGCACCGTCGTCGATCAAGTCGCCGAGGGACTGTGGCATGTCGTGGCGCGCTTTGGATTCTTCGAAATCCCGGATTTGCGGCGGGCGCTGCGCGACGCCCGCGGTCTCGACGAGGCGGTCGATTTCGACAAGGCCCTGTTCGTGGGGACACGCGACCTCATCGTGCAGAAACGAAAAGGCGCGAGCCTGAAAGGCTGGCGCTTGATGCTGTTCGCGTTTCTTTACCGCAACTCGGTGAAAGTGGTCGATCGGTTCAGTCTGGCGCCCGAGAATGTGATCGAGATTGCCAGGCAAATTGCGATCTAGCGTCGCGGTAGTCGGCGACTTGATCGTGAAAGATCGGTCCCGGATCGTGGATGATCGGCGTATCCTGGGGGTTTCGCTCCACTAAATCGTGCAGCACGCTCAACAAGCCCCAACCTAACGCCAGGCAGAAGACCAACAGCAACACGATGGTAACGAGGATAGTCATGGGGGCTCCGTGACTGCCGCTGCTTTAAGGGTTAGCCTTAAGTCTCCTACAAGTTCCCCTTGCGGTCGCGTAGGAGAAAATCTGAAAGTCTTGTCAGACTGAAGTCGGGACGTCGACGGCGGGCAGCACGCGGCCTTGTGCATCGCCAAAACCGATCCGTGCCAGCCCAAGTTTTTCGCACCATCCGCGGAAAATGACACTGTCGCCGTCCTCGAGGAAGGTGCGGGATTCGTCACGACTGATCTGAATCGGCCGGCTGCCGCCCGCGCTGAGCTCGAGCAGCGACCCCGCCTCTCCGGGGGTCGGCCCCGACTGAGTGCCGGTTCCGAGCAGATCGCCGGCGCGCAAGTCGCAGCCATTGACGGTGTGGTGTGCGACGAGCTGTGCGATCGTCCAATACGCATGCCGAAAAGTGGTCGACGAGAGACGGTGCGGCGGCTCCTGCCGTTCGCGCATGGCGGCACTTTGAATCAGCACGTCCAGCCGGATATCGATTGCCCCGGCGTCGCGGTTCCACGATGAGTCCAGATAGGGCAGGGGCGGGAGGGCGTCTTCGGGCCGCACGAAGGGAACGCGATAGGGAGCAAGGGCCTGCAGCGTGACGATCCAGGGCGATATCGTGGTCGCAAAATTCTTTGCCAGGAAAGGACCCAGAGGCTGATATTCCCAGGCTTGCAAATCGCGCGCCGACCAATCATTGAGCAGACAGACGCCGAAGATGTGCGCCTCGGCGTCCGCCATCGGAATCGGCATCCCCGGCGGGTTACCGACGCCGATGAAGACTCCGAGCTCGAGTTCGTAGTCCAGGCGCGAACTCGGCCCGACGACGGGGTGCGCCGCGCCCGGCGCAAGCCGCTGCCCCCGAGGTCTGCGGAAAGTCTGCCCCGACACGCCGAGAGACGAGCTGCGTCCGTGATACCCGATGGGAATCCAGCGATAGTTCGGCAACAAGGGATTATCGGGCCGCATCATTCGGCCGACCGCCGTGGCGTGATGGATCGAGGTGTAAAAATCGGTGTAGTCGCCGATGTGCGCCGGCAACGAATATTGCGCGTCGCCCTGCGGCACCAGACAATTTCGCAGGCTGTTTTGCAGGCTTGACCCCTCCCGCAGGCCGTCGAACAGTGCGCGGCGCATGGCGTTCCATACCGTTGGTCCAAGCTCCATCAATGAGTTGAGCGAAGAGCGGCCGCCGGCCTGAATCCCTTCGGCGGCCCGCGACTCGAATACTCCCCGCCCGGCCAGGGCGGCAAGATCGACGATCTGATCTCCTATCGCCACGCCGCCGCGAAATTCTTCCGTGGAACCGCCGCGACGAAATACGGCGAACGGCAGATTTTGGATGGGGAATTCGCAGCCGATCTCATTGGCCGAAGCCAGCCAGCTGCGCGCGTGCGGGTCGTGCGTATGATCCAGCAGGGTGGGGTCGGTCACGGAACGAGACTCCGGGGCGGCGAAACCGCCAGTCTATTATATTGGGACAACCGAGTCGCGAACTGGACATCTATGGTCAAGGTCAGTCAACTGGGCGCCGCGGCTCGTGCAACGAACGACGTGAAGGGCCGGATCGTCTCCTTCATGGCCGGCGCTTCCACTGAAATTACGCCCTCGGAGGAAAGCCGCCTGCCCGAGCTCAAGTCCCTGCTTCCGGCCGGTGCGGCCGTCTTCGTCGCGCATACGCCGAACGCCAGCTTCGGCCAGGTAATTCACGCCGCACTCGCGGTGCGCCGCGCTGGGTTTCTCGCGACGCCGCACATCGCGGTGCGGCGCGTCCCGAATGCTGAGATGCTGCGCGCCGCGCTGGCGGAGTTGCGCGCCGGAGGCGTTGAGGACATTTTATTGATCGCCGGCGACGCGCCGCGGCCGGTCGGCGAATTTTCCGGCACATTGGCTGTTCTCGAGTCGCGTATCTTGGAGGAATCCGGCATTACCCGAATCGGCATCGCCGGACACCCGGAAGGCCACAGCGCGGTAGCCTCCGCCTCGCTGTGGGAAGCGCTCGAGGCCAAGCAGGCGTTTGCCGCGCGCACCGGAGTGAGCATGCACATCGTCACGCAGTTCGGACTCAACGGCAGCGCCTTCAAGGTCTGGGCGCGCGAGCTCGCGCGCCGGCGGATTCATCTGCCGGTGCGCGTCGGAATCGCGGGTCCTGCCCCGGTCGCCAAGCTGGTGCATTTCGCCATCCAGTGCGGCGTAGGCGCATCGGTCCGCGCCTTGATGCGCAATCTGAGCGCCGCGGCCCAATCCACCGACCTGGCAACCAGTCCGGATCAGCACCTGCTGGCCCTGTTGTCGGGCCCATTGTCGGCGCAAATCGCCGCGCCGCATTTTTTCGCATTCGGCGGCGCTTTGGAGACGGCACGCTGGATGCGGAAAGTAGCCGCAGGCGCCTTCGATATCGACCCGAAAGCGGCCCGATTCACGATGCAGGGTTGAAGCCGACGCGCGGGCTTGGCCGCGCTGACATTCTTTTAGGAGTTTCGCCTACATAACATAATGGTGAAGTGTGCAAAATCTGAGTGTATGGATGAGCAGCGGGAAACAGTACTAGCCGTGCACGGCGACGCCGACGGGTATTGGTACATCGGCGCCGGCAGAAGCATCGCCGAAGGTCCTTATCGCAATCCGGATCAGCTGCTCACCGTCGCATCCGACCTGCTCGCGGCCGAACCCCACTGGCGCATCGATGTATTCGACGCCGCGGGCAACAAGATCATCACCTACAGCAGCAAGGAAATGGACGCCGGGGATCTGCACCCGCTGCGCCGGCAGAATCGATGGAACCCGCTCTCGCACGACCCCCGTCACTGACCGAGCTCCAACCCCGTCACTGACCGAGCTGCAACGAACGGGGCTCAATCCCGGGCGTGGGGGCTGAGGAAATTCAACAACGGCTGACCTCCGCGGGCGTTCTCGGCGACCACTTTGAGCGCTACCAATGTGGGAGTTGCCAAGATGATTCCTGCGACGCCCCAAAAGAGTCCGCCGAACCACAAAGCCAAGAACACCAGCATGGGATTCAATTGCAGCCGCCGCCCGACCAGCAGGGGCTGAACGAATTGTCCTTCGAGGGTGGCCAGGGCCAAGTAGCTGCCGGCCACCGCGATGACACGTCCCAGTCCGTCGAAAGACACGATGGCCACCACCGTCAACACGATCAGCGTGGCCGTGGAACCCACGTACGGGATGAAATTGAGCACCCCGGCCATCGTGCCCCAGAGGAATGGGTTCGGCATGCCGCACCACATCATGGCGAATGCAGTGGCGAATCCCAGTCCCACGTTGATCAAAGCGGTGGTCACGTAGAAGCGGCCGACCTCGCGGCGCACCTTTTCGATGACGCCGATGATATGGGCGGAATTCAGGTCGCTGGCGAACGCGGAGGTCATTCGTGCCAGCATGGGCGGCCCGCCGGCCAGCAAGAACAGCGTAAGGATGATCACGGTCACGCTGCTCAGCACGGCGCCGCGCGTCGCGTCCAGCAACATGACGGACCCGCTTTCCTCGGGAGCCGCGACCGCCGCCTGCGGCGCCGGATGAGCGGAGTTGCCGATGTTGCCGGCGGAATTCCGCAAGGTCTCGATGCGATTGAAGATCTGTTCCACCGGCCGAATTTTTCTCTCGATGACCCGGAGCGTGTGCGGAGCCGCGGCGAACCACTGCTGCGCCGGGACTGAGACGAAATCCACGAGCGCGGCAAAGATTCCCAGGATGGCAATCATGAGCACCGCGGCGCTGATGCTGCGCGGCACCCGCCAACCGTGCAAGGCTTCGACCGGGCCGGATAGAACGAGCGCCAACAACAGCGCCAGGGCGACGGGCACGAACGCGACGTGCGCCCAGTACAGGAGCAGGCCGATGGCGCCCGCCACCAGCAATTTTACCGCTGTGACTTTCCGAGACGTCTTGACCGCGGCAGATAAATTCCCCGTGCCGTGAATTTCCGGAAGTATCACGTCTTCCTTTTTCATCAAGCTCCCTTCAATGGTGCGAGCCGGCGCTTTTTAGGACGCGCCAGCTCGCCCGATAAGTCCTGCTGGGGCTTTACTTGGAACCTTCCTTGCGATTCATGTTGTCATTGCCGCGGCTGCCGCCGGTCTGTTGACCGCCATGCTGGCCGCCTTGTTGCCCTCCGGTCTGCTGACCACCATGCTGGCTGCCTTGTTGACCGCCGGTTTGCTGACCGCCCTGTTGGCCGCCGGTCTGCTGACCGCCTTGTTGACCTCCACTGCCTTCGCGAGACCCCTGACCTTGCTGGCCGGGCTGACTTCGTTGCTGGCGCTGGGTCTTGTCAGCGGGCTTTTGCGTAGTTTCCGGCTTTTGGGTGTTGTTCGCCATATCGACTCTCCTCGGAAGTTGAAAGCGGATGTTGAAGCCGCGTCTACGGTAGAGCCGGCGGCGACGGGGCGGATGTAGGAGAACGCCGGCCGCCCTGTGCGCGCCGGGAAATTGCCCCTGTAAGACTTCGCCGACACCGGGAAATCACTTCGAGCCGCTCATGGCCTTGATGAGCCGATAGGTGAATTCGACGCTCTCATCGAAGGCTTGGATACCGATTCGTTCATCCCGTCCGTGGGCGCGATTTTCATCGACGTCCTGCCACACACCGCTGACATCATAGCTCACCATGCCGGCATTGCGGGTTTGCCGGTCGTCGCTGAAGCCGGTTGCCATGGTGGGAATGATCGGTACATGCGGCCACATCGAATTCACGAGCAGCGCGACCTTGGCCATGATGCGCGGCGTGGGAGGGGACTCCGGGCTCACGATGGGCGGCGCGTCGAGCGTGACGCGGATGGCGGGATCGGCGAGGGTGGCGACCAGAGCGTTCTGCACGTTGGCCGCCGAGTCTCCGGGCAGCATCCGGCATTGGATGGTCGCCTTGGCGCGCTGCGGCAAGGCGTTTTCCGCGTGGCCGCCGGAAATCAATGTCGCGACGCAGGTGGTCCGCAGCTGTGCGTTGAGGCGCACATTCTGACTCAGACGCTCCGCCGCGGCGAGGTCGGGCGGCGCCTCTGCGACGGCGTGCATATCCGCTGCGGCCGGCCCGCTCTCGAGCGTGCCGAGCTTGTCGAAACTCGCCCGAGTGGTTGCCGTCAGCATCACCGGAAACTTGAAGGCTTCCAGGCGGCCGAGGCCGGCCGCCAGTTTATAGATCGCGTTGTCGGGGCCGGGAAGAGATCCATGTCCGCCGGGGCTGGTGGTCTCCAGCGTGAAGGTGACGTAGGTTTTCTCGCTGGTGCCCACTTCATAAAACAGACGTTCGCCGTTTTTCGTGTTGCCGCCGCCGCCGTCGAGATTGACGACCAACGCGGCATCGATCAAGTCGCGATGCTCCTCGAGGAGAAAGGCGGGACCGTTGGCGTCGCCGCCGGCCTCTTCGTCGGCGGTGAATGCGACGATGACGTCGTGATCCGGAATGAATTTCTCGCGCCTCAATCGAATCAAGGATTCCGCCAGAGCCGCATCGCCGTCCTTCATGTCGATGGTACCGCGGCCATAGAACCATCCTTCTCGTTGCGTCAACTTGAACGGGTCGACCGACCAATCCTCGGGTTTGGCTTCCACCACATCGAGGTGCCCCAGGAACAAGACGGCGTCGCTCGAGTGTTTGCCGCGGTAGCGAACCACCACGTTGCCCTTCGTCGGATGATCGGACGGCGCGAGGAAAACCACGTCGCCGGCCGCAAAGCCCGCGCTCGACAGCCAGCCCTGGATGGCCTTCGCGGCTTCCGTGGAACCGTGCGCATGAGTGGTGTTGATCTCCACCAGGCTTTTCAGCATGTCGCGGGCGAGCTGCAGATCCGCGGGCGGCGGAAGAGGCGGTGCCGGGGAGCCCCAAGCGGACATCGCAACGGCCAGACCCAAGGTCAACATCGATTCCCTCATTGAACTCTCCCTCAGCTTGCGGTTCACTGAGGAGCATAACGGAAGCCAAGGAAAATCCAATGCGAACGGCGAGAGAATGAACAGCACCCGGCTCGAAGCTTTCAGCGATGGCGTCATCGCCATCATCATCACCATCATGGTGCTGGAGCTCAAGGTGCCGCACGGCGAAACCGCGGATGCGCTCGAGCCCCTAATCCCCAATTTCCTGAGTTATGTGCTGAGCTTCATCTACGTGGGCATTTATTGGAACAATCACCACCACATGCTGCACACCGTGGAGAAAGTGAGCGGGCGGATTCTGTGGGCCAATCTCCATCTCTTGTTCTGGCTCTCATTGTTTCCCATCACCACGGCCTGGATTGGGGAGAATCACTTGGCCGCGATGCCGTCCGCGCTCTATGGCGTGGTGCTGCTGATGGCTTCACTCGCCTATTGGATCCTTCAGCAACTGATCATTGCCTCGCAGGGTCCGGACTCGCTGCTCAAGAGAGCCATCGGCGGGGATTGGAAAGGCAAGGCATCACCCGTTCTGTACTCGATCGGTATTGCCGCTGCATTTCGCTCGCCCCCGCTGGCCCAAGGACTCTACCTGCTGGTGGCGCTGATGTGGTTCGTTCCGGACCGCCGCATCGCGAGCGTGCTGGTTCACAAATAGACCTGACGGGAGAATTGTCCTGCCCGTCGCGCCACCGTGGGAGAGTTGAAACTTGGCATACCGACCCGGGACTGTGCGATGCTTCGTTCCTACGAGGGGACAATAGGCTGGAATATGGCACGTGAGAACTTTCATTGGGACGATCCGCTGCTGCTCGATGCGCAGTTGACGGACGAAGAAAAGATGGTACGGGATGCCGCGCGCGACTACGCGCAAGGCCGGCTGGCGCCGCGCATCGTCGAGGCCTTTCGCCGCGAGCATACCGACCCCGGTATTTTCAAAGAGATGGGAGATTTGGGATTACTGGGCGCCACTATTCCCGAGGAATTCGGCGGCGGCGGGCTCAATTACGTCAGCTACGGGCTGATCGCGCGCGAGATAGAGCGCATCGATTCCGGATATCGATCCATGATGAGCGTGCAGTCGTCTCTGGTGATGCTGCCGATCGACCGCTTCGGCACGGAGACTCAAAAGCGAAAGTACCTGCCGGCACTGGCGCGCGGCGAAAAGATCGGCTGCTTCGGCCTGACGGAGCCCGATCATGGGTCGGACCCCGGCAGCATGATCACCCGGGCGCGCAGCACCGGCGGCGGCTATCGCTTGTCGGGCGCCAAGACGTGGATTTCCAATAGTCCCATCGCGGATGTGTTCGTCGTATGGGCAAAAACCGAAGATGACATCATTCGCGGCTTCATCCTCGAAAAGGGCTGGAAGGGTCTCGCGGCCCCGGTGATACACGGCAAGGTGGGATTGCGCGCCTCCACCACCGGGCAAATTCTCATGGATGAAGTATTCGTGCCGGAAGACAACCTAATGCCGGGCGTCACGGGTCTCAAGGGTCCCTTCACCTGCCTCGATTCGGCGCGCTACGGCATATCCTGGGGCGCGCTCGGCGCGGCGGAGAGTTGCTGGCATACCGCGCGGCAATATGTGCTGGACCGCAAGCAATTCGGCCGCCCGCTGGCCGCCAATCAACTGATTCAAAAGAAGCTGGTCGACATGCAGACCGAGATCGCTTTGGGCTTGCAGGCGTGTCTCCGTCTCGGGCGCATGAAGGATGAGGGAAGCGCTTCCGTCGAAATTACCTCCATGCTGAAACGCAATTCCTGCGGCAAGGCGCTCGATGTGGCGCGCGCCGCGCGCGACATGCTGGGAGGCAACGGTATTTCGGACGAATTCGGCGTGATTCGCCATCTCGTCAACCTCGAAGTGGTGAATACCTACGAAGGCACGCACGACATTCACGCGCTCATACTGGGAAGGGCGCAGACCGGCATTCAAGCGTTTACTTAGGGATAGCCCGCAGACGCGGAGCCCGTTACCCGGGGAACCCGCAAGGCCGGTTTCAGGCTGAGTTCCCATTCCACGGTCGACGGACCGTCGGCGTTCAAGATTACCCGGCGGGCCGTCGTCTCCTCACCCTGCTCCATGCTCGGATGCCAGACGCGCACGGTGTACTCGCCCGGCGGCATGTCGTCGATGGCCGCGGTCCCCGCCGCCTCGGTCTTGGCGAAGAACGGGGTCTCGGACACATAGATATAACCGACCATCCAATCGTGAATGTTGCAGCCCAATACCACCACCCCTGGTTTGTCGAACACGACCGGCTGCGCGTTCGTGCCGGCATACAAGGGCAGCTCGAATCTCTTCGCAGGCGAAAAGGAATAGACCTGGTGGCGCACGTGGTCACTGTTGGGGAATAGTACCTTCGATCCCACGAACACCGGTTTCACGTAGGGCACGAACTGCTTGTCGACTTGATCGACGGCATCCGCCGGGGGTTTGGCGCGCAGTGCGCTTTTGGCATCCAAGGGTGCGGCCAGGATGACCGCGTTTGCGATGAGCTTTCCACGATGATCTTTCACGAGCGCACGCAATTCGGCGGCGCCGCCCGGTTGTGCGCCCCAGAGAAGCATGAGACCGGCCGCTGCCGCGAGCAATCTGTTCATCGAAAGCGATAGTCCCAGGTGATTTCCGGCACTGACTTCGTATAGCTGTTGCCGCCGTCCGCGTGCGTGTTCAAACGCTCAAATCCCAACCCAAGCAAGCTGTGCGGAGTCGGAGCGTAGTTGACTCCAACCCTGAACCCGTAAGTCGTTCCGGTGAGCTTGTAAGCGTAGGCCTCGGGCCCGAATGCCGGATCCTCGGCAAGCGCCCGGGGGGCGTAGTTGATCTTCTCGCTGTCTCCCGCCGTCGACACCACATCGCCGCGGCGGCCCAACAGGCCGAGCGCGAGAAAGGTGCTCTCGTTCAACGAGTACTCCACGTTGACCGCGACATTGTGGCTGTCTTGGCTGAACGCGTCGCCGGATAATCCGGGCACCTCTTCCATTCGAGGGCTGGCGACCCGGCGATCGAATGCGTATTCGGCCCAGAGGTTCCAACGCTCGTCGATGCGCCGCCCCGACGCGAGCGTCGCGCGGTAGTTCCAGGCGTTGCGGTAACTATAGTCGTAGCTCGACCGCCCTACCGATACTCCGGCGCGCGCCCAAGGGGCGAAGGCGCCGAGTCCCCATTTTTTCTTCAGTGAAATTGTACCGTCGAGGGACGCATTGTTGAGTCCTGTGAGTTTTCGGAATGCCTCGCCGTTGAGGTCGCCGCCGACCGTCACGCTGTAGCTTTCGCCCAACGGAAATAGTTGAAAAATAGAGAGCCGTGCGTCGATCGTGGAATCTCCGACGATGTCGGGCGGGGACTCCGCGTTGCCGACGTTGTTGTCGTGCCGGAGAGCTGCTGCCGCGCCCAGGGTCCAATCGCTGCGGGCGATGTACGGCATTGCACCCAGTACGACCAAGGCCGCAATCGCGCCAAGGGTCGCCGCAGAGGACCGGCCGCGTCCCAATGCATGCCCTGCAAGGGCATCCCTTTGCACATGACGTCGCACGGCTCGCATTATGCATTGCGTGAGGGCGGCGCGTACCGCCTATCGGCGCCGTGCCGACAGATGGACAGCAGCGGTTCAACGCTTCGCCTTCGCGTCTATGGCCTCGGCAGCAGATCGAAATTCTCGGCGGCCTTGCGCACATCGGGCGGAAAGTCGGTCATTTCGAACACTTGCCTGACTTCGATGACTTCATTGTCGAGTGCGGGGCAGCGCGATGCCCATTCGATCGCCTCTTGTCTCGAGTTGACCTGAATGATCCAATAACCGCCCAAGACCTCTTTCGACTCCGCGAACGGTCCGTCGGTCACGGCCGGTTTGCCGGATTTGAACGAGACGCGTGCGCCCGCGGACGGCGGATGCAGTCCGTCCAACGCGAGCAGCACGCCCGCTTTTTTCAGCGCTTCGTTGTACTTCATCATCGCCGCCACGTGCTCGGCGGGCGGCACGGTGCCCGGCGCGGCGGTCTCGTACCCTGAAGGAATCATCAGCATCATGAATCGCATGGCATTCTCCTCGAGTGTTGACCATAGGCCAAGGACGCTACGGACGGCCGCGATCCGACATCAGGCGGTCCAATTGCAGCCGGATGTGCGCGGCCTCCGCGGCCGAGTTGGCCAGCGCAATGGCGCGATTATAGGTATCGCGGGCCTCTTCGATCTTTCCCAGATCCCGCAACAGCGCGCCCTTGACCCCAAAAAAATAGAAGTAGCCCGACAATTTTCCGGCGAGGGGCTCGATGAGCGCGAGCGCCGCCGCCGGACCCTGCACCTTGGCGAGAGCGACGGCACGGTTGAGAGTCACGACCGGCGAGGGCTGCAGTCTCTCCAAGGTTGCGTACAGGAGCTCAATCTGCGGCCAGTCGGTCTCCTCGGGCGTTGCCGCGCGCACGTGCAATGCCGCGATGGCCGCTTGCACCTGATAGGGTCCGGGCTGCACATGCCGCACGGCCTTGTCGATCAGGGCGAGTCCTTCGTCGATCATGGTGCGGTTCCAGAGGCTCCGGTCTTGATCCTCCATGAGGACGATCTGCCCGTTGCCATCCAGCCGCGCCGGGGTCCGCGAATGCTGCAGCAGCAGCAGCGCCGTCAATCCCATGACTTCGGGTTCACTCTGGAAGAGCCGCAGCAGCAGCCGGGCAAGACGGATGGCTTCGTCGCACAGCGTGAATCGCATGCTCGCCGTGTCGCCCGTCGCCGAGTACCCCTCGTTGAAAATCAGGTAAATCATGGTGGCGACGGCCGCGAGACGCCGGGCGCGTTCCACGGCGCCGGGTGTCTCGAACGGCAGATTGGCCCTGGCCACGCACGCTTTTGCCCGCGTGATCCGCTGCTCCATGGCGCTTTCGCTCACCAAAAATGCGCGTGCGATCTGCTTGACGTTGAGCCCGGAAACGATGCGCAGCGCGAGCGCGATCTGCTGAGTCGCCGGCAGCTCGGGATGACAGCAGACGAACAGCAGCCGCAGCAGATCGTCGCGGTAATCGGCGCTGTCGAGCCGATCGACCAGCTGCGCTTCGACATCGTCGAGGTCCGACAGCGCATCGTCGACGGGCAGGGGCTCGAGTTTTCGGTGGCGCCGTGCGGCGTCGAGCGCGGCATTTCTTCCCACCAGGATCAGCCACGCCGCCGGGTCGCGCGGCGGTCCGTTCTGGGTCCAGTTTTTCAGGGCGCGAAGGCAGGCATCCTGATAGGCCTCTTCGGCGGTATCCATGTCGCGGAAGTAGCGCAGCAGCGCGGCGATCGCCTGGGGCCGGGCGGAAATGAGCGCGGCATTGATCCAAGCCGGGTCATTCATTCGAAGTTACGATTGGCCCGCAGCACCGACACAGGTCTCAGCTCGTAAGCGCCGCCGGGATTGGCGCGCGCCAGCTCCGCCGCCGTGGAGATCGCTTCGGTCAGATCCGAGCAGTCGATGATGAAAAAGCCCAGCAGCTGCTCCTTGGTTTCGGCAAACGGGCCATCGAGCACCAACGGCGGGTCGCTGTCCTTGCGCAGCGTCGTCGCCGCCGTGGTGGGCATGAGCCGCGCGACGGGGCCCAGGCGTCCGGCCTTTGCCAGCTTTTCTTCGACGGCGGCGAGTTTGCCCATGACGGCGTCTTCCTGTTCGGCCGACCATGAGGTCACGACATCTTCCGAGTGATAGCAAAGAACGGCGTACAGCATTCGGCAGGTACCTCTTCATCTTCAAGGGCGACCAGTACAAGGACGAGCCAGTAAGTCTGCAGCCGACATCGTACCGGCCGCTTCGTTGATCAAGGTGCCTCGAGTATGGCAGCAGCAGTCGGTGGTCGCAGGGGATGCACTGGAGGGGCGAGCGCCCGCCGCTCGAACTCTCACCCGGTCACTCGCAGAGCAAGCTGTATATAATATCAGTGCTACATGGCCAGAATCTGTGAACAGCTACGTCACACGGAGGTCGGATCGAAGGTGCCGGCACCGGTTAGCGGCAGAATTCAAGGAGCAGGCGATGAAGACGCGTGCATTGGGCAGGCAGGGTTTGAAGGTCTCCGAACTCGGATTGGGCTGCATGGGCCTGTCCGATTTCTACTCGAGCAGCGGAGTCACGGAGGCGCAGGGAATCTCGCTGATTCAGCGTGCGCTCTCGCTCGGCGTGACTTTCTTGGATACGGCCGACGTGTACGGCCCGCACACCAACGAAGTCACCGTGGGCAAGGCGCTGCAAGGCAGGCGCGATTCGGTCGTGCTTGCCACCAAGTTTGGGATCGTGCGCGAGCCGGGCACCACGACCCGCGGCGTCGACGGCAGTCCGGACTACGTGCGTGCCGCCTGTGAGGCGTCGCTGAAGAGACTCGGCGTCGACGTCATCGACTTGTACTACCAGCATCGGGTCGATCCCAAGGTGCCGATCGAAGAGACGGTGGGCGCCATGGCCCGATTGGTCGCGCAGGGCAAGGTGCGGTATCTCGGGTTGTCCGAAGCGGCCCCCGCCACTGTTCGGCGCGCACACAAGGTGCACCCGATCAGCGCGCTGCAGACGGAGTATTCCCTGTGGAGCCGCGATCCCGAGGATGAAATCCTGCCGACCGTCCGTGAGCTCGGCATCGGGTTTGTACCCTACAGCCCGTTGGGCCGGGGATTTCTCGCAGGCCGCTTCCGCAAATTGGAGGATCTCGCGGCCGACGATTGGAGACGTGAGTCCCCGCGCTTTCAGGGTGAGAATTTCTCGAAGAATCTAGCGGTTTTGGAGCAGATCAATCTCATCGCCAAGGAGAAAGGCTGCACCCCCTCGCAGTTGGCGCTGGCGTGGTTGCTGGCGCAAGACACGGATATCGTGCCCATTCCCGGAACCACGAATCCGGCCCGCTTGGAGGAAAACCTGGCTGCATCCCAAATCACTTTGAGCCAGAAGGAGCTGCAACGCATCGAAGCTGTGGCGCCGCTGGGAGTCGCAGTGGGGCCACGCTATCACCCGGGCATGATGCACCTACTGAACGGCTGAGCGATGGCGTGAGCGGCTGAAGTTTAGTGCCGAACGAGAGCGATGACGGCGACTACGGGGTCCTTGGCCGCTGTTCGCCCTGAGTGATCAGATGCGCACTGCGGCTGCCGGTGACGTATATCCACAGCCAACTCAGGGCGACTGCAAGGCGATTGCGCACGCCGATCAAAAAATAAATGTGGGCGAGCCCCCAAAGCCACCAGGCGAGCCAGCCCCGTACCTTGATCCAGCCGAAATCGATGACCGCCGCGCGCTTGCCGATGGTGGCTAAATTGCCGGAATGCCTGTAGCGGAAAATTCGCTGCGTGGTGTCGCCGGCGAGGCGCATCCTGATGGTGCGGGCAACATGCGCGCCTTGCTGTTTGGCCGCGGGAGCGATTCCGGGCACAGGGTTACCGCGCCACGCATTGATGGTTGCGGTGTCGCCGATGACGAAGATTTCCGGATGCCCTGGCGCAGTGAGGTCGGGTTCCACCAGCGCTCGTCCGGCGTTGTCGGCGGGCAGCCCCGCCCAAGCGGCGGCGGCCGATGCGCGAACGCCTGCCGCCCACAGTATGACCTTCGCCGCGAGCGGCCGGCCGCCGTAGATCACGCCTTGGTCGCTGCATTCGCTGACGGCTTGCTTCAGCTGAATTTCTACGCCCAGTCGCTCGAGCGACGCGTGGGCGTAGGCAGAGAGATCCTCGGCAAAGCTCGGCAAGATGCGCGGGCCCGCTTCGATCAGCACCACGCGAGCCTTGCGCGTGTCGATGTGCCGATATTCCCCGGGCAGATTCTGATGTGCAAGCTCGGCGATCGCGCCGGATAGCTCCACCCCGGTGGGTCCGCCGCCGACGATCACGAAGGTCAGCAGCGCCGCGCGGCGGGTCGGATCGGTCTCGCATTCGGCGCGTTCGAAGGACAGCAACACTCGCCGGCGGATGGTCGTGGCGTCTTCCAGTGTCTTCAGGCCCGGCGCGTACGGCTCCCACTCGTCGTGACCGAAGTAGGCGTGCCGGGCGCCCGTTGCCAATACCAAGGTGTCGTAGTCGATGCTGCCTCCGTCTTCGATCAGCACTTTGCGATTCTGGGTGTCGACTCCCGTCACCGTGCCGAGAAGCGTGGTGACTTCCTTGCGCTTGCGCAGCAGATGCCGGATCGGCCAGGCAATTTCCGAAGTGGCCAGCGTCGCGGTGCCGACTTGATACAGGAGAGGCTGAAACAGATGATGATTGCGCCGATCGATGATCGTGATCCTGACGTCGGCCCCGGCCAGACCCTGCGCTGCCGCCAAGCCGCCGAAGCCGGCACCGACAATGACCACGTGATGCGTCACGAGCGCTCCTAGGAATCCGGCGCCTCCGCCGTGATGACAGCATAGCCTGCGGCGACCCAGGCATCGAGTCCGCCGAGGAGGGGGCGGACCCGCTTGAAGCCGTGATTCATCAGAATTTTGGCGACGCGCGCCGCCGAGGCTTCGCTCGGACAGGTGCAATACAAGATGACGTCCCGATCGCGCGGCAATTCCTTGAGCCGGTGCGCCACGTCCTGCAGGGGAACATGCACTGCGCCGGGGATCCAACGCGGCTCGAGCCCGCGCGCGGTGGCCGAACGCACATCGATGATCAGGGGTGCGGCACCCGATTGAATGAGCTCATAGAGATCGGAGACGCTGATCCGTGCCATACGCAGAAACTTGTAGAAGCGGCTTCGCTGCCACCACTTGAAAGCGATATAGGCGGCCAGCAGAATCATGACCACGGCGCCGGCGGCGCTGCCGAATTCGCTCAAATGTTCCAGTAATCGCTCGATCTGTGATCTGAACAATATGCCGGCGCCGAGACCGAAACCCACCCACAGAGCGGCGGCGCAGATGCTCAAAATAATGAAACGCGGCCACCCGATGCGCAGGGCGCCGGCCATCGGCGGCGCGATGATCGAGAGGCCGGGAACGAACTTTGCGATGACCAGCGAGTTGACGCCCCAACGTTCAAAGCGCGTTTGCGTCTGACTGACGCACGAATCCGGTTCCAAGGATACTTTACACAGCGTCTTCAGGACCCGGATGCCGTACTTCTGTCCGATGAGGTACCACCCGCTGTCGGCCATCACGCAGGCGGCTATCGACGAGAAGAACAGCGTCAACAGCTGCATTTGTCCGCCCGCGGCGATGCCGCCGGCGATGATCAATGTCGGCACCGCCGGCACGGGAAGCCCCGATTGGTTGAGCAATACATTCACGAACACGATGCCGACGCCGTATTGACCGAGGCTCGCGAAGAGGTTGTGCATCATGGCGCGGGCCGGTCAGCGGAAGTTGAGCGCGCGGCCGCCGCGGAGCGCGCCGGCGGCCCGGGCCCGATGTTCGATGTCGGGCAAGAACGCGGCCACCATGCCGAGCAGCGGCAAATATGCACAGATGCGATACACGAACTCGACCCCGTATTGATCGGCGAGTCCGCCGAGCACGGCTGCGCCGATACCACCGATGCCGAAGGCGAAGCCGAAAAACAAACCGGACACGGCGCCCACCTTGCCCGGCATCAGTTCCTGCGCGAATACGACGATGGCTGAGAACGCCGAGGACAGCACGAATCCGATGACGAAACTCAAGGCGCAGGTCCACGTCAAGCCGACGAACGGCAGAAGTATCGTGAACGGCGCGACGCCCAGGATGGATGCCCAAATGACGCGCTTGCGGCCGATGCGGTCGCCGATGGGACCGCCGAGGAGCGTGCCGAGCGCCATCGCGAACAGAAATACGAACAAGTAGATCTGCGCCGACCGCACCGACACATGAAATTTCTCGATCAGATAGAAGCTGTAGTAGCTCGTGATGCTGGCGATGTAGAAATATTTCGAGAAGATCAACACCACCAGGATGCCGATCGACCAGGCTACCCTGCGCGCCGACACCGGGCTCGAAACGGCCGTCCGGCTCTTGGTCCTGTCCGGCCGGTCAAGATGCTGGCGTTTGTACCATGCGCCCACCTTGGCCAGCACGGCGATGGCGAGCAGGGCGGCCAGCGCAAACCACGCGAGACTTGCCTGCCCGTGCGGATTGACGATCCATGCGGCGAGCAGAGGACCCATCGCGCTGCCCGCATTGCCACCCACCTGGAAAATCGACTGCGCGAGACCGTGGCGGCCGCCCGAAGCGAGGCGCGCAATCCGCGAGGATTCCGGATGAAAAATAGATGAGCCCGCGCCGATCAGCGCCGCGGCCGCCAGCACGCTCCCATAATTCGGCGCGAAAGCCAGAGTCACCATACCGATCAAGGTGAAGCCCATGCCGAGACTGAGCGAGTACGGCTGGGGGTGCTTGTCGGTGTAAACGCCGATGACCGGCTGCAAAACGGAAGCGCAGATCTGATAGGTCAGCGTGATCACGCCGATCTGCACGAAACTCAGGTGGAATTCGCCTTTCAGCAGCGGATAGATCGCGACGATCAGCGACTGCATCATGTCGTTGAGAAAGTGCGAGAAACTGATGGCTCCCAAGACATTGAAGCGCGGTTGTGCCGCCGGCGGGACCGCCGGTGAAGCGCCGCTCGGCGCGGCGGCGGTAAAACTCTTTTCCATAAACACGTACCCTACTAGCTACTTCGTCGACTGTCCTGCGAGAATGCGCCGATGAATCGCTTCGCGCCCTATGTCTTTCTCCGCGACTTCGCGTCTCGCTGGGATGTGCTGGCATTCATCGTCGTCATCGGTTTGATCGCGTTTTTGGGCGAGACGTCGCGGGGGTTGTTCGCCCCGCTGTCGCAACTCGAAATAACGCCGCTGTCCCTTAGTCCCTCGCATCTGCCCGAATATGCGGCACGCACCACGTTTCGCATGTTGGCCGGGCTCGTTCTCTCGCTGGCGTTCACTCTGACATACGCGACCTGGGCCGCCAAGAGCGAGCGGGCCGGCAAGCTCCTGGTGCCGATCCTTGACATTCTGCAGTCGGTGCCGATCCTGGGTTTCATTTCCATTACGGTCGTGTTCTTCATGTCCCTGGCTCCAGGGCGGGTGCTCGGCGCCGAATTCGCCGCCATCTTTGCCATATTCACCAGCCAAGCATGGAACATGGCCTTCAGCTTTTATCAGTCGCTGCGCACGGTTCCGCTGGAGCTGATTGAAGCAAGCGAGTCGTTCCGGTTGTCGCCGTGGATGCGCTTCTGGCAGCTGGAAGTGCCGTTCGCCATGCCCGCGCTCATATGGAACATGATGATGTCCATGTCGGGCGGATGGTTCTTCGTCGTCGCCTCCGAATCGATCAGCGTCGGGCACACCACCGTGTCCTTGCCGGGCGTCGGTTCCTATATCGCGCTCGCCATTCAACAGAAAAACCTCAGTGCAATCGGCTGGGCGATCGCCACCATGCTGATCGTGATTCTGCTGTACGACCAATTGCTGTTTCGGCCGCTGGTGGCCTGGGTGGACCGCTTTCGCGTGGAACAGGAACCCGGCGTCCGCGTGCCGGACTCCTGGGCGCTGACCATGATGCGCCGATCGCGATTGATTCAAGGCGCGACCGTGGCCTTTCATGCCGCCGTGCTGTGGACCAGCCGGGCGGTGAAGCGCAGCGATGAACCGCCGGCCGCGGTAGCGGCCACGCCTAAGCGCAGCCTGGATCTCTTATGGGTGTCGCTGGTGGTCGCGGCCGTCGTTCTGGGTCTCTGGCACATCGTCTGGGTGCTGATCAAGAACACACCGCTGCGGGAGGCGCTCGAGGTATGCGGGCTGGCGACGCTCACCATGTTGCGGGTGTTCATTCTGATCGCGCTCGCGAGCTGCGTGTGGGTGCCGATCGGGGTGTGGGTCGGCATGCGGCCGCGGGCGGCGCAGATCGTTCAGCCCATTGCCCAGTTCATGGCGGCCTTCCCCGCGAATCTATTGTTTCCCATCGCGGTGTACGGCATCGTTTCCTGGAAGCTCAATCCGGACATTTTCCTGAGTCCGCTGATGATATTGGGCACCCAGTGGTACATTCTGTTCAATGTCATCGCCGGCGCGTCGGCCATACCGGCGGAGATGCGCTATGTCGCGGCAAATTTTCGGGTCGCGGGCTGGCTGTGGTGGCGCAAGGTTGCGTTGCCGGCAATTTTGCCGTTCTACGTGACGGGTGCCATTACGGCGTCGGGCGGGTCATGGAACGCCGCCATCGTCGCCGAATTGGCGACTTGGGGCCGCACCCAAGTGAAGGCGCGGGGACTCGGGTCTTATATCGCGGAGGCGACGGCCGCCGGGGACTTTCATCGCATCATCTTGGGGATAGGCACGATGAGTTTGTTCGTCGTGGTCATCAACAGGCTGTTCTGGCGTCCCTTGTATTACTACGCCGAACGCAAATATCGACTCACCTGACAGGTCCGGCCATGAACGACTCTCCGCTACTGCAATGCAACGATGTACGCAAGGCCTTCCCCAAGCCGGACGGCGCGGAATTGCTGGTGCTCGAGGGCATGAATCTCGAGCTGCGAGAGGGCCAAATCGTGGGGCTGCTTGGGCGGTCCGGTTCGGGCAAGTCGACCCTGCTGCGGCTCATTGCCGGACTGGCGGAGCCGACCGCAGGCCAGCTGCGCTATATGGGCCAGCCGATTTCGGGCCCTGCGCCCGGGATCGCCATGGTTTTCCAGAGCTTCGCTCTGTTTCCGTGGCTGACCGTGTTCGAGAACGTGGCGCTCGGCCTCGAGGCGCAGCGAATGCCGCGGGCGGACATCCGCAAACGGTCCCTGGCGGCGATCGACCTCATCGGCTTGGACGGATTTGAGTCCGCGTATCCGCGCGAGCTATCGGGCGGCATGCGGCAACGCGTCGGTTTCGCCCGCGCGCTCGTGGTTCATCCCAACATTCTGCTCATGGACGAGCCGTTTTCCGCGCTGGACGTACTGACCGCGGAGACGCTGCGCACCGATTTCCTGGATTTGTGGGCCGAGGGCCGGATGCCCATCAAGGGCGTCATTCTGGTGACGCACAACATCGAAGAGGCGGTGCTGATGTGCGATCGCATCTTGGTGTTCGGCAGCAATCCAGGCAGGATCTTGAGCGAGATCAAGGTGTCGCTGCCGCAGCCGCGAAATCGCCTCGATCCGAGTTTTCGCGAGCTGGTGGAGCGTATTTATGTGGAGATGACTGCGCGTCCGCTGGGCGGTTCGAGCGCCCGGCCGGAGCGCTTCCCGGGTTTGGGGATCGGCAGCGTATTGCCCCGGGTGTCCTCGAACTTGCTGGCGGGCCTGATGGAAGCCGTCGCAGCCCCGCCCTTCAACGGCAAGGCCGATTTGCCCGAAATCGCGTCGGATCTGCAAATGGAGATCGACGAGCTGTTTCCGGTGGCCGAAACCCTGCAGATGCTGCGATTTGCGGAACTCGAAGGCGGCGACTTGAAATTGACCGAGGACGGATTGGCCTTCGCCCGCTCCGAACTTGACGAGCGCAAGCGGATCTTCACGCGCCATTTACTGACCTACGTGCCCCTGGCTGCCCATATTCGGCGGGTTTTGGACGAACGGGCCTCTCATTGCGCGCGAAAGAGCCGGTTCGTCGACGAATTGGAGGATTTCATGAATGAAGAGGCCGCGGACCAGACCCTGCGGGCCGTGGTGAGCTGGGGCCGATATGCCGAGGCCTTTGCCTACGATGACGAGAATGCCATGTTCAGTCTCGAGAATCCGACTTAGGGTAAAATGCCGGGCATGACCGAGACGGCGCCCGATATGGACCTGCATGTTCCACCGGATGAAATGGTGAAATATATTCAGGATCTGATGACACTGCCGCACGGTGAAATTGCGGCCAGTTCCGCGATGGCTCTGGCCCAACGCCACTGGGGAGGGGATACGCCGCTGGCGCGTGCCGCCTTGCTGCGCTGGGGAGCGCTCAATTTGGCGTTTCAAGACAAGCGATTGGAGACCTGGACCGTCACTCGGGAGCATGACCGGATTCAGGTACCGGCCGCGCTGGTGGCCGCTGCGGGAATCGCTCCGTTGGTGATCGATAATGAAAGAGCGGTTTTTGACATTCCTGCGCTGCTCGATGCCACGTTGGAGTTTCAACCGCCAGCGGGTCAGGCTTAGCTTTTCATGATAACCGTTGTTCGGCCGGCGCCGGCGCCGCGCTTCAATGTTCTGCGCACCATCGCGGTTTACAAGCTGGTGAAATGGCGAAGTGCGCCTCAGCGATGCCTCGCTCGCGGCCAAGTTGGTGACCTGGGCCTCGGCACGCCCCTTGGGGTTGGAGCACGACGTCGCCACCCGGTTTCTGGAGTGGTTCAGCGGCTTGAGCGCATCGCGGCTCCATGCGCTGCGGATGGTGACGCTGGCCTATGCGGCGGTATTTGCAACCGAAGGGATCGGTTTGTGGATGCAGAAGCGCTGGGCCGAGTGGCTGACCGTGATCATCACGGCCTCCCTGATCCCGTTGGAGGTGTGGGAACTGATTTTCAGGCCGACCGTCGGCAAGGCGGTGGTCCTGGTCGCCAATACGGCCATTGTCATATATCTCGTGTGGCACGTTCGGTCGAGGCGCAAACACTGAGCCGGGCGGCTTACCGCGAGGTTTGTGAAATGATCTTCATCTCGGATGAAATGGATGGAACCGGCGTATTCTTCGAAACGCTTGTCAATACCACCGTTTGGAGATCTCATGAATA
>WNFJ01188486.1_pt1 | contig 23892 bp, 18 predicted proteins | sample 5400461 | NCBI WGS metagenome assembly WNFJ01 (sample SAMN13153349, study PRJNA577476) | soil metagenome | isolation source: 115 cm saprolite on Douglas fir-dominated hillslope | place: USA:California | collected 2013-09-17
CCCCCACCACGCCACCACGCACCCGCTGTCAAGCACCCCACGTCAGCGGGCAATCCCGCGCGTCCGCAACGAAGGCCCGACTCAAGCTGAATAGCTACCTACCGGGAGTACACGCGGAGCTTCGTCGACATTCGCGACCCGCGGATCCGTGACCACGTGGCCGAGCGGATGGCGGTCGGCTACCAGTGGCCAGATCCGTGGCTGTCGCTGAACCCGAACTTCGCGTCCGGTGGGACGATCACCGAACTGATCTCGGCGGACTTATTACATCCCGACTGTGAGCGGATCTTCCGCCTCAAGGGCGAGGACGGCAGTGACGCAGACGGGCCAGTGCTGCAACTTCACCGGCATCAGCGCGAGGCGGTAGAGATCGCACGCGATGGGCACAGCTATGTGCTGACCACGGGGACAGGATCGGGAAAGAGCCTGGCGTACATTATTCCGATCGTTGACCGGGTACTGCGTGCGAAGGCAGACGGGAGCTGGCTGCCAGGAATCAAGGCGATCGCGGTCTACCCGATGAACGCGCTGGCGAACAGCCAGCTGGGCGAGCTGAGGAAGTTCCTTGGGGCGGGTATATCTGACGGGCCACCGGTGACTTTCGACCGGTACACCGGTCAGGAGGACGCGGCCACACGGCAGAAGATCATCGCTAACCCGCCGGACATCCTGCTCACCAATTACGTGATGCTCGAACTCGTTCTCACCCGGCCACGAGATCGCGGGCTGATCGAGGCTGCGCGGGGATTGCAGTTCCTGGTGCTGGACGAGTTGCACACTTACCGGGGCCGGCAGGGCGCCGACGTTGCCCTGCTCGCCCGGCGGCTCCGTGAGGCGTGCGGTGGTCCAAGTGTCCAGTGCGTCGGGACATCGGCCACGATGACGACCGAGGGCGAGGCCGCCGATCAGCGTCACGTCGTCGCGGAGGTCGCGACCACGCTGTTTGGCGTCCCGGTGCAGCCGCAGCATGTGATCGGCGAGACGCTTGAACGCGTTACCGACCCTGCATCGGTCTCGGCTGAAGCGCTGCGGCGGCGTGTCGGCGAGCCGCTGGCTGGTGACGGGTTCGCGGCATTCGCGGCCGACCCGCTGGCGGCCTGGGCCGAGCAGACGTTCGGCTTTGAGCCCGGCTCGCCGGCCGAAGCGCCGGTACGGCGGCGCTGCCCGCTGACCCTGCCAGAGGCCGCGGGACTGCTGGCTGGGGAGACTGCCGGGCGCCGCGACGACTGCCTGCGGGCGATCAAGGACGTGCTTCAGGAAGGGTCGCGCATCGTCAACCCCGCCACCGGCCGCCCGGTATTCGCGTTCCGGCTGCACCAGTTCCTGTCCAAGGGCGACAACGTGTACGTAACGCTGGAGCGACCGGCCGTGCGGCATGTCACCAGCACGTATCAGGTCGCCGCGCCGGGCGACGAGTCAGCGCCGCAGCGGATCCTGGTGCCTACCGCGTTCTGCCGTGAGTGCGGCCAGGACTATCTGGCGGTCACCCGGCTGGAGGACGCCGGCCACCGGTACGTGGCCCGCCGCGACAGCGACGCCAGCGGCGGCGACGAGGCGAGCGGGTATCTGTACATCAGCGACGACCAGCCGTGGCCTTCATCCCTGGAGCAGGTCCTGGTGGACGGCAGGCTGCCGTACTCATGGCTGAGATACGACCCGGCCAAGGGGCAGACAGTCGATCCGGGCAAGCTGAAGGTCCTGCCCGACGTGGTGCATGTGGACGTCACGGGCCGCGAGACCGGGTCCGATGAGGGGATCGACGCGGCCTATTTGCCCAGCCCTTTCCGGTTCTGCCTGCGCTGCCGTGCGTCCTACGAGCAGGCCCGCGGTAGTGACTTCGCCAAGCTGGCCAAGCTGTCGCCGAGGGCCGCAGTTCGGCGATGTCGCTGATAACGGCCAGCGTTGTGCGGGCCCTGCGCGCCTCGGAAGGTGAGCTGGACGAGAAGGCCAAGAAGCTTCTCGCGTTCGTCGACAACCGCCAGGACGCCTCGTTGCAGGCCGGGCATTTCAACGACTTCGTCCAGGTGACCCAGCTTCGCGGCGCGCTCTATCGTGCGCTCGCACACGCCCCGGACGGGCTGACCGACGAGGTCGTCGGCCAGCGGGTGACCGAGGCGCTGAACCTGACCATGGCTGACTTCGCGCGTAACCCGGGCGCGAAATACGGCCAGCGTGACGAAGCCTTGCGGGCGCTGCGCGAGGTGGTCGGCTACCGGCTCTACCTCGATCTGGAACGCGGCTGGCGGGTGACCATGCCCAACCTGGAGCAGACCGGGCTGTTGCGCATCCGCTACCGGGACCTGCCCGAGGTGGCGGCCGACGCGCAAGCATGGGAAGGCTGTCACCTCGCGCTTCGGGACGACAACCCGGAACATCGGGCCGAGGTCGCGTCCGCTTTGCTTGACGAGTTGCGCCGCAACCTCGCCATCGATGTGGAGTACCTGAGCGAAGACGGATTCGACCGGATCCGGCGGCTGTCGGCGCAGCACCTGCGGGAGCCGTGGTCGCTGCCGGAACGGGAACAGCCGCCCGCCGCCGGCGTCGCCTTCCCGGGGCCGGGCAGACCCGGCCTGCCGCGTCACAACCTGTTCGTGTCTGGACGAGGCATGTTCGGCCGCTTCGTGATCCGCGAGTACGCGAACCGGAAGATCAAGCTCGGCACGGACGATGCCCAGGAGATCATCACTGATCTTTGCGAGGTGCTCGACGAGGCCGCTCTGCTGACGGTGGCCGTGCCAGCAACCAGCGACGGGGTGCCCGGCTACCGCCTCCGCGCCGCGGTGGTTCACTGGATCGCGGGAGACGGCAAGTCCGGCGCAGAGGACCGGGTTCGGCGCACACTGGACAACGAAGAGGGGCCGCGCGTCAACCCGTTCTTCCGCGAGTTGTACGCCGACGTGGCAGAAACCCTCGCCGGGCTGCGCTCCAAGGAGCACACCGCCCAGGTGCCGCCGCCCGATCGGCAAGAGCGCGAGCGAGAGTTCGGCGAGGCCGAGCTTCCGGTGCTGTACTGCTCGCCGACGATGGAACTCGGCGTCGACATCAAGGCCCTCAGCGCTGTCGCGCTGCGCAACGTGCCGCCCACCCCAGCCAACTACGCGCAGCGCGCCGGGCGGGCGGGCCGGTCCGGGCAGCCGGCGCTCGTCGTCACCTACTGCGCCACTGGGAACGCGCACGACCAGTACTACTTCCGCCGCCCCACGGACATGGTTGGCGGCTCGGTCGCCCCGCCCCGGCTGGACCTCGCCAACGAGGACCTGGTCCGTTCCCATATCCACGCGATCTGGCTGGCCGAGACCGGCCAGGACTTGCACGGCTCGGTGACCGAGTTGCTGGATGTCGGCGGCGACCGGCCCAGCCTGGAACTGCTGCCCGCCGTGCGCGGGCGGCTCGCTGATCCCGCGGCGGCGCAGCGGGCGGTCCTGCGCGCTCGCGCCCTGCTCGCGGGTGTCCTCGGCCATCTCGAAAAGGCGCCCTGGTGGAAGCAGGGCTGGATCGAGCATGCGGTCACCCGTGCGCCGCAGCAGTTCAGCGACGCCTGCGGCCGGTGGAAGGACATGTATCAGGTGGCGCTGGAGGAGTTCCACGTCCAGTCACGCCGGTCGGTGGACACCTCGGTTCCCGCGAAGGAACGCGACAACGCGCACTGGCGCGCGCGTGACGCGCGGATCCAGCTCAGCCTGCTGCGGAACGAGGACTCGTCCGACTTCCAGACCGACTTCTACTCCTACCGGTATTTCGCCTCGGAGGGGTTCCTGCCCGGTTACTCGTTCCCCCGCCTGCCGCTCGCCGCCTACATCCCGGGCCTGAGCGGGCGCCGCGACGGCGACTACATCCAGCGGCCCAGGTTCATCGGCATCAGCGAGTTCGGGCCAGGTGCGGTGATCTACCACGAAGGCGCGCGCTACCAGGTGGTCAGCGTCCAGCTACCGCCGTACGGCCCGGGCCAGGAAGGCATGGTCACCGGCAGCGCACGGCGGTGCAGGGACTGCGGCTACCTGCACCAAGAGGCCATCGGCGTCGACGTGTGTGACAACTGCGGCCAGCCGTTGCGCGACACCACGCGGTCGCTGCTCCGCCTCACGTCCGTCCGCACCCGGCGGCGGGACCGGATCTCCTCAGACGAAGAGGAACGCCGCCGCGCCGGCTTCGAGCTGCAGACCTCGTACCGGTTCCACGACGACGGCATCAAGCCAGGTCGCATCGACGCGGCCGTGTCCGGTGTGAACGGGCCGCTGCTCGACCTGGCCTACGGGGACTCCGCGACGGTGCGGGTCGCCAACATCGGGCGACGCCGTCGGCGCAAGACGGAGGTGCTGGGTTATGTCATCGACATCACCAACGGGCGGTGGCTGAGGGAGAGCGGGCCACTAGAGAAGACGACGCCAGAGGAGGCCGATCTCGACGCCGCCGAGGACGTCAAACGGACCCAGCGGGTGATCCCGTACGTCGAGGACCGCCGCAACATCCTGGTGACCCGGCTAACCAGGCCGGTCACCCTGGAGGCGGCAATCAGCACCGCCATCGCGCTTGAACGCGGCATCGAGGTGGCATTCCAGTTGGAAGACAGCGAACTGTCCACTGAGCTGCTGCCCGACCCAGAGCGGCGGGGAAGGGCCTTGCTGATCGAGAGCGCCGAGGGCGGCGCCGGTGCGCTGCGCCGTCTGGTCGACGATCCGGCGGCGATCTCCCGGGCCGCCCGCACGGCGCTTGCGCTGATCCACTTCGATCCCGATACCGGCGAAGACCAAAGCCGTGACGAGGCAGGACGCGAGCGCTGCGTCCTGGCCTGCTACGAGTGCCTCCTGTCGTACGGGAACCAGACCCTGCACGACATGATCAACCGGCACCTGGTCCGCGACCTCATGCTGCAACTCGCCCACCCCCCGGACCCGCACACCAAGGACGTGCGGTCCGGAGCTCTCCAATCGCCGATCTCGTCACCGCGGGCTTGGCGCCATCCCGCCGCCCCAACCCCGTCGCCGGAACCAGGGAATCCGCGGGCCGCGGAGTTCCTTGCCTGGCTACGCAGCCGGGACTACCGGCTCCCTGATGAAGTCGACGGCGAGGTCGCCGGTGTACGGCCGGATCTGATCTATCGCCTTCGCGATGGCAACGCCGCCGTCTTTGTGACGTCCGATGAAAAGGACAAGGACGGCAAAGACCGCGATGAGCGCGCCGGGGAAGACCTCCGCGATCTCGGCTGGAGCGTCATCACAGTTGGAGACAGCGCGGACTGGGCCGTGATCGCTGCCCGCTACCCGAGCGTATTCGGTACGCCATGACAAAAGCAGCGACGCAGCATTCCCAGCTCGATGCGGAACAACCCGACGCCACGGAAGGTGCGCAGTGACAGGCGCAACGACAACCGCCCAAATGCCCGCGTTCGAGGTAGGTGCCCTGGTAAAGGCGCGCGGCCGGGAATGGGTGGTCCTTCCCGGCTCCAAAGCACCGGACTTCCTCGTGCTGCGCCCCCTCGGCGGCGGTGACGACGAGATCGCCGGTGTCTTCACCTCACTTGAGCAGGTGGCGCCCGCTGCGTTCGAGCCTCCCGACCCGGGCGACGCCGGAACGGCGGTCAGCGCCGGGTTACTGCGGACGGCGCTGCGGATCGGCTTCCGCGCCAGCGCCGGACCGTTCAGGTCCCTCGCACGGCTGGCGGTCGAACCACGCGCCTACCAGTTGGTCCCGTTGCTCATGGCGCTGCGGCAGGACACGGTGCGCCTGCTGATCGGCGACGACGTCGGCATCGGCAAGACGATCGAGGCGGGCCTGATCGCGGCCGAGTTATTGGAACAGGGCGACGCGACCGGCTTAGCGGTCCTATGCAGTCCCGCGCTCGCCGAGCAATGGCAGCAGGAACTGGCATCCAAGTTCGGCATTCACGCCGAACTGGTCTTGCCGGGCACGATCCGCAAGCTCGAACGCGGCCTGCTGCAAGGCGAGACCCTGTTCGACCGGTACCAGCAGATTGTCGTCTCGACCGACTTCATCAAGCGGCCCGGCCTGCGCGAGCAGTTCTGGCACGGCTGCCCCGACCTGCTGATCATCGACGAGGCGCACACCTGCGTTTCTGACGGCACCGGCGGCCGGTCCCGGATGCTCAGGCACCAGCTCGTCCGCGGGCTCGCCGCTGACCACGCGCGCCATCTGATCCTGGTCACGGCGACCCCGCACAGCGGTAAAGACGAGGCCTTCCGCAACCTGCTCGCGCTGCTGCGCCCCGATCTCGCGGACGTGGACCTGGATTCGGCCGCCGACCGCGACCGGCTCGCCGCCCACTTCGTGCAGCGCCGCCGCGCCAACATCCGCTCCTTCCTTGACCAGTCCACCCCGTTCCCAGACGACCGGCTCAGCCAGGAACGCCCTTACCTACTGGCCCCCGGTTACAAAGACCTATTCGCTGACGTGCTCGCGTACGCCCGCGAAGCCGTTAAGGATCAAGCTGATGGCAGGGTTCGTCAGCGGGTGCGGTACTGGTCGGCGCTGGCCCTGCTGCGAGCGCTCGCCTCCTCACCCCGTGCCGCCGCGGCGACACTGCTCACCCGCGCCGCCAACCTCGATGCCGAAGACGTGGACGAGGCCGATCAGCTCGGCCGCTCGGCGGTCCTCGACCTGCCCGACGAGGAGACCTACGAATCCGCCGACGCGGTGGCGGGCGCGGACGACGACCAGGCCGAAGGTGACACGGCGCAACGCCGCCGCCTGAAGCGGTTCGCCAAGCGCGCACTGGAACTGGAGGGCCGCCACGACCGCAAGCTGGACGAGCTGACCACGGTCGTCAACGAACTGCTGCTCGAAGGATTCAATCCGATCGTGTTCTGCCGGTTCATCGACACCGCCGAGTACGTTGCCGAACACCTCGCCGCCAAGGTCGGCGACTCCTACGAGGTCGCGGCCGTGACCGGAACCCTGCCCCCGGAGGAGCGCACCGCGCGCATCAAAGAACTAACCAGCCATGACGATCGCCGCCCGGTGCTCGTCGCGACAGATTGCCTGTCGGAAGGCGTCAACCTTCAGGAACACTTCCAAGCCGTCGTCCACTACGACCTCGCGTGGAACCCGACCCGCCACGAGCAGCGCGAAGGCCGGGTGGACCGGTTCGGGCAGCGGGCGCCGGTGGTGCGCACGGTGACCCTCTACGGCACCGACAACGCGATCGACGGAATCGTCCTCAACGTGCTGCTGCGCAAGCACGAGCAGATCCGCAAGGCACTCGGGGTTTCTGTCCCGGTGCCCGACCGCAGCGACGACGTGGTGGAGGCCATCCTCGAAGGACTATTGCTCAGGGACGACCCGGGCGAGCAGATGGCCTTTGACATCGGCGGCGAGCGGCGGGCCGACCTGCACCGCGAATGGGACAGCGCCGCGGCCCAGGAGAAGCAGTCACGCACGAAGTTCGCCCAGCACGGAATCCAGCCAGGTGAGGTGGCGCGCGAACTAGCCGAGATCCGTGCCCGGCTCGGCTCGAACGACGAGGTCGCCGGGTTCGCCGCCGAGTCGCTGCGCGCCCTGCACGCCGACGTCACCGGCCGCAACGGCGGCTTCACCGTGGGGACGGCGCCGCTGCCCATCGGCCTGCGCGATGCCTTCACTCCCGGGCACCGCGAGCCGCTGCCGTTCCACGCCGGGCTGCCGGTCCCGTCCCGCGACGCGCATCTGGACCGAACCGACCCAAACGTGGCGGCGGTCGCTCGTTACGTGCTGGAGAGTGCGCTCGACCCAGCGATCCCGGCCGACCTGCGGCCCGCCCGGCGATGCGGGGTGATGCGTAGCTCTGCGGTCCAGCGGCGCACGACGATACTGCTGACCAGGTTCCGCATGCACGTCTCGCTGCCCGGCCGCGATGACCTGCGGCAGTTGGTGGCCGAGGACGCCCAGGTGCTCGCCTTCCGTGGCCGGGCGGCCGAACCGGATTGGCTGGCCGATGACCCCGTGCGAGCGCTGCTCGCCGCCGCGCCCAGCGGAAACGTCCCGCCCGACCAGGCGGTGGACTTCGTTGAGCGGGCCATCGCCGACCTGCCGGCCCTGCGCGCCCACCTGGACCAGGTGGCCGACGATCTAGCCGAACGGCTGCGCGAGGCACACATCCGCGTCCGGGAGGCGGCCGGCCAGCGCGCACGCCGCCAGATCACGGTACGCGCCCAGAAACCCGCGGACGTGCTCGGCGTCTACGTCTACCTTCCCGCCGCGCAAGCAGGACGGGGGAGCCAGCGATGACGGAGACGTTCACCTCGCTGAAGATCGTCGGCACGCTGCTGCCCGCCGACGTGATCGGGAAGATCTACGCCGGCGACCCAGACGTTCCCGGCATAGGCCCGCAAACTTACGGGCTTGAGCCGGGCGAGTCGGTGCGCCGCCAGGCATCCATGGTGTGGCCGTACCTGCTGGAGAAATGGCAGGAATTCAAGGGCAGGCTCGACTCGTCGCCGGAAGCGGCATCGGCGCGGGTGACCAGGGAACGCTGGCTGCACATCCTGCTCCGCGAGCTTGGGTACGGTCACCTATCCGCCGACGGGGGCATCGATCTGGGCGGGAAGAGTTTTCCAGTCAGCCACCGGTTCGGCAGCGTGCCGGTGCACCTGCTCGGCTGGCGCACCGACCTGGATCACAAGACGCCCAACGTGACCGCGCGCCCGCCGCAGGCGATGCTCCAGGAACTGCTGAACCGCGCGGACCAGTACCTGTGGGCGGTGCTGTCCAACGGCTCGGTGCTTCGGCTGCTGCGGGACTCGACGACCCTGGCCGGGCAGTCGTACATCGAGTTCGACCTGGAAGCCATCTTCGACGGCGAGATCTTCAGCGACTTCGTCTGCCTGTACCTGATCTGCCACGCCACCCGGTTCACTCCGATCGACGGCGGCCCGGCTTCGTGCCACATGGAACTGTGGCGCGGATTCGCCGCCAACCAGGGCCAGCGGGCGCTCAAGCAGTTGCGCCGCGGCGTCGAGAACGCGATCTCCGCGCTGGGCACCGGGTTCCTGTCGCATCCGGACAACCAGCACCTGCGCGCCCAGCTTGACCCCCGATCGGCCGAGCTGACACTGGAAGACTTCAACCGGTCACTGCTGCGGCTGGTCTACCGGCTGCTGTTCTGGTTCGTCGCCGAGGACCGAGGCGTCCTGCTTGATCCCGATCCCGAAGAACCCGACAACCGTAAAGCCGAACGGCTGCGCCTCGCGCGACACCGCTATGAGACGTACTTCTCGTCCGCGCGGCTGCGCAGGCTGGCGCGACGTCGTCACGGCGACAGGCACGGCGACCTGTGGGAAGCCGTCGAGGTGGTGTTCGACGCGCTCGGCGCTGAGGGCGGTGCGCCGCAGATCGCGATGCCGGGAATCGGCGGCATCTTCGAAACCACGTCTGCCGACGGCCGACCACTCCCACTGGACGAGCCGCTGTCTGGCGCCCGGCTCAGCAACGAGGCGCTTCTCGGCGCGGCCCGCTCCCTTTCGATCGTTTCCGCCCACAACGGCTCCGGTCGGCGTCCGGTCGACTTTGGCAACCTCGGGGCCGAGGAACTCGGCAGCGTCTACGAAGGCCTGCTGGAGCAGATACCGCGCTACGACCACGAGACCCGCATCTACACGCTGACGACTTTGCCAGGCAACGAACGCAAGGAGAGCGGCACCTACTACACGCCGTCATCCCTGGTCGACTGCCTGCTCGACTCTGCCCTTGATCCGCTGCTCGACGAGGCCTGCGCCAAACCTACCCGCGCCGAGCGGATAGCCGCGCTGCTCGACATCACCGTCTGCGATCCGGCATGCGGTTCGGGACACTTCCTTGTCGCGGCGGCACGGCGCATCGCCAAACGGGTCGCTGCCGAGGTCGCCGAAGAGGGCGAGCCGCCGCCCGCCGAGGTGCGGGTCGCACTGCGGCGCGTCGTCGGGCGGTGCGTCTATGGCGTCGACATTAACCCGATGGCCGCAGAGCTTGCGCAGGTATCCCTCTGGATCGAAGCCATGGAACCCGGTAAGCCGCTGTCCTTCCTCGACCAGAACATCCGCGTCGGCAACTCACTCCTTGGCGTGACACCTGCCTTACTTGCGGAGGGCCTGCCGAACGCGGCGTTCAAGCCGCTCGAAGGCGACGACCGTAAGGTCACGTCGATGCTGAGGAAGCAGAACGCGGAGGAGCACTCCGGCCAGGCAGACCTGTTCAGCCCTGGCCGCATGCCGGTATCCAACGCAGCCGTCGCCAGGCGTGCCGACGAGATCGCCCGCACGCTGCCGGACAAGCTAGAGGACCTGCATGTCCACCAACAGCGGGCAGCGCAGAACCTCGCGGAATCTCCTGAGCTGCAGCGCGCCAAGTTGTTGGCGAATGCCTGGTGCGCAGCGTTCGTTCAGCCAAAGACCGAGGAAACCCGAAGGACGGCGATCACCGAGGCGACTCTGGAACAGCTTGCGGGGGGTACGTGCACTCTCGATATGATGGCGGCTGAGGACCTGATCGACGGACTCGCCCGCCAGTACCGATTCTTCCACTGGCACGTCGAGTTCCCCCACATCTTCCGCGTCGGCAATGGTGCCGACGATATCGACCCTAACAGCGGGTGGTCCGGTGGTTTTAGTTGCATAATTGGCAACCCGCCCTGGGAGCGAGTGACGCTTAAGGAGAAAGAGTTCTTCGCCGCGCGCCATCTCCATATCGCAAGCGCGCCCAACGCCGCCACGCGCAAGAAGCTCATCGAGATGCTTGCCGTCAGCGAGAACGAAGCCGACCGAGCTCTATACCGAGATTTCCACGACGAGTTGCGCAGGTCGGACGGCTGGAGCCACGTGCTGCGCGAGTCAGGCCGCTACCCACTTACCGGCCGCGGTGATATCAACACCTTCTCAGTCTTCGCTGAGAACATGCGGTCACTGATTTCCGCAAATGGCCATATTGGCTGCATAGTCCCTTCAGCCATCGCAACTGACAATACCACGAAGGAATTTTTTTCAGCACTGCTCGCTAGCCAGCAACTAGTAAGCCTGTTTGAGTTTGAGAATGAAGGATTCTTCCCGTCAATTGGCCAAGGTCATATGAACCGTTTTTGCTTGCTGACTCTTTCAGGCAGGAAGCGATCCCATGCATCCGCACAATTCATATTCCAGGCTACCGCCCTCGCGGAGCTCTTGAATCCGGAACGCCGCTTTACCCTCTCGCAGAATGACCTCTCTCTCTTGAACCCTAATACACGTACCAGTCCAATCTTTCGAACGAAGCGTGATGCTGAGCTTACGAAGGCGATCTATCGACGGGTGCCGACACTAATCCTGAAGTCACCGGACCGGAACCCATGGCACCTTCAACTTTCCGCAATGTTCCACATGGCCAATGATTCCACGCTCTTTAATTCTGTCCAGGAACTCCGGGGTATGGGCGCTGTCCGCGAGGGCAATTTATTTCGAGTCTCTAACCGCACCTGGCTTCCTCTTTACGAGGCTAAGATGATCCATCAATACGACCATCGATACGGAGATTACAACCTCGCCAGGCAACGTCAACGCTCTCATGTCCTCCCAGACGTGCCAGAGCAATTCAGGTGCGATTCTGCGTACACTCCTCAGCCATATTACTGGATACAGGCTTCAGCTATCCCTGCCGCCTTTCGGGAAGTTTGGCGACATCCGTGGCTTCTAGTGTGGCGCAGGATCAGCGACGCTCGGGCAAGCGCACGTACTATGATATCGTCAGTTGTTCCTCTTGTCGGTGTAGGTGACAGCACGTCTGTTATTCTTTCGTCCGAGCCGCCGAAACATATTGTTTGTCTGCTAGCCTGCCTTAACTCCTTCGTACTCGATTACGTTACGAGAACTAAGCTTGGTGGGTTGAACTTGAGTTTCTATATCGTAGAGCAACTGCCGATCCTGCAGCCGGAGACATTCGATGCCCCGGCGCCCTGGTTGCATTCGGCGTCAATAATGCATTGGATAATGGAGCGTGCGTTCGAGCTTACTTTCACCGCAAATGACATGACCCCATTGGCGCGGGATCTGGGGGATCGGAAGACGGCATTCGTGTGGAACGAGGAGCGGCGGTTTTCATTTGTATGGGATCGAGCGGGATGATGTGGATTACATCATGGAGACGTTCCCGATCGTCAAGCGCAAGGACGTGCAGCGCTACGGATCGTTCCGTACCAAGGAGTTGATCTTGGAGGTCTACGACGCGATGGCCGAGGCGACCCGCACGGGTCATCCGTATCAGACGATCCTGGACCCGCCGCCCGGCCAAGGTCCCCGCCACCCGGCGCGTTGAGCTGAAAGGAACCACGCATGGCCGACGGAAAGGTGCGTTACGCGCTGATTGTCTGGGAAGCGCTGCACATCTTGCGAGACGCCGCCGCGCCCTTAACTTCACGGGAGATTACCGTTGCCGTGGGCGAGCGTATCGAACCGACGCCTCACGAGAGAGAGCTGCACAAGTCGGGCGGCATCCGGTGGGAGACGGCGCTGCACTTTCACAGCGGTGACGCCGCCACCGTCGGATGGATCACTAAGCGCGGCGGTTGGTCGATTACGGAAGCAGGCATTGAGGCAATTGAGACCTATGCGACGGCCGAAGATCTGTTTGCGGAGCTGAACCGCCGTTATCGCGAGATCGATCAGCGTCGAAAGCAAGCGCAGCAGAATCTGAGCCCGGTTCAACACTTCATCGCCGAGACCCTGCGGATGGTCGAACCAGGCACCTGGACCGCACATGACGATCTCGCGGAACTCGCGGGCACGACAGGAAGTGAGGTCGCGCACTTTCTCGCCAGCGGACAAGTCAAGATCGAGAATTCCTACCGAGTGCTTAACGCTGACGGCAGCATCCCGGCCGAGGGGATGCTGAACGCCTTCTACCGAGGCACGGACCTTCGCGCCCGCATGGAGGGTGAGGGCGTCCAGTTCGACCCGTCAGGGCACGCCAGCCAGGATCAGCGGCTCACGAGCGACGCGTTGAAAGAATTGCGTGATGCCCGTTCCCCCGAGGAATCAGGTAGCGAACCTGGCCCGGCGAAACGCGCGTGGATGGTGCGCGGGTCGAGTGTCGATGGATACAACCTGGTGCCGGACTGGCTTCGGGATGGTTTCGTCTCGTTGAGCGCGTCGCAGCTCGGACGGCTCGACCAGAGCGTCACATATGAGGATCTACGGCAGGCCGTTGAGCGTGGGTACGAGCACAAGTCATACGCCTACCGTGAGCAGCGACTGGATGAGTTTGACCGGTTCCTTCGCCGGATAAGTGAGGGTGACCTCGTGCTCACGACGACGCGCGGCAAAATCTACCTAGGAGAGGTGGCCGGACCCGCCTACTTCGTAGAGTCTGAGGGTGGCCACTCGAATCTCCGCCGTGATGTTCTCTGGTATAACCCGGACGATCCAGCAGACCCGAGTAGTCTCCGTGCACCGGTGCCCGCATTACTTCAGAGCCAGGCATATGTCGTTGACCTGACTGCCGCGTACGATCAACTGACGACCTTGGGAGACGTCGCGGACGCGCCCTTGCTGCTGCCGCAGGCGCGTGTACCGGAGCTGGCCTTCAGCGAGATCACCGAGGAGTTCGCCAAGGATCTCCTGATCGACCAGATGGAGCTACAGAAGATCTCAGACCTGCTGTTCGAGCGCAAGCAGATCATTTTGTATGGTCCACCCGGGACCGGCAAAACCTATCTCGCCCGCAAGCTTGGTCGGCACCTCACCACGGATGGCGCGGTTAAGCTTGTCCAGTTCCACCCGTCGTACAGCTACGAAGACTTCTTCGAAGGATTCCGGCCGGAACCAGGTGGCAGCGGCACCCTCACCTTCAAACTGCGGCCAGGGCCGTTCAGGAACTTCGCCGAGGTGGCTGCCGACGACGAGAGCACCCCGTACATCCTGATCATCGATGAGATCAACAGGGCGAACCTCGCGAAGGTCTTCGGCGAGCTGTACTTCCTGCTGGAGTACCGCGACGAGTCGATCGGGTTGCAGTATTCCGCAGAAGAAAAGGAATTCACGCTCCCGCAGAACCTGTTCGTGATCGGCACGATGAACACCGCCGACCGTTCGATCGCCCGGATCGATGCCGCCATCCGCCGCAGGTTCGCGTTCGTCGAACTGCATCCACGCACCCCGCCAGTGAAGGGTCTCCTCAGCCGATGGCTGGCGGACCGGGGACTTCCGGCCGAGGCGGCGCTCCTGCTCGACGAGCTGAACAGGAACATCCAGGATGCCGACGCCGCCATCGGCCCCTCCTACCTGATGCGTGAGGAGATCTACAAGCGCCCGGATGGCCTGGAGCGGGTCTGGCAGTTCGACATCATGCCGCTCCTCGAAGACGTGTTCTTCGGCAAGGGAAACCTCGATGAACAATTCGGCCTGCCAAGCCTCCGCGCGGCCGTCGCCGCCGCTCAAGGCCCCCCGACGTGAACCAGATAGAGATCAGCGAGGTTGGCAACGGGGTCGTTCAGGATCTCACTCCTGACCAGGGAAGGCTCCTTGAAGATTCCGGCGTGGTCACCGCCCGGCCGCTGCCAGACGGTTCCGGCCGGTGGCGGATCCGCTCGACGGGCAAGGTCGGCGCGGCGCGGATCGGTGACATCGACGTCTACATCGCGCCGAAGCTGAAGATCGCGCGCCTGTTGTTCGTTGCCGGATACGCCATGAGAGGCGTCCCATGGCGACCAGAGACCGTGCCGTTGACCGAGGCCGATGGCCTCGTTCCGGTGTTCGCGCAGGTGCTGTGGCGCCAGATCGAAGCGGCCATCCGCCAAGGCCTGCTGCCCGGATACGTCGTCAGGGAGGAAACCTCCCTGGTACTGCGGGGGCGCCTGCGGGAAAGTGCGCAACTACATACCCACCATGGCCTGCCGCTGCCGCTGGAAGTCCGGTACGACGATTTCACGTTCGACATCCCAGAAAACCGCATCCTGCGCACGGCAATCGAACACATGCTCGCCGTGCCAAGAGTGGACGCCGAATCACAGCGAATGCTCCGCTATCTGCTAGCCAGCTTCGCCGAAGTATCTTCCTTGGCCCACGCCGAGCCGGTTCCGTCCTGGCATCCGACGGCTCTGAACGCGCGTTACCACACGGCGCTGAACCTGGCCGAACTTGTCCTGCGGTCCACGTCCGTCGAGCACGGCCGAGGCGCGGTGTCCGCCAACGGCTTCCTGCTCGACATGGCCAAGCTGTTCGAGGACTTCGTTACAGTCGCACTCCGCGAGGAGATCGAAGGCATCTATGGCGGCAAGGTGAAGGGCCAGAACCCCGGGCACCTCGACAAGGCCGGCTTGGTGCCCCTTCGGCCCGACATCGTCTGGCGACTGCACGGCAGACCGGTCGCCGTAGCCGACGCCAAGTACAAGTCCGAGAAGCCGTCCGGATACCCCAACGCCGACCTGTACCAGTTGCTCGCCTACTGCACCGTGCTCGGCCTGCGCCGCGGCCACCTCATCTACGCCAAAGGCAACGAAAACCCAGCCCACCACATCGTGCGCGGATCCGGCATCGAGATCATCTGCCACGCCATAGACCTCGATGCGGAACCAGAGGCCCTGCTGACCCAGATAAGCGACCTGGCCAAGCAGATCGCGTCCGCACAGTCACAGGCAGAACCGTTGGCACCGTCGTTGGAAAGCGTCTGACCCACGATGGGGAAATCACCGGTCCAAGTCGGCCGTATCGCGCCCTGGATGGACGATCCTTGCCGCGGACGTCTATGGATTGCCATGGACGGGCACCCGATTGAGGCACGTATCCCACGGAACCTGGGCCCGCCACGACGCCTGCGGAGAGGTCGCCAAGCTCCACCCCGGTTCCGTTGACTGCCGGGTTTGCGGACCAGATCCTGGATCCGCACTCATCAAGCGCGCAGCGGCGACCCGTACCTGTTGTACCTCGTCTGCAACAAGCGGTGGCAGAAGTTCGGCGTCGGAGGCGAGCACCGGGTACGCACGCATATGCGCGGTGGCGCCGAGGTCGTCCAGGTCCTCCGCGCACCGTTCGCGCAGGTGGTCCTCGCCGAGAGCATTCTCAAACAAGTCCACGGCCACGCCACACTTACAGGCCGAGACCCCCCATGACGGCATGCACGGCGGAGATGACCGGTCAATCGGGGCGCGCTGTCACGTCCCTGGTTGTCTGGCAAACCCAAGGTCGGCCGGTTAGCTAGCGTCCAGTGGGGCAAGCGTGTCAGCGGCGTCCGATGCGTCCTGTTCTTCGGCTTCGTGCTTCAGGGCAGTAAGTAGCCGCGAGACTCGCGCGTTGCGCATCGGATACCCGTCTCTGCGGAGCTGCGCGGCAAGCGTGTCACGGGTCAGCGCCTCGTCCCGTCCGGACAGGCGCTCCCGAGCCGCGCGAGCGGCTGGCAGCATTGCCGTGATGTCCGGTATCGTCCCCGTCCCCACTCGCGTGACAGTCCCCGTCCCCGGCCGGGCCGATGCCTTGATCGTCCCCGCGTCATCGTCCCTGGGCTCGGCCGCGCCGTCAGCTCTCAGTCCCGTCCCCGTCCCCGAACCGTTGACGTGCCCGTTCCTGGCGACGGCGGGGGAACGATCCCGGCCGGGCGGGCTGCGCCGATGACCGTGTAATCGGGTGCCCCATTGCCATCATGCACGGCGAGATCGTCCCCGGCAGTGCCAGCGGGCGGGGGACGGTGGTGGGTGGGGACGGGACGATCACCGTCAGGCCGGGGTTCGAGCAACTGTGACAGCAGCTTGACCGCCACCAGAAGCGCGAACGCTGGCCAACCCGCGACTACCCGCCGACCACGTCCGCGCCTGCCGCCGCGACGTTGGCGGCCAGGCTGGCGGTCGTCCCGGCCGCGCGTGCGGCCCACGGCAGCCAGCCCGACCGGCGCTCGGTACGCCGGTCCGCCAGCAGGACGAGGGAGGCCACGATCTCGATACCGTCCACCGAAAGCGGGAAAGTGTGGGCTTGCCATCCGGTCTCGCCGTGGGCGGCGGCCAGCTCACGCATGTGGCTGTACCTGATCGCTCCGGCGATGCCCGCTAGCGCGGTCACGGTCATCCCGGCCGCCGCGCGGATGCCGGTGTCAGCGCGCCGCGCAGGCGCGGAAGCGGAGCCTTCGGGAGCCTGGATACCGGGTCTGGGGCGGCTCATCGGGCCGCCTTCCTGGCCCGTGACCTGCGTAGACGTGCCGGGAGGGGTTCACCGGGGACTACAAGATCGTGGTTCGCATAGTGATGCGTTCGGCCCACGAGCCGGCCTGGAGTGCCCCCTGATCTTCGATCAGCTTCGCTGTGGGCAGCAGTTTCTATCCGGGGCGCGACACCCCTGGAACCCCCGCGATTGGTGGCCGAGGCCGCGCGTTCGAGTAAGGTCCGCTTACCTCCACGAGCAGGCTTCTGCTGCTGAGCGACCTCGGTCAGGCGCTGAGCGCTGCGTGTCCGCAGCGGCCTGGTGAAGGGCCGCATGACGCGGACATCGATGCCCTATCCAGGCAACGCGGTGAGCTGGACGAACCTGATATCTCCACGCGGCTCACCGCATTCAGCGATGGTCTCGCCAACAGCTAACCTTCTGCTGGCTCGCCGGTCACCGAGGCGAGATAGGCCTCGAGCTTGGCGGGGTCCATGAGCCAGTTGTGGAGGTCAGCCGGGTTTTCGTAGCCGTGGGCGAACCGTCGCGCCACCGTGGGGTTCTGCGCGGCGAAGCCTAGGACGCGCTGCACGTGGCCGGGCAGCGGGCCGAGCATCATGTTCGAGAAGGCTGTGGGCCAGCGAGCGTAGTCCCAGTAGGCGTCAAAAGTGTGCTGCATCCACTCCGGGTCGAAGGGCTTGCGGCCGCGCTCGATGATGGAGCGGAAATAGATGCTGGCGCAGTGGCTGGCGTTGTTGGCGCCTGCCGCGCAGATCGGGTCGTTGGCGACGACCACGTCTCCCATGCCCAGCACGAAGGAGCTTCCTGGCAGGCGCCCGACCGGGTGGCGGACAACGGGGGTGTATCCGCCGGTGAGCGTGGCACGGGCGTCGGTGGGCTCGACCTCGGTGCACCGTGCGTATTCCCAGGGCGTATATTCGCGCATGAGATCAAGGGTGCGGGCCAGGTGGGCCTGCGGGTCTGGGCGGTCGCCGAAGCGGTCGATGGGTCCGCCGGGGATGGCTTCCCAGAACAGGATGTCGCACGGGCCGGTGGTGGTGAAGGCAGGAATGGTGAACAGTTCCGCGAGTCCGGGGTTCACGCTGATGCCGACGTGGGTGCCGGGGTGGTCTGGCCGCGGTCTCATCCCGTGCACATAGATGCACGCGAGGGCCCGCTGCGGCGCGCTGAACGGCGACCGGGCAGGGTCGCGGTCGAACAACTCGACCACCTCCCCTTTGCCAGCGGCGATGATCGTCAGCTCGTACAGGCTGGTGAGCCCTTCCATATCGGAGGTCATCACCGAGTGGTAGACGACGTTCCCGCCCCGCTGGGAGAACAGTTCCAGCCAGCCGGCCATCTTCACCCGCTGGTCAACGGACTGGACATATTCGCTGAAAGGAGCGGGGAAGCTCAAAGCAGGCGTGCCGGGCGGCCCGGCCACGGTGACATGGAGGAAGCCGATCTTCGGGGTCTGCTCTTCCCAGAGGTTCAGGCCCCGCTCGCGTTCCAGTTGCAGCGCCGGCCCGAACATCCCCTGGGTGGACATGACCCTGCCCGAGCGCATCTCCTCGGGGGTCCGCGCGGACATGAGGGTCACGTCGTACCCCTCGGCTTGCAGGCTGAGCGCGAGCTGGAGCCCGCCCTGGCCAGCACCGACGATTAGGATCTTCCGCATCGCTGCCTCCGTGTCGTGCCGGTGCGTTACCGGTTGGCCAGCGCAGCGTGCCGGCCAGATGTGCGCGCGGTGTGCTGCATCGTGTGGGCGACGGTGGCGGTCAGCGCCTTCGCGACCGAGCGGCGGTCGCGGGCATCGCAGGTAATCAGCGGGACGCCGCTGGTGAGCCGGAGCGCCTCGCGGACCTCTTCGAGCGGGTGGGTTTGCTTGCCGTCGAACAGGTTGATAGCCACGATGAACGGAACGTCGCTGTCGGCGTCGAAATAGTTGACCGCAGGGAAGGAGTCGGCGAGTCGGCGGGTGTCGACCAGCACGAGCGCGCCGCTCGCGCCGCGGGACAGGTCGTCCCACATGGGCCAGAACCGCGGCTGGCCAGGCGTTCCGAACAGGTACAAGACCAGGTCCCGAGCCAGGGTGATGCGGCCGAAGTCCATCGCCACGGTGGTCGTGGTCTTCGCATCACCTACCGCCAGCGGATCGATGGTCCGGGAGGCCTCCGTCATCCAGTTGTCGGTGTTGACCGGCGGGATCTCGCTGATCGCCGATACGAAGGTGGTCTTGCCGACACCGAACCCGCCCGCAGCCACGATCTTGACCGAGGTGCGGGGCGAGCGGCGGTTAAACGAACTGCCTGAGGCCATCAAGGACTCGCTCCATAAGCGCGTGATCATAAGGAGAGGCTGCGGCAGGCGCCTCGGCCACCACCCGGCCTGCCGAGCACAGGTCGCTCAGCAGGACACGGGTCACCCCCAGCGGCATGCCACAATACGCCGACAACTCGGCCACCGATTCGGTGGCGGTGCAAGCGCGTTCATACAGCGCTCGGGCTTCCGGCAGCAGGCGGGCGGCAAACAGCGGATCATAGCTGGGTGCTGACACAAGCGTGTGCACCAGCAGTTGCTCATGGTCACGGCCGCGGGTACGGCCGCTGGTCAGCACGTACGGACGGACCCACGGATTGGTCGGGGCGGACTGCCCCAATAGGTAGCCGCTGCCGTTCATGACAGGCCGCCCACGGTATGAGCCTGTCGGTGCAGGTCATCGCGCAGTTCCGGGGTAAGAGCATGCCCCACGCTGGCCACCAGCTGGGCCATTTGATGGGCAACCGCGCCCAGATTGGCCCCGGCTTCCACCAGCACCCCCAGTCCTGCTAGATCGCCGATGCCCATAAAGATGAAGTGCCCGTAGGTGAGGCGCAACAGGATCTGCTCGCAGCCGCCTCCATTCACCTGCCCGGCCAGATTGTTTCCCAGACTGAGGATCCCCGAGGCTATCGCCGCCAGCGGATCGGCCAAGTCCCCGGGCAGCGCATCGGAGGCCAGCAGCGGCAGCCCGTCCGATGAAACGATCAGCGCATGGCTCACCCCAGGGGTGCCGGCGGCGAAGTTGCTGATCAGCCAGCCGAACTCTTGCGGCGTGCTCAGGTGGGCAGGCCGGGCATCCCAACTCACGGCATGTGTCTTTCCGCGTCACCTGGACGGTTCCTGCCCGGCTCCGCGCCGGGCGGCGGTCCGACGCCCATGGCGGCGTCGAAGGCCTGCAAGTCGGCTGCGAACGCCAGCCCGCCAGCCGCCGGATCGGGCGCCGCGGTTCGCCCGGCAGCGGCCCGCTTCCGGAGCATGGGGGTGCGGACGCTTCCTGGTTCGCGGCGGGGAAGCGTCCTGGCACCCCCCTGTCCCGGGCTGTTCTGCGGCGGGACGATCGGGTCGGGGTCGGCTCGCACAGGAAGGCGGGCGGCCCGCAAATCCGCCAGGGCAGCGGGTCCGAAGGCACGCTCCTCTGCGACGAGGGGCTGGTCAGGAATCTCGCACAGCAGTGATGGGGGGATAACGACCATGGCGATCGTGCCGGTCACAGTTCCGGCAGCGCCCGGCCCTGGCGGGTCGCGCCGCGCGAGCTGGACCCGCAAGCCGTTCCTGCGGGCTAGGCGGTGGACCACTGTGAACCCGGTGTGCCGACCTGTGAGGCGGGCCGGAGCCAGGGGACCAGCCAGCGTGCTGTTCAGCGGGGCCAGCCAGCCAGGCTCGATGCCCAGCCCGGCATCCTCGACGCGGAGCATCACACTGCCGTCGTCCAGCAGATGCGCGCTGACCGCCACCGTCGACGGCGAATACCTGGTGGCGTTGTCAGCCAGGGCCGCCAGGAGGGAGGCCAGGTCGTCGGCCGCATATGCCACCACGGCCAGCTCGGCGACCGGGCCGATCGATAGCCGGCCGTAGTGTTCGATCGCCGAGGCCGCCATCCGGATCACATCCAGCAGCGAGGTGGTGTGCCCTGCGATCTCCTCGCCACCCCGGCCGACCAGAACCCGCAGATCCCGCGCCACCCGGCGCATCCGGGTGACCCCGTGATCAACCTGGTACAGCCGGGCCAGGCGATCCGGATCCTCCTCGCGGCTTTCCATCTCGTCCAGTTCGGGGCGCAGCTGCTCGGTCAGCACCAGCAGCCGCCATGCGAACTGCTCGCACATCTCCTCCCACGCCTCCGGCACCGGGGCCGGAGCAGCCGCTGGCGCGGTGGCACCCGGTTCTAAGGCCTGAGCCCCCGCAGGCTCCTGCGCCGCCCGCAGCCGCCACCATCCCCGCCTCACCCTTCCAGCCCTCGGACCCAGCCGCTTGCCTGACCGCATGACCGCCCTTTGTCCCGGATGTGCACCGCCTGCAAAGCCAGGTCATAACGTAACCGGTCCAAACGGGCCGGCGAAGCCGTAACGGTGAGAAATCCCGTAGCCCGCCTGCAGACCGCGGAACTCGGCCGTATAACGGAAAAACGGCGCTGACGTCGTACCCTATCGTCCGCGCTGGTAAACACCGGGCCGATCGCCGACCGCCGCAGGCGACTTTGCGTTGTCCTGCCCATCAGTGAGGTGATCGCTGGCCGGGTGCGCTATGCCAGGGGTCAACCCGGCCGCTGCACGGATGCCAGTGCCGGCACGCCGCGCAGGTGCGGAATTAGCGATTTCAGAAGCCGGGGCACCAAGGCCGGGGCCGCTCATTGGGGCGCCTTCCTCACCGGTGACCGGCGCAGACGTACGGGGAGTGGGTCACCGGCGGCGACAAGATCGTGGTTCGCATAGAGATGCGTTCGGCCCACCAGCTAGGAGCACCTTTTCCGTAAATTCGTTCGACATGTTGATCCTTCCTGGTTGCAGTTCTGGTTGCAATTGCGATCGCAGATTGCGCTCCCGACCTGCGGGTTTGTCTGCTCCACAGGGCATCGTCGCGTGACACGAGGCCCCCAGGATTATCAAGGCCGGTAGGCATCACGGCGATGGGCCACTGCCAGCACCGTGACGACACGCTCACGGTCATCGATGGTGTACACGGCACGGTAGTCGCCGCGCCGGGTTGTCCCAGACGTCATCAAATGGCGCATCCAGGGGTTTGCCCAGCCGGTATGGGTTCTCGGCAACTGGGCCGGTCAGGCGTTCATACAGGGCGGTAGCGGCTGGAAGGAGAAGTTTGTCCAGCCGGCGGCGGGCAGCAGGCGTGAAGAAGACCGTGTAGCGCGGCGCTTCGCTCATTCGCCAGCGGCGCGCCGGGCGGCGAGGTCAGCAGCGATCTGGTCAGCGGAGAAAACGCGGCCGGCGCACGTATCGGCCAGTCCTTCCCGCAGATCGCGCACCAGTTCTGTGTCGGAGAAGACCTCGATCGTCTCGCGAAGCCGGTCCAGTTCGCCGGATGGCACGATGTCGGCCACGTGGTCGCCGTGGGCTATCACCGAAACGGAATCACCGTGCTCGGCGTGCTGCACGATTTCCGCCCACGACGGTTGGTCCTCGGCGCGCACGGTGAACACTGGCTCACTCATGCTCCCAATGCTATGCATGTTGTGCCTTGACCAGGAGCCGCATGGCTGTCATCCCCAAAGGGCCTTGCCCATTCGTTTGCCGGCTAGCTGGGTGAGCTTCTGCGTGACGTGGGTATGGCGCTCGGTCATGCGGAGCTGGGAGTGGCCGAGGATCTGCTGCACCACCCGGATGTCGATGCCCTGTTCGAGCAGGAGCGTGGCGGCCGCGTGGCGGGCATCGTGCACCCGGGCCTGCCGGACGCCGGCCGCGGCGAGGACCGCGCGCCAATCCGCCCAGTCGCCCTCGGCGGGACAGCGGCGCGCCGTTGGGCGCGCAGAACACCAGATCTCAGTCCTGCCAGGCCGCGCCCGCCGCCATGCGGCCGGCGAGCTGAGCCTTGCGGTGGGCGCGCAGGTCGGCGCTAAGCTTGTGATTTAACCCCGACAAGATCATGTCTTGTCGGGGTTGTCGTTTCGGCTGGCCATGGGCACGGCCACCCGCGACGCTTCGGAGTGTTGATGCTTCGAAGGGGGTGGGTGGCCGTGGATCCGACTATGCCAGGGCTGGCCGCGATGGTCGAGGGGGAGGCTGCTGCGCGGCGGCGGCTGATCGTGTGTGCGGTTATCGTCATCGGGTGTGCAGTGCTCGCTGCCGGACGCCTGCGCCGCATGGATCTTGATTTCACGCATCGGTGCCCGGCCTCCTCATCGAGCAGGAGATCCAAACCCGTCGCGGCGAGGTCGCCATCGCCAGTCTGAGGTGCCTGCCCCCCGCTGGCCGACATAGCCCGGCGGCAGGCGGCGGCTGAACGCCGCCTATGGCACGGATAGCCGTGCACCCGCGCGGGCGACCATGGACGCCGCGCCGTGGTTGCAGTTTTGGTTGCAGTTCACCTACGTGCAGCGGGGTCCGGGCGGGTTCATATGCCCAGGTCAGGACGCTGGCGAACACGCCCGAACCCCCCAGGAGCGGACTCTTAATCCGCGGGTTCGGGGTTCGAGTCCCTGGCGGCGCACCCGTGCTGACCTGGGGTTATATCAGATCTGAGTCGCCTTGAGGCGGTCGTTTCTGGCTCCATGTTCGCTCGTGAGTTAGGACCCAGTCGAAGCGGGTTGTTAAATCTGACCGTGATCGGACGTGCTATAGGTCCTGGTGATCGCCGGATCGCTGTCGCGGGCGCTCCGGGCCTGTTCTGGCGCTGGTCCTGGGCGTACGCTGGCCGCGTGACAGGGCAGAGCGCGACGGCGGTAGAACCTGCGCATCCGCCCGCGGCGATGATGCGGGTGAGCAACCCGGTGATGCGCGTGCTGCTGCGGTCCCCGGCCGGCGGCCCGATGCGCAGGCAGTTCATGGTGCTGCGCTTCTTC
>WNFJ01334307.1_pt1 | contig 23884 bp, 28 predicted proteins | sample 5400461 | NCBI WGS metagenome assembly WNFJ01 (sample SAMN13153349, study PRJNA577476) | soil metagenome | isolation source: 115 cm saprolite on Douglas fir-dominated hillslope | place: USA:California | collected 2013-09-17
GGACCGGTGGGAGCCGGCGGACGTCCTGGTGGGCGAGCAGGCGGCCGACCTTGTCGCGAATCGCCTCGATCTCGGCGCTCTCACCCAGCAGGTCGGCCAGAATCCTCATGACCGACTGGATCTTACTCCTTACTGGTCAATCTGGTGTTCAACTGTTGACCACCAGCCAGGCTGACCAGCGACACAGTTTCCGGTAACTCCATGATTTACCTGATGCCCCGCCCTGGTCCCCGGCTTGCGTTGTGTATCAGACCGTGGACACGCACTTGAGCAGACACACCGGATCGAACGGACTTACGCGAGGCGCACCGAGGCGTGCCCAGGTGTTCGCGGGAAGTGAGGAGGGGGCGATGAAGACGCGGTGGTCGGAGCGCTGGTCCTGGCAGTTCATCCTCGCCATCGCCGCGATGCTCGGCCTGATGCTGCTCATTGGCGTCGTCAGCGAGGCGCTCGCCGGTCACGCGGTCGCGGCGGAGGCGCAGGTCGCCTGGCAGGCCCAGCTCGACCGGGTGGACGCGGCGCTCGGACGAAACGATCAGGCCCAGGCGCTCCTGCTGTGGCGCGAGGCGTACGCCGCCGCGCTGCGCAGCAGGCACTGGCAGGGATTGGTCGCCGTCGGCGACACCTACCGCCGGCTCGGCGCGCGCGGCGGGTTCGAGAAGGCGGCGGTGGCCAAGGCGCGCCAGACCTATCTGGTCGCGCTCTTCCGCGCGCGCCAGGAGGGCTCGGTGGACGGCGTGCTGCGCGTGGCCGACGCGTTCGCCGAGCTCGGCGACGACGCCGTCGTCCAGCAGTGCCTCGCCATCGCGCGGGCGACCGCGGCGCAGGCGCACGACGCGCGCGCCACGGACCGCGTTCGCGCCTTCGCCGAGCGCTGGGATGCCCGCAAGCTCGAGGTCGAGAAACAGACCGGACCGCTCAAGGGAGGAAGCATCCGATGAGCCGCCGCCTGCTGGTCGCCGTCGCGTTGGCGCTCGCGTTTCTCGTGCTCGCGATCGTGGAAGCGATGGCCCATCCGACGATCCAAGGAGGACTCAGCCGATGATCGACCGCACGAACGACTCGTCCGGCCCCTGGAGGGAACACATCCGCGCCATGGATCAGGCGCTCGGTGAGGCGAACGCGACCGTCGCGGTGCGCGCGTGGCGCAACGCCTACGCCGCCGCGCTCGGGACGCCCGGCTGGCACGGTCTCGTCGAGGTCGCCGCGGCCTCGCTCCGCATCGGCAAGATCCCGGGATTCGGCAAGGCCTCGGAGGCGCGGGCGCGCGAGACCTACTGGACGGCGCTGTTCCGCGCGCGCCAGCAGGGCTCGCTCAACGGCGTGCTCGAGGCGGCCGAGGCGTTCGGCGCGCTCGGCGACCGGGAGATGGTGGAGCAGTGCATCCGCGTGGCCGAGAGCCTGGCGGCGCTGAGCGCCGACGCGGGCGAGGCCGAACGGGTGCGCGCGCTCGCCGCGAACCTCGCCGACCGCTACCTCCGGGCGCAGCGCGCCGAGGCGGCCGGCTAGCGGAACGCGGGGGCGATCTCGCCGATGAACCGGTCGAGGAGCGGGCGCGGGTCCTTGGGCAGGAACATCGACGGCACGAACAGCGGGTCCACCCCCGCGGCGCGGAGCCGGCCGAGCTTGTCCTCGACCTGACGCTTCGAGCCCGCGAGCACCGCGTCCTCGACGACCTCGGGCGCCATGCCCATGCGGCGCCCGACCGCCGCCTTGAGCTTCTCGACCTCCGCGGCGTCGTCGGTGAGCAGGAGCGGCATGTTCGCCGAGCGCGCGAGCGTCTTCGGATCGCGGGCCGCCGCCGCCGATCATCAGCTCGGGGTGCGGCCGCTGGACCGGCTTCGGCGCGAGCGGCGCGTCGGCGAGCTGGTAGTAGCGACCCTTGAAGGTCGCCTTTTCACCTGACACGCCTCGTCGAGGCGCGAGGCGCTCGCCGACCGTGTAAGCGCCGCCGGGGTGCTCCAGGCCTCGAGGGTGTCGCCGACCCTGTCGGGCGTCTTCGGCATGAAGTGGTCGGTCACGCAGGCGGCGTCCCAACCCGTGGCCTCCACGTGGCCCCAGAGCTGCCGCACCTGCTCCCAGGCGGTGCCGCCGAGCCCGGTGAAGATCGCGAATTTCCTCCTGCTCAGCCCTCCGTGACGATCCGTGCCAGCGCGGCGAACTGCTCGGCGTCCGCGCAACCCATGAGCACGTCCCCGGGCGCGAGCGGGCGCTCCGCCGCCGGGTTGAAGACGTGGCGATGCGTCGCGGCGTCGCGCAGCGCGAACACGATGACGCCCGTCCGTTCCTGGAGCTTCAGCGCGCCGAGCGGCTGGCCGGCCAGCCCCAGCCCGACGGTCACCTCCTGCACGCGCATCGCGCCGGGCTCGCGCAGCATCGCGTCGAGGAAGTCCACCACGTTCGGGCGCACCATCGCCGAGGCGAGGCGCAGCGCGCCGATCGTCGGCACCGACACGACCGCGTCCGCGCCGGCCTTCAGGAGCTTCGGCCCGGCGTCGTCGGAGACGGCGCGCGTCACGATACGCATCGCCGGGTTCAGCTCGCGCGCGGAGAGGAGCGCGAAGAGGTTGTCCTTGTCGTTGGCCATGCACGCGACCATGCCGCGCGCCGTCTCGACGCGCGCCTGGCGGAGCACCTCGCTCGACGTCGCGTCGCCGAGGATGTAGAGGATCCCGGAGCCAAGCCGCGAGAGCGCGTCCTCCTGCGCCGGGTTGACCTCGATGCAGACGAACGGCCGCTGAGTCCGGAGGAGCTCGCGCGCCACGTGGCGTCCGGTCTCCCCGCCCCCGCAGACGACGATGTGGTCACGCAGTGCCGCGATCTGTCGCTCCATCGTTCGCTTCTCCCAGAGGTGCGAGAGGTCGCCCTCGACCCAGAACGCGGTGATCGTGCCGAGCCCGTACGCGACGACGCCGAGGCCGACGATGATGAGGCCGATCGTGAACGTCCGCCCCGCCGTGGACAGGGGGTGGACCTCCTGGAAGCCCACGGAGGCCACGGTGATCACGGTCATGTAGAGCGCGTCGAAGAAGACCCAGCCCTCGATGAGCTGGTAGCCCACGGTGCCGAACGCGATGACGCCGGCCAGCAGGATGAAGATCTGCCAGAGACGATCGTGCGGGCTCACGCCGGCGGCGCGGCTACGGCCCGGGCGCCCGCACTAGCGGCGGCCGCTCCGGCCGGCGGGCTGGGTGAGCGGATCGATCTTCTTCTCCTCGACCTTGCCCGGCGAGACGGCGACCCAGCCCCGGCTCTTCATGCACTCGTCGTCGAGCTTGCCGTCCCGCGAGCACTCACGATAGTCACGGCGGAACTCTTCCGTCGTGTACTTCTGGTTCACCTTCATCCATTCGTGGGTGTCGGTCGCGCAGCCCGCCAACGCCGTCGTCAGTACCGCGCCGAGGAGGATGCTCGAGAATCGCATCTAGCCAGCATTGTACCCCGAGTCGGCGACAATCCCGGGGAGGGTCGCGCCATGCCCATGGCCAGCGTCAACGGCGTCGACATCGACTACGAGGACACCGCGGGATCCTCATGAAGCGCAAGACCATCTTCGAGCTCGAGCCGCAGCTGCGCGAGCCGCGCGTGCCGACGCTCGTGATGACGGGCGATCAGGACGAGCCGTGCATCGAGCCGTCGCTGTTCATGCGCCGCCACATCCCGAACGCCGGCCTCCTGGTCGTGCCGATGACCGGCCACACGGTCAACATCGAGGAGCCCGCGCGCGTCAATCGGGAGGTCGGCGAGTTCCTCACGGCCGTGGAGAACGGCCGGTGGGGGACGTGGACGGCGTGAAGAGCACGTAGCCGACGCCCGCGCGCTCGAGCCAGACGCGGGAGAGCTCGTCGAGCCGGTAGCGCCGCGGCACCTCGCCCGCATGCGGGGCCGCGGGATCATTCACCAGGACCTCGCCGCCCTCCCAGCCCGTCAGGACGAGCAGGTGCCCCGTCGTCTCGGGAACCGGCGCGCCGGTGAGCTCGCCGGCGCGGTACCGGACGGACGCGATCACGGGCAGCCCGCGGCCGAGGCACCACGCCGCGGACCCCCAGTCGGGAAAACGCAGGAGGTAGCCCGCGACGCCGCGGCGGCCGGCCGCGCGGATCGCCGCCGGCCAGACGCCGTAGCAGTCGAGCGTCGGGTGGAAGATCTCGCGCGCGAGCGTCGCGACTTCGGCGGGGCGCCCGTGGTACGCGAGCACCATCGCCACGCTCGCCGGCGAGCAGACCCGCATCCGGATCGCCTCGGCCTCCGCCATCTGGGAGAGCGCCGGTACCGCGAGCCGCGCGCCGCCCGCCGGCGCCGCGGCGGCCGCGTCCGCTCCGCCATCCCACGCGGAGAGCGCCACGAGCCAGGGCGCGTCGAGCGCCTGCGGGCCGGCGGCGACGCGCAGCCTCAGGCGCAGCGCGTCGGCCGCGGGCGTCACGGTGAACTCGTCGATCTCGGCGGCGATCCCGTCCTCGCGCGTCGCGAGCGGCGGGAAGAGGTCGGGCCCGATGGACGCGCCGGCGACCCACGGCGACCACCGCACGCCCCGGCGCACGGAGAGCTCGAAGCGAAAGCCCGCGTCCGCCGGTGACAGCGCGCTGAACGACGGCACGAGGTGGCGCGCGGGGCGGCGCGGGCGCCACTCGGGGAACTCGAGCACCGCGGCGTCGCTCTCGAGCCGGGGGTCGGGCGCTCGCTCGACCTCACGGCGGCAGGACGGCGGGACGACGGCGGCGAGCCCGTCGAGCGCCAGACCCGAGGACGAGAGAAAAAGGTCGGTCGACATCAGGGCGCTCGCAGGGCGATCGTGTCGGGGGCGTGGGCGGGCTCGGCCCGCCCACGGCATCCCCTTGTTCGTGGTGCGCAGTCAGGGCTGCGCGTCCCGGCGCACGCCGGGATCAGGTACTGCTCGAATTCGGCGCCGTTCGGTGCCGCTAGCAGGCTCCGGACGGCGCAGCCGCTTGGTCCGGTGGCAGGGTTTCCATCAACACCTCCTGGCCTTCCGTGGGCCCACAGCGGCGGGCGGAGCGTCCTCCGCGCGCCGTACCCCCTCTGTACTCCCGCGCGTGGAGCGCGTCAAGCCTCACCTCGTACGACTCTCGATCATTGAAGGCTCGGCTTCACCCGGCGAGTGTGGCAGGCGGCGTGGCCGAGGACACCCCCGTCCGCTATCATCTGCGGCAGATGGCCAACCGCTGGGTGGCGCTATCGATTGTCTTCCTCACGCGCACGTCGATGGGCTACCAGTTCCAGTCCATCGCCTCCGTGGGGCCGCTCCTCATCCCCGAGCTCGGGCTCAGCTGGGCGCAGCTCGGCTCGCTCATCGGCCTCTACATGCTGCCCGGCGTCTTCTTCGCGTTGCCGGGTGGCGTGATTGGCCAGCGCTTCGGCGAGCGCCGTGTGGTGGCGGGCAGCCTCGCCCTCATGGTCGTCGGCAGCCTCGTCACCGCCGCCGGCCAGGGCTTCGCGGTCGCCGCCGCCGGGCGGTTGCTGAGCGGCGGCGGCGCCGTGCTGATGAACATCGGGCTCGCCAAGATGGTCGCGGACTGGTTCGCCGAGCGGGAGATGTCGACAGCGATGGCGGTGATGCTCACGAGCTGGCCGGTCGGCCTCGGCTTGGCCGCCGCCACGCTGGGTGCCGTCGCCACCCACTCGTCGTGGCGGATGGCGATCGTGGCCACGGCGCTCGCCGCCGCGCTCGGGCTCGTGCTGATCGCCCTTGCCTACCGCGATCCGCCCCGCGCACCGCGCGGCGAGTCCGCTCCGGCGGCACGCGCCGCGCGGCTCTCGTCGCGGGAGGTCCGACTCGCGGCGAGCGCCGGCGTCGCCTGGGGCTGTTTCAACGCGAGCCTGGTCGCCGTGATCGCCTTCGGCCCAGGGATGCTCATGGCCCGCGGCGCGTCGCTCGGTGACGCCGGCTTCACCGTGAGCCTCGCCATCTGGGTGACGATCCTCTCGGTGCCCGTCGGCGGGCTGCTGACCGACCGTCTCGGCCGGCCAAACCTGGTCATCGTCGCTGGCAGCGTCATCGCCGGGCTGGTCACGATGCTGCTCCCTGTGCTCCCGCACCCGCTGCTGGCGTTCTGCCTGGTGGGCCTCGTGATCGGCGCGCCGCCAGGCGCCGTGATGGCGCTGCTGCCCAAGGCGGTGGCGCCCGAGCGCCTGGGCACCGCGCTCGGGGTCTATTACACGGTGTTCTACGTGGCGATAACGGTCACGCAGCCCGCCGCCGGCGCGGTCCGCGACCTCTCCGGCAGCCCCGCGGCGCCCATTCTCTTCGCCGCGCTCGTGATGGTGGCGACGGTCCTGGGCCTGGCGCTTTTCCGGCTCGTCGAGCGGACGGCGCCTGGCGCCGACGCCCCGGCCCGCGCCTGACGCGGAGATCCGAACCCGGGCGCCACGCCCTAGCCGCGGAGACCGCCGGCGCCGCGCAGGCGCGGGTCGAGGACGTCGCGGAGCGCGTCGCCGAACATGTTGAACCCGAAGACGGCGAGCGAGATGGCGGCGCCCGGGAATACAGCCATCCAGGGCGCGTGGTACATGAACGAGCGGCCCGATCCCGACAGCATGCCGCCCCAGGACGGGTACGGCGGCGGGATCCCGAAGCCGAGGAACGAGAGCGCCGACTCGGCCAGGATCACCGCGCCGAGCCCGATGGTCGCGAGGATGAGGATGGTGGCCATCACGTTGGGCAGCACGTAGAGCATCACGATGCGGAGATGGCTGGCGCCGAGCGCGCGGGCCGCCTCGACGTAGGAGTTCTGCATCACGGACAGCGTCGCGCCCCGGATCACGCGGGACGCGCTGGCGGCGCCGAGGACGGAGAGGGCCAGGATCAGATTGGGCAGCCCGGGTCCCAGCGCTGCCATCAGGGACAGGACGACGACGAGCGCCGGGAACGACATCCACGCGTCGACGACGCGCTGGAGCACGATGTCGTACGCGCCGCCGAGATACGCGCTGGAGATGCCGATGGCGGTGGCCATCAGCGTGGCGAGGGCGACCGTCGCGAACCCGACGGTGACGGAGATCCGCGCGCCGTAGACGACCCGGCTCCAGACGTCGCGCGCGAGGTTGTCGGTGCCCATCCAGAACTGGCCGCTCGGAGGCTTCATCCGAAAGCCGCGGATCGACTGGTCGTACGAATAGGGCGCGATCTGGCCGGCGAAGACCGCCATGACCAGCAGCGCCAGGACGATCACGCCGCCGATCGCGCCCAGCGGCTTGCGGCGGACGAACCGCAGCACCAGTCTCACCATCGCGGGCAACCGCCACGGCCGCGGCAGCGTCTGCGGAACCGGAAGGGTCTGGACGGAATTCGCCACGCGCCTAGTAGCGGATCCTCGGGTCCAGCACGGCGTAGACGAGGTCCACCGACAGGTTCGTCACGACGATGATGCCGACGATGACCAGGTTGACTCCCTGAATCACCGGGTAGTCCCGCTGCACGATCGCTTCGACGAGGAACTGCCCCATGCCCGGGATCCCGAAGATCCACTCGATGATCACGGCGCCGCCGGCGATGGCGGCCACCTGGAGCCCCAGCACCGTCACCACCGGGATCAGCGCGTTCTTCAGCGAGTGCTTGAGCACCACGACACGCTCGCGCAGGCCCTTCGCCCACGCCGTCCGCACGTAGTCCTGCCGGAGCACTTCGAGCAGCATCCCGCGCGTCAGCCGCATGATCCCGGCGGCGGAGGCGACACCGAGGATGATCGCCGGCAAGATGAATTGGACGATGTGCGCCGCGGGGTCCTTCGAGAGCTCGACGAAGCGCGGCGGAGTCCACCCCCACCAGATCGCCGGGAGCAGGGTCACGAGGATCGCGGTGACGAAGGCCGGGATGGAGAGACCGAGGATGGCGGCGCTACGGGCGAAGAAGTCCAGCACGCCGTCCTGGCGGATGGCGGCGAGGACACCGATGGGGATGCCGATCACGATGGCCACGGCGGTCGCCATGACCCCGAGCGTGGCGCTCACGGGTAGCCGCCGCGCCAGCTCAGTGAGGACCGGCTGGCGGGTCCACAGCGACTCCCCGAAGTTCCCCTGTGCGATCGACCCGAGCCAGTCGAAGTACTGCACGTGGATCGGGCGGTTCAGTCCGAGCTTCGCGCGGAGGTCCTCGAGGTCCTTGCCGTACGCCTTCTCCTGGAGCATGAGCTGGACGACGTCGCCCGGGATCAGGCGCGGCAGCGTGAACACGATGAGCGATGCGATGAGCAACGACGGGAGGGCGACCAGCAGACGGCGAAGAACGTAGACACGCATGACGGTCCCGGATACCACCCGGGGCGACGCGGTCTACCTGTCGATCCACGCGGCCATCAGCCGCCCACCGTAATCGAAGCCGTTGTTCGGCATGTAGTTCTTGATGTGCGCGTCCCAGGCGGAGAGGATCTTGATCGATCCGTCCGGGCCGAAGAGCGCCTGCTCGCCGAGGTATCGCTGGATGTCGAACACGACCTGCTTGCGCTTGGCGACGTCGAAGGTGCGCCGCTGAAGCCTGATCATGTCCGTGAGCTTGGGATCGTTCACGCCCCAGACGTTGAGCGGCTGGCCGGGCATGAACCAGCGGTAGAAGTACGCCTCGGGGTCGGCCCAGGCGCCGCGCAGCCCGACGAACATGCCGTCGAACTTCCCGAAGATGGTGCTGGAGATGAACGCCCCGTACTCCTTGAGCTTCAGATCGGCGTCGATGCCGGCCGCCTTCCAGTTCTTGAGCGTGATCTGCACGAAGTCGTCGTAGTCGGGCCCGTACACCGTCGCGGCCGCCTCCGCCGAGGTCTTGAATCCGTTCGGGAGGCCGGCCTCGGCCAGCAGGCGCTTGGCCTCGGCGGTGTTGAACTCGTAGAGCTTGCGGCCCTCGGGTCCGAGCTGGTCGATCGGAATCGACCAGTCGGCGAACGCGGCGGGAACGGCGGGGTTGGGCGCCCAGTGGCCCTGCGAGAAGGCCAGGGACTCGAACACCTCGGCGAGGTTGCTGGCGCGCGCCAGCGCCCTCCGGACCCGGACGTCGTTGAACGGCGGGTTGCCGAGCTTGAAGCCGATGGCGCCGCTGGTGAACCAGGTGTACTCGGCGGTCTGGAGCCCGGGCTTCCGCTGCCGGGCCAGCGGCGCGTCGAGCCAGCGCACCGCGTGCTGGTACTCGGGGCCGAAGTCGGTCTTGCCGCTCAGCCACGCGGCCAGGCGTGAGGACGGATCCCTGTCGATCAGCACGTCGACGCCGTCCGCGTAGGGCAGCCTGGGGACGAAGTAGTTCGGGTTACGCACGTAGACAAGCTTGACGTTCGGCTCCCAGTGCTCGAGCATCCAGGGCCCGGTGCCGACGACCGACTCGACCTTCTTGAGGTCGCCGAACTTCTCCACGCATTCCTTGGCGATGATCCAGGTCGAGGTCGACGCCAGCAGGTCCAGGAACCAGGCGTTCGGCTCCTTGAGCGTGAACTTGACCGTGTGCTTGTCGACGGCCTCGATCTTGTCGACGTACTCGAGCACCGGCTTGTTGGGGTTGCCCGTGATCGTGAGGAACCGCTCGTAGGTGTACTTGACGTCGTCGGCCGTCAGCTCGCGTCCGTTGACCGGCGGCTTCGGATGCCAGCGGACGCCCTTCCGGAGCTTGAAGATATAGGTCGTGTCGTTCGTCTGGGTCCACGACTCGGCGAGGTCGGGCTCGACCGGATACGTCATCGGCTTGACGGACGGGCCCGCCTTCACCTTCACGAGCCGGCTGTAGACGAACGAGAGCGGAACCATCGTCACGAACGAGACCGTCTGGTGAGGATCGAAGTGGAGCGGGTCCGCCAGGAAGGTCAGGCGCAGGGTACCGCCCCGCTTGGGTGTCTGCGCCTCCGCGGCGCCTGGCCCCAGGTACGGGAGGACCGCGGCGCCCGCCAACGCTCCCGCCCCGACCTTGAGCAGCTCGCGCCGACTCGGGGAGTTCTCGTGCGTCGTGCTGGAAGTCATGGGGGCATCCTCCCGCCGGAGACGCCGGCCGCGAGCGCCGCCAGCGCCTGGTCGAAGACCTCGAGCGTCTCGTCGACGTCGCGGTCGGTGTGGGCGAGCGACACGTAGATCTTGTTGACCGCCTTCACCACGCCGCGCCGCAGCAGCTCCTGGTTGAAGCGCTTGATCAGCTCGCGGTCGGCGGTGAGCGTCGCCCGGTAGTCCACGATCGGACGGTCGGTGAAGACGATGTCGAACACGGGCGGCTCGCCGCTCACCTGCGCGGCGAGCCCGTGCTTCCGCACGGCCGCGGCGAGGCCGTCGCGGAGCCGCCCGCCGGTCCGGAAGAGCCTCGCGTACGTGTCGGGCTTGCGCAATTCGGCGAGCGTCGCCAGGCCCGCGGCGCACGCGATCGCGTTGCCGTTGAACGTCCCCGCCTGCCACACGTACTCCGGCGTGCCCTCGAGCGCGGCGTCGAAGTGGCGCATGATCACCTTCGGGCCGGCGACGCACGCGAGCGGAAACCCGCCCGCGAGCACCTTGCCGAAGGCCGCGAGGTCGGGGACGACGCCGTAGAATTCCTGGGCGCCGCCGTAGGCGAAGCGGAAGCCCGTGACGATCTCGTCGAAGACGAGCGGGACCTCGTGGCGCCGCGTCGCCGCGCGGAGCCCCGCGAGGAAGCCCGGCGCCGGCGGGATCGTCCGCTGGTAGGGCTCGATGAGCACCGCCGCGAGCTCGTCGTGATGCGCGGCGATCAGCGCCTCGGCGGTCGGCAGGTCGTTGTAGGGCGCGACGAGCACCTCGCCCTCCAGCGCGTGCGGGATGCCCGCCGAGTCGGTCATGGGCGCCGGGAACGCCTTCGGCGAGCGCGGCGTCACGCTCATCAGCGCATAGTCGTGCGTGCCGTGGAAGCCGCCCTCGAACTTCATGACCTTCTCGCGCTTGCGGAACGCGCGCGCCACGCGGAGCGCGAAGAACGTCGCCTCGCTCCCGCTCGACGTGTAGCGCACCTGCTCGGCGCACGGCACCGCCCGCGTGATCTCCTCGGCCAGCTGGATCGCGGGCTCGTTGAGGAGGAAGTACGAGGTGCCGCGCGCCATCTGCTGCTCGACCGCCGCGACGACGGCGGGGTGCGCGTGGCCGAGGAGCATCGGTCCCGAGCCGAGGAGGTAGTCGAGGTAACGGCGGCCGTTCATGTCCCAGAGGTACGCGCCGCGGCCCTCCCTGACCACGAACTCGAGGCCGGGACCGCTCCGGTGGCTCCCGAGCACGCCGCCGGGCAGCACGCGCGCGGCGCGTCGCAGCAAGTCGTCTTGGTCTGTCATGAGTGGGGCGATGATACTCGAGAACGCGAGCCGGTCAAGAGCACTCCCGAGCCCGGGAAGCCGCCGTGCTTCAGGAGCTCGAGCGCCCGGTTCGCGTCCGGGAGGTCGAACGCCGTCGTCTCCGGGCGGATCGGGATCCGCGCGGCCTCCGCGAGCAGCTCTTCGCCGTCGGCGCGCGTGTTCGCCGTCACGCTCCGCACCTGACGCTCGTGGAAGAGCTCGCGCGCGTAGTCGAGCGCGGGCACGGGCGTCATGTGGATGCCGGCCAGGGCGAGCGTCCCACCCCGCGCGAGGTTCCGGAGCGCGACGGGCACGAGATCCCCCGCGGGCGCGAAGATGATCGTGCCGTCCGCCGGCGCGGGCATCGCGTCGCGGACGTCGCCGACCCACGCGGCGCCGAGGCGGCGCGCGAGCTCACGCCGCGAGGCCCCGCGCGTGCACACGTAGACCTCCACGCCGCGGGCGCGCGCGACCTGCAGCGCGACGTGCGCCGACGAGCCGAAGCCGTAGATGCCGAGCCTGCCGCCCGGCCGGACCTCGGCGCGCTTGAGCGCGCGGTAGCCGATGATGCCGGCGCAGAGGAGCGGCGCCGCCTCGGCGTCGGTGAAGGCTTCAGGGATCCGGTACGCGAACGCCTCGGGGACGACGGCGTAGTCGGCGAACCCGCCGTCGGCGTGCCAGCCGGTGAACTCGGCCCGCTCGCAGAGGTTCTCACGGCCCGAGGCGCAGAAGCCGCAGGCGCCGCAGGTCGCGCGGAGCCAGGCGATGCCGACGCGCTCGCCGGCCGCAAAACGCGTGGCGTCGCGGCCCGCGAGCTCCACGCGGCCGACGACCTGGTGGCCGGGCACGATCGGCGAGCGGACGAGCGGCAGGTCGCCCTCGACGACGTGGAGGTCGGTCCGGCACACGCCGCACGCCAGGACGCTGACGAGGACCTCGCCCCGCGCGGGCTCCGGGACGGGCCGTTGCTCGAGCCTGAGCGGCCGCGTCTCGATCGGCGCCTGGGCGGCGAGCACCAGGACTCGCGCGCGCGTGGCTATTCTCCCGCGCGAGCCAGCAGTTTCTTCGCGCCCGCGAGGTGCGGCGCGTCCACCATCCGGCCCCTGAACGTGAACGCGTAGACGCCGCGGCGCGCGTGCTCCGCGAACGCGGCGACCAGCTCGCGGGCCTCGGCGACAGCCTCCTTCGAGGGCGTGAAGGCGTCGTTGATCACCGGGACCTGGCTCGGGTGGATCGAGATCTTGCCGGTGAATCCCATCGCGACCGCGTCCTCGCACTCGCGCCGGAGGCCCGCGAGGTCGGCGATGTCGGTGTAGACGGTGTCGAGCGCCTCGACGCCCGCGGCGGCCGCCGCCACGGCGCACATGACGCGCGCGTGACGGGGAATGTCGAGGTAGCGCCCCTCGGCGTCCCGCACGCGGGCGAGCCCCATGGCGGCGCCGAGGTCCTCGACGCCCCAGGAGATGGCCACGACGCGCGGCGACGCCGTCGCGACCTCGCGGATGTTCAGGAGCCCCTCGGGCGTCTCCGTCGCGATCAGCGTGAGCCGCGTCGCGCCGTGGGGGATCCCGTGGCGCTGCTCGAGGCGGTCGAGCGCCTGGGCGATCTCGCGCACGTCGCCGGCGTGGCGCGGCTTCGGCACCACGTAGCCGTCGGGCCGCGCCGCGATCGTCGTCTCCAGATCCTCGCGGCCGAGCGGGCCCGAGATCGGATTCATCCGCACCCAGCGCTCGCGGCCGCCGAACGCGCGGCCGCCGAGCCACTCCGCCACGATCGGGCGCGTCGCCGCCTTGCGGTCGGGCGGGACCGCGTCCTCGAGGTCGAGGATGAGGCCGTCGGCGGGCAGCGTGAGCGCCTTGGCGAGCATCTTCTCGTTGCCGCCCGGGACGAAGTGGAGCGAGCGCCGGCGGCTCACGCGGTCTTCCTCCGCATCATCGCGTTACGGCGCGCGACCATGACGACCTCGCCGTGCTGGTTCCGCGCTCGATGCTCGAAGGTGACGATGCCCCACTGCGGACGCGACTTCGACTCCCGCTTGCCCACGACCTCCGTCTCCGAATAGACGGTATCGCCGTGGAAGACCGGCCTGGGGAATTCGACCTTTTCGAACCCGAGATTCCCGACCGTCGTGCCGAGCGTCGTCTCGCCGACCGAGAGCCCGACGGCGATCCCGAGGGTGAGGAGGCTGTTGACGAGCGGCTTGCCGAACTCGGCCTTCGACGCCGCGTGGAAATCGAGGTGCAGCGGCTGCGGGTTCATGGTGAGGCAAGTGAAGAAGACGTTGTCGGCCTCGGTGACCGTGCGCCCGGGCTGGTGCTTGAAGGTCTGTCCCACCTCGAGCTCTTCGAAGTACTTGCCCGCCATCGCCGCTCCTCCTCGGTGGCGTGATGGTATATCCAATCGAGCCGCGGTCACAAACCCACACATTGATGTCGTCGCGGCGGTGTGTCAGGCTCCGCTGCGATGTCGAGATCACGCCCACGGGGCAGGGGGGACGCCGCGTCGGGGGTCCGGCTCACCGGAGCCTGGCTCGTGGCGCTCGGATGTGTCCTGAGCGGCTGCGCCCAGCTGGAGCAGCCCGGGGGTCCGAAGCGGGAGGCGACGACCGAGCACATTCCGGGCATCGCGGCCGTGCAGGCCGAGGCCTACGACGGCCCGAAGGCGCGGATCGCCGTCAAGGACTTCGAGGACAAGATGTCGAGCACGGGCGTCTACCGCGCCGAGTACGGGCGCGGGATGCGCGACATGCTGACGACGGCGCTCTTCCAGACGAACCGCTACATCGTGCTCGAGCGCGAGAAGCTCGAGGGCGTGATCCAGGAGCTCCGGAGCGGGACCTCCGACCTCCACCGGCAAGAGGCGACGGTCCCGCTCGGCGAGCTGGAGGGCGCGGAACTCCTCGTGACCGCGGCCGTCACGGGGTTCGATCCCGGCACCTCGGGGGGCGGCATCACGATCGGCGGGATCCCCGGCGGATTCGGCTCGATCCTCGGCGGCCTCGGGTACAGGAAAGCCTCGATCGCGATGGACCTGCGGGTGATCGACGTCCGCACCGGGCGCATCGTCGCGGCGACCAGCGCCCATGGCGAGGCGACGACCGTCGCGGCCGGCGTCAGCGGCCCGATGGGCGCCGGCCTCGGCGGCTTCGCGAAGACGCCGATGGAGACGGCGGTCCGCGAGATGATCAAGAAGGCAGTCGACTTCGTCGTCGGCAAGACGCCGGGCGTCTACTATCGCCATAGCACGACGAGCGGCGCGGCGCCGGCGGCGCCGAAGGCCGTGGCCCCGATCCGCACCGACCGCGACCCGAACGTGGTCGCCCGGCTCACGGACGCGACCGTCCGGGGTGCGGTCCTCACGGTCGTGGTCTCGCTCACGCTGGACGGGAGCAAGGCGCAGTCCGAGAAGCTCGAGCTCGTGCCCGGCAAGAGCCTCCTGCTCGACTACGCCACGGGCCAGACCTACGCGGTGATCAGCGCCGACGGGTTCACGTCGGGCCAGCTCAAGGCGGGCGACGTGAAGACGCTGCGCGTGACGTTCAGGGCGCCGCGGAGCGCGCGGGAGGTCGCCGTGACGCTCTCCGGCCTCGGGACCTTCGACGACGTGAGGCTCGCGCCGGCCACGGGCGGGAGAGAAGCGCCGTGATGCGGTATCATCGCCGTCCATATTCCTGAGAGGAGGCATCATCCCGTGATCTACGAATACCGCGCGTACTACGTCATGCCCGGCCGCATGCCCGACATCCAGAAGCGCTTCGCCGAGGTCACGATGAACCTCTTCAAGAAGCACGGGATCCGCGTCGTCGGCTTCTGGGAGACGGTCGTCGGCGAGTCGAACGAGCTCGTCTACATCTGCGCCTACGACGACCTCGCCCACCGGCAGCGGGTGTGGGCGGCGTTCATGGCCGACCCGGAGTGGCAGGCGGCGCGGAAGGCGAGCGAGGTGAACGGCCCCCTCGTCGAGCGCGTCGTCAACAAGATCTGGAAGCCGACGAGCTTCTCCCCGCTGCAATAGGACGATGTCGCAGCGCCGCGCTGTATCGTATTCGGGACTTCCGCCGCGAGGCTGCAATGCGTTAGAAGATTGCAGTGAAGGTCAGCGAGATCATCCGAATTCTTCAGGACGACGGCTGGTATCTTGATCGTGTAAAAGGCAGCCATCGAGAGCGACCTCGCGCCGGGAACGCTCAAGAGTATTTTGAAACAGGCACAAATCGAGGAACGTCACTGATGCGATACGGAGTGGTGATCGAGAAGGCCAAGAGGAACTACTCGGCGTACGTCCCGGACCTTCCTGGATGCGTCGCCACGGGACGCACGGTGCGAGAGGTCTCTCGCGAGATCAGAAGGGCCGTGCGCTTCCACGTGGAAGGGCTCAAGAAGGAGGGCCTCCGGGTGCCTCAACCGACGACGATCTGCGATTATGTGGAGGCGTAGCGTCCAATGACCCACGACGTCGCGATCATCGGGGGCGGCATCGTCGGCCTCGCGACCGCGCGGGCGCTCCGCGAGCGGGCGCCCGGCGCGCGCCTCGTGATCCTCGAGAAGGAGCCGAAGCTCGCCGCGCACCAGAGCGGCCACAACTCGGGCGTGATCCACTCGGGGATCTACTACAAGCCGGGCTCGTACAAGGCGCGGCTCTGCGTCGAGGGCAAGGCCCTGATGTACCAGTTCTGCGAGAAGCACGGGATCCGCGTCGAGCGCTGCGGCAAGGTGATCGTCGCGACGACCGAGGCCGAGCTGCCGCGGCTCCAGACCCTCTACGAGCGAGGCGGCGCGAACGGCGTGCCCGTGGAGCTGCTCGAGCCCGCACGCTTGCGCGAGCTCGAGCCCCACGCCGCGGGCCTGCGCGGGATCCACTCGCCGTCCACCGGCATCGTGGACTACGTGGAGGTCGCCCAGGCCATGGCGCGCGAGCTCGCCGCCGCGGGCGTCGCGATCGAGACGGGCGCCCGCGTGACCGCGATTGCGCGGACGGGCGACGGTGTCGAGCTCGCCGCCACGCGGCTCACCGTGAGGGCGCGGCGGCTGGTCAACTGCGCCGGGCTCTACTCCGACGTGGTCGCGCGCCTCGCGGGCGCGCGCCCGGAGGTGCGGATCATCCCGTTCCGGGGCGAGTACTACATGCTCCGCCCGGAGCGCCGCACGCTCGTCCGGGGCCTCATCTACCCGGTCCCCGACCCGGAGTTCCCCTTCCTCGGCGTCCACCTGACGCGCACCGTGCACGGCGACGTCGAGGCGGGACCGAACGCGGTCTTGGCTTTCGCCCGCGAGGGCTACCGTTTCGCGCGCGTGAGTCCGCGCGAGCTCGCCGGCACCCTCGCCTACCGCGGCTTCTGGGCGATGGCGCGCCGCTACTGGCGGATGGGGACGTACGAGGTATACCGCTCGCTCAGCAAGCCGGCCTTCGTCCGGGCGCTCCAGCGCCTGGTGCCCGACCTCCGCGCGGAGGATCTGGCGGCCGGCGGCGCCGGTGTGCGCGCCCAGGCGGTGAGCCCCGACGGCTCGCTCGTGGACGACTTCCGCATCGTGGCCGGGCCCGACGCGATCCACGTCCTCAACGCGCCCTCACCCGCGGCGACGGCGTCGCTCGCGATCGGCCGCCACGTCGCGGGGCTCGCCGCCGAGACCTTCGGACTCCCGTAATTCCGGGCCCCCCGACTACCGCGCCAGCGCGACGCAGACGACGCCGGCGAGCACGACCAGGGCGCCGGCGAGCCGCGGGCCGAGCCGGCCCTCGCCGAGCCAGAGGGTGCCGATGAACGCGGAGAACAGGATCGAGAGCTCGCGCGCCGCCACGACGTAGGCCACCTTCGAGAGCCGGAACGCGAACAGCACGAGCAGGTAGCTCGTGAGATTCATCGAGGCCGCGAGCAGGATCGTCGGCCAGTTCGCCTTCCACTCGCGCGCGAGCGCCGCGCGCCGCGCGAGGACGGCCGGAGCGAGGAGCGTGCTGATCCCGAGCCCCATCAGCGCGATGTACGGCACGGGGTCGAGGTGCCCCACGCCGGCCTTGTCCACGAGCGAGTAGGTGGCGATCGTCACGCCCGTCAGGAGCGCCCAGACGGTGCCGCGGCCGGGAGCCGTCGGCGCGCCCGCCGGCGGCAGGGCGCGGCCCAGGCCGATGATTCCCGCCACGACCAGCACCACGCCGAGGGTCCCGAGCGGCGAGAGCCACTCGTCGAACGCGACGAGCGCGATCAGCGGCACGAGCGCGACGCCGAGGCCGCGGGCGATCGGGTAGACGCGCGAGAAGTCTCCGTGGCGGTAAGCGCGGCCCAGCGCCACGAAGTAGACGGCGTGGACCAGGATGGTCGCGACCACGAACGGCACGGCGTCCGCCGGCAGCCCGCCCGCCGGCAGGCGGAAGAGCCCGACGGGCGCCAGGACAACCGACGCGATGCCCACCGACGACCAGAGGAAAACGAGCTGATCCTGCGCCCGTTTGGCCAGGGCGTTCCAGGCCGCGTGGAACGCCGCGGCGGCGACGACCAGGGCGAGGGCGGGGCCGGTCACGGGGCCATCTTAACGGAACTTCCGGTGGTTAAAGGCCAAAAACGCCTCTATTGACAAGGGTTTGGCGGACGGTGTAGACTGCGGCGCTCATGATTACGGTCCCCGCGCGGCGTGTAAAGCAGTTCGGCGTCGAGTTCTACCAGGCCGGCCTCTCCGCCAAGGACATCGATCGGCTGGTGAAGTTCGAGGTGCTCGGTTACACGGGCGGGCCGCAGAACGACGAGCCCAAGAAGAAGAGCCGCATGAGCTCCCGCTCGCGCGTGAACTGGGACATGCTCGAGAAGCGGATCGGCGAGAGCGAGGCCGCCTATCAGCGCCCCGTCATCCGCCGGAAGATCGACGAGCTCGTGGCCTACTACCGCGAGTGCAAGGACGCGGCGACCCTGCCGGCGATCCCGGGCGCGGTGATCATCACCTCGGAGAAGCGCTTCACCTTCACCCCGGTCGCGGGCCACCACGACCTCGGGCTGCTCCAGATCCCCGAGGAGCACGGCGTCCTGCGCGTGCTCGACGGCCAGCATCGCCTCCTCGCCCTGCACGCGCTCTCCCAGCAGGGCGAGACCTTCGGCATCGACGTGCCCGCGGTCCTCTTCGACGCGCTCGACGCCCGCCAGATCGTCGAGCTGTTCGTGACGATCAACGCCAAGCACACGCGGCTGAACCCGTCGCACATCATCAGCCTCGCGGGCCGCAAGCTCTACCCCGACCCGAACCAGGCCCTCGCCCACGACGTGATCCGCTCGCTCAACGAGGACGACACCTCGCCGCTCCACGGCGAGATCAAGATGCTCGGCACCGGGCGCGGGCGCGTGAGCCAGGCGCCGCTCGCCGAGGAGATCGTGGACTTCCTCGAGACCGTCGAGAAGCTCGGGAGCGGCGGCAGGATCCAGGAGATCCGCCAGGGCGCCAAGCGCTTCTTCCTGAACTACGTGAAGGCGCTCTCGACGACGTTCCCGAGCGCGTGGGCCGGCCGGAAGTACTCGATCAAGACGGGCGCCGCCCTCCGGGCGTTCATCCGGGCCGCGCCCGACGTCATGGCGCGCGCGAAGGAGCTGCGCCGCGACCCGTTCGACCTGAACGCGATCCGCGAGGCGATCAAGCCCTGGGGCGAGCGCCTCCGCGATCGGCGCTTCGAGACCGAGGGCGAGTGGAAGCTGAAGCTCGCCGGCGGCACGCGGGGGACCGTCGAAATCCTCACGCGCGAGCTGCGCGAAGCGCTGCGCTAGCCGGCCCTCACCCGGCACGCCTCCGAAAGGAGCACGTCGCATGAAACGCCTGGCCCTGACCGTCGTCGTCCTCGCGTGCGCCGCGTCCGTCGCGCTGGCCCAGGTCGACGCCGTCCGCAAGCCGCTGCCGGCGCCGGTCAAGGCCAAGCTCGGCATGCTCAACGTGCCCGCGCTCTCGCCCCTCTTTCTGCTGCCCGAGTACGCGGCCGCGTACAACGTCCAGGTCGAGACCGTGATGTTCCAGCGCTTCGCCGACGCGCGGACCGCTCTCGCCTCGGGCGATCTCGACATCACCGCGTTCGGCCCGCAGGACATCTCGCTCGCCGTCGGGCAGGGTGCCAGGTCGCTCGTCGGCGTCGCCGGCGTCGGCTCGGGCAACGACTGCCTCGTTGTGCGCAAGACCGAGGACATCCGCGACTGGAAGGACCTCGGGGCGAAGCGGATCGGGATCGGCGCGGGATCGATCTCGTGGCTCAAGTTCGCCGCCTCGGTCCAGGAGCACGGCGTCGACTACGGCGGCCTCAAGATCACCAACATCGTCGGCGGCGGGGCCAACTACCTCAAGGCGCTCCAGGGCAAGGAGATCGACCTCGCCGTGGTCTGGCAGCCGTTCTGCGCCCAGGGCATCCTCGACGGCTACGCGCAGTACCCGACGCTCGATCACAACCGCTCGAAGGCCGTCGGCGGCCTGATCTCCGTGCTGGCCGTGAACCGCGGCTTCATGGAGAAGAACCACGACGCCGTCCAGCGGCTCGTGGTCGCCTACGTGGACGTGCTCAAGTTCGCGCAGGCGAATCCGCAGCGGTGGTCGAAGATCTACGCCGAGCGAGCGGGGCTGCCCGAGGCGGTGGCGGCCGAGTCGATCCGCATCACCAGGCTCGACGCGACCCTGCCGCTCGCCTCGATCACGCGCATCTCCAAGTTCCTCTCCGACAACGGCGTCATCGCGCGCGACGTGTCGGGCGAGATCGCGCAGCACTACACGTACGAGTTCCTGAGCAAGGCCACCGGGAAGTCGCCCGCGGAGCTGGGCCAGAACCAGTAAGCGGTCGGGCGTGTCGCGACGCGGCCCGTGGTTCGCACTTCTCCCGCTGGCGCTGCTGCTCCTCTGGCACGTCGCCGTGGCACGGCAGTGGGTCGCGCCGGGGATCATCCCGGCGCCCGCGCAGGTCGCCGGGTCCTGGTCGACGTGGATCGTCGGCGCGCCCGGCAAGAGCCTCTCGCCCTACTCGGGGACCTGGCTCGCGAACGTCCTCTACTCGTCGCGGCGCGTGCTCGAGGGCTTCGCGATCGCCGCGCTCGTCGGCATCCCGCTCGGGCTCATGATCGGCTGGAACCGGCTCGCCGCGAAGCTCGTCGATCCCTCGATCCAGCTCCTCCGGCCTGTGCCGATCACCGCGTGGCTCCCGTTCTCGATCGCCGTCTTCGGCATCTACGACGCGGGCGCGCTCTTTCTCATCGGGCTGGGCGCCTTCTACCCGATCGTGGTGAACACGACCCACGGCGTGCGGGACACCAACCTGCTCCTGCTGCGCGCCGCCCGCATGCTGGGTGCCGGCGAGGTCACGATTCTCCGCAAGGTCGTCCTCCCCTCGGCGCTGCCGTCGATCTTCACGGGGCTGCGGCTCGGGGTGGGCGTGGCGTGGACGGCCGTGATCGTCGCCGAGATGATCGCGGTGAAGTCGGGGCTCGGGTACGTGCTCTGGGACGCCTACTACGTCGGGCGGATGGACATCTGCGTGGCGACGATGTTCTCCGTCGGGATCCTGGGGTTCGTCTCCGACCGGATCATCCACGGCGCCTCGCGGCTCCTCCTGCGCTGGCGGACGCTCGAGGCCCATGCCTGAGCGCGCCGCCGTCCGGCTCCTCGGCGTCTGGAAGGAGTTCGTCAAGCGGGGGCGGCGCGTGGAAGCGCTGCAGGCGATCGACTTCGCGGTGGAGCCGAACGAGTTCGCCGCGATCCTCGGCCCGTCTGGCTGCGGCAAGTCGACGCTGCTCAACATCGTCGCCGGCTTCGACCGGCCCACGCGCGGCGAGGTGCTCGTGAACGGCGCGCGCGTCGAGCGCCCCGATCCGAGCCGCGCCGTCGTCTTCCAGGAGCCCGCGCTCTTTCCCTGGTACACCGTGCTCGACAACATCACCTTCGGCCCGAAGACCCAGCGCCTGGCGGCCGAGGTGTACGGCCCCAGGGTGGACGCGCTGCTCGAGCAGGTCGGACTCAGCGGGTTCGGCTCCCACTACCCCGCGGAGCTCTCGGGCGGCATGAAGCAGCGCGTGGGCATCGCGCGCGTCCTCGTGATGGAGCCCCAGGTGCTCTTGATGGACGAGCCGTTCGGGAGCCTCGACGCCCAGACGCGGCTGGTGATGCAGGAGCTCCTCCTCTCGGTGTGGGAGCGCCGTCACCACACCGTGCTCTTCGTCACCCACGACATCGAGGAGGCGCTGCTCCTGGCGGACAGCGTGTCGGTGATGACCGCGCGCCCGGGCCGCATCAAGAAGCGCATCGCCGTCGAGCTTCCGCGCCCGCGCCTGCTCGAGGTGACGACCTCCCCGCGCTTCAACGAGCTCAAGCGCGAAGTGCTGGCGCTGATCCGTGAGGAGAGTCTCCGCGCGGCGGCGGAGTGAGCGCGACGCGAGCGTGACCGATCGAGCCTAGACCGCGCCGTCCTTCCGTAGCGCCTTGATCTCCTCCGCGCTGTAGCCCAGCTCGCGCAAGATCTCGTCGGTGTGCTGGCCGTGCGTCGGCGGCGGGCGGCGGATGGCGCCGGGCGTGCGCGAGAGCGTGGCCGGAAGCCCCTGCACCTTGATCTCGCCGCGCTCCGGATGGCGCACGGGCTGCGCCATGCCGAGGTGCTGGATCTGCGGGTCCTCGAAGACCTGCTTCACGTTGTAGATCGGTCCGGACGGCACGCCCGCCTTGTTGAGCGCCTCGATCCACTCGGCGCCCGTCTTCTTCACGAGAATCTTGTCCAGCTCGGCGTTCAGCTGCTTGCGGTTCTTCGAGCGGTCGTGGATCGTCTTGAAGCGCGGGTCGTCCACCAGCTCAGGCACGCCGAGCGCGGTGCAGAGGCGCCGGTACATCGTCTGGCCCGAGGCGGCGATGTTGATGTGGCCGTCGGCGGTCGTGAAGACGCCCGTGGGGATGCCGGTCGGGTGATCGTTGCCCGCCTGCGGCGGGATCTGGCCGTCGATCAGCCAGCGCGCCGCCTGGAAGTCGAGCATCGTCACCATCGCCTGCAGCAGCGAGGTGTGCACCCACTGGCCCTTGCCCGACTTCTCGCGCTCGAGTAGCGCGACGAGGATGCCCTCCGCGAGGTACATCCCGGCCGTGAGGTCTGCGACGGGAATGCCGACGCGCACCGGCCCCTGCCCCGGCAGACCGGTGATGGACATGAGCCCGCCCATCCCCTGGGCGATCTGGTCGTAGCCGGGCCGGTCGGCGTACGGGCCCGTCTGGCCGAAGCCCGAGATGGAGCCGTAAACGAGCCGCGGGTTCACCTTCGAGAGCGTCTCGTAGTCGATGCCGAGACGCCTCTTCACGTCGGGGCGGAAGTTCTCGACGACGACGTCGGCCTTCGCGACGAGCTTTTTCAGAATTTCGATGCCGCGCGGGTGCTTCAGGTCGAGCGTCATCGCGCGCTTGTTGCGGTGGAGGTTCAGGTAGTCGAAGCCCAGCGCGGTGGAGTCGCCCTCCATCTCCTCGCGCGCCTCCACCTTGATGACGTTGGCGCCCATGTCGGCGAGCCGGCGCACGGCCGTGGGGCCGGAGCGGGCGCGCGTGAGGTCGATGACGGTCAGGTGCTCGAGTGGAAGCGGCATCGCGGGGTCACTCCAATGGAAAGTTGGCTTTGAGGATCTCGAACGTCTTCGTCCCGCCCGGCAGCTGCGCGGTCACACGGTCGCCCACCTTCTTGCCGATCAGCGTGCGCGCCAGCGGCGCCAGGATCGAGATGCGGCCGCGGGCGGGCTCGGCCTCATCGGAGCCGACGATCTGATAGCGCACCTCTTTGCCGGTCTCGTCCTCGAGGAGGACCGTCGAGCCGAAGGTGACGCGCTCGCCCGCGGTCGGCGGCTCGATGACCTCTGCGGCGCCCACCTTCGTCTCGAGGGCCGCGATCCGGCCTTCGATGAAGCCGAGCTTCTCCCGCGCGGCGTGGTACTCGGCGTTCTCCGAGAGATCGCCGTGCTCGCGCGCCTCGCCGATCGCCTTGGAGATGGCCGGTCGCTCGACGCGCTTCAAGCGGTCGAGCTCCTCCTTGAGCTTCTCGTACCCGGGGCGCGTCATCGGCGTCCGCTGGACCGCCATCGCCCCAATAACTTACCATGCGCGGTCGGACGGTCTAGCGGCGTGGTCCCGCCGGCGGGCGAGCCACGACGGGGGCCGGGCCCTCGAGCAGGCCAGCCGCGAAGACCACCTTCTCGCCCTCGGCGCCGGCGGTCCCGGCCGTCGTGATCTGCCCCGCGACATAGCGAGCGAGGGCGAGAACGTCCACCGCGCCGGTCGGGTCAGCCGCCGCGCCCTCGGCGCCCTTCAGGAAAAAGTGCGTGAGGAGCCCCTGGCCGAGCTTCTCGTCCTCGAGAGAGAGGGTCGCCGCGAGGACGAACCGTCCGGGGCGGAGGGGCACCGCCGCGTAGGGCGCGGGCGATCCGGCCCGCGTGTCGAGGATGACGAAGACGCGGCCCGCCTTGAGCGCATTCACCCGGCGCAGCACGTCCGCCAGCGCGAGCGTCGTCGCGTCGACGTGGCCGGTCTCGGCGTCGTACGGGACGAGCTGCTCGCCGGTGCCGTGCGACGCGAAGTAGACGAGCACGGTGTCGTCGGGACCGGCCTCGCCGAGCGCGTCGAACGCGATGAGGATCCCCCGGCGCGTCGCCTGCGCGTTCTCGAGCA
>WNFJ01460266.1_pt1 | contig 23881 bp, 20 predicted proteins | sample 5400461 | NCBI WGS metagenome assembly WNFJ01 (sample SAMN13153349, study PRJNA577476) | soil metagenome | isolation source: 115 cm saprolite on Douglas fir-dominated hillslope | place: USA:California | collected 2013-09-17
GGCGGAGATCGCGGCCGGCTGGCTCCAGTCGCTGGCCCGACGGCCGGTGGCCGCGTCGGCAACCGTCGATGAGCTGCGTTCGAGGCTCGGTGGCCCGCTCCCCCGCAGCCCCGTCGATCCGCTGGTGGTCGTGGAGGACCTGGCTCGTGCGGCCGAACCGGGACTGGTCGCGATACCCTCGGGCCGCTATTTCGGGTTCGTGATCGGCGGAGGCCTCCCCGCTGCCGTCGCGGCCGACTGGCTCACCTCCGTCTGGGACCAGTGTCCCGGCTTCTACGCGTGCGGCCCGGCCGCATCCGTCGTCGAAGAGGTGACAGGGGCCTGGCTCCGGCAGTTGCTCGGGCTGCCAGAGGGCGCGTCGTTCGCCTTCGTCACCGGGTGCCAGATGGCCCACATCACCTGCCTGGCCGCGGCACGACACCATATCTTGCACGCAGTGGGCTGGGACGTCGAAGAGCTGGGCCTGAGCGGATCCCCGCCCATCCGGGTCCTGGTCGGCGCCCGACGCCACGTGAGCGTCGACCGCGCCCTTCGGTTCCTGGGCATCGGAAGGGCGTCTTTGACGGTCGTCCCCGCCGACGGTTCCGGCCGGATGGAGGTCCCCCGGCTGCGCGAGGAACTCGCCGCCGGGAACGCGCCGGCGATCATCTGTGCCCAGGCCGGTGAGGTCAACACCGGCGCTTTCGACGACCTCGACGACATCGTCGATGCCGCCGCCGAGACGGGGGCGTGGCTCCACATCGACGGGGCCTTCGGCCTGTGGGCCGCCGCAAGCCCGGCGCTTCGCCATCTCGTGAAGGGTGCCGAGCGCGCCGACTCGTGGGCCTTCGACGCACACAAGTGGCTGAACGTCCCATACGATTCCGGCCTGGCCTTCTGCGCCCACCCGGGCTCTCACCGGGCCGCGATGACGGCCACCGCCGGCTACCTGGTTCAGGGCGGTCCGGGGCAACCGCGAGACGCCACGGACTGGGCTCCCACCTTCTCGCAGCGAGCCCGGGGGTTCGCCGTCTACGCGGCGCTCCGGTCCCTCGGGCACGAGGGCGTCGCGGAACTGGTGGAGCGGACCTGCGCGCACGCCCGGACGTTCGCTGAGGGCCTGGCCACCGTACCCGGCGGCCAGCTCCTGAACGAGGTCGTGATCAACCAGGTTCTCTTCCGGTTCGAGGATGACGAGACGACGGACCGGATTCTCCGCCGCGTCGTGGACAGCGGCGAGGCCTGGATGAGCGGAACGACGTTCGACGGCCGGAGGGCCATCCGCCTGTCGGTGTCCAACTGGCAGACGAACGACGCTGACATCGCTCGCGCCCTCCAAGCCTTCCGGGCCGCCGTGGGCATGCCGTCGCTTCCAGGGGGATCACCGTCGGCTTGGCCACGCTAGCGTGACGCACGATCTCGCCAGTGCCCAGCCCGCCGGCGGCTAGCAGCACTACCCTCGCCCGCTGCGAACACTGCCGGTCAGACTGCCGGTCAGACTGCCTGTTCCGGCGTCATATGGCACCTTATGCTGAGATCGCCATGTCGCCCGCCGTAAATCGAAAAGGCTTCGTAAGAGCGCTACCCCCAAGGCGAGGGAGAAGTAGATGAGAAGGGTACCAGTAAAGGTATTGGTGACGGCCGTAACAGGTCTCCTGACGTGCCTGACCAGAATCCCTGCCGCAGAAGCACAGAGCAGTATCGTGAGGAATGGATGAGACGGCTCTTTCTTCCGCTCGCCGTGCTGGTGGGTATCGCTCTCGCGATACCCACGTCGGCGACCGCATCGCCACATCATCGAGCCCAGGTCGGGCCGGGCACGAAGATCCCCGCAGGCGGGCATCTGGCCACGCCCTTCTCCACCAGGGTTTCGACACTCGCTGACATGACGAAGTTCCAGTCTGGCTTCGGCGGGCAAACCAACTCGCCGGACGGCGGCCTGGCCGTCTTGTATGTCGTCCGCGGCCATGAAGCCGGCCTCCTGGCCGCGGTGCGCGGCGAAGCGGGTGCCGCCGACGCGGGTTACCGGGTGGTCTACGTCCCGCATAGCTGGGCTCAGATTCAGTCCCTGACAGCGAAGATCGCCAGCCAGGTGCCGCAGTGGCGGGCGCGGGGGGTCGAGCTGGCCAAGTGGGGGCCGAACCCGGCAGCTAGCAAGGTGGTGATCTGGCTGCGGAGCTATTCCCCGGCGGCGGCTCGGCAGCTGCAGACCGCCTACGGCGCGGACTGGGTCTCGGTCAGCCACACGCCCATGACCGAGCGCATCGCGGCGACCGGATATTCGCGTACCCCAGTTCAGGAGGAAGAGTCGCGTGCACCGACGGGTTCACGATGCTCGGCAACGCTCATCCGGCGAACCACTGGGCAATTACGTCCGGCCACTGCGGGAAAAATACCTGGTTGACCAACTGGACCAGCAATTATATCCTCGGGTCGACCTCGACAGACTACCTCAATGGGCGCGGGGGCAATACGAACATTGATGTCCAGACAATCGGGCCGGTAAACGCGGTGGGACAAGTCTGGGGTGATACCAGCACGTACACTCCGTATACGATCCTGTATCCGGCCCAATTCGACAATATCTGCCTCGACGGCGCCGACCCCAAGCCGGGCAGCCCGAGCGGCCTGCAATGCAATGTTGGGGTAGCTGCCCCGGGTCCTTATTGCCTTACCACCAGCGATGGATTGACACATTGCAGCGTTGGCGAGGCATATGATCCCAACAGGCAAATTTGCCTGGGCGGAGACAGCGGCGGTCCGGCCTTCCAGCGCAACCCCAGCGGCAATCTGGTGAAGGCGGTCGGGATAATTACCGCGGACGGCGAAAACGGTCACGATTGCTGGTACACGCAGATCGGGATAATTGAAACCACGACGAACACGCATCTCGACTTGAACCCCGGCGGGTAGCGCCTGGGCGACGCGAGTTGCGGAGCCATGCCTCTCCGCCCGCAGGACTGGTCTGCGGGCGGAGGGGCCACCAGCCGGGCTCGGCGTAGGCGCAGGTCAGTCCGGGCCTAGGATCAGGCCGCTGGTGGGGACGCCGGTGCCGGCGGTGACCAGCACCGGGCCGTCGCCACTGACCTGGTTGACCGAGGTGCCGCGGACCTGGCGCACGCCCTCGGCGATGCCGTTCATCCCGTGGATGTACGCCTCGCCGAGCTGGCCGCCGTGCGGGTTCACCGGCAGCTGCCCGCCCAGCTCGATCGCCCCGCCGGAGATGAAGTGCCGTGCTTCCCCGCGCGGGCAGAACCCGAGCTCCTCCAGCTGGAGCAGGACGAACGGCGTGAAGTGGTCGTAGAGCACGGCCAGCCGCACGTCCTGCGGGCCGATCCCCGCCTGGCGCCACAGCTGCCTGGCTACCACGCCCATCTCGGGCAGGCCCAGCTCGTCGCGGTAGTAGCTGGTCATCACGAACTGGTCTGGGCCGCTGCCCTGGGCGGCGGCGCGGATCACCGCCGGCCACTGCCGGAGGTCGCGGGCCCGGTCGACGCTCGTCACGACCAGGGCGACGGCGCCGTCGCTCTCCTGGCAGCAGTCGAGCAGCCGCAGCGGCTCGGCGATCCACCGCGACGCCTGGTGCTCGGCGAGCGTGACGGGCCGCCGGTAGAACCAGGCCTTCGGGTTCGTCGCGGCGTGCCGGCGGTCGGCGATCGTGACCCGGCCGAAGTCCTCGCTGGTCGCCCCGTAGTCGTGCATGTAACGCCGGGCGATCATCGCCACGGTGGCGGCCGGCGTGCCGAGGCCCATCGGATAGTGCCAGCCGTTGTCCACCCCGCTGGATGTCGCCGCCCGCACCGCGCCGCGGGACACCTGGCCGAACCGGTGACCTGAGCGCTCGTTCAGCGCGCGATAGCAGATCACCACTTCCGCGACCCCGGCCACGATCGCCATCGCCGCCTGCTGCACGGTGGCGCAGGCAGCGCCGCCGCCGTAGCTCACCTGGCTGAAGAACCGCAGCTCCCTGACGCCGAGCTCGCGGGCGACCGCGACCTCGGCGCTGCTGTCCATCGTGAACGTCACCAGCCCGTCCACATCGGATGGGCTGAGCCCCGCGTCGGCCAGCGCGGCCGACGCCGCCTCGGCGGCCAGCTGCAGCTCGCTGCGGCCGGAGTCCTTCGAAAACTCCGTGGCTCCGATGCCGGCGATCGCCGCCGCCCCGGAGATCATGCCGCGCTCCCGGGCGCGGCGATGCGGACCGTCCCCGTCACGTGGTCGCCCAGGCTGCACCGCCCGACGACCTCGACCACGTACTCCTCGCCGGTGTCCCGGCTAAGCCGCCCGCCGACACCCTCGCCATTCTCTCCGCCGGCACCCTCACCATGCTCTGCGCCGGCACCCTCGCCATTCTCTCCGCCGGCGCGCCCGGCCCGCTCTCGGTCGGCACCCTCGACCACTCGCCCGGAGAAGGTGAGCGTGTCGCCCGCATAGCAGGGCGCGCCGAGCCGGATCGCTACCTTGCGTACCACGGCTTGCGGTCCGGCCCAGTCGGTCACATAACGCTGCACCAGGCCGGTCGTGGTGAGGATGTTGACGAAGATGTCCTTCCCGCCCCGCTCGACGGCCCGGTCCCGGTCGTGGTGGACATCCTGGAAATCCCGGGTCGCGATCGCAGTGCTGATCACGAACGTGGGGGTCACCTCGATCACCAGCTCGGGCAGAGTCAGGCCGGCTTCGATCGTCATCGCGGCTCCTCCCGCCAGGCCGGCAAGGTCAGATCGCTGTCCACCCGGAGGAAGGCGACCCGGACCGGCAGGCCGATGCGCACCCGCTCCGGGCTGACGTCGAGCAGTTCGCCCACCATGCGGACACCCTCGGTGAGCTGGACCAGCGCGATCACCAGCGGGAGCTGCTTGCCGGGCACCGGCGGGTGGTGGTGCACCACATAGCTGTAGACCTCCCCGGTCCCCGCGGCGACCACGTACTCGGGCCTGGCCGCGCCGCACGCCGGGCACATCGGGCCGGGGGGATGGCGCAGCGCGCCGCATTCGCCGCAGCGCTGGATCCGCAGCTCACCGGCGGCGGTTCCGGCCCAGAAGAACGCAGTGTCACGCGAGACGGCCGGCCGCAGGACCTCGGCGGCGGCCACCGCCGGCGCCGCCGATCCTGGCTGTCCGGACGGCACGGGCGGTCCGGGCGGGGGCGATGTGGCCGGTCCTGGAGGCCGGTATTTCAGCACGCGGAACATCATCGACGCGACCGCCTCGGCGCCCACGTACCAGGTGCTCCGCGTAGTGACGAACCAGCCCTCGCCGAGCGCGGTCCGCTTGGGCCCAGTCACGCTCTCCAGGCTGGAGCGCACGGTGACCTGCTCACCGTGCCGCAGGTAACGGTGGTATTCCTGCTCACAGTTGGTCGCGACGACCGAGGTGAAGCCGGCTTCGTCGAGCACCTCTGACATCAGGCTTAACGGATCGCCACCGTCGCTGCCAGCACCATCAGCCGGGCGCAGGCCGCGCATGGTCCAGACCTGCGTCATCGCCGGCGGTGCCACGAGAGCGCCGTGCACCGACCGCGCGGCGAACTCGGCGTCGGTGTACACCGGGTTGGCGTCGCCTAGCGCCTCGGTCCAGTGACGGATCATCGGCAGGTTCACCGGATCCGGTGCCGGGCGTGGGCTGCTGTCGCCGGCCGCCACGATCCGCGCGGCCGCCTGCATGATCACGGCCGTGGTGTCCGAAGCCGCGGCGCTGACCGCTGTCATGAGCCGTTTCCTCCGTTCTCTGCTTCCCGTTCGCTCGCTCACCTGGGCACTCGCGGCAGCCCCAGGCCGACCGTCGCGATCAGCTCCCGCTGGATCTCGTTGACCCCACCGCCGAATGTCAGCACGGTATTGCGCTTGGCCTGGATATCCAGCCAGCGGGATAGTTCGGCGGTCTCCTCGTCGGCTGGATCGCCATGCCGTCCGACGATCTCCTCTAGTACTTGACCAAGGCGCTGCATTCGTTCGGAACTAAAGACCTTGGTGGCGGATGCGTCCGCAATGTCGACTGTGGCCGCCACCGCAACCTGCCAGTTGAGTAGCTCGTTGATCCGCAGGCAGGCATAGCTCTCGGCCAGCGCGCGCCGGACGTCCGGCTGGGCCAGCAGTGGCCGGCCATCCGGCCCGGTCCGCCCGGCGGCCCAGCCGCGCACCCGGTGATGCAGAGCGGCGATCCGGCCCGCCGGGCCCAGCATCACCCGCTCGTGATTGAGCTGCGTCGTCACCAGCCGCCAGCCGGCGTTCTCCTCCCCGACCCGCATGGCGACGGGGACGCGCACGTCGGAGTAGTAGGTCGCGTTGACATGGTGCGCCCCGTCGTGCGTGATGATCGGGGTCCAGGAGAAGCCGGGATCGGCGGTGTCGACGATGAGGATGGAAATCCCCTTGTGGCGGGGCGCGTCGGGGGCGGTGCGGCAGGCCAGCCAGATGTAGTCGGCCTCGTGGGCGCCGGTGGTGAACACCTTCTGGCCATTGACCACATATGCGTCTCCGGCCAGCACCGCCCTGGTCCGAAGCGCCGCAAGGTCGGTGCCCGCTTCCGGCTCGGTGTACCCGATCGCGAAATGGACCTCGCCGGCCAGGATCCGGGGCAGGAAGAAATCCTTCTGCTGCTGGGTACCGTGGGCTTGCAGCGTCGGGCCCACGGTCTGCAGGGTGACGGCGGGCAGGGGCACGTCTGCGCGGGCCGCCTCGCTAGCGAAGATCTGCTCTTCCACCTGGCCCAGCCCGCGGCCGCCGTACTCGACCGGCCAGCCGACGCCGAGCCAGCCGTCGCGGCCCATCCTGCGCACTATCTCCCGGTAGACGCCGCCGTGCCGCTCGGTGAGCATCGCCGCGCGCTCGCCGGGCGATAGCAGATCGGCGAAATAGGCCCGCAGTTCGTCGCGGAGTGCGCGCTGGGAGTCGGTGAGGTCGAGGAACATGCCGGGCCCTCAGCCGCAGACCCTGGCGCCGAGCCGGTCGAGGCGGTAGTCGGCGCCTCCCACGAACCGGACCAGGTCCCTGACCAGCGAGGAGTAACGATGCAGCGGGTAGGTCACGTCCATGCCGATCCCGCCGTGCAGGTGGTGGCAGGCCCGCAGCGCCTGCGGCCCGTGCTGGGTAAGCCAGTACGCCGCCACGTCAAGATCGCTGCCGGCCTCGCGCCCTGTCTCCAGCCGCCAGCAGGCCGAGAGCGCGGCCAGGTGGAGGGTCCGGCTCACGATGTAGACGTCAGCGATCTGCTGGGCCACGGCCTGGAACGCGGCCAGTGGCCGGCCGAACTGCTCACGGGATCCCACGTGCGCCGTGGTCAACGCGAGCGCCGCGGCCAGGGCGCCGTCGGCCAGGCTGCACGCGCTGGCGACCGCGAGCTGATAGAGGTCCGCCACGACGCGTCCGCCCGCTTCGGCGCCGAGGACATGGGCGATAGGCGCCTCATCCAGCCGCAGCGTGTACTCGGGCTGGCCTGCGGAGCTGGGCGTGCTCAGCAGTGTCACCCCGTCAGCGGACGGATCGACGATGACGACACCGGTGCCACCCGAGGCGATGCTGGCTGGCACCAGGATCCGGTCCGCCGTGGCGCCGTAGGGCACTCCGACCTTGACTCCCGTGACGGTGCCTGACCCGCCGCTCAGCCAGGCCGTGGTGGCCGGCGCGGGCGGCATCGGGTCAGACGGCTCGCGCACCGCGGCCGTGAGCACCATGTTGCCTGCGGCGACCCCCGCGAGCAGGGCCTGCTGAAGGTCGCGGTCGCCCCACCGGACGACGGGCAGGACACCCAGACCCAGCGTGGCCAGCGCCGGCACCGGTGCGGCCCGCTGGCCGACCTCGGTCAGCAGCACCGCCGTGTCCAGCACGCTCAGCCCGTCCCCGCCCAGCCAGGCCGGCAGGGCCAGTGACAGCAGCCCGGCCTGACCGAGCTCCTTCCATAGCGCCGAGTCGTAAGGCCCCCCCGGCTCTGTGGCCGACTGACCCTGGTCCAGCACATGGGCGGCGACGCGGGCGACCGCCTGCTGGGTCTCGCCGAAGGTGAAGTCCACTCAGTCCCCCGCTCGCTTCCGGGGCCCCGCCCGCCTCCCCATTCCCCCTTCACTGCGCCCCTCCAGCTCGCTCACACTGCGCACCTCATCCTTGGGAGGGTCAAGCACGGGCTTTCCGGGCAGGTCAAGCACGGGCTCCCGGGGCAGGCCAAGCACGCGTTCGGCCATCATGGACAGCAGGATCTGGGTTGTGCCGCCTGCGATGCTCAGGCACCTGGTGAGCAGGAACTCGTGGACCGCGTCGGCCGCGGCGCCGTCGGTGGCGGCGCCATCGGGACCGCACAGCATCAGCGCGGTCTCCGCCACTGACTGCCGGTGTGCGACGCCCACCACCTTGCGCACTGCCGCCTGGTGGCCCGCCTCCGCTCCACGCAGCTGCGCCAGCGTGGACCGCAGGTCCATGAGCGAGACGGCCAGGCCGTCGGCCACGAGCGCCCCGACCTGCTCCGCCGTCCCAGGATCGCCGCCGAGGCCGGCCGACCGGACCGCGCTGATCAGTCCCTCCACGGCGTCACCGAGCGCAGAGCCGCGCCCCATGGCCACCCGCTCGGTCGCGAGCGTGCTCCGGGCGATCCGCCAGCCGTCCCCGGGCTTTCCGACCACGCAGTCGTCAGGCACGAACACGTCGTCAAGGAAGACCTCGTTGAATACCGCGCGGCCGGTGATCTCGCGCAACGGGCGGATCTCGATCCCGCTGCTGTCCATGTCCACCAGGAAGAACGTGAGCCCGCGGTGCTTGGGTGCGGCGCTGTCGGTGCGCGCCAGGCAGATCGCCCAGTCCGCCTCCCGGGCGAGGGAAGTCCACACCTTCTGCCCGGTCAGCCGCCACCCTCCGTCGGTTCGCTCGGCCCGGGTCCGCAGCGAGGCAAGATCCGAGCCTGCCTCCGGCTCGCTGAACAGCTGGCACCAGGTGATCTCCCCGCGCAGTGTCGGACCGGCGAACCGGTCCCGCTGGGCCTGCGTGCCGTGGGTGACGATGGCCGGCCCGGCCCAGCCGCCGATCACCAGGTCCGGCCGGGACAGGCCGGCCCGGCTCAGCTCCTCGTCGATGACGAACTGGACCGCAGGTGAGGCCGAAAGACCGTAGGGCGCGGGCCACTGCGGAGCGGCGTAGCCGGCGTCCGCGAGCGCCGCGCGCTGGTGCTGCACCGGCCGGGCCGCGATCTCGCCGACCGTCGACCGGGCGGCCTCGGCCGCCTCGGCGATCTCGGCGGTCTCGGTGGCCGATTCAGTGTCCGCGCCAGCCACGTTCACGCCCAGGCGCCGGCGGGCACCAGCCAGGGCCAGCTCGGCGGCCCGCGCGCGCCATGCGGCGCTCCCGCCCAGCAACTGACGCAGGGCCAGCGCGCGGCGAAGGAAGAGATGGGCGTCGTGCTCCCAGGTGAAGCCGATCCCGCCGAGCACCTGGATGCAGTCCTTGGCGTTGTCGACCGCGGCGTCCAGCGCCAGGGCCGCCGCGGCCGCCGCGGCGAGCGGATGCTCGTCCGGCGCCTCGTCGGCCGCGCGCGCCGCGTCCCAGGCCAGTGCGGCGGCGCGCTCGGCCTGGCACAGCATCCCGGCACACAGGTGCTTGACCGCTTGGAACGAGCCGATTGGCCGGCCGAACTGATGGCGTGTGCGGGCGTGTTCCGCAGCCGTCTGACAGCACCAGCCGGCCACGGCGGCGGCCTCAGCCGCGTACAGGGTCGCCGCCAGGTCGCGTACTCGCGCGGTGCGCAGTTCGCCGAGGATCTGGTCGGGTGCGATGACGGCATCGGTCAGCCGGATGCTGGCCAGTGACCGGGAGAAGTCGACGGGCTTGCGGCCCGCCACCTTGACTCCAGGATGGTCATGCGCAAGCAGGAACCAAGCCGCACCCTCGGCTGTGGTTGCGCCGAGGAGCAGGTGTGAGGTGGTGCCGCCACCCAGGATCAGACCGAGTTCCCCGTTCACGCGCAGCGCCCCGTCGGCCAGCCATGCTCCGGTCAGCGTGTCTGTCGTCAGGGCGACGGCCACCGACGACCGGCCGGCCGCCAGGGCGGGCAGCAGCGTCTTCGCCGCGGGCAGGTCCGTGTGACCTGCGAGCACCAGGCCCGCGAGCAGGGTGGGCATGACCGGGCCGGGAACAAGCGCATAGGTGATCTGCTCAACCGCGGCCGCCAGGTCGACCACAGCGCCGCCCGCCCCGCCCGCCTCCGCCGGCAGGGCGATCGAGAAGATACTGAGGCCGGCTAGATCGTTCCAGTGCTCTCCCGAGTGCTCTCCCGAGTGCTCTCCCGAGGCCGATGCGGAGTCCGGTTCGAGGCGGCGAACCTGCGCGAGCGGGCCGGCTCGTCTCGTCCACTCACGGATCGACGCCTGCAAGGCCAACTGCTCCTCGGTGATGGCGATCGACACCGACCCTCCTCGTCGCGGCGGCACACAAAATTAGAACACGTTATACCGGCCTGCGGCCAGTGCCAGGGCCAGCCCAGCCGCGCCGTCATTGGTAGTCTGGGTACCAGAACGGGACGTGTTACCGTCTTGGCCCGCGCGAACGGCTGGCCGGAGATGGGGGGAACGGTCCGTGTTTGCCGATACGACGAGAGGCCGCGATGGCAACGCCGAGAACACGTACTACCGTCGCGTCGAGCGAGCCCGCCGACGCCGAACTGGGCTCGGCGGCGCAGCGCGACCGCCGCAAGCGGATCCTGGACGCCACGCTGGCGCTGGCGTCCAAGGGCGGCTACGACGCCGTGCAGATGCGGACCGTGGCGCAACGGGCCGACGTGGCCCTCGGAACGCTGTACCGGTATTTCCCGTCCAAGATTCACCTGCTTGTGTCGGGGCTGGCCCGGGAGTTCGAGCGGACCCAGGAGAAGCTCGACCGCACCCCGATCCCCGGCGAGACACCCTACGCCCGGATGCTGTACGTGCTGGGCCGGATCACCAGGTCCATGCAGCGCGAGCCGATGCTTACCGAGGCGATGACGCGGGCGTTCATGTTCGCGGACCCGAGCGCGGCCGCCGAGGTCAACACCGTCGCGCGGCTGATGGAGCACATGCTCACGAAGGCCATGCACGACGGCGAGCCGTCCGGCGACGACATCGCGATCGCCCGCGTGATCGGCGATGTCTGGCTGTCGAACCTGGTCGCCTGGGTGACCCGGCGCGCGTCAGCCAACGACGTGAGCAACCACCTCGAACTCGCCGCCCGCCTGCTGCTGCGCTGACGTTTCGGTGACAGTCCCAGGGGTGGGGACGACGGGGTATGCGCACACTGTGTTCGGCTCGGGGTTGGAGGGGCCGCGCACGAGGCCCGACGGGACGGGCGTGCCGCTCACGGGAAACTCGAACATGTCCTTGTACGCGGGCGGGCAGCCGGTGTCGATCTCGGGCTGGGTCTGGAGTTGGTTGAGCTTCTCCGTGGTCTCGGTACGCCAGGGCAGGGCGGCGAGCGTGGTCAGGACCCGGGGCAACGGGATACCGCACGCGTCATGCGGGAGTCGAGGGCGCACGACCGTCCCGCTCGCGTCGACCAGTGCGAAGGGTGGGAGCGCGAGTCCGATCGCGGTGCAGGAGATCCGCGAGCCGCCTGGGGGGGTCTGGGAGCGCAACTTCAGGGCGGTGAGGAAGCCGGCGAGGTTGGAATCAGCACGCTGAGCCTCCGCGAACTGCCATTGGCCGTGGCCCGGCACCATGCGTTGTTCGGTTACGCAGCGCACGGCCGCTATTGCGTGGAAGTTCGCGGGAAGCGCGACTTCAGCGGGCCCGGCTCTGAGTTTCACCACCGCGGGGTCGGTGGCCGAGGCGGGGCATTGGCCGCCGACGATCACCGAGCTGGCCTGGGCGGCATGGCTGGGGGCGCTGGTGGTCGAGGTCCCGGTATTCGCCCGGCTGCCGCACGCGGCGCTCAGCGCCAGGGGCAGCACGGCCGCGGTGAGGATGAGACTTCTGATTGTGGTTCGGTGCTGAGGCATACGCCCACCCGCCGTGTGAAAGCCCCACTTCTGGGACCGTGCACCTTAGACGGCGCGGGGGCCTGCTGGGTTCCGCCTCGTCCGACCCCGAGGAGTACCGGCCAGATCTGGACGTCCGAGTGAGGGCGGGAGGCGTCCCTAGCTGGGGGTATTACCGGGTTATACTGATGGTGTGAAAACGGCGATCTCGCTCCCTGAACGCACCTTTGAGCGGGCCACCAGGCGCGCTAAGGAACTCGGCATGAGCCGTTCGGAATTCTTCGCCCGCGCCGCCGAGCTGTATATGGAAGAGCTGGACACGCACTCGCTGACCCAGCAGATCGATGAGGCGATCCAGGCCGCTGGCGCGGACGAGTCCAGCTCGGACGCGGTTGCCGTCGGCCGACGGCGGCTGGCCGACGAGGATGACTGGTGATCGCACGCGGAAGCGTCTGCTGGGCCGATCTCGGCGAGATTCGCGGCAGCAGGCCAGCCAAGCGCCGTCCCGTCCTGGTGATCCAGTCCGATCCCTTCAACGCCAGCCGCCTCAATACCACCGTGGCCGCCGTGATCACCTCCAACACGGGCCTGGCCGCGGTGCCGGGCAACGTCTTCCTCCCGGCGGCCGCGTCCGGCCTGCCACGTGACTCCGTTGTCAACGTCACCGCCCTGGTGACCCTCGACAAGTCCGACCTCGACTCCCAGGTCGGACATCTTCCCGCGGCCCTCATGGAAGACGTGAACCGCGGGCTTCGCCGCGTTCTGGGCCTGTAGCCAAGCAAACTCCCCAGCGGTCAGATGAATGGGCGCGGCAACTGCCTGCCGACTCAGCCCACAACGCGCGGCCAGCCGAACCGCTCAGCCGAACAGGGTGTCAAGGAACGGGTTGCTGAACACCGAGTTCGGGTCGTAGGAGGTCAGGATCGACACCGCGGCGGCCCAGCCGTCACCGCTGGCCTGGCCCGCGCTGACGGCAGCCGGGATGGTGCTGCCGAGGATCGCGGTATTGGTCCAGGGGCCGGCTGGCGTGCACGCCCAGGCTTTCGACCACTCGGGCCGGCCGAGGCGGGCGGGGCGAACAAGGTGGCCGCCGGCACGTCGAACCAGCTCTGGCAGCGCAGCGTCTGATTCCTCGCGATCTGGACCGTCACCTGCGTGACGAAGGCGCGGCCGAGATGGGCGAGGAAGGCGCGGATGTCGGGATCCGAGCGCTGGAACGTCTTCAGCACGTACTGGCTCGTCGCGGAACTCCACACCACGGCGGTGAGCGACAGGACCAAGTTGGAGAGCGAACCGTAGCTCTGCCCGGACAGCGGCGTCTCACCGCTGCCGGGGATGGCGCTGCCGTGCGCGTTGATCGCCAGCGCGCCACCGAGCGTGATGTCGCCGGGCGCCGGAATGGCGCAGAAGCCATAGCCCGCGGCGGCGAGCGCGGTGGTGAGGTTGTCCATGGTGACGCCGGCCTGCGCGGTGGCCGTGGCCGGCGATCCAGGGGTGATGGACACCGACGTCAGGTGCTGGGTGGTGTCCAGCAGCACATAGCCGGCCCCGGTGCTGCCCGCGGGCAGCAGGATGGGCGACCAGTTGTGGCTCATGCCCTTGGCGCGCAGCCGGTAGCCGTTGGCGTGCGCCCAGTTGGCCAGCGTGACGACGTCGCTGGCGGAGGCGGGGGCGCAGGTCCAGACATTGTCGATCACGATCGCGCCCGACCAGTTCTGGTAGGCCTGCAGGTAGATCGAGATCGACGAGGGGAAGTTGGGCGGCGCCGCGCTGGTGGCCTGCGCGCTGGCTGGAGTGACCCGGAAGACCGGCGTCCAGGCCAGTGCCCCGGCCGCGGCGGCGCTGGCCAGGAAGGCGCGCCGCGACGGTTCGCTCATGGTCGGTTTGCGATCTTGGCGAGGCTTCATCGACTCTCCTCGACACGTGGATCAGGCACCCCTGAAGCCCCATCGGCAATCCGGGGTCACCTTCAGGGAATCAAGCAAGCGCATGCTTGGTCCGGATCTCAGCCTCACGATAGGCGCCGCACGTTGGCCCGGGCAATGTCGGCGAGGGCAGATTTCTGTAACGTGTTCTAGTTGCGTGACGGAGGAGGAGCCTGCGGCAACCCGTTACCTTTTCGGCTTAGACCAGGCCGCTGTTGCGGATTCCGGGCTGGCCGAGTTCCTGATCTGGAACCTGCTTCTGGTCCTACGGCGCGTGGAGTAGCCGCGCCTGCGTTTCTACGGCGCGGGGGACGGGCTCAGGCGCCTGCGTTCCTACGGCGCGGGGACGGGCTCAGGCGCCGCTGAGTCGGCGTGGTCATGGTCTTCCTCGCGCCTCAGCCGGGCCAGCACGATCCCGGTAATCAGCGCGGCGATGCCGACCAGCCCGAGCACCAGCGGAGCTATAACCTCGAACCACATGAACTCGGTCCGGCCCGTCGAGTCCAGGTTCACGACGGCCTGCACGCTCTGCGGCGTCATGGTCAGGGCGCCGTCGAAGAGCAGGAGGCGCTGCGCGCCCGTAGCGTCCTGGAGGGTCAGCTTGTCGTCCCGCCTCGTATTCAGCTGGGCGCCAGTGAGCGGATCCACCCAGAAGGTGTTGGTTCCGGTGTAGTACTCGGGAAGGGTCACATTCGACGTGCCCTTCATGCCGACCAGCGACTCGGGCAGCGTCTGGCGGCCAGACTGCGTGGGCGGCACGTGCTCAACGAACCGGTACACGGTGATCCCGTCGATCGTCGAGGTCCCCTCGTACCGGGCCGGCCGGGGCTTGTTCAGGTTGGGGTCGAACACCTGGTAGGTCGTCTTCTGAGTTCCGATCGGCCACAGGAACCCCACCAGTCCGGTCTGGCGGATCGCCGTATTGCCGCCGACGCTGGCCCCGCAGCAGTTGACAAGCTGGGCGGTGCGGCGGTCGAAGGCGACACGGCGCATGACGAACTGGAACGTCGCACGGTTGGTGACGTCATAGAGGTAGGTGAAATTGCTCCACACCGCCGTCGATGACGTGCCGGCGGCGGCATCACCCTTGACCGTGCTCGTGACCCGCATCGTGGCGCCCGACACGGACCTCACCATGCTGGGGCTGAAATACGAGACCCCCGTGCCCATCAGGGTGGTCGTGAAGTACTCGTTCTTCGGAAACTTGATCAGCTGGCCGCCGGCGTAGGTGCGCAGGAGCACCGCCACCACGATGAGAAATGCTCCCAGACCGGCGAGTGTGAGCCCGATGACACGGCGCATCGATCCTCCTGGGAACGGCTGGCCGCCACTCCTGGCGCCCGGCAACGGCAACGTTACCCTGGGGTAGTGTAATGGTGTTTTACCTAAAATCACTGGCGATTCTGGACACATGACTGTAACAGGTTCTACCCGCGTGGATAGATCATGATTCCTGCGCGGACGGATCTGCGCCCGCTCGCGCCCCGCAGTCCGGCCGTGGCAGGTCACCAGGACGCTCTGGACGGCCTGCGCGCCGTGGCCGCTGTGGCGGTCCTCGTCACCCACGTCGGCGGGCTGACCGGATACGTGCTCACCGGCACGCCTGCCTCATGGGTGGTCAGCAGGGGCAACATCCGCGTCCCGATTTTCTTCGTGCTCTCCGGCCTGCTGCTGTACCGGCCGTGGGCGGCCGCCGCTCTCGCCGGGCCGCCTGCGGTCCGAGTGACTACCTACCTGCGGCGGCGGGCGCTGCGGATCCTGCCCGCGTACTGGGCCGTGGTGCTCATTGCCTTGCCGGTCCTCAGCCCGGGCCCGGCCCGGCACGCCTGGCCGTGGATCCAGTACCTGCTGCTGATCCAGAATTACGACACCCATCCGTGGTGGCTCGGGACCGGCGCGCCCGGGCTGGCCCAGGCCTGGAGCCTGGTCGTGGAGGTGTCCTTCTACCTGGCCCTGCCACTGCTCGCAGCGGCCCTCACCTGGTTCGCCTGCCGCGGGCGGCGCGCCGCTAGCGACGTGAGCCTGCGCGCCCGGCGGCTGCTAGCCGGGATCACCGTCCTGGGCGCCTCCTCCTTCGGCTGGATCGTCCTGGCGTACTACCCGCACGCCGAGTTCTGGTTCAACGCGACCCTGCCGCCGCTGATGATCTGGTTCGCCGCCGGGATGGCCATCGCGGTCGCTTCGGCCTGGGCCACGGCCGAGCCTGGGCCGGATGGCCCGGCCAGCCGGTTCTGCCGCGCGGTGGCGTCCTCGGCTGGGATGTGTGGGCTCGTGGCCGGCAGTGCCTTCGCCATCGCGTGCACCCCGGTAGCCGGGCCAGAGTTCATCACCATCCTGTCGCTGTGGAGCGCTGAGATCAGGCTGGCCCTGTTCACCGTCGTCGCCCTGGCTCTGGTCGCGCCGGTCGCCTTTGCTCCCCAGCCTGCTCGTCGGGTGCCGCGAGCCTCTCTCGGCCCGGCCATGCACCGCCACCTGCGGTCCGGCGGCCAGCCAGCCGGCCCGATGCTGCTGCGCCGTGCGCTGGGCAGCCCCGTTCCCCGCTTCCTCGGCAAGATCTCCTACGGCATCTTCCTGTGGCAGCTGTTCATCGGCGCCGCGTTCTTCGCCGTGCTGCATCTCAAATCGCCCTTCCAGGGAGGCGTCTACACCGGCCTGCAGGCGGCAGGCATCCTGGCGGCCATCTCCGTGCTGACCATCGCCGCCGCGACCGCGAGCTACTACCTGATCGAGCGGCCCGCCCGGCGCCTGACACTAACCTGGCTGCGGCGCCTGCGGCCCGCGCTTCCGCGGCGCACCGGGCCTACCTGGTCGCCGCACCCCAAACCGGACTCATCACGGCTCAGGGAGGATGAGAGCGGCCGCCAGCCGGCCGACAATGACCAGGCAGATGATCTGAGGGACCGCGTTCCAGAGCCAGGTCACGACCAGGCCGGAACCTCCAGCCCACAGCAGGCGCTCGCCCACCGCACCGCACGCCAACGCGGCCAGTAGCAGGCCGGTCAGCAGCCGCGGTCGGGACAGCTCGAGCCAGACGGGGCGGGAACGCCGGTAGCTGGCCGCGGCCATGAACAGCCAGGTGGCCGCGATAAGGATGGCCGCACCCGGATACCCGCCCAGCCAGAACCCGGTGAACAGCAGCCCGCCTGCGACCGCCGCCAATGTCACGGCTGCGGAGGACCTGGGACCCAGGCGGACGCGCGGTGACCGGGCGGAAGCGGTGGCGGCCGCGGGCATGGCACGGCGTCCTGAACTTGGCCTTCCCGGCCACGCCGCAACGAGCATGACCAGGACGAGAGCGCCAAGCCCGCCAATAATCGCCTCACGGTACAGCGCGTTGGGCAGGTAGGTCAGCGTCGCCACTCCGGCGGTGCCCGGGGGCAGCAGCCATGCCTGCTCCCACCCGTCCAGCCGGACCGCCCGAAGCGGCCTGCCGCCGAGGCTCGCCTGCCACCCTGCGTTGAAGTTCTCGTTCACCACCAGGTATGACTGGATGTCCGCGGTCACCCGGAGGCTCCGCCGTTGCGATGTCCACGCCAGCACCCGGGCTGGGGTGGCTGGCACGGACGGGCCCGTGCTCAATGCCTGGGTACCAAGGCTGTCCAGCACGACGTCCTGGACGTTGAAGGCATCCCTCGGCGGCTCGACCACGTGGTTGGCGCCTGCGGCCGTCCTGACCGGCGAGCAGGCGGTGAAGGGCATGGGCCGGCCGGTGAGTAGATCGGCAAAGGTGCCCGACACCCGGGTCGGCACGACCTTCCCGTTGAGTTTGATCAGCGGCCCGAGGCCGCACGGCAGCCGAAACGGCCCGGACGGCGTGACCAGCGGCTGTACTCCGGGGATCACCACGTCGGTGATCTGAAGCGGCGCCAGCAGCGGGGTGAATCTGAGCGTCAGCTCATTCGTTCGCATCGGCGCGAAACTCAGCGTTCCCGCTGGGCTGACGATTCCACCGCGGACTCGACCCCTGGAGCCAGTGAGCAGGACCTGCAAGAGGTCTGACGCGCCGGGGGGACGCTGGATCGTCACCCGGCTAACGGTCAAGCGGTGCGCCCAGCGGATCGTGAGCGCTGGGTGCGCGTCGGCGGGACTGGCGATCCAGGTGGTCGCCGGGTCACCATCGAAGGCGGACCTGGCCAGGTCCACCGGGTCAGAGGTGTACACCGATGACGCCGTCACCTGGGCCTGGCCGCTGAACCGCGCGTACTTGTGGACCAGCAAAGGGGCGATGAGCGCCGCTGACCCGCGCAGCTGGGCCTGGCCGGTGGCCGGCTCGGTGAAAGCGTGGTCGAAACCGTACTGCTCCTCGGCGAGGGTGGTCAGCGACGGCGAGCACACCCATCGCTGCGAGGTGAGCATGCACGCGGTCGGCCGCCGTTGGGCCTTGGCCAGGACCACCGCGGTGCGGGCACCGGCTGGCCCGAGTTCGGAGGCAGTCACCTTCGGGGTGGCGATCACACGGCTGGCCCGCACTCCGGGCACTGAGATCTCGGAGATCCCCACCTGTGCCCCGAGAGCAGGGTGCGGTCGCGAAACGAGCCCGGTGACCGTGATCCGCAGCCACGTCGACGCGCCCGCCGGCACCCGCAGCGGCTGCGGATTGCCGTTGGCGCGGACCCGGTCGGCGACCCGGCCCGCCGCGGTGGTGATCTGGACCCGGCTGACCACGGGGCCGATGAACGCGTTGTCGGCGAACGTCACGTGGATGACCCTGGCGTTGACCGGGCGGTCGAAGCCAATCTGGAGCCACTGGCCGATCGGCCCGGTCCAGCTGCCCGACTCCCACATCGTCCGCAAGTCCCCGTCGACGGCGGAGTACGGCATCGTGCCGCTCGCCCAGTTGGCTGGGATGCTCCCGATGTCGGACGCGGACGAGGACGCGGTGACGCTCCTGATGCCCTGGTACTGCGCCACGCTCTGGTACCGCGACCAGCCAGGCTCGGTGAAGTCGCCGGCCGCCTCGAATGTCCGCGCGGGATCGGTCGCGGTCAGCGTCGGTGAGTACGACGTGCGCACCTCGCCGAAGTTGATCACACGGCGGCGCAGCGAGTCCGTGACCACTGACGCGGCAGCGGGCAGGCCGGGCGAGTCGGAGTTCAGCAGCACCGGGCTGTTGTGCAGCAGGCCTTCGTCGGCGAGGGTCAGCACCGCCTCCGGCGCCCCGTACACCCGCAGCGCGGGTGAGGTCGGCACCACGGTCGCCGCCGGCGCTGCCCCGGACACCTGGTAGATCTCCACCGGTGGGTACGGGGCGTCAACGGCGCTCACCGCGTCATCGGAGGTCGCCGTCCTGACCGGCGCCCCGAACCGGGCCACCTCGGTAATCCCGGGCGAGGTGCCCAACGCGTCGTTGACCCGGGCCGGCCAGGCCCCGTTGAGGCCGGAGCGGATCAGGTCGTTACGGACGACCAGGTACTTCACCCCCATCTGCGCGAGCACCTGGGTCAGGCCGACGGATCCGTTGCCCGCGGCGAGCCGCTGGTCGATCGCCTCGATCAGCCGCTCATTCCCGGGCGACCCGATGGCGGCCAGGTCACGTTCCGCCCAGTCCACGGTGCTCAGCGGCTGCAAGACGTCATCCTGAGGGCTGCCCCACAGATACTGGCCGAACGGCGCGCCGGGAACCACGAGCACGGCCTGGTGGCCCGCGTGCCGGTTCAGCCAGTTCGCCGCGCTCACCCAGTAGCCGGGGATCCGCGGGAAGGCGCCGACCGCGGCCAGCCCGCCGATATACGCCGGTACCACCAGGCCCGCGACGGCGGTCGCGCCCAGGACGGCCACGCCGCTCAGCCGGGGCACTCCCGCCGAAGCCCGCAGGCGGGCAAACGGGTCCGCAGCCAGTGGCCGGCGGAATCGCGCGGTCGCCGCCAGGTGGGCGAGCCCGAGCGCGACCGGGAGCCGGATCAGCGGGTCGAATTTCCACAGGTTGCGCAGCGGCGCTGCCGGGCCATTGATCAGGTTATCGATCGGGCCTGCCAGTGGGTTCCCGAGGCTGCTCACGTATCCGGTCGAGATGATCACGACGCCGACCAGCAGGCTGAGCACCAGGAAACGCCGCTCGGGCAGCCTGCGGCGGACCAGCCCGGCCAGGCCCAGGCCGGCGATCAGCCCAGTGAGCAGCGTCGGCGCCGCACCGGTCGCGATCTTGTACGCCAGCTGGTACCAAGGCTGCCCGTTCACCACCAGGTAGCTCGTCCAGTCCTCGGTGCCGCGCAGGATGTCCCACAGACTGGTCACCGATGTCGTGACGGCCGCGCTTTCGGTGTAGGGCAGGAACGACACGCCGTACTTGCCCAGCAGCAGCAGCGGAATCGACCACCAGGCGGTGGCGAGCACCACGGACGGCGCCCACCAGGCGAAGATCCGCCAACGCCGCGCCGGGCGCGACCGGGCGAATATGAACAGCACCGCGGCGACCAGCACGGGGATCACTGCCGAGGCGTTGGTGCCGCCGCACGCCGCGACCGCGGCCGCCGACCGGGCGGCGGCCCGCGCGTACCCCCAGCGCTGCCCCCGACCGCTGCGGATGGCCGGCCCTGCGAGCGGCAAAAGGACCCACGGCAGCATCGCCGCGGGCAGGAACTGCGCCGACAGCACCCCGAGCAGGCTCAGCCCGAGCGGGGACATGGCGTAGCTGAGGCCGGCCACGATCCGGGTCCACGGCGTCCCGATCCCCAGCCGGCCCGCCAGCGCCACCGTGCCGAGGAACGCGGCGATCAGCACCGAGCCTATCCAGAGCCGCTGGATCACCCACGGATCCAGGCCAATCAGCTTTCCGAGCACGAAGAACGGGCCCATCGGGAACAGGTACCCGACGGCCTGGTTCTGCAGCTGGCCGAACTGAGTGGGATCCCACATCGTGAGGGCCCGGGCGAGGAAGCGGGCCGGGTTGATCGCCAGGTCCAGCTTGGTGTCGGAGATGATGTCGCCGGGAGCCGTGACAAACGGCAACACGACAAGCAGCAGGCAGAACGCAGCCACCCGGATGCGCTCCCGGATCCGCTCGTCGCCGACGGCAGGCCGACGGTAGAGACCAGGCCGCTCGGGCGCCTCGATCATGGCGGCCCGCACGCCTCCTCCAGGCCGGATGCCTCGCCCACGCCGAACGCATCCCCCAGGCCGGATGCCTCGCCCACGCCGAATGCGCCGCTCAGGCTGGACGCCTCGCCCAGGCCAGCCGCAGTCCCGGTCCGGATCGCTGCGCCAAGCAGCCCGGCCATCCGCTCCACGCTGGCCTCCCAGGAAAACCGCGACGCCCAGCTGCGGCACGCGGCGGCGACGGCCGCGCGGCGCGCCGGGTCGGCAAGCTCCGCGACCGCCCGCTGCGTGACATCCTCGATCAGCTCACCGTCCCTGACCAGCCAGCCGGTCTGCCCGTCGCGTACCGCGTCACGAAGCCCTTCGACATCGTAGGCGACAGTGGGTACGCCGAAGGCGGCGGCTTCGAGCACGCATAGTCCCCAGCCCTCGCCCTGCGAGGTGTTGAGGTGCAGCAGCGAGTTGGCCACGATCGCCTGCTTCTCCGCCTCCGGGAGGAAGCCGCGCAGCCGGACGGTGCTGGCCAGGCCGCGAGCGGCGACGCTGTCGGCCAGTGACCGCGCCGCCGGGCCGCGTCCCACCACATCGATGGTTATCCCGCTTCCCCGCAGCCGCTCCGCGACCGGCAGGATCAGCTCGGCTCGTTTGTGAGTGACCAGCCGGCCCACCCAGACCAAGCGAGCGCGGCCTCGACCCGGTACCGGGGCCCCGTTCGGGATCAGGTAGATGTCACCGGTCCAGCGGAGCCGCTCGCGCATAGCGGTGATGGTGGAGAGCGAGACCGCCACGCAGGCATGGCGCCGGTAAGCCAGCCGCGCCGCCGGCCCTTCCAGCATCCGCCCCGCCCGCGCCATCCACCACGGAAAATGCACGGCAAATTGAGCAGAATGAACGTGGTGCACCACGCACAGCACGGGCACCCGCCGAGGCAGGACGCACGGCGTGAAGAACGGGATCCCGTTCTGGCAGTCGAGTGCGGCGTCGAAGGACCGGCGATGGGCCAGCAGCCAGCCGAGCACGAGCGGGTACACGGTGAAGCGTCCGCCCATCCTGATGAACTCGATCCCGTCACGGCTCTCGCGGCGGGCCTGCCCAGGCGCGCGCGCGGTCAGGAAACAGACCTTCGCCCCCCTCTCGGCCAGGCCGCGGGCCATCTCCCACGCAAAGCGCTCGGCGCCGCCGGCTTGCGGATGCCAGGGGTCCCGCCAGTTGGCGATGGCGATCCGCGCACCGCTTAGGTCCGGAGGAGATCTGCCCGGTACGGTCACGCCGTCGTGACCCCGGTCGGGAGCACCGGCACGCCAGCCGGGAGCATAGGCACCCCAGCCGGGAGCATAGGCACCCCAGCCGGGAGCACCGGCACCCCAGCCGGGAGCACCGGCACCCCAGCCGGGAGCACCGGCACCCCAGCCGGGAGCACCGGCACCCCAGCCGGGAGCACCGGCACCCCAGCGGGGAACGCCGGTACCCCAGCCGGAGGTGCCTGGAGGCCGGCCGGGAGCAGAGGAACTGGCACTGGCACTCGTCCCGCCGCGGCGCGGCCGGCCCGCAGCCGCAGCCAGATGGATGCGACGTCACGAAACGTGGCCGCCGAGTGACGCGCCACCGAGAACGTGGATCCTGGCACGTCCCGCCAGCAGACCGGGATCTCGGTCAGCGTCGCGCCCAGCCGCTGGCATCTGGCGATCAGCTCGACATCGAAGGCGAAGCCAGCAGTCCGCATCGGCAGCGCTGCGGCGCGGGCCAGCGGCCCGGAGAAGAACTTGAACCCGCACTGGGTGTCAGTGGCGTCGGGCACGATCCGGCTGGCCAGGGCGCGGAACGCGGCGGCGCCTGCCCGGCGGATTCCGCTGTGCCGGTCCTCGGCGACCGAGGCATGCAGCATGCGCGACCCGATGACCACCGGGTTCCCGGCGGCGAGGAGGCTGACCGCGACATCCAGGGCGGACAGGTCGGTCGCCATGTCGGCATCGCAGAACCCGACGAACGGGGCGCGGGTGGCCAGCAGGCCCGCTCGGACCGCATGGCCCTTGCCCGCGCGGTGGCAGCGCAGCAACCTCACCGGCACCGGGCCCTCAGGCCAGCCCCGCACGACGTCACTAGTCGGGTCGGTGCTGGCGCTGTCCACGACCAAGATCGCCGTGCGCAGCGGAAGAGCCGCCGCCTTCTGGCACAGCGCAGCCAGCCCGTCGGGAAGCCTGCCGGCCTCGTTGCGGGCCGGAACGACGATCTCCATTGACACCGGGGGCACGTTCCGCTGGCCCTCCGGCGGCATGTTCGCCACTGCCGGGCCGGGTCAGCGCGTCCCGTATTGGTACAGCGAGGCGTTGCTCGGCGTGCCGTTGGCCACCCCGGTCAGCGAGTTGGTCACCAGAAAGGCGGCCCCGACGCCGAGCGCGATCCCCACGACGATGACGATGAGCAAGCGAGCCACGGCGCTCCTCCTGCGGCAGGGGACACGTTCGATGGCTGGACATTAACCGCAGTCCTAGCCAACCGCATAGTAACGTGACAGAAATGTAACAGGTTCTACCGGCGTTCGGGCTATAAAAGTTACCGGCCGGGCACCTGGTACACCACCAGGCCGGAACCACCCAGCACTACCCGGCACCCGGGCAGACGGCTGCGGAACGGGTACCCGCCCGGCCCTGCGGCCTGCGGTGATGATCGCGGCGCCGACCTGAAGCCGGCATCGACGATCACATAGCGGATCCCGGCCGCTTGCAGCCGGCCGGTGAGCGGCGCGCCCGAGGAGATCACGCCGTTCAGCGCGATCGCCCGCGGGTCCTCAGGAGGGATGATCGCGGGCCCCACTTGTACCCCGTCGTTCCAGATCACCTGCCGCGACAGCAACCGCGGCCAGGGGTCGAGCATCGCCTCGCCGTTATTCCACCCGAACCGGCGATAGGCCGCCCACGGCAGCAACAGCGCGGTGCCCGGCGCCCGGTCGCCGTCGATGACGCGGCGCGCCACCAGCCAATCGGCGGGATACTGCACCGGCCGCAGACGCCCCCCGGG